>Ga0115557_1000971_pt1 | contig 19792 bp, 20 predicted proteins | sample COGITO_mtgs_1104_FD_87280 | JGI IMG/M metagenome (GOLD analysis project Ga0115557, IMG submission 87280) | Pelagic marine microbial communities from North Sea - COGITO_mtgs_110421 | ecosystem: Environmental > Aquatic > Marine > Epipelagic | place: Germany:Helgoland, sampling site Kabeltonne...
AAAATCAGTACAGCTCCCCACCGTACTGCAGAGTTGTTTAGGCTTTGAAGAGCCTAAGGCAACACCAACTTTTAGATGCAGGAAACAAGATTATATTTTAAAACGCCCATACCAATGTCCACACTTGTATCAAACGAGCCTGCAGGGTAATTAAATTTCAAGTAAATAAAGGTTAACGGTTCTTTGGTCACTGCATTACTTTTACAGTTACTAATTACTGTTAAGCTAAATTAACTTTGAGGCTCCTCATAATTACAGCCAGACTGTTGACGATAAACTAAGAGCAAGACACAAGGATCGCCTGATATGGCCCCAAAAACACTTTACGACAAAATCTGGGATGCGCACGTGGCTCATCAAGGTGACGATGGTACCTGCCTGCTATATATTGATAGGCACTTAGTGCACGAAGTTACTAGTCCCCAGGCTTTTGAGGGGCTCCGGATGTCTGGACGCAAAGTTCGGGCGCCAGAAAAAACTATTGCAGTACCAGACCACAACGTACCAACCACTTTAGATCGTTTAAAGGGAATTGATAACGAAGAGAGTCGAATTCAGGTCGAGGCATTGGACAAAAATGCCCGTGAATTTGGTGTAGTCTATTATCCTGTGGATGATATCCGGCAGGGGATCGTTCATATCATAGGCCCGGAACAAGGTTGGACACTGCCTGGTATGACAATTGTATGCGGTGACAGCCACACCGCCACCCACGGGGCTTTTGGTGCATTAGCGCATGGGATTGGTACTTCTGAGGTTGAGCATGTTTTAGCAACACAAACTTTAATTCAGAAAAAATCAAAAAACATGCGAGTAGAAATTACTGGGAAACTAAGCGAAGGAGTAACTGCAAAAGACATCACGCTGGCCGTTATAGGAGAAACGGGCACCGCTGGAGGTACCGGCTATGTGATTGAATACTGTGGCGAAGCCATCCGAAGCCTCTCAATGGAGGGAAGGATGACCGTATGTAATATGGCAATTGAGGGCGGCGCACGCGCTGGCCTGATTGCACCTGATGAAATCACATTCAACTATTGCGAGGGACGGCCAAACGCTCCAACCGGTAAATTATGGAACGAAGCAGTAAGATATTGGCGTACTTTATTCTCAGATGACAGAGCACATTTCGATAAGACCATAACTCTTCAGGGTGAAAACATAGTACCCGTGGTTACCTGGGGCACAAGTCCCGAAGATGTCTTGCCTGTTACAGCGACAGTGCCGGCAGCTAACGACTTTAAGGGTGGAAAGGTGAACGCTGCCCAGCGCAGCCTTGACTATATGGGGCTTACGCCTGGCACGAGACTGCAAGACGTAGAAATTGATGCAGTATTTATTGGGTCATGCACGAACGGCCGTATTGAAGACTTACGGGCAGCTGCGGAAATCGTAAAAGGTAAGAAGGTACAAGATGGTTTGATTGCAATCGTGGTACCGGGCTCCGGGCTAGTGCGTCTACAAGCTGAAGAAGAAGGTCTTGCAGAAATTTTTAAACAAGCTGGGTTTGAGTGGCGATTAGCGGGTTGTTCCATGTGTCTTGGAATGAATCCTGACCAATTGGGTCCACAAGTGCGATGCGCGTCAACCAGTAATCGTAATTTTGAAGGGCGCCAAGGACGAGGATCAAGAACTCATCTAATGAGCCCAGCAATGGCAGCTGCAGCAGCTGTAACTGGGAAATTAACAGATGTGCGAGAACTGATGTGATGGAAAAATTCGAAAAGATGACGGCGATTGCCGCGCCAATGCCTTTAATCAACATTGACACAGATATGATTATTCCAAAACAGTTTCTTAAAACTATTAAACGTTCTGGATTGGGGGTCAGTGCTTTCCATGAAATGCGATATCAAATGGACGGCACCGAAAACCCAGACTTTGTGTTAAATCAAGATGCATACAGAAATGCAAACATTCTAGTAGCCGGCGACAATTTTGGGTGCGGTTCCTCAAGAGAGCATGCACCGTGGGCTCTATTAGACTTTGGTGTCCGTTGCGTAATATCAACCAGTTTTGCAGATATTTTTTATAATAATTGCTTCAAAAATGGCATCTTACCAGTCATTGTTACAGACAAGGAACTTAATGTTCTGATGCAGGATGCAGAAAAAGGTAGTAATGCCCGAATGGTAATTGATTTGGAGAACCAACTAATTGAGACATCTGATGGTAAGGTAATAAATTTTAATGTGGACCAACATCGCAAACATTGTCTTATAAATGGGCTTGATGACATTGGTTTGACCATGGAAAAGGCAGCGTCAATCGATATGTTTGAAAAACATATGGCTACAAATGCCCCGTGGGTTTGAAAGTACAAAATAGACAATAGAAACGTCTTAATCTGATATCAATATTTGCTACATTTAAAGCGAACCAACTAAAACCAGTTATTGCCAAACCATATTTTATTTTCTTGACCCTTAAAATGTTGGTAGCTAGGCGGTAGTTCATAAATACGAAAGAGTTTTCCATGAGTATCCCATCACTCCTAATTCTACCTGGCGACGGTATTGGACCTGAAGTAATGGCCGAGGTCCGTAAGGTAATTAGTTGGCTTTCTACAGAGCGCAGTATCTCGTTTGAAGTGTCTGAGGACTCAGTTGGTGGTGCCGCCTATGATACGCACGGCGTTCCGTTGCATGATGATACAATGGCTAAAGCTCAGGCAGTAGATGCAGTATTACTTGGCGCAGTGGGTGGCCCAAAATATGATAATCTTGATTTTAATATCAAGCCTGAGCGTGGCTTGCTACGATTGCGCAAAGAAATGGATTTATTTGCAAATTTGCGCCCTGCACAGTGTTTTGACGCACTCGCTGATTTCTCCTCACTTAAGCACAATGTTGTATCAGGTTTAGATATAATGATTGTAAGAGAGCTAACCTCAGGTAGTTATTTTGGGGAACCTCGAGGTATTTTTAAAGAGAACAATGAACGTGTGGGTATAAATACCCATCGCTACACTGAGTCTGAAATTGAGCGTGTTGCTCGCTCAGGATTTGAGCTGGCGCGGAAGCGTGACAATCGACTGTGCTCCATGGAAAAAGCTAACGTTATGGAGGCCGGTGGCTTATGGCGTGAAGTGGTAACCGAAGTTCACAAAGCTCACTTCGATGACGTAGAATTATCCCACATGTATGCAGATAATGGTGCGATGCAACTTGTACGTGCACCCAAGCAATTTGATGTTATTTTGACTGACAACCTCTTTGGCGATATTTTATCTGACTGTGCTGCGATGCTTACGGGTTCTCTTGGTATGTTACCTTCTGCAAGCCTCGGCTCACCTATGGAGAACGGACGTCCCAAGGCACTTTATGAACCAGTACACGGTTCAGCACCGGATATTGCTGGTCAAGGGAAGGCTAACCCTTCCGCCAGTATACTATCATTTGCAATGGCCCTCAGATACTCGTTTGATATGGGAAATGAAGCGTCCAGGATAGAAAGTGCTGTTGAATCTGTGCTCGCTGACGGCGTTAGGACTTCTGACCTTCTACAGGCTAAGGGAGAAAAGCCTGTCACCACCTCAGAAATGGGTGACGCAATATTAGAGGCTTTAACGAAAAGCCTCTAATATTGCGTATTTTTAGTTATTGAATATAATCTGCTTTATTATACCCGAACTATTAACTTCATTAATGTCACGCCTTCTTGGCTGTGTGATTTAACTTGGAATACTATGAATTTCAAACTTCACCCGCTTAAGTCACTTCGATTCAACGAGCAGCTAATCCTGCAGCCGCACGCGATGAAGGCAACTTAAGTTGAAAGTCTTCACCAGCATAATTAACTCCTGAGGCGCCACAGAGGTAAGATATAGCCTGCGCAACGTCAGAAGCCGGTATATGATCAGTAACTTCCAGCTTACTTACTGGATTTATGCCAGATGCTTTGATTGCGACTTGCATTTCTGTTGCAACCGTACCGGGGCTGAGGCCTAGGCAAGTGATACCTTGATCTCCGTATTCCTCATGGCCCGAACGTGTGAGTTGTAAAACAGCTGCTTTCGACGCACAATAATGGCTCCATCCCTCCAAGACCCCATAGGCGGCTCCAGACGAAACATTAATAATTACACCCTTCTTTTGGGCAACCATAATTGGGATCGCAGCATGCATCATATAAAAAACACCTTTGACATTAGTATCAATAACTTCATCCCAATCATTTGGAGAGATATCAGCGAGCATAGCAACAGGGCCTAATATACCCGCATTATTAATCAAAATATCAAGTGAACCAAAAATTTCTACCGACGTATTTACCACTGCATTTACTTGGTTTAAATCCGAAACATCGCAGACCATGGCCTTTGCCTTTGGACCAATTTCTTTAGCAAGTTCTTTTAAAGCGTCATTACTACGAGCTATCAGAACAACGTTTGCATCAAGCGATGCTAAATGTTGCGCAGTTGCCGCACCAATTCCGCGACTTGCTCCTGTTATCAAAACTGTTTTACCTGACAATGTCATTCTTTTCATTTCCCCACTACAATAACAGGAGAGTTAACGCTGCAAATACTGGGGTACAAGATATTTATTCCGCCTTTTCATACCTCAAAAATCGAGCAACTACATCAATATAATGGAAACCAAAATGCGCAATACATTGATAACTTTGACCCTAGCCTACGTGTTGTCACAATTTTATCGTGCATTTTTAGCAGTACTAGCAGCACCTCTGAACTCTGAACTCTGAATTCTGAACTCTGAAATTGGTGCCACTTCAGCGCAGCTATCGTCAGCATCTGGTTACAGGTTTTTGGCATTTGCTATGATGCAAATTCCAGTAGGTTGGGCACTTGATACCTTAGGTCCAAAGCGTACCACAGCAGCCTTGCTCGCAATTGGAGCTGGTGGTGGTGCAATGATTTTTGCTATGTCGAGCGCTCCCTGGCAAATTGGACTTGCCGTGGCAATGATAGGAATGGGGTGTTCCCCTGCGCTGATGGCCTAGTATTATATCATTGCAAGAAGCTTTCCCGCACCCACTTTTGCCACAATGGCGGCATTTTTTCTGGGCTTTGGCTCTCTGGGAAACATCGGGGCGGCCTACCCAATGACAATGCTCGTCGAGATCCTTGGTTGGCGACAATCCATTTTAATGATCGGCGGCATTACTGTTGCAGTCGCAATGCTTTGCTATTTGATAGTACGGGATCCTCCAAAAATAATAACTACACAGAGGGGCAGTGTTTTAGATTTGTTACGAATACGAGCTATGTGGTTTATCCTGCCTTTAGTTTTGGTTAATCACGCACCAGCACGTGGGCTACGTGGCCTTTGGATTGGCCCCTACTTTACAGATGTTTTTGACGCTACAGTAGTTGAGGTCGGAACCGTTACGAGCATAATGGCAATAGCAATGATTGCTGGTAGCTTTTTTTATGGACCGCTTGATCGTATTTTTGGCACCCGAAAGTGGGTAATATTTTTAGGCAACCTCTGTGGTGCCTTGCTATATTTCTTACTCTATTTAACCGGCGGCAGTGAGTTCTGGTCTACAATGGGGATAATGGCTGGTATTGGTTTTTTTGGAGCTTCATTTCCAGTATTGGTGGCACATGGCCGCAGTTTTTTTCCAGACCACCTAATGGGTCGGGGCGTCACTTTGATTAGTCTTTTTGGAATTGGCGGCGTAGGATTGATGCAAAACATCTCTGCCAAAGTTTTTGATGGGCAGGTAATTAAAACTACAATGCCAATTGATCCCTATAACTCAGTAATTTTAGTATTTTTTGGAATAATGTTGATTGGATTGACTATCTATTTGTTTTCTCAAGACAGAACTGACTGACACCCCTTTTCATTGAGCGAGCACCGCGCTAAATGTACTCGACTTTGAAAAGAGGAAGAGGCTATGTCTTATAAAGTTGTTGTTGTTGGGGCCACTGGAAATGTAGGTCGCGAAATGCTGAATATTCTGGCTGAGCGTGAATTTCCAATTTCAGAAATTGCAGTCCTAGCGAGCAGAAAGTCCATTGGCACAGAGGTAAGCTTCGGCGACAAAACTCTAAAAACGCGTGATTTGGCAACATTTGATTTCACCGGCTGGGACATTGCACTTTTTGCCGTTGGTTCAGATGCGACAAAAGAACATGCTCCAAAATCAGCTGCTGCCGGATGCATAGTCATCGATAACTCAAGCCTATATCGCTATGATCCAGACGTTCCGTTGATTGTTCCAGAGGTCAATTCAGAAGCCATCCATGAATGTAAAAATAAAAATATCATAGCAAACCCAAATTGCTCAACAGCGCAAATGGTTGTGACCCTAAAACCTCTTCATGACCGGGCTAGGATTAAACGTGTGGTGGTTAGTACCTATCAATCTGTATCTGGAGCAGGGAAAGAGGGCATTGATGAGTTATGGGATCAAACTAAATCCATTTATAATCCAGTAGACAACAAGCCTCCCACAAAATTTACTAAGCAAATCGCTTTCAATGTCATTCCACACATAGATGTTTTCATGGATAGTGGAGATACCAAAGAAGAATGGAAAATGGTTGCGGAAACCAAAAAGATTTTGGATTCTTCGGTTAAGGTTACGGCCACATGTGTACGAGTTCCTGTTTTTGTAGGCCATTCAGAAGCGCTAAATATCGAATTTGAAGAGTTCTTAGACGAAGACGAAGCTCGCTCAATTCTACGTGAAGCACCAGGAATAATGGTAATCGATAAACGAGAAGATGGCGGCTATGTTAGTCCCGTAGAATGCGTCGGTGACTATGCAACATTTATTAGCCGTATACGGCAAGACGTAACTCTAGAAAATGGACTAAATCTTTGGTGTGTTTCTGATAATCTTCGCAAAGGGGCGGCACTGAATGCAGTGCAAATTGCTGAGGTGTTAGGTAACAAAGTTTTAAAAAAGGGTTAATATTAAACAAACTTAAAGGCAGAACGCTGATATAAAGGCTTTATAGCAGCTTCTAAATTTTTACAAAATTCTGTTTATTTACGTCAAATTGTTCCAATGTTCCTTCAGCAATATCGGTCCAAAGACCATGTAATGTAAGGTCGTTTTTATTAACTGCCTCCTTCACAAAAGGGAATGTGATAAGGTTTTCAATAGAGATCATGACAGCTTCACGCTCCAAACTGGCGACCTGATCTTCTGCACCTTCAATGTCTTTGATGCGTTCGAATCCGGGACGTAAAATATCCATCCAGCGGCCAACAAAACTACTGCTTTTTTCCAGTTCAGGCGCGTGTCCAGTACACATATCATGGCAAGCTTTTACACCACCACAGTTAGAGTGACCAAGTACTATAATATGCGCAACTTTTAATGCTGTAACAGCATATTCTACGGCTGCTGAAGTTCCATGTGGTTCACCATCAGGAAGATAGGCTGGTACCAAATTAGCCACATTTCGATGAATAAAAAATTCCCCCTGTTCCGCTCCAAATATAGCAGTCACGTGCACTCTGCTATCACAACATGAAATTACCATTGCGCGTGGACGTTGGCCTTCACTCGCCAAGCGTCGGTACCATGAGTGGTTATCCTCAAAAGTAGTTGCTTTCCAGCCGTGGTAGCGCTGCACCAGGTAAGTAGGAAGAGGTTTAACAAATTTCATAATCACAACCTTTACGGCATTTTTTCAATCTTACCAATTAATTGAATAAAACTCGAGTAATAAGTCTAATTTAATTCAATGGCTTTGTATGGTGAAGTTTTTTTCTTTCGATTATAGACTGCATTGAATTTAGCATCCGACGATGCTTCAATGCTATTAAAAAATCAATAAAAAGGACAACTCATGCAACGCTCTGATAGCTTTTTTGCGCCAGCCACATCAAAGGCTATTCCAATTAATTTGGTCTTGGAGGCAGATCATGAAAGTTGGCTTGATGAGCAGGAACCAGCAGTCCAAAACTTAGCGTCATCGTACAATTGGACCGCCCAACTAGGTCAGACCCTAGTCATAACTGAAAGTGGAAACCCAACCTTTGTCGCAATTGGAATTGGAAATGCCCAATCTAGGAGCAGAAAACGCTTTGGAGCGTTAGCAAATTTATCTAGTTTACCAACTGGCATTTTTGAACTCACACAACTAAATAAAAAATTCGCACAAGAATTTGTGTTTGGATTTGCCCTGAGCAAATATCAGTTTTCCCAATACCGACAACAATCCACACTAAAGCTCGATCTAATTTTTCCAGATTGGTTAGATTTAAATCAAATGCAAGCCATCATTGCCGGTGAGTTTTTAACCCGAGATCTGATCAATACTCCCTCCAATTATATGGGACCCGAGGAACTGGCAGAAGCAGCACAAGATTTAGGCAAGGAATATGGTTCCATACCAAATATTATTGCAGGTGACGCCTTACTTGAGGAGGGCTTTCCAATGATACACGCCGTTGGCCGTGCATCAAATCGAGCCCCCCGCTTGATTGACATGAAATGGGGCAATGAGGGCCCAAAAATTACGTTAGTTGGAAAGGGTGTTTGCTTTGATACCGGTGGGCTAAACATTAAACCTGGTGCTTCTATGGGGTTAATGAAGAAAGATATGGGTGGTGCTGCACATGTCCTCGGATTGGCAAAAATGATTATGGCCACCCAAATGAAAGTGCAGCTACGGGTTTTGATCCCAGCAGTTGAGAATGCAATCGGCGGAAATGCGTTTAGGCCTCAGGATGTTTTGACTAGTCGAAAAGGCCTAACCGTTGAAGTCAATAATACTGATGCAGAGGGGCGTTTAGTGTTGGCTGACGCTCTGACATTTGCGGACGAAACACCCACAGATTTAATTATTTGTATGGCTACACTCACTGGAGCGGCGCGAGTAGCAGTCGGCCCAGATATTGCACCCTATTTCACTTCAGATTTTGTACTAAGCCAATCCATTGCTAAAGCCGGGGCCCTTGTTGATGATCCAGTATGGCAGTTACCACTCCATGCGCCTTACGAGACAATGATAGAGCCCGGAATTGCTGACCTTGATAATGCACCACGAGGTGGGTTTGCCGGTGCAACGACTGCGGCACTTTTTCTAAACCGCTTTGTAACAAATACTTCTAAGTTTGTACATTTTGATTGCTACGGATGGCAACCCAATGCAAGCCCAGCACGGCCAAAGGGTGGCACTGGACAAGGTATACGTGCCATATTTCAGGCATTACCTGAAATTTTGAACCTATGAAACCTACTCACCAAATTCGCGTCAATCTTTCTGATATTAGTAGTAGCAAAAGTGCATCACGCGACCGCCAATTACGACTAGGAGATGGGTTCAATACTTTAGAAACAAGCGAAGACTGGGCTTTTGGTCATGCAGAAAAAGATGGCTATAAGGGTTATATAAAAAAAATAGACTTAGAGCCATTTGAACCCAAAACGCATTGGGTAAAATCACTTGGAACCCATGCTTATATTGAACCCAACATTAAGTCTTCAGACCAAATCTCTCTGCCATTTGGATCTCTAATTTCCCTAACATCAGATGTGAAAAAATTTGTAATGACGAAATATGGCTATATCCCAAAACAACACTTAATGCCTATTGGATCTTTTTTTTCAGATCCTGTTCAGGTGGCCTCACTATTTTTAGGCACGCCCTACCTTTGGGGTGGAAACTCTGCGATTGGTATTGATTGCTCAGGGCTCATACAAACGGCATGCCTTGCCTGTGGAATTGCATGCCCAGGCGATAGTGGCCCTCAACAGACAGCCTTTTCAAACGTGGGTGGGCCATGGCGCAAAGGTCAGCTAATCTTTTGGAAAGGTCATGTCGCCTTAACCATCAGTGATACTGAATTGATACATGCTAATGCGAGAACTATGTCAGTAGCAATTGAAAGAATTGAAGAAACTATAGAAAATATTGCCAAAGCGGGTAATGGAGCAGTTACTCATCGAGCACTAATTTAAGTTGTAACCCTGGGCTTAATCGACCGTTCGAATTAACTTGCGTTCAATTGCACCCAAAACTGACTTGAGATTGTGGCCACGCTTTAGTGTCTGGCCTTCAGCACCAATAACTGCATATATGCCTTGCTTATTACGAAGCTTTGGCCGTTTTTCAATTCTAAACAACGGATTTTCAGCTGTGCGTTTGAACACAGAAAAGACAGCAACCTCACGTAGGCATGAGATTCCATAATCACGCCACTCACCGGCGGCCACCATTCGTCCATATAAATTTAAGATAGGTGCTAATTCTAAACGATGGAACGCAATTTTTTCAGGAATTTTTAGATTTGATTTAGTTTGTATATTTACAATATTCATGTTGACAGAATTGCTCTAAAATTATTTTAAAGCAACCCCACAACTTTTATTTCAAAAGAAATTTTATAAATTCTTTTTATAAGACTAGGCAAATCTACCATGACAAAACCACCCCCCTGATAACAATCCTCCATGGGCAAAATAAAGCCAAAGCCGGTCTCCAGTTTTTGTTACAATTTTCCAATAATCCCGTGTTCCCGTATGCCATGCGCGTTCTGCCAGCCACCACTCAGGTGCAATTCGTTCAGGGCCATACGCACTAGCAGATTCATGTACCTGGCCACGCCATTTAAATTGTAGCGGTACTTTTGGTACCTCTAATGCTATCACTCTTTCAGGTTGAAAACAAATCAAAGGACGTGAAAGCCCAGAATTGGGCCAGTTCATTTCTGGCGATGACCATGCGGCTGCAATAGTTTGAGCAGCCTTTTCAGGTATATGGCTATTACCAGGATGTAGACGTGTAATTGTTTCAAGTCCAATACGCGCACCTAGCTTGCCAATAAGATCATCAAGATCTGTGCTGCTTGATAGCCCTTCTGACATTTCAGCTCCTAAATCGATACGTCCTTTATGCTGTTGGGCATAGATTAGCTCTGTTTGAGTAGCCACTATGCGTAGTATATCAATGCCAAACCTTACCTCAATCTCAGCTAGTTTCATTTCCAGTAGCGGTCGCATCCGCGCACATTCAAAAGAAGGGCGTGTTAACCCAACATCAACCCATTGCATGGTTTGGTCGGTACGGTAAACTTCCAAACGTAACCGCCGTGCACCCCTGCCTTTGGATTCCAAGCCCTTAGAAAGTCGAGGTAGTAATTTATCTAATGCAGCCAACATATCTTCCATCAAACCAATAGGCTCAGGCAAAGTTAAACGACAGGCGAAATGCAAGGTTTGTTTTGATGGGTTTATAGGTTCAGGTGCAACACCCAAGGCCTGATCCATCCTATAGACTGTACCCTTCCCAAAGCGTCTCGCAATCGCCGCACGCGGCTGGTTTAATAAATCTTCAACCCGGCACAAACCTAACCGATTAAGTGACCTTATTACGTGACCTTCCAACCGCAAAGCAGCTACAGGCAGGGGTAAAAGTGCCTGTCGAGTAAAGCCTGGGGCAGCTATACGACAAGAAATACTTTTACTAGATTTCAGGCACGGAGCTTGTCCCCCTTGTTCCCAGTTGCGACGTTTGATAGCGCGGGATCGAGTTGCATGTGCCTCTTGATCAATGGCATCACCCGTACGATTTAGGCTTAAAGGTTGGCCAACATAACGGGCCAACGCCCAAGCCGCACCCTTTGTATCAGCAATGCCAATATGAACAGACAACCCAAGGTCAATGCAATCCAACTCAACTTGTTGCACTACCCCTTCTTCACCACCAAATAGATGGGCACACCCAGTAAGATCTATAACCAAAGCATTTGAAACTTCCTCAGCAACCCAAGGTGAAAACTTATTCGCCCAGCGGCATAAGCTAGTCAAAAATTTAGCTTCAAGTTGAGGGTTTTGTAACTTAGTTATTAGACTTGGACATATTGCCATTGCATCACGCAAGGACTGACCACAGCTTAGGCCTTGGCTTTCAGCAGTAATTGAAAGTGAGCTTATTACCTTCATCTGCCCACTGTCACGTAGTACGGCGAAAGGTAAATCCTCAGCCATGCGCGCCTGCCGCAACAGGCGCTCTGCTCCCATTCGTGGAAACCATAAAGATAAAATTCGACGATGTGTCATTTATATTAACAAATTTGTTCTTGTTATGTTCTCTTTATAAAAATTAATGGGTAAAAGTCGAGCCCTTTGGAGTTAAAAGCTGTAGAAACCCTCACTAGTTCAGGTAAACAAAAGATACTGAGTCAGGAGCCCACCATGAAAAGACCCGTTGTTCTATGTATTTTAGATGGATGGGGGCTGAGTAGCCTGACGTCAGGTAACGCTCCGGCGCTAGCTCGTACTCCCACATTTGATCACTTGATGGATAATTATCCCAACTCAACCCTTATCACCCATGGACCAGATGTAGGATTACCTAAGGGGCAAATGGGGAATTCCGAAGTAGGACACACCAACATTGGTGCGGGCCGCGTCGTATCTATGGATTTAGGCCAGATTGATTTAGCAATCGAAAATGAAAGTTTCTTTGAAAATATTAATATATTAGCTTTTACCAAAGCTTTATTGAAGTCTGGCGGGACTGCCCACCTGCTAGGGCTAATCTCTGATGGTGGAGTGCATGGACACCTCAGCCACATGCTCGCAGCTACTAAAATGTTAACTGAGTTGGGCGTACCCGTTATCATTCATGCTATTGCCGATGGTAGAGACGTAAACCCAACCTCAGCAGGTGGATTCTTTGAACTACTTGAAAAAAATATACCACAGAGTGCTTCTATTGGTACTGTTACAGGCCGTTATTTTGCCCTGGATCGCGATAACCGTTGGGATCGGGTCCAAACTGCCTTTTCTGCTATTACAAATGCTACTGGACCAAAATTTAAGAATGCTAAAGACATAATAACCCATAACTATGACGTGGGGCTAACTGATGAATTCTTTCCAGCCAGCGTAATCGGAGATTATGCAGGGCTTAGGCCGGAGGATGGATTATTTTGCCTAAACTTCAGAGCAGACCGAGCTCGTGAAATCCTCGCCGCAATTTGCCAACCAAATTTCACCAAATTTGACACAGGAAACCGGCCAAAGCTGACAGCAAGATTAGGAATGGTCAGCTATTCTAACTCTCATGACGCGTATCTCGTGTCTGCTTTTCCAAAGCGCAAAATACTAAACACCTTGGGTTCATGGGTTGCAAAACATGACAAACTTCAATTGCGTCTGGCTGAAACTGAAAAGTACCCACATGTGACATTTTTCATGAATGGTGGCGTCGAAACGCCAGAAAAGGGAGAAGATAGATTCATGCCACCCTCACCACAAGTCGCAACATATGACTTGCAACCTGAAATGTCAGAAACTGAGGTTACAAATAAATTTGTTGCAGCCATCAGTGCCGGGTATGATTTAATCATTACCAACTATGCTAATCCTGACATGGTCGGTCATACAGGTGACTTGACAGCAACCATCACAGCCTGCGAAGCCGTAGACAAGGGCTTAGGCCGTGTAATTGAAGCTGTTAAAAAATCTGCTGGAGCAATGATAATAATTGCAGATCACGGAAATTGTGAAATGATGATTGATCCAGAAACAGGTGGGCCACATACTGCGCACACCACAAATCTTGTACCCATAATTGCTGTTGGAACTACTCCGTACAATACAATCGCCAATGGCTGTTTAGCGGATGTAGCTCCAACATTGTTACAACTGATGAATTTACCATCACCACCTGAAATGACCGGTAAAACCCTACTGACATAAGTATCTATTGGCCAGAACTTGTTAACCTAGCCTGCTTTGTAAGATTGCTGTTTTTGATCACGTTGTTGGGATTGCAACAAAGATAATAGCTTGTATGTCTCACCCGTTGAACTACGTTACTCAAATCAATGTGGTAATAAAATTAACGCACGTAACAAGTATCGACAGTGCGCAGATAGGTTTAAAGGTCAGCTTCAAAATAAGGATAAGAAGATGAGAAAGTTTTTGATTGCAAGTGTACTTGGAATTTTATTTGGAGCGATTGTAACTCCACACTTGGCTGGGCCACTTCTAGCTCAAGAGACAGACCAGGCAAAAACCTATCAACAGCTGGAATTATTCGGTGACCTCTTTGATCGAATTCGTGCAGAATATGTTGAAGAGGTTGATGATGAGAAACTTATTGAGGCAGCAATCGATGGAATGCTTACGTCACTTGACCCACATTCCAGTTATCTCTCGCCAGAAGACGCAGCCGATATGCGAGTTCAAACACGTGGGGCGTTTGGTGGACTTGGTATTGAGGTAACACAGGAAGAAGGTTTCGTAAAAGTTATAACACCAATTGACGACACTCCAGCAGCAGAAGCAGGTATGCAGCCCGGTGACTTCATTACCCATGTGGACGGCGAAGGCCTACTCGGACTAACATTGGACGAGGCGGTTCAACTGATGCGTGGCCCTGTTGGATCAGAGATTATAATCACCGTCGTGCGTGAAGGTGAACCCGAACCATTTGATGTAAGCATTATTCGCGATACAATTAAACTAACCGCTGTACGTAACAAATCAATCGGTCAAACTATCATAATGCGTATCAGTACCTTTAACGACCAGACCTATCCTAATTTGAAAGAAGGTATATCAAAGCAAATTGAGGAAGCAGGTGGTATATCTAACATCAATGGTTTTGTCGTGGATTTACGTAACAATCCAGGAGGATTGCTAAACCAAGCTATAAAAGTTTCTGACGCCTTTCTTGAGAAGGGAGAGATAGTCTCAACTAGAGGCCGCGATCCAGCTCAAGGTGATCGATGGAATGCACGTACTGGAGATTTAGCTCAAGGAAAACCAATCGTTGTTTTAATTAATGGGGGCTCCGCCTCAGCCTCAGAAATTGTTGCTGGAGCACTGCAGGACCACAGCCGAGCCATCGTTGTCGGTACAAAAAGCTTTGGCAAGGGTTCAGTGCAAACTCTAATGCCCTTGCCCGGTGATGGCGCAATGCGCCTGACGACTGCACGTTACTATACTCCGTCCGGGCGCTCCATTCAGGCACTTGGAGTATCACCAGATATCATAGTGGAACAACCACGCCGCGCGCGACAGGAAGACGAACCTGAAGAAGACGAACGAAAAATACGTACTGAAGCAGATTTAAGGGGATCACTCGATAATGATAGCCTCTCTGAAATTGAAAGGGCACAAATAGAGGCTGAACGCACAGCCGCCGAAGAAGCTGCTAAGCTGCGTGAAGAGGATTTTCAATTGGCATACGCAATTGACCTCCTAAAAGGCCTTTCCGCCATTAAATCATCAAAATAAATGTTGCACTCAACTAAAATAGAAAAATTACCTTATCGTCTCAATGTTGGCATTATGGTTGTTAACAAGGCAGGACATGTTTTTGTGGCGCAACGCCTAGACCACTACTCTGACGCCTGGCAAATGCCACAAGGTGGGATAGACCCTGATGAGGGAACTCAAGCTGCTGCTCTACGAGAATTGGAAGAAGAGACTGGGATTTCAGCCAATAAAGTAAAAATTATTGCTCAAAGTAAGGACTGGATTCCATACGAGTTGCCCGCTGAATTAATTCCAAAGCTCTGGAATGGGAAATATCGTGGACAAAAACAAAAATGGTACTTAATGAAATTTTTAGGTGAAGATACAGATATTAATATCGAAACCTCTCATCCTGAATTTTCGGCCTGGAAGTGGATTGCGCCCAGAGAACTACCAGACGCAATTGTGCCATTTAAGCGCGATGTTTACATACGTATTTTAGAAGAATTTCAGGATGATTTGTAATCCCGAAATATATGGCCAAAACAGATTAACACTAATTGTCAAAAACTTAAAAAATTTATTTTGTGGGTAGCAGCTGAACTCGGCCTTTTGGGTTCAAAGAGTAACACTTATTTTCTTCGAACACTGCGGCAGTAAGAGACTTTCCATACCCAGATCCACTGTCCAAGTTCACGCGGTTGGTATAGTGCGTCGCCTGTTCAATAGGCGTATGTCCGTGAACAATTAACTTAGAGTATCGCCCGATATAGTTGTGAAATTTTTCCCTTATCCATAAAAGATCCTCCTCACTTTGTTTCCTTAATTCTACTCCCGGCCTAACACCCGCATGGCAGAAAAAGATATCATCCGTCTCATAACTCAACTTACAATTAGCTAAAAATTTAAGATGGCTGTCTGGTACTGCTGAACGGACAGCTGAGTGCAATGCATTCAGACGATACCTTTCAGAAAAATTAATGCCATAAGACATTAAAGTATTTTGCCCACCTAGCCTCTCATGTAACCAACTTAAATCAATAAAAAGGTTGGGATCAATGCGCGACGGTGTTTGTAAAAACCACTCAAACATCCGGTCGTGGTTACCTTTAAGAAAAACCCAGTTTCGGCCAAGTTTGTGACCGCTGATAAGTAAGTCCAATACGTTACTGCTGTCTGGACCACGGTCTACATAGTCTCCAAGAAAAACAGTTAGAGCATCTGTTCCACCATCTGCTTCAACTAGGTCCAAAGCATGCTCAAGCATGCCTAATTCTCCGTGGATATCACCAATCGCATAGATAGCGCTCATGAAACGTCAAACTCCAGTCGACTTACTTGGCTAAATTTACCAGTAGCGGTTAAATCAGCAAGTACATTATCTTTAATAGCCTCATCTACATTTAATAAAGCTATTGCCTCACCACCGGCATCAGCACGACCCAAAGTAAAGTTAGCAATATTGACACCATTTCGCCCCATAATTGATCCTAAAAGGCCTATTATCCCAGGTACGTCAGTATTGGTCGTATAAAGCATATGGCTGCCTATCTCCGCGTCAACATTAATACCTTTGATCTGAATAAAGCGGGGCTTTCTGTCACTAAATACTGTGCCAGCGACCGAACGTTCACGTTTTGAAGTTACGACAGTAACCTTGATATATGCATCAAATACACCTGATTTATTTTGATTGGTTGTGCTAATTTGGATGCCTCGCTCAAGAGCTATAACCGGTGCACTCACCATATTTACATCAGGGTTTCCAGATTTCATAATTCCCGCAACAACTCCACAATTTAGAGCTTCTAGGTTCATGCTAGAAACAGCACCATCATATAAAATATTTATCGCTTTTATAGGTTCATGGGTCATCTGGCCAATAAATGCGCCTAAAAAACCCACAAGTTGAAGCCAAGGACCCATAACCTTAGCCTCTTCAGCCGTCACAGATGGCATGTTTAAGGCGTTTGACACCGCTCCCGTGAGCAAATAGTCAGAGATCTGCTCTGCAACTTGAATAGCAACGTTTTCTTGTGCTTCTGTGGTTGCCGCACCTAAGTGGGGCGTACATACGACATTTGGCAAATTAAATAAAGGACTGTTGGTTGCAGGTTCGGTTTCGAATACATCAAAAGCAGCACCAGCAACATGGCCAGACTTTAAGGCAAGTGCTAATGCCTTTTCATCTACCAATCCACCTCGTGCACAATTAATAATCCGAACACCAGGTTTCATTCTCGCTATCGCTTCTACATTAATGATATTGGTCGTTTGCTCAGTTTTTGGTACATGAAGTGAAATAAAATCAGCGCGTTCAAGCAACTCATCCAGCTCTACTTTCTTAATACCCAGTTTTTCAGCTCGGTCTTCAGACAAGAATGGATCATAGGCAACAACCTTCATCTTTAAAGCAACAGCGCGTTCACAAACGATGCCACCAATATTACCCGCCCCTATCACACCCAAAGTTTTACTAGTTAACTCCACGCCCATAAACTTAGTTTTTTCCCATTTTCCTGCATGAGTTGACGCACTAGCCTCAGGGATCTGCCGAGCCACAGCAAACATCATCGCTAGGGCATGTTCAGCTGTTGTAATCATATTTCCAAACGGCGTGTTCATCACAATCACACCCTTTTTTGATGCAGCAACACGGTCAATATTGTCTACGCCAATACCCGCCCGCCCAATTACTTTCAGATTGGTAGCCGCATTAATAATTTTTTCTGTAGCCTTTGTGGCCGACCGAACAACCAGACCATCATATTGATTAATTACAGATAGTAATTTGTCCTTATCTTTTCCCAAATTGGGTTCGAAATCCACTTCAATGCCTCGATCACGGAAAATCTGGACAGCAGTTTCAGAAAGTTTATCGGATACTAACACTTTTGGGGTCATTCTTACGCTCCTTATGGATATATTTTTCTGAGTGAAGCAGAAAGAAATTACTGCAAATTCAATTCAGTTTGGTAGGCCCACTCCAACCAAGGCAACATAGTTTTAATATTTATAGTCTCAACCGTGGCACCACACCAAATTCGTAAGCCAGCAGGCGCGTCACGATAGGAACCGACATCAAAAGCGGCTCCTTCCATTTCCAGCCGTTTAGCGACAGCTTTCGCAAATGCAGACGGATCTTTGATGCTAGAATCAGTAAATTTTAAACAAACCGAGGTGACAGATCGTGTTTTGAAATCAACAGCCAAATTATCAATCCAATCACGGACATCACAAAAATCCCAAATAGCTTGTGCATTGGCTTGAGCACGAGCTATCAAACCCTTCAGACCGCCCACGGAAACTGCCCAATCAAGGGCAAACAGGTAATCTTCTACACAAAGCATCGACGGCGTGTTGATAGTCGCACCAGTAAAAATATCACCAATTAATTTACCACCTTTTGTAAGGCGGAAAATTTTTGGTATTGGCCAATCTGGGGTATAGCTTTCCAACCGGGCTACCGCCCTCGGCGAGAGTATCAACACCCCGTGCGCAGCCTCGCCCCCAAGTACTTTTTGCCAGCTAAAAGTAGTTATATCCAGCTTATTCCAAGGCAGGTCTACCGCGAAAGCAGCCGAAGTGGCGTCACAGAACGTCAATCCAACACGATCTACGGGAATGGCATCGCCGGAAGCTAAACAAACACCGGAAGTCGTGCCATTCCAGGTGAAACAAACATCACCAGCGAAGTTTAAACGAGACATATCAAAAATTTCACCGTAAGGTGCAATATGCTCAGAAGCATCAATCTTCAACTGTTTGACTACGTCGCTGACCCACCCCACGCCAAAGCTTTCCCAAGCAACCATCTGCACAGGACGCTCTCCAAGCATACTCCACATGGCCATCTCAAAAGCACCGGTATCAGACGCAGGCACAATACCAATTTTATAGTCTTCTGGAATATTCAAAACATGACGCGTTTGAGAAATGGCATCTGCCAACTTTTCCTTACCACCGGCAGCACGATGCGAACGGCCAAGCCACGCATCATCTAATGAAGAACATGCCCATGTGGGGGGTTTGGCACAAGGGCCAGAAGAAAAACGCGGGTTTTCCGGCCGCGACGCCGGTTTATTAATAGCCACTGATGCTATCCTCTCAGATATATGCCCTTCGTTGGGGAAGGGTGTCCCACGTCACCTTTATTTTCAAATTTGAGTGGTAACAACATAGAAAGCTACTCTTTTGCTAAAAACTGTGGAGTTAATAGGTTACTTGTTTAGTTCATCGGAAACCTTAGGACCTGATCGCTTTTGAGCGTCAACTTAGAACCAGATAAACCAATCTATGGGTAAGCCGCGCGTAATTGATCCACTTTGGCCTCCGTAACATCACCCTTGATCAGGCTGTGCACAGTACCATCAGGGTCAACTAAAGCGACGTATATTTCCGACCGACCATCAATACCTAAAGAACGGTTAAAAGCGTTTAGGCTAGAGTAAACTGTGATAGTCTTTGCCCACATACCAAATGATGTAATTCCAGACCGCATTCCCTTGTCAACGAACAACCAGAAGAAAGCCGCGCCGCGCCCCAGAACGGGCAACCCAACCCAAGCAAGACCACCACTCTCACGCTAGGCCCAAACGTCCAACCCTGGCATTAATACTCGGCTGTCGGTTTATCTTACACGCAA
>Ga0115557_1000973_pt1 | contig 19769 bp, 18 predicted proteins | sample COGITO_mtgs_1104_FD_87280 | JGI IMG/M metagenome (GOLD analysis project Ga0115557, IMG submission 87280) | Pelagic marine microbial communities from North Sea - COGITO_mtgs_110421 | ecosystem: Environmental > Aquatic > Marine > Epipelagic | place: Germany:Helgoland, sampling site Kabeltonne...
AATAACAAAAGAATACATCAATATTTAAATTATTTAACTCCTTTAGAAATGGAGACAAAATTAAAAAATCCTAAAAATAAACGAGCTGCCTAAAATTGTAACATTTTTTGTGGGTATACCAAGGCATTTATATCAATATTGTAACGCTCTGTTAGGACGTCAAAAAAGTTGAAATAAAAGTATTTTAAATTTCCTCTTCAAGTTCTTCTTCTAATGCTTCACTTTCTCCTTCCTCAGCTATTTGCTCGAAAGAGTCACTTGGCTCAAGTGGACGCAAATTTTCAGGAACTTCCTCATTTAATGGAGCTTCTTCTTCACCATCATAGTAAGGGAATACATCTAGTATCGGAGATTCTACAACACTTGGAATTTCGTAATTACTTACCGTATCCGTTAAACTAGCAGCCAATACATCATACGCATCTTTTACATCATTGGCTTGCACTAAAATATAAGAGTTTGCTCTTTTTTCAGATCCTTTTTCTTCGTCAATAGTGATACATGATAATTTACACTTAAACCATCTATCTCCAGCTTCATTTGGGCATATTTCAGCAAAGTTTGCTACTTTGATATTTGTGATTTTAAACTCTGTAAAAATGTATTGTGCCATTTCCTCGTTTACTCTAGCTTCTGCTTCTGTAAAAGACATTGCATCAAATAAATAGGGTTGGTTGAATGTTTTTACTCTATCATCTTCGTCAATTCTGCTATATTTTATTTTACATTCGTACCACATAGTTTTTTGATTTATTGTTAAAAATTTGAAGCGAAAATATAAACTTTTGGCCTAAATAGTACTCGTAAGAAGTCTAAAATATTTATTCAGATGATGTTTGTAAATCACCACCAAGTAATGAAGAGTTTGTGAGTCTCATTTTTCTCGTTTTTTCTCCAGATGAGGGGGGCTCTTTTTTTCAGAATTAAACTTTCGAGTTCTTCCATTATTTCTTGAAAAAGATTCCAATTCTCATTCGTTTTTGGGTTGCATAACCAATTCTGTTTGCTCGGTATACAGAACTCTGAATCGGTAAAAGGATTCGTTTTGAATTCTTCAAAAGATACATAGTATCCACAGATGGCATTTTCGTTGATTTCTGGAAAAAGATCATGCTCTAAAGAAAGAGGTATAAAAAGCTGAGCTTTGAATAAAATTGCTTGGCTAATGTTGGACATGTCCAGATTTATTTTTTCTTTGGTTTCCTGTTTGAAAAGCAAGGGGAATTGATGAGAACTTAGTTTGTCGATTTTTTTTGATAGGTCATCATTCCTATTTGGACCGATCCATTTATCAATATTATTTCCTGTAATATTTGGGTCGTATAAATAGAATTTATAAGCTATTTCTACATGTGTTATTTTTTTTGAATTCGTATCCTGTATAATAATATCCAGTTCACCAATGGTTCTTCTTTCTTTCTGCACTTGAATATTCTCAAAACAAATATCAAAGGTTTTCGTTGCTTTGAGCTCCGATTGAAAAAAAACTTCCACTCGCTTTCCAAGCATTAGTGTCTTGCTAATTGTGAAGTCAGGGATACCAGATGTTGTAGGAAGATGGAATAAATCCTGTTCAAAGGGATTGTTTTCAATTGTGAAAATAGAAGGGGTTTCTATATAACCTTGGTATTGTAAATTATGGATTCTTTTTTCGTCCAATAGAATAATAGTTTGAGTAAGATGAAAGTACTTAGGTACTACGAAGATAGTTTTTTATCCTTACTTTTGTAGGAAATACGGAACAGAGACATATGCCTGAATTAATTAAAATATATGAGCAAAATATCAATTCAAGACAAATACAAAAAGCGGTAGATGTTTTGAGAAAAGGAGGGTTGATTATTTATCCCACGGATACTGTTTATGGTTTGGGGTGTGATATTACCAATAAAAGTGCTCTGCAAAAAATTGCTCAAATCAAGGGAGTTAAATTAGAGAAATCTAATTTTTCTTTTATTTGTAAAGATTTAAGTAACCTATCTGATTATGTAAAACAAATAGATTCTTCAACCTTTAAATTACTTAAAAGAGCCTTGCCTGGCGCTTATACTTTTGTATTGCCTGGGAGTAAAACCTTACCCAACGCTTTTAAAAATAAAAAAACAGTGGGGATTAGAGTTCCCGATAATGCCATTGCAATTGAGTTAGTTTCCTTGTTGGGAAACCCTATTGTATCGACGTCAATTCATGATGAGGATGAGGTGTTAGAGTATACTACAGATCCGGAATTGATTTATGAAAAATGGCAATCTAAGGTTGATGTTGTTATTGACGGTGGTTATGGTGACAACCATGCCTCAACGGTTGTTGATTTAACAGGTGATGAACCAGAAGTTATTAGAGAAGGGAAGGGTAGTTTGGATGTTCTTTAGCTTTTTTATTTTAAAATAAAGGGTTGATTTCAGCATTAGGTATTTTAGTGTAACCTTGACTTTTGAACATTGTTTTTCTAAGGGGTTTCCATTTCTTTAGATATTTTTCAACAAAGAGTTTTTCTTGTTCAGCAGATTTAATTAAGTCTGGTAACCTGTCTTTTTCAAAATTGAGATGTTTATTTAATTCAACATCTGTGGATGATATTTCTAAAAGAGGATCTTTACATGCATTGAAGGCTTTACATGCGTTATCAACTAATTCTTTAATTTCAGACTCGTCCAATTTAGGGGTTTCAAATCGATTGTTTTTAGAGAATATATAATCGTTATAATTCTCGATAGCATAATTCAAAGTGTCAATAACCTTTGAGAATTTAAGATGTGCAATATGATTCAAGTTCCAAGCTAATTTTTCTCTTGTTGTTTTATTGGTGATGCCGCATTGAATCATTCTACGGTTTTCTTGTTCAGTTTGTTTTATCTCATCAAGTGATTTATTTTCTTTTATTATTTTTTCAAATGGATAGTTGTCATTTCCATTCAGTCTTTCAAAATTCTTTTCGTTAAATTCAATTTGCCTAATAGGATTGGGTAAGAATTGCCAAATAGGGTCAAAAGGAATGTGTGTTTTTACGAAATTTTCAGGCTTAATTAAAAAATATTTATCACTAAAATGTCTAACATATCTGTCTTCTTTAATATAACCTGCTGACCAAGTTGTGTCGATAAAATAGTATTCTGAATCAATCTTAATGGCATTCCAAGCATGACCAGAATCTGAAATTTCTCCTTTGTAATTTCTTGTGTAGCCTGATATTATAAAAGAATCCAAACCTACCGATTTTGTCATGTCTAGAAATAAATCGGCATAATGTTGACAAACTCCTGATCGTTTTTTTAAAACATAGTTAACGAAATCTTTTGAGCCTGTGTATTTAGGAAGGTTTTCTAACATTTGATAATCATAACTTATGTTATGTGTTATCCAAATGTATATGGCCCTGGCTTTTTCTGTTTCAGTATGTAAGTCTTTTGTCAGTGCAGATGCAATTTGTTTCGAGGAGTAAAGTGAATAATCTACTTTTTTCGAAGCATTGTCAATTAAAGTGTAATCTGTTTGGGTATAACTATAGCTACTAATATGTATTAGTAAAATAAATGCAATCTTTTTTATCATAGCAATATGATGGTTTCTAGCGATTTTTGCTAGGCAATTATAAATTTTTTGATTTTCTGATGTTTAAAACAAAGTGACTCCACACAATACTTGTGGTGTGGTAATATTTTAAATTATTATGTTTAAAGTTTCTTTTGGAAATCATTTTTTTTAGATTTCCGTAAAAGCTCATATGAGACTTGATGATCGCAACCATGTGAATTGGTCTTCCTTGTAGCGTGAATCTTATTCCTGCTACGGCATCCAAAATCATTCTAATAAAAATATAAAGCACAACTTTGTTAGAAGGTAAGTTTTTTAATAGAGAATATAAGCTGTTTCTGAAGTTTAGAAATGTCTTATATGAATTTGCTTCACTCAGTGTAGCTCCACCTACATGGTATACTGCAGAAGTTCCAACATATTTGATATCGTATCCTAAATTGCTTGTTCTCCAGCACAAATCGATTTCCTCTTGATGGGCAAAATAATCTTCATCAAAACCTTTTAATTGATGGTAAATTTCCGATTTGATAAAAAAACAAGCCCCTGACGCCCAATTGATGTTTATAGTATCATCATACTGTCCTTTGTCTTTTTCTAAGGAATTGAAAATTCTTCCTCTGCAATATGGATAGCCTAAAATATCTAAGAATCCACCGGCAGCTCCAGCATATTCAAACTTTTTTTTGTTTTTAAAATCTAAGATTTTTGGTTGGATAATCCCTGTGTTTGGGTTTTTCTCAAATTCGTCTAGAATTGGATCTAGCCAGTTTTCTGTGACCGAAACATCTGAATTGACCAATGCATAAATAGGAGCTTCTATATGTTGCAGAGCATCATTGTATCCTTTGGCAAAACCACCATTTTCAGCATTAGAAACAATATGTACAGTAGGGAAGTTTTTCTTGATAAAAGAAACAGAATCATCTGTAGAAGCATTGTCAGCAACATAAATAGAGGCATTTGCACTATATTTAATAATTGATGGTAAAAATTCTTCTAATAATTTTTTACCATTCCAATTTAGTATGACTACTGCAATTTTCATTCTTAATAAATTACCCTAAAGGTAAATAGCGATTGTTTCAAAAGTTGATTGCAAACATACTTTAAAAAAGCGAGTATTGTTCCATTCTAGATTGTTAAAAGAAATAGAAATGTACTATTTATAGGAAGGTATGTCTTTTAAAAAAGTATAGGCTTCTTTTTTATGATCAATTTGACAATAAAAATGAGAAAGACCGTTGGTGACAATTAGATAATTGGCATTTAATTTTAGGTTGTATCTTGCAATTTGATCAAAAGTACTTTGGGTGATTTCTACGGAGGGAGCTTTGCATTCTACAATAATATCTGGCAGTCCTTGTTTGTTGAAAATCAAAATATCTGTTCTTTTTTTTAAGCCATTTACTGTAAGTTGTTTTTCAACTGACATAATTGATTCGGGATAGTTTTTTTCTTTTCTTAAATAGGAAACAAAATGTTGACGCACCCATTCTTCTGGGGTCAAAACAATGTATTTTTTTCTAAGGTTATCAAAAATGAATCGCTTATTTTTGCTACTTTTGATTTTGAATTTGCAAGGAGGCAAGTTTAAAATTTTCATAAAACAAAACTAAGTTTTTTAGAGGAGAAGCAGGAAGCTTTTTCTAAAAAAAATAGAGACGCATGAATGAGGTAAATCAAATTGTATCAGATATTAAAAGTGGTAATGCCAAACCTATTTATATTTTAATGGGAGAGGAGTCTTACTACATCGATAAAATATCAGATTATATTGAAAATAATGTTTTGACAGAGGAAGAACGTGGTTTCAATCAGGTAGTTTTGTATGGAAGAGATGTTACGGTTGATGAAATTGTATCACAGGCAAAGCGATTTCCTATGATGGCAGAGAAAACTGTGATCATTGTAAAAGAAGCGCAGGATCTTTCGAGGACTATTGAAAAATTGGTTTCCTATGTAGAAAATGTTCAGCCTACTACAGTATTGGTTATTAATTACAAGTACAAAACTTTAGACAAACGTAAAAAACTGAACAAACTTGCTTCTAAGGTTGGGGTGGTGTTTGAAAGTAAAAAGTTATACGAGAATCAGGTTGCTGACTGGATTCGTAAAGTTTTGAATGGAAGGAATTATCAGATGGAACCCAAAGCAGCCCAAATGTTGGTTGAGTTTTTGGGGACTGATTTAAGTAAAATTAGTAATGAATTGGATAAACTGGTGTTAATTTTACCAGAGGGAACTATTATCACCCCAATTCATATAGAAGAGAATATTGGGATCAGTAAAGATTTTAATAATTTTGAACTTAGAAAGGCGGTGGGGAATAGAAATGTTGTCAAGGCCAATCAGATCATTAATTATTTTTCAAATAATCCTAAAAGCAATCCAACAGTAATGACAGTTTCTTTATTGAATAGTTATTTTACACAGTTGTTAATGTATCATGGGTTGCAAGATAAATCCAAAGCAAATGTGGCCAAGAATCTTGGAGTGAGTCTGTATTTTGTAGATGATTATGTCGGTGCTTCTAGAAATTACCCCATGAGAAAAGTATCTCAGGTGATTGGTTTTTTGCGAGAAGCTGATGTGAAAAGTAAGGGGGTCGGTGCCTCCATTTCTCAGAATGATTTATTGAAAGAATTATTGTTTAAAATAATGCATTAATATTTTTAACATGCTGCGCAGTATATTTTTTTGTTTGATTCTTTTTTCCTTGAATGCTATAGGACAGCAGTCCATAAATCAAGTAGATGCTAATGGGAAAAAAACGGGTGTTTGGATGAAAAAATATTCTAATGGAAACATTCGCTATAAAGGTCAGTTTATAAACGACAAAGAAGTTGGTGTTTTTAAGTTTTACTCTGAAGGCTATTCAAGTCGACCCTTAATTATAAAAACCTATAGTTCAGAAACGGCACTTTGCAAGGTTGAGTTTTTTACAAATACTGGTGTTAGACAGAGTGTGGGAGATATGATTGGGAGACTTCGCACAGGCAAATGGCTTTATTACAACAATACTGGACAAAAAGTAATCTTAGAAGAGAACTATCTAAATGATACACTCTCCGGCGAAAAAAAAATCTATTATCAAGATGGCACCTTAACCGAAGTAAGTCATTATAAAAATGGAAAATTACACGGAGAAAGTTTGCGCTATACTGATCAAGGTAAGCTGATAGAAAAGGTGCCTTATGAGGAAGGGAAAATCCATGGGAAAATTTTTTATTACCACAATGACGGAGTCATAAGAGAAACAGGTTTTTATGACCATGGCAAACGTGTGGGGCGATGGGAGTTTTATATTGATGGAGAGCTTGCAGGCTTTGAAGAACCCAATAAAAAAGTTGAAAAAGAGCCTGTTTCTTTAGAAGAAATCAACAAAAGGAAAAAGAAAAAATAAGTTACTTCCATTATTTTGCAAGCTTTTTTACAAAGCCTTTTTTTCAAATACTATTCCGTATCTTTGCAGTCTTAAATTTTGAAGAAAATGAAACGTGTAGTTGTTGGACTTTCCGGAGGAGTAGATAGTAGTGTTGCTGCTTATTTGTTGCAGAAACAAGGGTACGAAGTTATTGGCTTGTTTATGAAGAACTGGCATGATGATTCTGTAACGATATCTAATGAATGTCCATGGCTAGAAGATAGTAACGATGCAATGATCGTTGCAGAAAAACTAGGGATTCCTTTTCAAGTAGTGGATTTAAGTGAGCAATACAAAGATCGTATTGTAGATTATATGTTCCGAGAATATGAAATGGGACGTACTCCAAATCCAGATGTTTTATGTAACAGAGAGATTAAGTTTGATGTGTTTATGAAAATAGCCTTGGACTTAGGAGCGGATTATGTTGCAACAGGACATTATTGTAGAAAAGGAACTTTGGAGAAAGAAGGTTCAGAGGTGTATCAGTTATTGGCAGGTAAAGATGGGAATAAAGATCAATCTTATTTTCTATGTCAATTATCACAAGAGCAATTGTCTAAGGCACTTTTTCCAATTGGTAAATTGACAAAACCAGAGGTAAGAGAAATAGCAAAAGAGCTTGACTTGGTTACTGCCGATAAAAAGGATTCTCAAGGTTTATGCTTTATTGGTAAAGTGAGGTTGCCAGAGTTTTTACAGCAAAAATTACAGCCAAAAGAAGGGGTTATAGTAACTATTCCTGCTGAACTGGAAGCATATAATAGAGCCATACCAGAATTTTCTAATAAAGAAGAAGAATTAGCGTTTTTTAGCAGCAAATATAAATATGCCATCTCTGATGGAAAAACTGTAGCGAAGCATCAAGGTGCTCATTATTTTACCAAAGGACAGCGTAAAGGTTTGGCTGTTGGTGGGACGGTTGAGCCTTTGTTTGTGATAGATACCGATGTTGAGGAGAATGTAATTTATGCAGGAGAAGGTAAAAATCACCCAGGTTTGTATCGCAAGGTTTTATTTGTTTCAAATGAAGAACTGCATTGGATTCGAGAAGATCTGGCATTAAAAGATGGAGAATCTTTAGAGGTTCAGGCTCGAATCAGATATAGACAAACTTTAGAGCCAGCAACTCTTTATAAAGTAACAGATGGATTGTATGTTGAATTTAAGAATCCTCAATCAGCGATTACTGAAGGTCAATTTGTTGCTTGGTATTTAAAGGATGAGTTGGCGGGATCAGGAGTAATTTCATAAATATAGAATACATGAAGCATTGGATTCAGGCAGCAAGGTTAAGAACCTTACCGTTATCATTATCAGGGATTATTTTAGGGGCTTGTTTGGCAACCAAATACGATAGTTTTGATCTTTGGATTTTTGTTTTTTCTATTTTAACCACCATCGGTTTTCAGGTTTTGTCAAATTTTGCAAATGATTATGGTGATGGGGTCAAAGGAACAGACAATGAAAACAGAATTGGTCCAGAAAGAGCCTTGCAAAGTGGTGCCATAACTCCGAAACAAATGCTGAGAGGTATTTATAGTACTGTTGCTTTGACTTTAGCGGTTGCTTTAGTACTTATTTATGTAGCTTTTGGTGTTGAGAATTTTGGGTTTTCTGTTTTGTTCTTTTTTCTTGGTTTGGCTAGTATTGCTGCTGCCATTAAATATACCATGGGAAAAAATGCCTATGGTTACAGCGGACTTGGAGATATTTTTGTTTTTGCTTTTTTTGGTTTGTTGAGTGTTGTAGGAAGTTTGTTTTTGTATACAAAAACAGTTGAAATCAATACTTTTTTACCGGCATTCTGCATTGGTTTTTTAAGTGCTGCGGTGCTGAATTTGAATAATATGAGGGATAGAGCATCGGACATCTTATCGAATAAAAATACCTTGGTTGTAAAAATGGGAGCTGAAAAAGCAAAGCAATATCATTATTCTTTATTGATTTTGGCTTTTGTTGCAGCTGTGGTTTATGTGGTTTCAGATTATCATAGTCCGATTCAGTTGTTGTTTTTGATTGCTTTTGTTCCAATTGCGCTGCATTTTGTTAGAGTAATAAAGAATAAAGATGTAAGAAAGCTTGATCCTGAACTAAAAATAGTAGCATTGAGTACTTTTTTCTATGCTGTTTTGTTCGGACTAGGACAAGTTTTGTAGGATTCCGTAAAAAGTCTATCTTTGCAAACGAAATGAAAAAAGAATTTGCAGCTTTGTTTTTTTATATGCTTTACATGATTGCTATGATGAGACCTGTCATGCCTATTCTAGAGTATTATGCCAATTACGAATATGTGGCAACTGTGTTGTGTGAAAATAGAGATAAACCAGCATTAGCATGTAACGGAAAGTGTTATTTAGAAAAAGAGATGAAAAAAATAGCTTCTTCCCATTCTTCTCATAAACATCATAATAATAGTACTGTTCCTCAGATTGATTTTACTAAATATCCAGTTGCTCCGTTAGATAAAAACGAGGAATTCACAATTCTTTTCGAAAAACTTGTAACAAAGAGTTGGAGAGACTTTTCTGGGAAACCTAAACAGTTTATGGCAAAGCTTTTCAGGCCTCCTCTTGCCGTGTAATATATTCAGGTCAACATTTATGTTGAAAAATAAGCCTTCTCAATTTATGAGCAAGGCATGTTCAATTTATATTACACAAAACACAAATGCGTACATTATTATTGAGTGTCCTCCTATGTATAGGAATGAACTTGAATGCTCAAAAAACAAATAAAATATCAGCTAAAATAGTAGATAAACAATCTAAAGAACCTATAAGCTTTGCAACAATACACGTGGTCAATTCAGTGAAAGGAACGGTGTCAGATAGATTGGGTTATTTTTATTTAAATGTAGAAGATAAGGCAACGAAAATAATAATTTCTTCCATTGGATATGAGACAAAAACCATAGCCCTAAAAGATTTAAAGGAAACAGTTTTTTTAAATGAATCCAATGATTTGTTAGAAGTAGTGGTGGTTTCTGCAAGTAGAAATAAAGAATTAAAAAAAGAGGTTCCGGTTGCAATGTCTTCTGTATCAACTCGTGAATTAGAGAATACGAAACCTATTTCTGTTGATGAAGTATTAAATAAACAAAGCGGGGTTTTAATGGTGGATTTGGGGAATGAACAGCATATGATGGCTATTCGTCAACCGATTTCTACAAAAGGTGTTTATTTGTATTTAGAGGATGGTCTACCTATCCGTCCAACCGGGATTTTCAACCACAATGCTTTGTTAGAACAAAATATGGCAGCTGCCAAAAGCATAGAAATTATTAGAGGATCGTATTCTTCTTTATATGGTAGTGAAGCCATTGGTGGTGCGGTTAATTTTATCACTGCAAATCCAAGTTTGATTCCAACGGCAGAAATAGGGTTTAGAAGAAATAATTATGGATATGCACGATTTGATTTTAAAGCATCAAGTACGGTTGGAAAAACAGGGGTTTATTTTAGTGGTTATAAATCTAATGTCGAAAACGGCTTTAGGGAATATGGTGATTATAATAAGGAAACCTTTACCACAAAAATAACACATGCTTTTTCTGATAAGCTGCATTGGGATACATCCATGACTTATGTGGATTATTTTAGTGAAATGAGTGGAAGTATTGGGTATGAAAAGTTTATTGCTAAAGATTATTCATCAGATCATACTTTTACATTTCGTGATGCAAAATCTATTCGTGTAAAATCATCATTAGATTATCAATGGAATCGAAAAAACACTTCAGTATTTACTTTGTTTTATAGAGACAATACAATGATTCAAAATCCTTCATATAGAATTTCAAGTAGAACAAGTAATGATTCTTTTACAACGGGTCAAATAAATAATAATAGTTTTAAGAGTTATGGTTTTATTGGGCAACATAATATCAAATATAATAGGAGGCTTAAAGGAAGTTTTGGTGTAAGTTTGGATTATACTCCAAATTCATATGAATCAGATCAAATTTCTGTGTATAGAAACCTAGAAGGAATATTTGAAAGTTATACAAGAACAGGAGTGAAGTTGTCTGATTACGATGTAGATTTAATCAATTCTGCTGCATATTTATTGGGAGAATTTAGTTTTAATAAAAATCTAAAAGCAAATTTTGGTTTGCGCTTTGATCATTTCAATTATAATTTTACGAATAATTATTTTTTAGAGACTAATCGAAACTCATACAAAGCTCCCAATACAAATAATTCTTTTGCAGCACTGAACCCTAGGTTAGGTTTTATATATAATGTTGCTAAAAATTTAAGTTTTTATGCAAATTATAGTAGAGGATTCAAACCGCCAAGTGTTGGAGAGTTGTACAAAGGAGTAGAAGTTCCATTGCTCGAGCCAAGTACTTATAATAATTTTGAGATTGGAAATAATTTCAGCAGTTTAGATAGAAAATTTTATACAGAATTTGCAGTCTATTATTTAAAAGGAAATAATGAAGTAGTTTCTGTGAAGTATTTAGATGAAAATAATATGGATTCATCAGAAAATAGAAACGTGGGTGAAACCGAGCATTATGGAATAGAATATCTTTTCAAGTACAAACCAATAGCTGAAATAGAATTAAGAACTAGTGGTTCCTATTCTAGGCATAGATATATTAGTTTTATTACGAATACACGCCCAAATAAGGAAGAAAGTTTTAGTGGTAAGGAAATGCCAGGTGCACCCAAATGGATCAATAATGCTGAAATAGGGTATCAACCTCATTTTATTAAAGGGTTAAGGTTAGGCCTAGAAATGCAACATATTAGTCCCTATTTTACTGACGAAGCTAATGAATTTGATTATGTAGGGTATTCATTTTTTAATTTAAGAATTGGCTATAGAACAAATCATATATATGTTTGGTCTAATGTAAATAATTTGTTCGATTCGGTTTATGCAACAAGGGCATCTACTAGTTGGGGAAAAACAACTTATACACCTGGTACTCCGCAAACGTTTAATATCGGAATCGCTTATTCTATCTACTGATGAAAAAAATTATTGTTTTAAGTGTAATTCTTTTTTGTGTTTCTTGTATCAAGGAAAAAAAAGGTTCTAGATTCTTGATTAGTGAAAAACAAATTGTTTCTTCAAATGGAATTGATAGCGAATGCGCTTTTTTTTCTAATGGTTTGGAAAAGGATCGTTATTTAAGTTGGACAGAGGAACAGAATGGTAGGACTGTTTTGGTGTATCGAAAATTTGATGGAGTCAATTTTTTAGAGAAGGTAACTGTTTCAAGTACTTATGGTTTACAATCTCACCATGAGAGCATGGCGAAAATTGGTGTTACCGGAGAAGGTGTTTTGTTTTGTTTGTTTCGAGTTTCAAGTCCAACAAAATATAACAAGTATGCTGGAAATTTGTTTTATACTACTTCAAAAGATAATGGAAAGAATTGGTCTGAAAAGGCCAAATTGGTAGATGAAAAGAAATCTACGAGTCAAAGTTTTTTTGATATAGAAAGAATGAATGATGGTGAGCTGGCTATCGTTTGGTTAGACAATCGTTTTTCTACTAAAGAAAAAAGAGGTAGTACGCTTTTTTTTAATAGGACGCATTCAGGAAAGATTCTACAAACTGAAAAATCAATTGCTTACAATACATGTCAATGTTGTAGAACTGATTTATTGATCGATAAGAATAAAATTAAAATAGCTTTTCGGAATATAATTGATAATTCTATAAGGGATATGTTTTATGTTTCTTCAGATAATAATGGCGAATATTTTGAAGAGCCAAGAAGAATCAGTGCGGATGATTGGGAAATCGATGGTTGTCCTCATACTGGGCCTTCCTTAGCAACAGGTAAAACTACCGCTGCTGTATGGTTTACTGCAGGAAAGGGAAATAAAGGTTTGTTTTTCGCAGAAAAAGAAGCAGGGGAACAGGAGTTTGGAAAACGTTTGGAAATTTCGGAAAATGGAAATCACCCTCAGCTGATATTTTTAAATGAGGTATATTACATTGTTTACGATGAGTATTATCAAAAAGACAATACTACATATCAACAAATTAAATTACATAAAAAGAATATCTTTGCAAGCGATGAAATAATCTCAGTGTCAAATGCTTTTGCTATGAATACATTCCCAGTTGTAACAAAAATATCAGAGAATGAACTATTGATAGCTTGGACTAATTTAGATGGTGAAAAGAGACAGATTGAAGTAGTAAATGTAAAGATTTAAACTTATGAAAATTCATTTTGGAATTCTAATAGTAGTTGTAGGATTGTCTATTCAGAATGTTCTAGGGCAAGATAAAAGATGGTCTTCCGCAAGAGCAGATGGTCCTGTTCCTATAGGTGTTATGGGAGATCATGTACATCACAAAGGGGAATGGATGGCATCGTACCGATACATGAATATGAATATGTTTGGGGATCTTTTTGGAACGGAAAACATTGGTTTTGAAAATATATTTCAAGAATATATGGTGGCTCCATAAAATATGATCATGCAGATGCATATGTTGGGCTTGATGTATGCTCCTTCCAATAGAGTCACATTATATTCTATGGGAAGCTTTTTGAATAATGATATGAGTTTATTGATGCGTACAAAACTTAATTTTCAAACGAATTCGAATGGTTTTGGAGATATAAAGTTGGGTGGTTTGGTGCAATTGTTCAATTCAGAGAGACGAACCATTCATTTAAATTTAGGCATTTCATTACCAACAGGAAGTGTAACAGAAGAAGGAGTAACCCCCATGTCTTCTCCGGATAAAACAAGATTGGGTTACGCCATGCAATTAGGTTCAGGAACCTATGATGTTCAGCTTGGGGCAACTTATTTGAAACAATATTACAATATGTCTTTTGGAGCGCAATCCACCTACTCACACAGAACAGGTGAGAACAAAGAAGGATATACACTTGGAAATAAATGGAATGCAACTTTCTGGACGGCTTATTATTTTGCCAAAAACATCAGTGGTTCTATTCGATTAAATTATGATGATGTAAAATCTATAGTAGGGGCTGATCGTACTTTTGTCCCAATGATGGCAACTGTGTTTGATGCTTCTAATTCTGGAAAGAGACAATTGGATGTATCGGTAGGAGGAAATATTGCATTTTTTAAAGGAGATTTAAAAGGTATGCGATTAGCAGGAGAATTCGGAATTCCATTGTATCAGGATGTTCAAAGGATTCAAATGAATTCTCAATTTCAATTTACGGTTGGAATTCAGTATGCTTTCGGAGGGCATTAGTGATAGTTACTTTAATAAAATTTTGTGAAACGGTAAGATTAGATTCTTGCCGTTTTTTTTATTTTTATTCGCCTGAATATTTGTACACTAATTAAGTGTCATTGAAAGTCACGGTGTTAAAAATTAAAGTAAATTTGAGAAAATTCAACAAAATCGTCAAGATGAAATGAGATATCTATTGCTATTATTGTTTTTGGGAATAACTGCACAACAAGCAAATTCACAAAAACCGGAAAAATTATCATCAAATCAAATATTTGAAAAGTTAGAAGAATTTAATTTTTTAGGAACCGTACTCTACATAGCGGCGCATCCTGATGATGAAAATACACGTTTGATCAGTTATTTGTCTAACGAAGTTAAAGCGAGGACTGTTTATTTGTCATTGACAAGAGGAGATGGTGGACAAAACTTAATAGGTCCGGAAATTAGAGAGTCTTTGGGGGTAATTAGAACTCAAGAATTGTTGGCTGCCAGAAATGTAGATGGAGGTGAGCAGAGGTTTTCTAGAGCCAATGATTTTGGTTATTCTAAAAACCCAACGGAAACTTTGAGTATTTGGGATAGAGAAAAAGTTTTGGCAGATGTCGTGTGGGCTATTCGTACCATACAACCAGATGTGGTTATCAATAGATTTGATCATAGAACGCCTGGTACTACACATGGTCATCATACAGCTTCGGCAATGTTAAGCTATGAAGCATTTGATTTGGCGGGAGATGCTTCAAAGTTTTCATCTCAGTTGGATTATGTAAATACTTGGAAACCGAATAGGTTGTTTTTTAACACTTCTTGGTGGTTTTATGGAAGTCAAGAAAAATTTAAAAAAGCGAGTAAAGAGAATTTGTTACAATTTGATATTGGAGTTTATTATCCTCAAAAAGGAGTCTCAAATAATGAAATAGCAGCTTTGGCGAGCAGCCAACATTTGTGTCAAGGTTTTGGTAGACTTTCAACACGTGGATCAGAAAGTGAATATATTGAATTTTTAAAAGGAGAATTTCCTGAAGATAAAGCAGATTTGTTTTCCGGGATTGATACTTCATGGAATAGAGTAAAAGGAGGAAAAGCAATTGGGGAAATAATTGAACCAATCATTGAAAATTTTAATTTTAAAAACCCTTCAGTGCATCTTTCACAATTGATGAAAGCTTATTCTAAATTATCTGAAGTTTCAGATGATCACTGGAGAGAATTGAAGGAAAAAGAATTGTCTGAAATTATTTATGCTTGTGCAGGTTTGTATTTAGAAGCATCTTCTAAAGTAGCGTCCTCAACTCCAAATGGAACAGTTGATGTGGCATTGGAGGTTTTGAATAGATCTAAAAATCACATTAAATTAAACTCGATCACCTATTTGCCAAGTGGTAAAAAAGAAGAAAAAAATATTTCTTTATTAGAGAATAGCAAACAAATTTATAAGGAAAAAATATGGTTGAAGGCCGAAAATTTAACGAGTCCTTATTGGTTAGAACACCTAGGAGATTTAGGGATGTATACAGTAAAAGATCAGGCTTTGATTGGTTTGCCAAACACTCCTAGGAATATAAAAGTAATTTTTGAGCTTGAAATTGAAGGCGAGACTATAGCTATAACCAAAGAAGTTGTTAGAAGATATGCCAAACGAGATAAAGGAGAATTGTATCAACCTTTTGAGGTGTTGCCAAAAGTTACGGTTTCAATGAAGAGTCCGGTTGTGGTATTTGAATATCAAGAAGCTAAAAGCATAGAAGTGACTTTAAAGGCTGGTGAGGATAATGTACAAGGTGAAGTTGAACTTTGCCATGCTGAGGGTTGGACTGTTGAACCAAAATTCATCAATTTTTCTATTGATAAAAAAGGAGCAACCAAGCAATTTAAGTTTAAGCTAATGCCTCCTAGAAATCAAAGTGAAGCTGAAATTTCAGTAATCGCAAAGGTGGATGGAGAGTTTTACGATAAAGAATTGATTGAGATTGCTTATGACCATATCCCTACTCAGAGTGTGTTGAAACATTCCATGGCTAAGGTGGTGCGTATGGAAATCAAAAAGAAAGGTACTTCTATTGGTTATATTGAAGGAGCTGGGGATGTAGTTCCTGAAAGTTTGAGACAAATAGGATATAAGGTTACCAAAATTGAACCGAAAGAAATTCAGTTAGAAATGTTGAATCAGTTTGATGCTGTTGTTGTAGGGATTAGAGCTTATAACACGGTAGAGGAATTGAAGTTCAAACAGGCTATTCTCTTGGACTATGTAAAACAAGGAGGCAATCTTGTAGTGCAGTATAACACAACTGGAAGAGGCGGTGTTGAGGTTGGGGCTCCCTTTACCCTACAGGTTTCGAGAGATCGTGTTACAGATGAAAATGCAGAAGTTAAATTTTTAAAGAAAAAATATGATATTTTAAATACACCCAACAAAATTAACGATAAAGATTTTGATGGATGGGTGCAGGAACGTGGATTGTATTTTCCTAATAAATGGTCTAAAGAGTACACTGCAATTTTAGCGATGAATGATGCTGGCGAGCCTTCTCGAGAAGGGAGTTTGTTGGTTGCTCATTACGGAAAGGGAACGTATATCTACACAGGATTGAGCTTTTTTAGAGAGCTTCCGGCTGGAGTTCCTGGAGCTTACAAGTTGTTTGCAAATATCTTATCTTACAACAAAAAATAATATGGAGAAACCAGTTTACAAATGGAAAAAGATTTACACTGTAGTCTTGGTGGCTAATGCTGTGTAATTCGTTTTGTTTTATTTGATCATGAATCAATTTTCAATTTAATATTTGGCTATGGAAATAGTAGACTGGATTGTTTTAGCAGGGACTTTATTGTTTATTGTAATTTATGGTTCTTATAAAACAAGAGGAAGTAAAAATGTTCAAGAATTTATAAAAGGAGGAAGTGAGTCTAACTGGTGGACGATTGGTTTGTCTGTTATGGCGACTCAGGCCAGTGCAATTACATTTTTATCGACACCTGGCCAAGCTTTCAACGATGGAATGGGCTTTGTTCAGTTCTATTTTGGTTTGCCTTTGGCGATGGTGATCATCTGTTTGGTTTTTATTCCAATTTATCATCGGCTAAAGGTGTATACCGCTTATGAGTTTTTGGAAGATAGATTTGATTTAAAGACAAGGTCGCTCGCTGCAATTTTGTTTTTAATACAGAGAGGTTTGGCTGCTGGGATTACCATTTTTGCACCAGCAATCGTTTTGTCGGCTGTGTTAGGTTGGGACTTAATTCCTTTAAATATTGCTATTGGTGTGCTTGTTATAATTTACACAGTCTCGGGTGGTACCAAAGCTGTAAGTGTAACACAGAAACAACAAATGGCAATCATTTTCTCTGGAATGTTTATAGCTTTTTATTTGATTTTAGATTATTTACCAGAAAATATAACTTTTACCAAAGCCTTAGAAATTGCTGGAGCAAGTGGTAAAATGGATGTGTTGGATTTTTCATTTGATTTGAATAATAGGTACACGGTATGGACAGGTATATTAGGGGGGACTTTTTTAATGCTTTCTTATTTTGGAACCGATCAAAGTCAAGTACAACGTTACTTGTCAGGGAAATCTGTGCGAGAAAGTCAGTTAGGATTGATTTTTAATGGTTTGCTAAAAATACCTATGCAGTTTTTTATTTTGTTGGTGGGGGTTTTTGTTTTTGTGTTTTATCAGTTCAATTCTGCCCCATTAAATTTTAATCCCAAAGCTACGGAGGTCATTGTAAATTCTGAGAATAGTGCTTTGTATGCCGAGTTAGAAGGGCAACATCAAGAAATAGAAAACAGAAAAAAAACATTACTGTTAGAAAAATTATCTACTACCAATATCCAAGAAATTAAAAAACTGAATACGAAAGACAGAGCTTTAAAGGAAGAAGCAAAAGAACTGATTTCAAAAACGGATAAAAACGTAGAGACGAATGATAAGGATTATGTATTTATCCACTTTATTTTGAATAACCTTCCCCGTGGTTTGATTGGATTGTTGCTTGCCGTTATTTTGTCAGCAGCGATGTCCTCTACTGCTTCTGAACTAAACGCTTTGGCTTCTACAACAACAATGGATTTATTTAAGCGAAATACAAGTAAAGAGTATGATGATGCTTATTATGTGAAAGTAACAAAATGGTATACTCTGGCTTGGGGTGTCTTAGCTATTTTAGTTGCCTGTGTTGCCAATCTCTTTGATAATTTAATTCAATTGGTAAATATTATTGGTTCTATATTTTACGGAAATGTGTTAGGAATCTTCCTTTTAGCGTTTTTCGTAAAGAGTGTTAAAGGAAATGCCGTTTTCTATGCCGCTATTTTTACGCAAATCATTATTATTGCAGTCTGGTTTTTGGATTTGTTACCCTATTTATGGCTGAACTTACTGGGCTGTATGCTAGTAATGTTGTTAGCTATTCTAATGGAGAAATTCAATAAGAAAAACCTTGGTCTGAATTAAAAAAAGAAAATGAAAAAGAGAATCGTATTAATTTTTATGGTGTTCTGTGGAATGCAACTTTCGGCCCAAGAATCCTTAGATATAGTAACAGTTTCAGGACATTTTGGAAGTCCGAAAACCTATATTGCTGATGAGAACTCTAATTTTAAGGGGGATGCTACGGAGAGAGGAGCCATGGTTAATTTGGTAGTTCCAATTGTATTAAATGAAAAGCAGATATGGTATAATAGTGTCAATTATATGCAGTGGAATGTAAGTAATAATGAGACGATGCCTGCCGATATTGCAAACCCAATACAAATACATGGTTTGATTTTACGAACTGGTTTTATCCAAAAGTTTGAAAATGGAAACTCTATCCAAGCTATTTTTATTCCACGTTTGATGTCGGATTTTAAAAATATCAACGGAAAACATTTCCAGTTTGGGGGAACGTTTATTTATGAAAAGATTTATAATGAGAATTTGAAAATTGGATATGGAGCTTTATACAATCAAGAAACGTTTGGTGTAAACATTGTCCCTTTGGTAAATTTAGAATGGAAAATGTCTGAAAGATGGTCTATGTCTGGTTTGCTACCAATTTATTCTAAAATTAAATACAAAGTAAATGATAAATTGAATCTAGGTATACATCATTTTGGGTTGGTTACTTCCTATCGTTTGGGAGAAGAAGCCTATCAGAATGATTATATCGAAAGAAGAAGTATTGATTTAGGATTGTTTGCGAGGTATAATTTATTTGGTAAAATTCACGTAGAAGGTAGATATGGTTATTCTTTTGGGAGAAGTTATGCCCAATACGATGAAAATGATAAGATTGATTTGGCACTTCCGTTAGCGACCATAGGAGATAATAGAACTCAGAAAAATGCCAACTTTAATGATGGTACTTACGCGCATATTCGTCTCGTCTGCGCAATCAAATTATAAAAATTATTTTGTAGAAATTGCCTTGTCGTCTTTCCAAAGACCATCGTAAAGAATTTTATTTTTTTTGTTGGTTACTTTTCCAGTACCGTTTCTTAGGGCTGCATTCAAGTTTGTAACGCAACAAACGTTGCTTTTTTTAAGTTGAGTCTAAGCTACAAAATTTAGCTCAGATTCCATTATTTCTTTAGGTGTTTTAAAACCAATAATTTTTCGGGGTC
>Ga0115557_1000974_pt1 | contig 19760 bp, 16 predicted proteins | sample COGITO_mtgs_1104_FD_87280 | JGI IMG/M metagenome (GOLD analysis project Ga0115557, IMG submission 87280) | Pelagic marine microbial communities from North Sea - COGITO_mtgs_110421 | ecosystem: Environmental > Aquatic > Marine > Epipelagic | place: Germany:Helgoland, sampling site Kabeltonne...
CTCAAATACTTACGCGAAGAAGCCAAAGCGCCTTGGGATCGGAAAACTGCCACAGAGGCGGCTTTTAATGGTCATCTTCACATACTTGAGTATCTTGTTGAGCGTAAGTTTGATAAATATAACACATATGCGTGCGAGGATGCGGCCAAGAAAGGCCACTTCGACTGTTTGAAGTATTTGCACGAAACCGCCAAAGCGCAGTGGGACTCTGAGGCCGTAGAAGGAGCGCACGAGAACAACCACCTCGAATGTTTACAATACCTCCTCGACAACGACTGCCCTTTACCAGCTGGTTGGTCTTACGAAGACGGGGAGTTACACGTTCCAGAATCAGAATCAGAATAATACCTTGTAATAACAGAGACAGAGAGAGAGACACACAAATACAAACTAAAGCGCTTAAAAACTCGTTCCTTTCCATATCAAGTCCTCACTTTCCAACCACATGCTTCTGCTCGAAAGAGCGTCTGCATCGTCGAAATGCTATCCCCGTTTTCTCTTAACGACGCAAAACGTACAAGAGAAAAGAAGCGTTTTATCGCGCGATACTCTTATTTGTCGTCGTCGGGGTAACGACAGAGCGCTTTTACCGCGCTGTGCGAATGTGAATTTAGGGGAAACGAAGAACGGCGACGAGACCGTTAGAGAAGAAGAACAACGCGGGGTCTTCGAGGTGGTCGAACTGTTCTCTGGCATCGGCGGGATGCGGTTAGCTTTGGAACGCGCGAACGTGTTTAATAAAAGTGAAGTGCATTTTACCGCCATCGATAACAATTGCAACGCGAACGCGGTGTACAAAGCAAACTTTATGAATCTTTCCTCTGAGACTCGAGTGCTGGAGGGCAACATCGAGAGTTTCGACGTCGAGCGCCTGCTCGCGTCTTCGGTTGATGGGTGCGAGATATTGACTTTATCGCCACCGTGTCAACCGTACACGAGGAAAGGGAAGAATCGAGGGGAGAAAGATGCGCGGTCGACGGCGTTGGCGAGGATAATCGATATCTTTGAAGACGCCGGAGAGGAGAAGGAGGAAAGCGTTGGTACTCGAACAACGGCGTTGCCGAAGAGGATCTTGTTGGAAAACGTCGTCGGATTTGAGCTCGGTACGGAACGGGAGAGGTTTATTGCAGCGTTAGAGAAGAATAAATATCACGTGAAAGAGTTCGTTGGTTTGTCCCCGGAGACGATGTTAGGCGTTCCGGTGAAACGGCCCAGGTATTACTTGTTGGCGAGAAGGAAAGAGTTGTTTGGGAGTTTTGATATCGACGGTGATGATCCGCCTTGGATGTCGTCGCAAAATGTAACAACGGCGGTAGAAGATATAGCTCAGTATTTAGATAAAGAAGTAGATATAGGTTTAGACGTAGAGGAGAAGAAGATTAAGTATTGGAAATTTTTCGATGTTGTGAACGTATCGTCGTCGTCATCGAAGAACAACACCGACAACGTGGCGTCGACGTTTACGTCCGGGTACGGGAAAACGGTGTTTAGCGGGAGTTTTATTCTGAAAAACGGCGATATCGCAAAGAGGGATGTGAATGCAAACAACGCGTATCGATTGGTGAAGGATGATGATAACGAAAGCGATGAAGATTTCGCAAAGAGAGTTTCAAAGTCTGTCCGTTATTTCTCTCCTACTGAGCTTTGTCGTTTACACGGGATTAAAGATGATTTCGTTTTCCCTCCGTCGTTATCAATACGACAACAGTATAAACTCATAGGGAACGGCATTTCCGTACACGTCGTCGCGAAATTGCTAGAATATCTATTTAAATAAAAATAAGGTACTACGATGGACTAGAAGCTAGTAACTTGTGCTCTGTTTATGGCGGCGCGATTCACGTGTCCGAAATTTTGTTGTTGATGACGAGGATATTTCCTTCTTTTTCTTTTCCCGGTGCTAATCGCGAAGATGACAATCGCCAAAATCGCCAACGCGAAGAACACGTGTTCACCACTAAACACGTTTTCGAGAAAGACCGGGAGCATCAATATCGAATTGGTAACGCTCATTTTTTCGCGACGTAATCTGCACCGCGCTAATTTAATCCTCGCGTTCTCAATCGTCAATCTCGACCGTTCTGCGAATTCCATAGCTTTGCTCAAGACGAAATCGGATTGTTCGTGCACAGCGTCTTCGTTCTCTTCAAACGAAGATAAAGTTTTCGCTAACTCTTCAAACGCGTCATTCATGTCTCGCAGATTTTCTCGCATTTCCTTGGCAATGCGTTTTGGTAAAGAGTGCGGCAGCGCGTCGTGATACTTTTCGTAGTCATCGCTCTCGTTGACGTATTCGCTCGCAAAGGCGTTGTACGTCTCCGTCGCCGCTTCCACGATGTGTATGGCAGAGTCCAAACGAGAGACAATGTGATTTCTTCTCCCGGCGTTTGCAATGACCTCGGAAACATCTTCCGTGTTTGAAAGGTCTCCGCCAAACGGGTGACAGCCCACCGCCCACAGCAACGGCTCAAAATCTCGGCCTTTGTGTTTCCTCGCTTCAAACGGTAACGGCAACGCACCGAGCGTTTTCGCGAGACCGGCGATGATATCGCGCGTCGGGTTTGGATTTGGAATCCCCTTACGCGATGGTGCAGAATTACCGCTTCCATCCATTGCTGCATCTTGCGAAGCAATCTCCGAGGCGTCTTGTAAAACAACCACCAAGCTTTCATCGGAAGCGACGTCGTTTCGTATGTAATCGTCGTCATCGTCATCCTTGATATCATCGTTCTCACTCACGTCTAAACCGTCGTCCTCATCTAACGTAACGCCTTTACCGTACGATGCAAGCGATAAAAGGTACACTGGAACCACTCTGGTACCGAATAGCTTTACCGTATTCGTTCGATTGTTGGCCAAGAACTGCGATCCCCCGACATCGCCGCGTTTCGAATGCAAATGCCCGACGTTTACGTCTTCCTTCAAATGCGTATCTAACAGCATCGCGTGCGCGGCGTGCTCGGCTGCTTTCGGCCCGTATCTAGAGTACAACAAAGACGATGCTCTTTCGACGTGTTCACTCAAACCATGTCCAAGCACGTCGCTGGAAACGCGAAGCTCTTCCAACACGTGGCGTTTCGAAAACTTGACGAATCGCTCCTCTCTGTTCACGACGCTGTGTCTCTTCGCACGCGCTATGGCAGAGGCAATGTGGTGATGTAAATGTAACTCGTGCGTCCCAGACACCAAAACGAGTTCCTGACCGGGGAGCAAGAACTTTCTCACTTCTCGCTCAATCGCTTGTAAATCCACGCTCGCCTCGTTGGCGGTTTCATCGACGACATCTTTATTCTTAAAATCGGCGTGTTCGTAATGCAACTCCGGGTCGAGAGGATCGAACGCCGCGTGATCTCTCAGCGCAATAATCGGCACCAACACTCGCTTCGCGAAATTCATCGTCTCGAACGCGATATCTGGCGCGTGCAAACTCCTCACGCCATCAAATATTGTCTTCCCTAATTCTCCGTACACGTGCGCGTCAAAATTCCTCCGCACGCTCTCAAAAACACCTTCCTCCGTGTTCAAAAACTCCTTAAACGGCTCTACGATGCTATGTCTCGTCGGAAACACCCACGTGCTCTTCTTCTGACCTTTCTTGACTGGCGGTCCTTCCGCTCTTAAATCGACCACGGCGTACTTTCCACTCCCGACCCACGCGTTCGACGTCGCGTACTCCCTGTGCCTCTTCTTCGGCGCCCTCAACTCTTCGTGCATATCTACGTTTTTCAAATCGTACCCGTACGTGTACGAAAACTCTTTCGTGTCCATATCGGAGGTCCCGTTCGAGTTATAAATAATCCTCGTCGCGGATGGCAAGCAGATGACGACCGTAAACTTCCCATCCGAATCGATTTCCTCGTCGTTGTTCCCTCGAATCACTCGCTCCACGACCGGTTCCAACGCTTTCGCGTCGACGATAAATCGAGGACGGTGCGTACGCCTCGAAAATGTGCCAACCGCGTCTTCGTAATCCCGTCTTAATTTCCCTAACTTTTCCTCGTAGAGCGATACCGAGCCGTGTTTCACCGTCCATTGGATGGTAAAACGCACTTTGCTCTTCATCGGGACGATGACATTTTTCTCTTTCATATCGTTGTGTAACACTGAAAACTGCTGAAACGCTTCGTTTAAGTGCAAAAGCAAACCAGATTTGTCCACCTGTAAATACGGATCGTTCCCGAGCGTGTCGTCTAATCCGAGCAAAAGGACGTCGACGGAAAGTGGTAAGGTGAATGATGATTCAGACGACGACGTAAACGATGACTTTTGCGCCGTCGACGTCCTCTCAAAGCTTCCTTCTTCCTCCGCGCGAACGGTGACATTTTCCCCTAAAAAGAAGGGAAGAACAAAGACGACGACGAGAAGGAGAATGGAGAAAAACGACGAGAACGCAGCAGACGACGGCACAGCCTTCGCGCGTTTTCTCAACGGGCGTTTCTTCGACGTCGAGAAGGCGTCGTCGTCCGCTTCTTTTGTCCTCATTGTAAAAAGGGAGTGAATTTGTGAAGCTTCGAGTTGTGAGAGTTTCTAAGGCGTATTAGGAGGATGCGTTCGAATATTCGAGAAGATGTACTAGTACACTGCGCTTATGTACGTATTAAAACACACACACACGCCGTGTGAGTGAGAAGTGTTATTTTACATTTTAGTTTACCGCGACGATTTCACCTTTCGCGATGATTTTCCCGGCGTCTCCGTCGTCTCTTTCCGTCGTAAAATCATCCCTATTCTCGCGAATCACAAACTCCTTCCCGCCTATAAAGTTATCCTTCTTCTCGTTCAAACTGACGTAAATATCCTTCACGTTTGCAATCTTCCCTTCGTTATCGACGGAAATGTTCCCTAAATCTCCGTAGTGTCGATTCAACACGCACCCGTCGCCGACGAAATGACACGCGCTCGCCCCGAATTTCTTCACCGAGTCCGGAGCGCCGTGCGGGCGCAACTGTTTTTGCGAAAGAAGAAGATTAAGATGAAAAAGAAGAAAAAGAAGAACAGATGTCAGCGTTATTCTTAAACCAACAACGTAAAGCGTTGTTATATCATCCTCGATCGAGAATGTACTAATTGATATCATCATCTTACCTCTGGATTCCAACTCTTGCCGTTATCGTCGTGAATGTTCACGCCGTGCTTGGTGTTCGGCGCTAACCCATCGACGGAGGAAAAATCAAACGTCACCGTTTCTTGTAAACTTCGGTTCAGTTTCGATGTGATTTTCACGGAACCGGAGACCTTCTCGGAGGATGTCAACTCGACTTTATACTCTTTCGCGGTATCGGAGAGCGATTGGGAGGTTTTCGAATCGAACGCAAAAGATGATGAAGGCGTTGAAAGAACACTTAAAAGCGCGAGCGATATCGCGAAGGAGGAAACAACACCATTAATCGCGACATTTTTTTTGCTCTCGTCGTTGCCCTCGTCCTCGATGCGCGTCCTCGAGGACGTAAACGACGACGTTTTCGACGCATCGCATCCCCTTTTTACGAGACGCTTTGCAACGCATCGTCTTCCGTGAGTAGTATTCGTATTCAGCCGTCTTCGTGCGCATACTGATGGTGGTTGTAAAACAAACGATGCAGACGACGAGAACATCCTCCTCTGTAGTTGTTATCGCGTGTCTCGCCGTTTCTTTGCCCTTAATGTGCGCTCTTATAGGGGAGTAAAAGTAGGGGAAATTGGACAGTCGAAAGTGGATAAAATGGAAGACATTTCACCTCATAAGAAAGGATGATGAGCAAGCGCGAAGACGAGGACGACAGAGAAGCGTTGTCATTAAAACTAATGCTCGAACGCAACGCTCGAATGCACTCGCGAAAATCGGTCGAAAACGGACGCAATTTCCCCGTCCGCGAGAACGATGTGTTCGTCTCCACGTACCCGAAGAGCGGGACGACGTGGATGCAATTTCTCTCACACAACGTGCGTTTGGTCATCGAAAACGAATTCCTAGACGAGGCGAAAGCGATGAACTTTAACGAAATCACGGAGAAAGTGCCCTGGGATATATTAGCGGAAGATTGCCGGTCAATAGGGACGATTGGTGGCGCGCAGGATTTACGAGCCGGGCAGAGCAAAACAGACCCGAAGCATGGGTTGAGGCTGTTCAAGTCGCACGAAAGCGTCGAGGCGATCGCGAAGAGGAAGGGAAATGAGATGATGGCGAGATACGTGATCGTGTGTAGGAACCCAGAGGATGTTTTTCATAGTTTTCATCAGTTTTTACCGGCGTATTGCGGGATTGACCCGGAGGAGATTCGCGCGGAGACGTTTTGCGACGCCATATTCGCCGGAGCTTCGCACAGCGGGCAATATTGGGAATGGAACATGGATTGGTTCCAGTTTGCTGAGAAACATCCAGAGAGAGTGTTGATGGTGTGCTTTGAGGATATGAAAGAAGATTTAGCGGGTGTGATTAGAAAAGTAGCGAAGCTCATGGGGGAAGACTTCATCGCGAGTGCGGATTTAAAGGAGATGTGTCGTCGCGGGTCGTTCGAGTACATGCGAAAACACAAGACGAAATTCGACGACCATTTCGTGAGGAATAAGGTGAAGAAACAGATGGGAATACCGGACGATGCGCCGGAGTTTTCCGTGGGGAAAGTCAGGGAGACGGGCGGTAAGATTGGCGACGGGAAGAAAAAGCTCCCGGAATCCGTGCAGAAGCGATTAGAAGAACGCTGGATGGAAGTGTTCGGTAAGAAAGGCTTCGATTCGTACGAAAGTTTTCGGATGCGCATCAACGAGATATGGAAGTAGTTCATTCACTATTTCGTGTAGCGCTTTAGTATTACATAATAGCATAGCACATGCCAGTAGTATTTACAAAACGCGTGAGTTATCAGCCCTCGCGTCGTGCTTTAGAGTTGTTGAGCTTCTCTTCGTTTCATTCCGAGATATCCGTGTCGTCTTCATCGTCCGCGTCCCATTTTTCTTTCGCTCGAAGCAACACGGTGTGCTTAACATCTAACTGCAACCTCTTCAGCGCCTTTTCCGCGGTCACGAAATCAATCCGTAGCTCCGCGTTTTCTCCTTCTAACTGTTCTATTTTCTCTTCTAATTTCTCCACCACGTCTCCTTCGCTCGCGTCGTTCCTTCTCGCTTTCGCCAAGGCGTTCAGAAACCTCCACCTTTGCAGAAGCATTCGTGCCTCTGTTTTCCTAAGTTTGTCGCGCGTCTCCGCGTGCATTTCTAAAACCTTACGAAACTGCCTCTCGTATAACTTCAGCCTTTGTTCACTCCACTCGTTCGGTTCCGAGAGTTTTTGCAACGCGTCAATCTCCTTTTTGTTCTCCGCGTCTTTCTTTTTATACAGTTGCGCGTCTGCTCGTAACTTTCCAATTTCCATTCGCATACATTCGTTTTCCTCGAGTGCGTTCGCGAGAGAGTGTAAACCGGCGTCTCGAACGGATTCGTTCGACGCGTTCTCATCGAGTATTTTACGCAACTTTCGTCGAAGCGCGGAAGGTGACGATGATGTCATCAGAACTTTCTTTGTGGGGGGATTTTCAAAATGGAAATCGACAGATACGCGACACAAAAAGCCCTTTGCGAGTTGACGCGGAAAGAGAGAGATACAGAGAGAGGGAATGTCCTCGTTCATCAAAGTCGTTCAAAACTACAACAACCTTTTTTACCCGTCAACTGTGTCGTCGTTTTTCTCGCGAAAAGGAAGAAGAACACCCCCCCCAGTCGTCGTGGCATCATCATCATCATCGATGACGAATAAAAGAGAGGTTTGGGAAGTCTCCAAACCGGGAAGTTTATCCGCGTTAGAACTACGCAAAGACGTCCCTTTAACTGCGTTAGAAGACGAAGACAAAGTTCGCGTGGAAGTGAAACGTATCGGGTTGAACTTCGCGGACGTGTTTACCGTGCTCGGTTTGTACGGCGCGACGCCGAAACACGAGACGTTTATTCCTGGCTTAGAATTCGCAGGTGTGTGCGTGGAGGAAGGAAAAGGAGGAAAAGAAGGAGAGACAAGTTTAATCGGAAAGAGAGTGATGGGGGTGACTCGATTCGGTGCGTTCGCCACGGTCGTGGACGTTCCCAGACATCAAGTTCGCGTGATTCCAGACGCGTGGAGTTTCTCGGAAGGTGCTGCGTTCATCGTGCAATCGCTCACGGTGTATTACGGATTATCCGCGCTCGGGAGGATACGCGAGGGCGACGTGTGTTTGATTCATAGCGCGAGCGGTGGGTGCGGATCGCAAGCGTTGCAAATTTGCGACAAGGTTGGAGCGAAAGCGATTGCGGTTATCGGCGATGAGAGTAAGAAAGGGTTTTTGGAGAAGAAACACGGAGGTTCGTTACCGGCGAGCGCGATTATCGTGAGAGATAGAAAAACTTTTGGAGACCAGGTGAGAGAAGCCGCGCAGCGCAGCTACGACCGGTCTGAAGTCGATATCGTCCTCGATGCGACGTTAGGTGATTTTTTCGAAGGTGGGTGGAACAACTTATCAAAAGGTAGAGGTGTGTACGTTGTTTACGGCGCGGCGGATATGACGCCTCGCGGAGGCGTTAAGTGGTATAATCTTTGGAACTGGTTGGTATTGATTAAAAAGTTCCTCACGAGACCAAAAATTGACGCGATGGAACTTCCGGGGGAGAATAAGACCATAGCCGGCTTTAACTTGATATGGATGTTTGATAAGAGTGACTTGCTCTTATCTTTGTTATCAGAGTTAGAAAATTTGCAATTGCCGCCTCCAAGAGTTGGGATGGAATTCTCTTGGGAGGAGTTACCGAAAGCGTTGGAAGCGTTTCAAAGCGGCAAAACGAGCGGTAAAATTGTAATTAAACTGTAATTTTAAATACCAGCAGTACACACGTACGTAGTATATCGTTTGCTATCGACTAATCTTTACTAAGCGCTAATTTGCATCGAGAGCTCCTCGATTCGTTCGTCTATTAACGATATCGCTCGGTCGTTCGAAGAATACGCCCCCGTGCGCATCAAATCACCTCTTTCGTTGACCAAACGTCGAACTTCTTTTTCCAACGCTCGCTTTTCAACCATCGACATTGGATGGTGATTCGCCCGTGGAATTTCAATATCCTCGTCCTTTTTGAACGTGGACGATGACATTCTCTCAGATGCGAGAAGCGCGTCTAAGCGAGCGTCGACTCCTCCCGAAATAGAAGAAGAAGCTTTCTTGGTATTTTTACTCTTACCCGCAAAAGAAATGTTCCCGACGTCGTCGCCGCCGCCAAAGCCGCGGTACTCACTTTCACTTCCTCGGAAAGCGCTGCTCACATCCATCATGAGCGATGACGAATCTGGCGCCACGTGCGCGCGGTTCGGGAAAACACCTCCGGTTTTCTCCAACGCGTCTCGTAGCTGCGCCTTCTCGCGCTCTAACGCAACAATCTGCGCAGCCATTTTTCGCATTTGGACTCGAAAGCGGTCTCGACTCGAACTCGCGTCTTCCAGCGCACTTTCCGCCGATTCTAATCGCGGTCGTAACGTCGCAATCTCGCTATTCAATTTAGCCACATCACTTTGGAAATAGCTCTTCTTGTACTCGGAAAACATGTCTTCAATCTCGCGCTTTTGCTTTTCAAGCTTAGCCGCTTTCTTCGTCGCGTCGTCGCGCTCCTTCTTGGACGTTTTCTGGTCTCGGATGGCGTTTTCAACTTTCTTCTCTAACGTTTCTTCCTTCGTAGCGTACTCGCGCTTTAATTGTTCTGTTTTTGAGACGTGCGCTCGTTCGAGTTCTTTCTTGCGTCGTTCAATAGTTTCTTCCGCTCGAACGACTTCCCGTTCCCGATTTTCCAACATTCGTGTGAGTTCTTTCAATTTGTTTTCCGCGTCTTTTGCACGACGAGACGAGAGTTCGAATTCTTTCTTCCTTTGAATTTCGCGTTGCTTCCAGGCTTCCTCGAGCGATTGCATGCGTTTGGTAGCTTCCTCGGTGAACTTGCTCTCCCAGGCAAGCATGCGTTCGCGCTTCCAGCTCTCGAGCGCGAAAGCGGCGTTGTATTCCGCAGTGTTTCGAACGTCGTCTTCGGATGGGAAGCTATACGTAGACAACGTCGGTTGTTGTAGCTGCTGCTGCGACGGCTGCGACTGCCGATGTTGCTTGTTCTTATATTGTTGTTGTTGAAGAAGAATATTCGCTCGCGTTCGGCGAATGCGGTCGTGAAAATCTGTCGGTTTCGGGTTGCGCGCAGCCAAAGGCGGTCTCGGCTTCGGTTCAAAGTTTTCCTGCTCTTCATCCTCTTCGACAAAGTGAGGCGAAGAAAACGAGGAAGATAAATCCGAAAGCGTGAGTTCGAGACGCACTTTCTCCTGTTCTTCGCGAATCACGAGAGACTCTTTCACGGTTGGCTTCTGTAACAATCCCGACATCGAGACCGAAGACACGGAAGACGATGTGTGCACTTTCAAAAGCGCGTCCGGCGAGGACAACGCTTCGGCTAAACTCGACGGATTGGCCCAAAACTTGAACGTTATCGCATCGTCGACGCCTTTTCCTATTCTATTCGCATTTCTTGATTTCTTATACTTTTTCTTGTTTTCTTCGTCGTTGCTATACGAGGAAGTCACGTTGAATATTGAATTCTCGAAAACGTTCGGGAGTCGAAACGTAACCGGGACGCCACCGCTCGAGGCGAGTCGAACTCGAAGCGAGAACGGTTTTGCATTTTCACGATTCGCCGTTACGTGTTTCTTTTCTATGACGTCGCTCTCTTCGTCTTCGCTGCCTTCTTCTTCTTCTTCGTCGTCGTCGTCGTCTTCATCGCTCGTGGAAGCGCGATTGCTCATTTCTTCTTCATCAACCGATAAATTTTTCAACACCGTATCTATTTCGTCGTCTATTTCGTCCTCGTCGTCGAATAACTCTAATTGCACGCCACCGTGTCCGTATCTCACTCGTTCTTCGTACCCAACCTCTTCGTCTCCATCTTCATCTCCCTCTTCTCCAACCAACACTTCTCTCACGAACGCAAACGCTCTCAATTCAGGCACTTCCCTCGATTTCGCCAATCGATACTTCGCCGCCGCCAGCGCGGTCCACTCGCCCACCATCTGCATCCCTCTCGTCGTTTTCCAATCAATCCCCGCCGCTTTAATCGCCGTCGCGTTCGCCCGCAACGTCCTCGGTTCAACGATTATCCACCCGTGTTTATTCTTCGTTGAAGAACTCCCACCGCTCGTCAACCGCGAAAGCTCTTCTTCCTCTTCTTCCTCCGCCATATTCGCCGTCTGTACGGTCAACTTCAACGAAGCGCCGCCGCGTTGCAATATCTTCTTCATCTCCGAAGGCGTTCGCGAGAACACTAACTGCTGGTTCCATTTCGGGTTCGTCGACGGTCTCGCCGCTTTCTGTTTTCATTTTTAAATATAGGAAAGAAAATGGTGCGTCAGCGGTGGTCAACTCCATTCTTTGGTCAACACATTTTCTCTCTCGAGAGTGCACACAAACAACAAAAAAAGAGAGATATACGCTCTGTTACACTTACGGTCATCTTTTCCTCGTCGTCAAATTTCGCGTGCACTCTCAGCGGTGCTTCTTCGCGCATCCCTCTCGCGTCTCGCACGATCACGCGTAATTCGTGTGCCGTATTCGTCGTCGTTGCGCGCATCGTTCGTTCTTCTTCTTCTTCTTCTTCTTCCCGCATCGTCGTCCTAAATGTTTTTCTTAATTTCAGAGAGAGTAGAAAAAAAATGGAATTCTCTCGTCAACAGAGCACACAAAAAAGAAACGTTGGACGAGAGAAAAGAGATTTCGCTCGACGACGAGAACAACGACACCTTCTCTCGCCGCTGCTAACGCTGAAACTGCTTCCCTCCTCTCTCTCTCTTATATATATATATATATGTATATAGACAACTCTCTTTTAACTCTCTTTTCGAGTGAGAACTTTTTATATGTGTGGAATGCGAAAGAAAAAAGTCAAGAGAAAAATTTTTCTTTTTTTGAATTTTTTTCTCAAAAGTCTGATTTTTCTTCATTTCTGTGAAACACACGAACCCCTACTAACGAGTACGAGCAGAGAGACACCGATGACGACGATGATGATTTCTTCGAGGAGTGGCACCATCAAAACCACCTTTTTTAACGCCTCCTCCTCCTCCGAAGAGCAGAAGACGACGAGGAAGATGAGAACGACAAAGCGGACGGAAACGGTGCGTTTTAGGACGACTTCTTTTTGTGCGGATGCGTTTTTGACGAATACGAATGCCAAAGTTTTACCGGTCTTTAGACGACGACGGCGAGAAGCGTTGCGTCGAACAGCCTCTTCCTCCTCCTCCTCCTCCTCCGCATATAACAACAACAATAGGACTGAAAACGACGACGACTTTTCCAATTATTTCCAATCGTTAAAGAAACAACCGTGGGACGCGTTACCGAAACCTTGGAAAGAGTTTTGGGGCATGCGACCAGCCGGATATGTCTTGAACGTGGACAACGAGAAACAAACCGTAAACGCGAACGAAATCGAAAGTCCGTCCTTAAATTTCCCGCAAACGAAAGAAGAAGGTGTGGAACGATTGAAATCGAATCTGGTGTACTACAGGCAGAATTATTTCGTCATGTTTGTCCCGTTTTGTGTCATGTTTGGTGGATTTAACTTTTGGCCGTTTCTGTTGTCTTCGGTTGGATTTTTTACCGCTGTAGCCGCCGCGAGCGATAAGATTTTAGGCGAAGTGCAATTAAAGATGGAAGAGAAGAACGTGGGGATGGATTTGACATTCAATAAGCAGAGGGTGTTAGGGATGGATAGGAAGGTATTGATGAAAGCGGGCGTATTGTTTGGTTTCTTTTGGATGACGAAGTGGGTGCGAGCGTCCGACGCGGTTGCGGCGGCGAGTAAGATTACGAGGATGTTGATACGAGTCGTCATTTTGTGGATGATGACGAGCGCGTATTTGGCGATATTGAGACCGATTGATTTGAAGAGCACGCTTACGAACGCGTGGGGGGAGTTAAAAGATGCAAAGAGTAAAGAGGATTTTGAAAAAGCCGGAAAGAAAGCGTGGTCGGGCGTGAAATCGTGGTTCAATCAAAAAGCGAGAGAACAACCGCAAGCGACGCCGATCATAGTCAACGTAAAAGGAGAGAATGTAAATGCAGCGAGTCAAAATAATAACAACAACAATAATAGGACTGAAAACGATTGGAAGAAAGGTGCGACGGATGCGGACGCACGAGATGCGTCCAAGAAAGGCTTACCGCCGGGCTCCGCTCGATGATAAAAAAAGAGATCCTATTTCGTCAAGTCGCGTTGTGTACTCAAACTCTCAAACTACTATTTTGAAATAAAAAATGAACTCCTCAACGCGAGTTCTCATCCTCTTCCTCATCATCATCATCATCATTACAACTCTACTTTCGGGAAATACACGCCTTGATCGGCTTTCCACACGCTATTCGCATCCGACCTGCTCGTCCCGCACACTTCGTTTTGCCCGCTAATCGGCCTTTGAAATTTTGTATTCGAGCAACTCAAAAACGCTTTCGTCTGTCGATGTTGCAATCTCACCTTCTGATCCTTCTTCCAAACTGGCCCAGCCTTATCGCCTTTATTCCCATCCGCGACTTCAAACTTCCACTCGTCTCCGGCATCTGAATTCTCGTCGTCCCCGTGCGCGCTCACTTCTTGATTATTCGTCAACGGACTCCTATGCGCCGCGTGCGAGTGTAACCACTTCCTCGTCTGCACGTGCAGCAACCGAATCACGCGACCGTCCGCGATGTCCTCTCCTCGTTCGCACGGCTCCTCTCGCGTTCCAAACACTTGCCAATACCCCCCGGGGTCGTTCGACTCCGGAAAACCAGTCACGGATTGTTGACCGGACCCTGACCCGTACCCGATGCCGTGCGAGTGTAACTTCGCCTTCGTCGCGGTGTGGGTCAGTTTTATGGCGGATCCGCACGTGACTCGTTTTTCCATCTCGGCTTCTTGCGCTAACAGTTCGTCCGCGAAAACAAACGGAGAGGAAGAATAACTGAAGAAAAGGAGTAACGATAAAGAGCCAATCACGAAGGATATTAAGAGAGCGTTTAACGATGCTCGTCTCCTCTCACTCAACTTTCCTTCTTTCATCGCGCGTTTCCGATCTTCGCAATTTCTTCGTCCTCTTCCCGTGGTCTGCATCGTCGTCATCCTCAACGAGCCGTCGTTCGTTTAAAGAAAAGAAAAAAAAGCCCAAAAGTCTGCCGGGATTAGTCGTTTACTGGTACTACGCTCGGGATTGGGGGGCAAGTGCGAGCGAAAAGAACGCGATCTGTGTGTAGAATACTCCAGCTTGTGCGTGTGGAAAAAGTGGTGAATTTTTGAGTAGAGTTGGAGAGAGAAAAACGGATCAGACAAGTCTGCGGTAAGGTACTATTACACGTGGTTTTACTACTCACTCTCACGCACAACGTTCACCTCTCTCTATCTTTCTCTTTCTAGTACATCCTCTCCGGACGATTCAATGCTTTCTCGATCCTCTTTTCCAGGTCCTCCCGCGTGATCCACTTCGTCGCTTCGGCGTACAACTCGACGTTTCGCCACCGACTCCTACGTTCCGTCGCGGCGAGTTTTTGCTTCAATATGCGCTCTGTTTTCGCTCTCTTCTCCTCTCTTCTTTTGTCGTTTTCTTTCTTCAGTGCTTCTCTCTCGCCCGTCGTGTTTTTAAACGCGGTGGCTTTGAGTCGTCTTCGTTCGTCTCTTTCTCGGTGTTTCGTTTCGTCCTCTTTCTCCTTCTTTTCTCTTCGTTTCTCCGCCTCGAGCTCGAACTCTTCTCGCCATTTCTTCCTCTCTGCGTTGAGTTCTCGCTCGTGTTTTTTCCGAGCGGATGGGAAGAGACCTTTGTCGATGGTTGGATCGTTCGCGTACGCTCGCATCTGCGTGTAGTTTTGTCCTCGCTGCTGCTTTTGTCGCGTCGTTACTCTCGACTTCTTCCCGTTTCCAATGTAATTGTTGTCGTCCGTAGTGGCGTTGCTCCCATTAGCGTCTGATAAAAAACCCATCATCTTCGTCGTAAAACTCCTTCCCGAAGTCGACGGGGCTTCACATCCTCCAAATCCTCCTCCTCTCGCTGCGCCTGCTCCTGAAATCGCCGTTAAAGCTCTTCTTCTCGTAACAGTCGTCATCATCATCGTCGCTTTAGAGACGGTTTATTGTGCGGGTCTTTCCTTCTTTCCTCTCTCTCTTCTCTCTCTCTTTTTTTAAGCTTTTTATTTAGGGTTTTCATTTTTTTCTCAACTCAAAAGCAAGCACTTTGAGAAACTCAAAAGTCTCACAAACCATTACTTAAGTTTAGGCGATTAGAAAAAAAAAGGATGAGGCCAGGACAGCTCGGCGACGTAAGTTGAACTCTGTTTCTCACACACGCGTAGCGTGCATCCCAACGCGTTCGCGCGTTTAGATCATCGCTTTGCGTTCTCTTTTTCTCTCACTTTCTCTCTTTGCTTTTCTAAAACAAAACAGAGAGAGAAAGGGAGAGACGTAATTTTGGATTGTGATCGAGCCGCTAAATGTGTATGAATGAGAATGAGAATTCTCTCTCTCACTCTCATTCGCAACACTCTTTAGAAAAGGACGACGATGCGACGCGCAGAAAAGTCGTTCTCTTCTGAAAGTTTCCTTTGAGTCTCGTTTCTGTCTCTCTGTCTTCGGTGTTGATGTAAGTGTTGTGGTTTACTAACAAAAATTTCTTTTTTCCAAATTCATTTTAACTCTTTGACTACGTGGTGGTGATTTGATGTGATGATGTGTGTTTTTACCGCGCGCGCGTATATTAGCCGATGAGAGAATTGCGCGAAGCCATAATCCATTTGGACGGCTCGGAACAGAACGTGAAGAATCTCTCCTTGGACATCGCTCCGGACATACAACAAATCGGCGACGACGTGACGCGATTTACGTTGGAGTGCGTCTCGGAGTTACCGGTGAAAACGCCCGTGTACGCTTTACTGATCGCTTTGATAAAAAGCAACTCCGAGGAGTTTGGCTTGGAGTTTTCGGAGAAGTTTTTATCGAGAGTTGGGGAGGCGTTGGAACACGATTTGATGCGATTGGACGAGGATAAAGACGCGCGAACGAGGGTGAAGTTGTTGGTGCGATTTATCGTGTGCGCGTCGGTGACGAATCTGGTGAGTCAGGCGTCCGCGGTGGACGTGTTGACGAGGTTCGCCGAGAAGTGCGTGGCGATGAGTAAGACCAAGGCGTGTAAGAATCAGTTGAATCCGAAAGCGTGGCAGCCGAGAGCGGATTTTTTAGCGACGGTGGTGTTGTCCGCGTTGCCGTGGTCGAACGGGTCGTTCGCGAAAGGGACGGATGAGGTTGTGCAAGGAATGTACAAGGAGTTCGCGAGGACGATGGAGGAGTATATGGGCGCGAGAGACCCGACGTTTGATAAGTGCGCCAGGGTTTTATTAGCAAAAACAGATAGTAGCAAAGAAGAAGAAGAAAATAAAAATAATAGTCATGAACCGGATGCGTTAGAGGAGCTTTGGGGACGCGTAAACGAGGCAGATAAGAGAGGCTTGAAAGGGTGGGCGGTCGCCGGCATCGTCGGCGTCCAAGAACCGTTCGAGCAAGAGTTGTTTTCGTTTTCCACCGTGGAGGCGCCGAAAATTACAATTCCAGATTACGAGGAGTATTTAAATTCGGATTCCGCGGCGACAGCGTTGACAAAGTTTCCCTCCAGACCTCGATTGAGAGTGATCAATCGAGCGCAAACGGAAGGCGGATGGGAGAAGAACGATTGGCAGCCTCTGGAGAGGTTTGTCGCTGAAGAACACGTCGTGGATACTTTGTGGGCGTTTGAACCTGGATTTCGCAGAGCGGCGTTACATCCAGCCACGGAACAGCTGGCGACGTTGCCGTTACCCGCAGATCATCCGGAAAGGTGTCAATACTTGGTCGCGGAGACGTGTTTCGGAGAATTGTTAAATTTGCCGCGGCCGCGATTCGAGCCGGTCTTTTACCACGTCGTCATTCAAGATTTGTGTAAAGCGATCCCCTCCTTTCCACCAAAGATGGCAAAAACCGTCGGTGAGCTTTTCCGCGCGATGGACCGATTAGATGAAGAATTGCGCGAACGTTTAGCGACGTGGATGGCGCACCATTTATCGTGTTTCGATTTAGTGTGGCCGTGGAAATCGTGGGTTCACGTCAGCGAACAACCAGACGGATCGCCGCAAAGAGAGTTTGTGAGGACGTTGTTGCGTAAATTGTGCGATCTCTCGTACCCGAAAAATGTCAAGGAGTCCATTCCAGAGGCTATTTATGACTTGTTACCGAAAGAAGCGAAAACGATTAACCAGGCGTACGTCGATTCAGTCAACGCGCAAACGAACAACGCCATCGATACGATTAGAGAAATGTTAAAAGCGAAAACACCATCGGACGAGCTCGAACAGTGGTTGAAAGAGTCCTCGGGCGGCTTAACCGCCGAACAGTGCTTGGCTTGCGTCGCGACGGCCATCTTAGTGCACGGACAAAAATGCATCACACACTTGGACACGTTGTTGACTCGATACGACATTTTGCTTCGAAAACTCATCGACCATTCCTCCACGAAAGCGAGGGAGTTGTTGGAAGCCATAGTGAACGTTTGGGAAGGCTCGCAAAACGCGAAAATTGCCGTCGATCGAACTATTTGCGCGAAGTTGTGCGACATCGCCTTTGTCGCCGAATGGGCGGGCATGAAATACGCGGAAAACCCAGTCTTGTATTCCGACACGTGCGGCTACGTCCTCGAACACGCCACCGCGGAAGAAGAGCACGCGTTAGAGCGCACCCGGCGCATCCTTCACCGCGTCCACGACGCCGAGCGCGAAGCCGAAGCGGCTGGTCAAGCTGCCGAACGTTTCCTCGCCGATGGTTTGATGCACGAAGCGACGCGCGCGCAAACGGCCGAAGCCGCCGCGGTTGAACTCGCCGCCAGCTTAGACGCCGGCGCTTCGGAAATGAAACAGTTCGTCACGGTGGCGAGAGAAAAAGCGTCTGAAATCACCGTCTTGTGCGCGCGCTCGTGCGTCTTAAAAGCCATGGAACTTTCCGACCAAACCGGTGCCGACGCTCGTTTGAATAAACGCATCGAGAGATTACTCCGAGGTTTTAGAGAACAACTCGCGGGTAAAGAGAGTGAAGTTCTCGACGCGTGCGGCGGTAAAGGCGCGAACCCGTTAGCGTTCGCGTGCGAACGAGCGCTTCTCGTCGTGTCATGATGATGATGCATGAGAGAAAAGAAAATTTATTCAACTCGTACACCCTAAATAAATAACACCCTAAACATAACTGCTTCGATCTCTCTCCTTTCAACACACAGACGACGACACAAGAAAGGTTATCATCTCACCATCGTCATCTAATACTACTAAAAATGTCTTGCCTCGCGTCTTCTTTCTTAGCAGCGAGTGCGACGAGTTTGTCTTTCGCGCGAAACGTGACCGGCTCTTCCTCCGCCGTCGCGACGACGACGACGAGTACTACTACTGTGAGTGATCGTTTATTCGTGTATACATTTTCAGGTTTTCCTCCAATTCTTCTCGATTTCAACCCTAGAGAGAGGATAAAATGGGCGATTGATGACGAGGACTTTGCCATCAGTTTCGCGCTCTTTCTTACAAAACGAACACGAATAACACCTCTTTCTCTCTTTATATTCTTTCTTTTATTACAAACAACAGAGCACATCCTCGAAATTCTCCTTCACGGTCGAAGCCGCGCACAAAAAAGGGACCGGGTCGGTCAAAAACGGTCGCGATTCGAACCCGAAATACCGAGGGGTGAAACTCTACGGCCAAGAAAAATGTCGCGCGGGGAACATCATCGTCCGACAGTTAGGGAACAAGTTCCACGCCGGGCCAGGGGTTGGAACCGGGAAGGATTTCACTTTGTTCGCGTTGAGAGACGGGGAAATCTTGTTTAAGAAAGGCGCGGGGAAGAAGCAATTCGTGTGCGTTGTCGACGCCGTCGAGAGAGCCGCCGCGACGTCGAGAAAGACCAAAAGGAGAGAGTTGTACACGCCGAGAGCGTCGGCGGCGGTTGAGTCTCGTTAAAAAAGATACGATCTCTGAGAACAACGACGACGACAATAACAACGAGTTGTTCGTTCCTTGAATTCGGGATATAAGTTTTTATATATACATACACGTTACGTAGAGAGAATACAGTATAAACAATATAATAGTAAAGGCTCGTGTTTTTCACCACAACTCACAAAATCATCATCGTCGTCATCGGCACGATGAGAACGTGCTGCGTCTCTCCTTCTCGAGCGCAAAGAACAGACGCTCGAGTATTCGCGCTGCTGTCCTCGAGGAAACGCTCGTCTTCTTGTTCTTCGTGTTGTTCTTCTTCTTCGTTGAATAATAAACCCCGTCGATACTCATCAACATCATCATCATCATCGTCCGCATTACGAGCGCACGGACGAAAGAAAGGCGAAAGTATTCCGGAGGAGTTCGAGGTCCAAAAGCTCGCGAATGCGGTGGCAAAACTCTTGCGAGGGGTCAACGTCGTCGCAGTTGGCGAAAATGAAAAAGCGAATCATCAGTTGAGCGAGTTGTTGGCGCCTTTGTTGGCGTATTCTCCGATGTCGGTGCCAGAGTTGATTCGAGGGATATCGGACGGGAAATCGAGGGAAGATATCGCTCGTTTGGAAGGCGACGCGGAGGCGCTGATGGTGGAGAATTCCGTGCACGAGCAACTGTCACAGTTTCTGAGAGTTTCGTTGGCGACGTGCGGTGCGAATGGTGTCGGGGCGTTAGCCAGAGGCGACTGTTGGGCGTGGATATTCGGTATGATTACCA
>Ga0115557_1000978_pt1 | contig 19727 bp, 12 predicted proteins | sample COGITO_mtgs_1104_FD_87280 | JGI IMG/M metagenome (GOLD analysis project Ga0115557, IMG submission 87280) | Pelagic marine microbial communities from North Sea - COGITO_mtgs_110421 | ecosystem: Environmental > Aquatic > Marine > Epipelagic | place: Germany:Helgoland, sampling site Kabeltonne...
CCCTAAGCCCCAAAGCCAAGTGAAGAAATCACACCCTCTCCAACCCCCTCTTCCCCCGAAACAACAAGCCCCTGAAGGTGCTATCGCCAGAGAAGTAGAAGAGCAGCAGCACGAGTGCTGTATCTGCCTCGACCAGATCACGTACCCAACATTGACTCCCTGTGGTCATACTTTTTGCTTAAAATGTATCCTCGCTTACTTCACCTCTTTGCAGACAAATTACTTCCGAAAGGATAATTATGACGAGGAGATTGATATCCCTGACCTCCGGGGAAATTACCATCCGTTCACACGAGGACCATGCCCTTACTGCCGGCTCGATGTAGGGTTGGAGGATTTGCGTTTGGTTGTTGAGCGAGAAAATGAAGAGGATGTCCAGTTCATGCCGAGTCTCTGCGAATTCTTCGATTATGGCGACAAAAATATTGTCGCTGTGATTCCCTTCAGCTCACTTAATTTCACCCAAGCCGATTCCATGTGCGCAACAGCAGATCCGTCGAAATTTGACTCTCAGTTTTCCTTTGACAGCTCGTGTCTTACACCTGCTAAAGATCTGAGCTTTATTCAGAAAATGAGGCTCCAGAAAAACTTTGTCGGACTTTTCCCCTCGGCCGACGTGCACTTAGCACATTATGATAGTTCTTTATCTTCTTGCATCTCGATCCGACTGTTTGTGGACCCTATTCTCCTCTTCGACCCTGTATTTGTCAAGTTTGTCAGCAAGTCTGAGAAGATAGAGTCGGAGACTATGTTGGAGATTGTCACGAAGTTTACCTCTGTTCCTGTGACACGTGAGTCCCCGTCAGATAATGAAGGTGTTGCCTCAACAGTAAGGGAAGTAACAACTTCACTGACCCTTGGCGATCTTCGGAGAGGAACACAAAAAAATTGGTTTCACGCGAACATCATCCCTCCAGATACTGCACGAATTGCTGGGTTCAATGAAACTTGTGCCATTAGTGGCGTAAGATTCTTCAGTAAGCTTCCCCAGAATTCGTTAATTTTTGACAGCGTTCTTGTTTCAAAATCGCCAGTTGAAAAGTTTGTGTCCAAGCGCGAAATCGAGGACTCTGTCAAAGCCACTCTCAGCATGCTCGTAGATTACAAGAACACGGCAGTTCTGACAGAGAAACTGACCATGGAGACCAAGCAGCGAGAACGCCGGCAGCGTCTCTTATGGGTGGCGGGGAGCGGGGAAAACGACGCAGCCATCGCTCGCTCAGCCATCGCTCGCAATTTTAAAATGCATGATTACCTTTGCTTCGCCCCGTATGTTGCTTTCCTCTTGTCAATCATAACTGTCTACTACGCGTTGTATGTATTGTATTTTTTGCTGAGTTTCTTGGTATGGTTTTTTTTCTTCCTATTTTTTCCTTCCCGGTTAGCAGCATGGAGGGAAAGGGAAAGGGAAAGGAACGATGACGATGACAACAATGATATTAGCGATAATAATGATGACCTTAACAACGATATCGACGGCAACGACAATGCGAGCAATGGTGCGCCATTTTTTATAGAAGTATAGAGTGGGAGCCGGGAGGGGGTACCGACCCAAACGCCGCCGTATAGAATCGGTATTGATAATTAAAAAGTAGAAAACGTAGGACGAGCATTTGTATAGATGTTATCCAAAGAACACTCACTAATTGAGCCACACACAGCCCGGGTAATTGTCAGTTTTTTCAAAAAATATCTTCCTTTTTTCAAAAATCCAATATGTTATTTCACGTTTGCATTGCACACCTCTGACACTACTCGCCCCTGGTCGCTAATATCTTGTCACATAGTCTCTGAGGTCAAATTCTTCCTTCAACATCCGAAGATTGTCGGCAATTCGAATGACGTCCCGAGTTTTTTCTCTTGAGACTAAGAGCTGCTCGTCGAAATTCTCGCGGTCCTGCAAAATTTCTTGCAGTGGAGCGAGGGAAATTAGCTTTTTTATCGTTGTGGGCTGGAACAGCTTCTGCAGGGCTGTCACGAAGACAGTTGGGTGCTGGGCCATTATTCTGCGTCGCAGTTTGCGGAGAGTTAGTTCCTGAAGAAATTAAACGGGCGAAAGGCAATCCGTCAAATACACCCGGGTTTCACTTACCTTAAAGTAGGTTTCTTTTTCCTGGAGTCGATGAAGATGTGAGAATCGTAGGCTTGGTTTCCCATTGGTAACGGCTCAATCTCGCTTCCAACCAGAGGGCCTCTATTAACGGAGATATTATCGTGAATGTGGTCATTTCTCGTCGTGGTTCTCGGGCTATTTTGTTCTACAGATGTGGTTGAGGGTAGGATAAAGCTATGATTGACCCCACCACTCCCACTCCCAGCACCACTGTTGTTGGTAGTGCTTCGGACTAGTCTAGGTACAGGCGGCGGTATTTCCATTTCATCGTAATCCATGTCGTTGCTGCTCGATGGGACAACATTCGGGGCAGTCAAAAGTATCCTTGTTGAAATCTGCTCTCCCCCTTTTCCCCCAACTCCTTCACTTTCAACTCCCTCAACTTTAACTCCTCCAACTCCTCCCCCGCCAACGGCAACGGCAACGGCAACGGCAAAGCCCGCGTGCGCGTTTCCCTCGATGGTTTCCATTTCGAAATCGTCGCCGTCACCGTCCCCGTCATTGTCCGTGTCGTTCAGATTCTGGCTGTTTGAGCCATGAAATGTCTCACATACAGATGAACCCTCGGGTATCTCGGGCACGGCGGACCAGGATTCCTCGTGTTGGTCGATGTTAGCGTCTGCACAAATCGAGTCGAAGCCGACGCGATGGAGAATGTCGTCGATCATGGAGAAAGCGCCTTCTAGAGCGAGCTTGACGCCGCTAACCATCGATGTAATCGTGTCCTTCTCATGGTCGAAATTGCAGCGGAAGTGCAGACGTTCGATGCGGTAATGGTCCAGGAAAGGTAGGGGAATGTACAACAAAACGTGCCGAATGAGTTCAGCAGGGAGACAGTAAAACGCCTTGACGACTAAGAATAAGTCCCTGGGAACCCTGGCGTGCTTTTCCTTTATGAGTTTGATGGTGCCGTCAATGGTGGTCCCGCCACCAATGGTCTTGACGCGCGCCCTGTCTTGGAGCATGAGGATGTAGATCTTCGTGTAAATCCAAAGCAATTGTCTGCGGACTTGCCGGCGTATGACGAGCATCTGATAGTCGTAGTCGAGCATTGCGACGATGTTTTCAAATTCAGGCTCGTTCTTCGCTTTGTGTTTCGCTATGTCAATCGCAGTCTTTCCCCGGGCGTCCCTAAAAAAGAACTCCGCGCCGCCATGGACCAGCTCCTCTACAACTGCAACGTTCCCCCTCTTGACAGCCAGCATGAGCGCTGTGCTGAGCTGTTCGGTCATGCCATTCAGCTCCGCCCCCCTCGCGACGAGCAGCTTGACGATCTCCACGTGGCCCCTCTGGGCGCTGAGCATGAGGCTGTTCATCCTCTCCTTGTTCCTAGCGTCGGGATCTGCCCCCGCCTCCAACAAGGTCTTGGCGATGCGAACGTGTCCCTCCTGGCAAGCCCTCATCAGCGCCGTAGTAAGCTTCTCGTTCGGCTGGTTCACGTCCGCGCCGTGATCCACGAGATAATCAACCACATCGGGGTGCCCGAAGTGACTGGCCTGTATGAGGGGGGAAGAACCGGTGTAATTTCGGGAGTTGACGTTGGCGCCACCGCCGAGCAAAAGCTTGACTGCTTCAAGGGAGCCTTTGTGGCAGGCAAGCTGCAAGGCGTCGCAGCCTTTCGTGTTCGTTTCGTTTACGTCCGCTCCTAAACTCAAAAGTTGCTTCATTTGCGGTACGGCGTTTAGCTTAGCTGCCATGATGAGCGCTGTGGTTCCATAGGTATCAAAGGTGTACTGCGAACCGAGCCACTCGGAACGGTATTGGTTGGGGTTTGGGTTGGGGTTGGGGTTGGGGTTTTGAATTTGGTTTTGATTTTGATTTTGGTTTTGGTTTTGCAGGGATAAGGCACCATTAGCATTATCATCGGTGCTATTTTGGCCTGTAATTGGAGTTTCAACCGGGGTGAGGGGGAAATTCTGGGAAATCTGGGAAGTGGTTTCGCTGAAAATGTTCGTAGTGCTGCTGGTGCCCATCACGTTCGCATCATTTCTCCCTTCCAGTGCGTTTAAAACTACTGCTGGAATGCTCGCGCCATTGCCGTCTCCTGAAACCGCAAAAACGACTTCAATATTATCGACTGAAAATACGCTTTCTCCTGGTTTTCCATTTCTGTTGCCTTCGTCTTGAGCAACATTTTCCTCGTGGGTAGAAGAAAGTCGTTCGTAGGGAAATATCCACTCTGGGCGCGGAACATATCGGAGGTGGCCCTCGTCTTTCATGTACTCTTGTATGGAAGGTGCATAAGGGAGGACACAGAGAGTTGTTGCAGGAGTTTCCTTCTTGTTCTGCGTAACCTGATTGTTTGTGCTTAACTGGAGAGAATTGTTGTCATTTTCGTTACTGATCGTGTCAACAGTGCTGCTGTTGGTGGGAGTGTCGTATATGCTGCTGTAGCTGCTGTTTAGGGGAGTTCCATTGGGGGAGGAAGGGGTTGTTTTGCCATCACAAATCTTGCTTTCTTCCCTTATTTGCACACTCGTGGAATCAGAAGCACCAGCCAATGGGTCACTGGAACCATCTGCAGGTTGTGAATTTGAATTGGAAGCATGTGCCGAGGTAGGAGCATCGGGGGTGCCGCTGGAGGAGTTGGAATGGGGAGGGGAAGAGCCTCGAATACTACGTTTTCGAAGACCTTTCTTGGCCATTTGAAGGAAAACTTAATTTAGATTTTAAGTTTTCCCTGGACGATTCAATGTGTTAGGTCGCGAATCAGGAGAAGGTTAATTCGTATCCAGGCGATTTTGGTTTGAGAATTTTCTTTGCTTTTTCGATGTTTGGGAATTTACTCCTGGGGGTAGTCTTATTCCTTCTTTTTGTGCAATACGATCTGCAGCAATTCCTGGCTGTATCATACTATTGTTTGTCCTACGGATGGTATCAACAACTATTTGTATCATCGGTGGCGGTCCTGCTGGGGTGGAATTTGCCGCAGCGCTGATGTCAAAACTAAAGGAGGGACGACCCCAAATAACACTCTTTGAGAAAGGAGACTGCATTGGGGCATCTATACTGTCAAATTGGGGGCACGTGAGGTTATTCTCAACTTGGGCCCTGAATGTGTCCCCCACTGGTGTGGCTGCGCTGCGCAATGCTGATGCTGCTGCCAAATACGATGAAGATGTCTGCCCAACCGGTTCTGAATATGTGCATGAGTATGTCCAGCCTCTTGCTCAAGCCCTCGATATCGACATTGAACTCGAATGTACCGTCGTCTCGGTCTCTCGCGTCGCTTGTCACAAGCAAAACATGGGCCAAAATAGGGGGGCTTCCCAATTTCAGATCCTTTTCTCGTGTGCGGGAGTGGAGAAGTACGCTAAGTTCGACGTTGTGATTGACTGCTCAGGTTGCTTTGAAAATCGGCCTTATTTTGGTCGGAACGGTCTTCCTGCGATTGGGGAACGAAAGATTCCTGCCCACCAAATCACTCACAAGATCGCCAAATCTCACATCAAAGACTTGGAGCTGATACAAGAAATGAAGAAGGTCGCTGTTGCTGTATTCGGGTCTGGTTACTCTGCAGCGACGAGTGTCAAAAATCTCCTCGAAAACCCGAATATCGGCGAAATATACTGGTTCACAAGAAAATCGGTGAATGGTGGCAAAGGACTCTATCAGGTGATCGAAGACGACCCACTGGCTGAGAGGAAAAGCCTATGCGAGCTGGCTAACAAATTGGCGAGCTCCTCGTCGTCGTCTGACCAAAGGAAGAAGTGCATACATATTGGGAATGTCGTGGCGAGCGAGGTTGCAATCACTTCTGGGGGTCAACTGGAGCTACACCTTGAATCTCTGGTTGACGGGGACGATGCACCTTCTCGGTCTTCTGTCGTGGTAGATTTCATACACAAAAACGTGGGATTGAGGCCTGATATGTCAATCGCATCTGAGTTGCAGGTCCACTACTGTTATGCCAGTGATGGACCGATGAAACTAGCGGCGAGTCTGGGCGGTGGGGGAGACTGTTTGGCACAGAAAAGCGCTGGTGTGGAAACTTTATTGAACCCGGAGCCAAACTTTTTCGTCGGTGGAATCAAGAGCTATGGTCGAAATAGTAGCTATTTGCATAAGATGGGGATTGCTCAGGCGGAAGAGATCGCGACATATTTGAAAGAGAATGCTCAATAACCCAATGAACCCAGTTAAGGTGTTTGACAAGAAGAACGTCCCTTTGCTCTATCCTTCGCTCTACATTTTCACAAACTAGTTTATTCACGTTTTTGTTTGTCGTCTTCGTCATCGCTGTCACTACTGATGTCGCCTCCTCCGACCATTAAGATGGGGCAATTCTCTTCCTTCCATTTCCGAACCCCTCCTGCTATCACTCGGAAGTCCCCCCCACGAGATCCAAAAACTTTCGTTAGGAGATCGAAAGCAAGAAGCGACAGCTTCCCGTCGGTGCAAGACAAAAGTATTGTCGTGGACGGGTCCAAAACAACCCTGTCTGTCAGAGGAAACTTGAATGTGCTGGTTGGGTCCTCTTCCTCCTCCATGTCCTCGTATTCGTATTCGTCATTTGAGGGTCTTTCTGTATCTACTTCTACCCTTGCGCTTCCCTCCTTATCTTCACCTTCGTCTTCGAGTTTTTCTACCATCATCCTGTGCTGCACAGCCATCCTCTCATACGGATATATAACTGCCCCTCGCACTACTACATTGGTCCTCCCTCCAATTACATGGCTCGCAATGTCACTTTGGCTTCTAACATCGATAATCCTGACCTTCTCGGTGAAAATTTGGCGGTTCTTGTCTATTTTGTTCCTCTCCGAGATCATCATCATTGCCAAGGTGGGGGTTACTATCCGATCTTTACTTAATGACCCCTCTATTCTTGTTATATCGGTACGCTCCATGAAGTTAAATATTGGGTTCGGAGAGAGCTTTTCCGTCTGTCTTCTTGCCTCGGCCGCAGCATTATTCTCTTTGAAGCCCATCTTTGGGACCCCTGCCCCAAATGTCCCCTCTTTGGTGGCTATGACAGCTGCAACTGGTTCCTTCCTTGTCACGGCATCATTCTCATCATCCGATCCGGAGTCGTCGGACACTTCTACTCTCCGGCCCCCCTTTTCGCTAACAAGCTCCCCCACGTTCACTTTACCTGCTGTAAGCTGTCGTTGGGCCTGAGCAGCCAATCTTGCAGCCTTCTCGAGCCTTTCTTTCCGGATCATCTTTGAATTTGGAACGTGTGAATAAGACTTTTATCTGGCGACGATAATCGTCAACAGAGCGATTCTGTTGCGTATAGGATCGAACAAGTCTTGATTTTCTCACAATTATCTTTTCAATCACTCTATTCTATTTTGATCCAAATTACTCTCTCCCCTCGACTCTCGCCCTGGCACCCTGGCTTTTTTTCGTGTCGTGGTTTCAACTCCTCTCAAAGTTGTCACACCCATCAAACATCACTGAGTAAAATATAATCCGCTGCCTGTGCGGTTATATATACTCTGGCTCCAATTGAGCGATATTTTTTTGGTATTACCCTCTCTTGCTATACTGGTACCCCTTAAAACTTCTGTCATCTTATCCATAAGATGCGCCTCTTTCTCCCCTCCCTCCTCCCCTTTCTGGCGTCTTCTCAGGCCCCTTTGCCTCCCCTGATTCCAGTATCTGATATGTCCGCTCCTGAGAAACATTCTGACGTCTACTTGTTCGGGAACCACTATGAGCAGACTCAGCAACTCCCCTCACTTTCTACTTCTTCCTCTATCGCCTCCGCCCTCTCTACCCTGGATGAGTCCACCGCTACGTTGCGTCGATTGGTAGATAACAGCTCCGGGGAAAACTTTGCTGCGGACGCAGTGTCTGCCTGCGCCTCGCGGACAGCTGCCCTCAAGTCCCTTCTGTCTTTGGGGAGCAATGCAGCTGCTGTGGATGGATCATTCAGGCTCTCTGCAGAGGAAAAGAGTGCTCTCCCTTGTTCTTTTGAGACGAACTTTGATGGTCTGGCGACGGTTTATACTCAAGTTAGGACGCCGACGATGGAGATGGAAGAGCGCAGGCAACTGGGGGGAGTTATGGGGATGGACATGAGAACAGTTGTTCAGAGTGTGGTCCTCCCCTCAGGGGAAAGGTTCCGCCTTTCGGCCTACGGGGATAGCATCTTCCAGAGAACTACAAGCAATGTTCCGCTTCACGGTTTCATCCTCGACGGAACTTTTTACTCTCTTGACTCCACCCTCCGGTGCGATGCCAGTGGCCTTAAGTGTCATGATGGTACTTCCTGGAAAACCTTCACTTCTCTTGATGATGTCGTTGATCGCAGGCAGGCTCTTTTCAACGCTGTAAACGCGAAGTCGTTCGACGAAACTGCGGAAGAACATGAGGAGCGTAAACTCCAAGATGGTGTGCACAATGACTGGACGACAGGGACTAAAAGTGTGCTTCTTGTTGTAGTGTGCTATGAGGGTTTGGATTGTACTGACAGGGAGACCGCCATGGCTGGTGACCTTGACGTTAGCTCCTTCTCCACTTTCGAAGACGATCTCAGGCACGAAATGGGACTCTTCGAAGACTTCTTCTCGCAGCAGAGTTTTGGCAAAACACCGATTGATGTCACCGAGGTTCCGGGGCTAATTATTCTCCCCAACGGTCACATGTCAGCAGATTTCTGTCAACGAGATCCGTCTGGAAACGACCTCGATCATTTGGGGACTATCTTCCAGGCGATCTTGGCACAAGTAGAGACAGAGCATCCCTCTGTTGGAGATACTTCACTTTACGACTACCCCCTCGTTCTGTCTCCTAACTGCAACCAGGCTGACCCCGGCTGGGCCGGAATTGCTTATGCTGGTTACAAGAATAGTTGGGTGAGAATTGGGTCAGGTGGCAGCTCAAATGGCCGCGTGATCGCTCACGAGATTGGGCACAACTTTGGGAACCAGCATGATAGCTTCGGTGCGACCGAGTACGGCAACCCTTTCAGTGTTATGGGACACGGTGAAATTCCGCAGGGACACTTTTTGGGGGGTGCCAAATTCGTCTTCAATTGGCTGGATCACAACGATCACGTTTTAAGCATCGGACGGGCTGATAGTGGTACAACTCACTGCGGTCGCACTGATCTGAACTGCGACCGGATGAATGTTGACGAGCCGAAGCAAGTAACACTGCAACCTATTGACGACAGTGTACTAACTGATGATCGCCCTGCGCTAGTGAGGGTCTTCACGGATCATCCCACGAGGTTTTATTGGCTGGAGTGGAGGTCCCAGTTCAACGGGGGGGGTCTCATGATAAGTTGGGCACCTGTCTTCGCCCTTCAAGGCGGGGGTGGAATACTCGGATACAGCAATTTAGTCAATGTTCACACCTACACCACTCCTTCGTCTTGGCAGTTCGAGGACAAGCTGGAGACACCTGCTACGGAGGTTCTATCGGACTCCTATTTGAAGGCCGGAGAAACTTACGTCATAGATCTAGACGAGATCGGACTTGCAGTTGAAGTCCACAGCATTGATCCTATTTCAAGGGAAATGAGTGCGACGCTGACCTATAAACAGCTTGGGAGCAACAACCATGACGAAGAGGCGTTGGTGATGTCGAATGGGAGTGACGGAGTTTGCCTATCTAATAATGAGGTTCCCCTTAATAGCGGTGAAGTCGTCCGAATGGCCGCCCTTGATGACGGTGATGAAGGAGAGACTGTCCGAGTCGATTTCAGCGGTTTCTGTGCGAGGGACACTGATGATGCTAAGTTCTATGTGTACAAAGAGTACCCTGTCGGGGCGACTGAGTACGGGGCAAACCCCTCTATTGGAGCACTGCACGTTGCATCGGTTCCTTTGTGCGGCGGAGAAAGTGGAGGAGGAGACTATTGTGTGGCAAACGGGGGTGTCCAAGTCACTGTTGGTTACGGCAACGTCGACGGCTGGTTTGCGTATGAGGAGACTGAAGGTGAATTTGCTCCATACAAATTTCGGAACGCTGATTACGGAGTGTCCGTTGCCAATGTTGCCCCCGGCACTTGGGCGATAGTGACAGATGGTGGTGGCTATTACGATTCGAGGGACTGTGGAGTTGACATTGTCAGCTCGAACTATCCCGGCTTCGTTGAGGTGTGGAACTCGTGTTACGTAGCTGCTGGGTTTGGTCCCAACATGGTGGAAGTTGCTTGCAGCAGTCCCACTGAGTTCAGTGTTAGTATGGGAACAAAGAAGAGCAGTATTCGGGAAATTGTCTGGGATACCTACAGTGCTCCATTTTTCGTCTTTATGCCCGGGGAAGGTATCGAGACGGAGGGAGCTGTGACAATTGAGTGCGATAGTCTTTCGCATTTTTGCAGCGAGGGTGAATATTTGAACCCCACGGGAGAGTGCCTCAGTTGCCCGTCCGGTACCTATACTTTCACCTGTAGGGACAGCGAGGCATGTTGCCAACCTTGTCCTGGAGAGCGTGCTTATTTTGAATACGAAACGAATCATTGCCACAACTGTCCTGAGTTCCAGCATAACCCTGACCCTTCTATGAATACGTGCGTAGACGACCTAGTTTGCGAGGAAGGATACAGCAAGCACAGGTTCACGAAGCGTCGAGACGATCAGTGCCAGACTATTGCTTACAACGGCGGAGAACATGCACAGAGATTGAGCGCCTACAGCCACATCAATGATATTGCGTTTGTCTACAGTGGAGACCCCTACTTCGATTTCACTTGCGCGCGCCAGGATCCAACGAAGTATTATTGCCTTCAGATTCCCAAGAACCAGGGGCACTTGAATGCCTGGTACCAGAGGATTGAGTGTCTCAATGGGCCAGTTGATAATGTCTTGACGGCCTATGAAGACTGCGATATGGCTAGTCACGGTACTGACTGGAATTTTGCCAAAGATATTTCTTGTTCGGAGGATGGCTGGAGTGGGTCTGCTCATACTATCGCTGACGGGGAAGGCAATGTTGCTGACTCGGGGATGTGGGTGAGCGGCTTTGAGGAAGTCAGTGAGGTCTGCTTAAAGGATGGTGTGTGCTACTCGTTCAGTGCACAACGACCCTCCCCCTGGAAAAATACTACTGTCATGGAATGTTTCGACGCAGACATGCAGGTCGGCTACGGGAATATCGACTGTGTCTTGTCCAGAACCGATACACAGTATGAATGTGCAGACCAAGACGCCAGGCTGTGGAACACCTTTGATGACAACTGGATTATCGGGCCCAAAAGCAGCAGCGGTCAGTATTTTGCCTTCCAGTGCGGACAAACATGGAGCGACCATGATTTGGTTCAACTTTGGGACGAGTGTTTCACCCCTGGCTTAACGGGGGCCGTTCCCAACTTGCAGCCCCTTGGGATTATCCCGAAAGCATGTGTCAAACCTGACCCTGTTGACTATCCTGGTTCTGTGTCCTTTCAATTGCTTTCTGGGGATGGAGCTGTCTTGATGTCGGGAAGTAGCTTGTCAGACGGTGCTGAATTTTGCACTGAGGCCACTGAGGTTACGACCCCACTCCCGACAACATCCCCGACAACCCCCCCAGAAGTGCCATGCTGGAGCGACGCGGATTGCCCCGAACCCAAGACATGCGATAACGGCGAGAAGGAGGAGAGGCGATTAAGGAGTGGTAGGCTTAGGGGAACGAGCTGGACTGAGAACTACCTGAACAGCAAACTCCACAAAAGGTTGGTGAATGGTAAGAGGCGATTATTCGGCATGTCCGAGGACGATGACGAAGATCTATCTCCTCGCGTTGAAGGGAAGTGCGTTTAAGTGGGTGCAAACTTAGTTTAGCTTCTGGTTTCGATTTTGGAGGCTTGGCTTAGGTTAGGTGGGTGGTACGGCGTTGTACATAAAAAATGTTTAACATGGAAAAGCAAAAGAATGGATTTTCTTAACTAAAAAACTACCCGACCCAATTTTGTTGCACCGTTGCGCTACGCTACACATTATCATTCGTCTTTTGCTTTTTGGTCAGCGGCACTGCTGCTGCTGTCTTCAGGGTGCACCCGTTGCTCCCAAATTCTACATGGCACGTCCCCCCCACCTCATTCTTCTGTATTTCTGAGAGAGGAATATCGGTGAAAGTAATTTCTTCGTCCGAGCCAATGGAGAATGAAAAGGATTCCCCTTCTTTGGCGTTATTCAGAGATTTATTTAGGACAACCGTCGACATTTCTTCTTTCTTAACTCCGTCAAACAGCTCCTCATAAATTTTGTCAACGCCAGAATTTTTTTCCTCCTCGCCCACGGATTCCCCGCTCAAATGAAATACGCCACTTTTATCCCACCTTTCCACGCCAATGGGCTTGTAGTTTACCCAAACATTGACGAGAAAGGTGATTCTGCGCCCCCGTCGAATGGCGCTCCCCCTGTTCTTCTCCGGCTCCCCGAGGCTTTTGGCGTATCCCTCTAACTCCTCGTCAAGAGATTTGCTCTTGAAACAAGCCACAACTGCGTGCAATGATCGACCGTCAAAGCACACGTGCTTCCCTCCGGCTGGGTATGATATCACCCCCTTTTCCACTACTCCTCCGTTCGATTGTGTGCTTCCGCCACCCTGGATGCTATCCACAAAGCGATCGAGTATGACTGTCGGAGCACCAAGATCTGTTAGATAAGTCACAGTTGATACATGAGGAAAGACGTGAATTCCGGACATCTCATTCAGATCTTCGTCTTTATCATAATGGAAGACAACACCTTCCTTGCTCAGACCAGATGTATTATCTGTGGCGGCGTAGCGACCAGAAGGCGGAGACGGTCGAACCTGGCACCACCACTCTGCTCCGCTTGTCGAATGATCCACACAGGAAGCTAACTTCTTATCCCGCAAGTGGAAGTCAAAAACAGACTTTGCAATCCTTTCAAAGTTGTTTGCCGGCGCTGCCCCCGAAGGAAGCCAGAATGTCCGGGGAAGCAACACGCAATCTGTCACATCTGCGTCCTTGTACAACTCGTCGTGACTATCAGAAGGAGTCAGTGCAGGGAGCATGTAGTGCTCTGTCCGAATCTTGCTGCCGACGATGTCGATGTCACTCTGCTCTTTCTTGTTAAGGTGAGGCGGTGGCTGGGGCAGTCCCGTTGAATCTAAATTTAGTGTGATCTCCATCCGACCGACTGACCGACCGACTTTCTACAGAGGAGGAAGGGAGGAAAGGAGTGGTAGGGAGTGGTAGGGCAAAGTACAGCAGCAGCGAAGCATTCGACAACAAGCATTTATTTTCTTTCGGCTGATTTTTCTTCAGCCAGCCCTCAAATCGTCCTTCTCTTCACGCTAAATTATCTACTTAAGTGTGGGTGTGTCTGTGTTAATATCTCTCGTCGTGGTGTAACTTCTTTTATACACTCCCCTCCCTTTTTCTATTAAAATCCCCAATGCTTCGCAAGGCCATCACAGGCTCGCTCCCTTGTCGAGTTCTTCTTGCACGTCAGTTGTCGTCTACGTCCTCCTCCGCGTCGTCGTCGTCGTCGTCTTCTTCCTCCTCGGCCCCGATGACCAGGATTGAGGAGGTGCGCCATATAGTGCATGAGCGAATAGCCGGGCGAGCTCGTTTTTATGACAAGGTAGCAGTGATGAAAGGTTCAGTGGCAAAAAAAGCGGCCCCCAGCGTCATCACGGGAGGCATAGACGATAGTGATAGCGGTTTGAAAGGTGCCGTGTCGTCTTCGTCAAAATCGATCGAGAAAAAAACGAATGACTATGGTGATTTTTACACTGTGACACTGGATGGAAATGAACTAAAATCTCCGCGGCGGCATGAGCTGTACTTCCCAACGATGGAACTTGCTTGCGGGGTTGCTGTGGAATGGGAGAGGCAGGGGGGAGACAAGATGGTTGTGGAGGATGAGAGCGTGGATGACGATAATACGAATTACAATCCAAAAACTATTGAGCCCTCCACCATGCCTTTGATGACACTGTGCAGTACAGCGGTGGACCAGATCGGTGTGACACCGGAGACGGAAGAAACGTTTGGAGGGAGAGCAAAAGTTGAAGAGAATGTGATGAAATATCTCTTTAATGACACCACCTGCTACTTTGCTGACGACACTGAGGACGACCGGTTGCTGCTGGCCAAACAAAAGGATAGCTTCAACAATCTCCACGCATTTGCTGAGAAAGAACTCAATGGCAAGGTCGACGTCGTCCATGGCTTTGACCTGAGGAAAATAAAACACGGCGAGGAGCTCGTGCAAAACGCTTGCTTGTTCGTAGCTGGCTTAAGTGGGTGGGAACTGGCCGCCCTGCAGAGTGTGACAATGGAGGCCAAGTCTTTCCTCGTGGGGTTGGGGGTGATTAAGGGATTTCTGAGCGGTGAGGAGGCCATCAAACTTAGTAGAATTGAAGAAGAGTTCCAGCTTGAGACATGGGGACTTGTCGAAGGCGGGCAGGACATAGATCGGCTCAATTGCGGAGTGCAGATTTATGCCAGTTGTGTATATCTGGACATGCTCCGAGCAAAATGAAATGCAAAAATGAAATGCAAAATGAAATTAAGTGGATAAGAATTTGCAGACAATAAAGTATCTTCTTCTTTCTCTTGTGTTCATATTCGTTTTCGTATTCAATTCTCCGGTCAAGGTCAAGATTCAGGGTCCATTATTCTGAATGTTTGCAGATGCCGTTGTGCCTTGCTCCCCTCGACACCAATCACCAACAAGTCGTCCGTCTTCGTCTGGCACCAGCTGAGCGAAAACGTAGTCCCGCTGACAGGTATCCGGTCCCTGAGCACCCACCTCCCCCCGTTGGCCGTCCCGTCCCTCCTCCCCCACCAGTCGTCCCCATTGTCGTTTCCGTAGCGATCGTCCTCGTACATGTTCCCGCTTTCGTGTCTGTACTCGAGCAGCTCGACTTTGTTGCCTTCGCTGCCGATGGCGCAGTAGCACTTCCCGGGAACTCGGGAGCATCGCGAAGGCGAGGAGAACGCGATGGAATGGATGGTCGATGTAGGATATGTCAGGTCGTAAGGGCAGCCGGTGCTTGTCATGGTTGGAAGGCTGAAGAGATTCAGGAGGCCGTCGGCCCCACTCGCAGCCAGGGTACTTTCTGGACAACCTAAATCTACTGTATTGTTGCAGCCATCCGTAAAGTCGTTCGTAAGGTTGTTCTTGTCCGTCTGGGGGTCGAATATGTCGATGGCGTAGATGGAACCTGCGCTAACTTTCTGTTCAAATGAGCGCCCGTTTCCGCCAGCCCCAGCCCCGACTTCCCAGAGCTTAACGACCCCGAGTTTGTACCCATCCTGCTGCACGCTCCCCCCCCCCACTACGAACCTTCCATTCCTAGAGTACTTAATCTTGTTGCACTGCGCTTTCGTTTGGACCTCGTCCCTGAGTGCGGCAGTGCACTCGGACGTGGACCCGGTGGAGCTCACCCTGACGTCGAAAATGAGAAGCCGGTCGCCGTCGGACGGGCCGATTCCGGCCCCTCCCGCCACCACGGCGGCGATTTCGTATGAGCTGAATGCATTCTCGTCGGCATTGGCATTTCCATTTCCATTTCCATTGCCATTTCCATTTCCATTGCCATTTCCATTTCCATTGGCATTCAGCGTTTTTTGTCTGACAACAAGATCAACAATCAGCCCCTTCCTATCATCGTGCCAAAGTACATTAACCGCCCCCGCCCCCCCCTTCCTCGCTGACTCCCTGACGTCCCCGTGGCAGATCCTGCTCCCCTCTGACCACACCAGGTGGTCAAAAGAACCCGGGAGAAACCTCACCCTATCGGTGCAGCTCGCCCCCCTCCTACAGGTCGGGCTGGACCTGGCAAAGGCGCGGACCACCTTCTGCAAACCCGGACCGTTCACGCTGTGGGGCGAAAGAGACCCTTCATAGACGAATACGGCGCCGAGATCGGGGCCGGGGGTCCCCTTCTGGATGTTCCCCGTGGAGGTCAAGGCCGCCACGCGGAAGGTGTGCACCGCATCGGATTGGTGAGGGGATTGGCCATTGTCGAGGGCGGTGTCCAGGGCGAGGGCCGGCGCGCGAGGGAGTCCCCCGAACGGCTCCGGACCGACGAATGACAGAGGGAAGAAGGGCAGGTCGCTGGAGGGAGAAGGGATATGAGGAGGAATAGATGAGGATTGCTCGCGATCACGATCACGATCACGATCCCCACGATCACGATCCCCACGATCCCCACGATCCCCACGATCACGATCCCCCCCTCGGGATTTGTGCGGTGGTGGATCGAATACAACGTGCGACATCGAATTGGGGTGAGCGTGCGACATCGACATCGAATTGGGATGTACGTAAGCACCTTGCGAGGCCGGATGCTGCATCTGCATCCTTCCACCCTGTCCACCTCCGCCTTTGTACCCTCTCCCTTGCTGCTGTCCCGACCCCGGCCCTCCGCCGGGGGGACCGTCCATCGGCGGGGGGGCATCCTGTCCCATGCTCATTATCGGACCCTGATCGCGGTCCTGCATTCCACCACCACCACCACCACCACCACCGCGGGCGGACCGCTGACCCGGTCCGGGACCGCCTCGGTTACCCACGCCAGAACCACCACCGCCGCCACCGCCAGAGCGATTGTTACCACCACCCCCTCCGTATCCTCTCTGATCCCCTCGAGGTTCAGCACGATCACGACCGGGTGCTCCGGCGGACCCGCCGCCTCCACCGCCACCGCCGCCGCGGGGGGGGGGAGGTAAAGACTTTGTCGACCGGGACTGGCGGTGCATTCTGGTGGAATTTTTTGGTTGTGTGGGAGTGCTGGTGAAGGGAAGGGATGTTGAGGTGTGTGGTGAAGGTTTTATATGCTGTCACGGGGGTTATGAGGAACACTTGCCGAAATTATTTTCTTTGCTGGATATCGTGGATGCTTCCAAACATATATATATTTTTTTGTTACATTTCTTCTCCCTAGCTGTCATTGCATCATACTTAGCCCTAGCGGGGAATTTAGCATTAGCGTTGGATTAATTCAAGATGAACTGCCTGACCTTGATGTTTTTTGGTTCCGTGCTACTCCTGCTACTATTAAAGGTAGCCTGCGATGACGTGTGTGCCACTCCTGAAACATGCCCAGATCCTATTGTTCGCGAATATTTGATGCAGCAGCAGCAGAAAATGGCGTCCCCTAAACCTACTACTACCTCTCCCGAAAAGTCCAATGACAGCCAACAAAATCCCAAGCTAAAGAGAACCCCAGACCATGTAATGACCAGGGAGAAGGTCAAGTCTAAGGTGGGGACTATTCGCAGAATGGTCGGCGAATGCGACGGGCCCGACGAAGAAGACCGCTGCGGGACTTGGGCGTCAATGGGCGAGTGCGAGCACAATTCTGGTTACATGATGCAGTTTTGCTGCCAGAGCTGCAAGAAGGTGCTATTGCGCAGTAGCGAGACGAGGGTTTTGACAGAGCTCGAGAGGAACGGGGGGTTGGAGCAAGAGGTTTCGGGCAGCGCGGAGGAGCAGGAGAAAATGGCCGCCGTGCTGGCTGAGATGTGGGAGCACATGGAAAGTTTGGATTTCGAGCTGGTGGACAACTGCAAGAACACCAACAAACTTTGTGTGTTTTGGGCCGCAATTGGCGAGTGCGAAGCGAACAGGTCCTGGATGATTACTGGATGCGCACCGGCTTGCAGGAGCTGCGACAAGCTTCTGTACGAAAATCGGTGCCCGTTTGATGAGTCAATTGAACCCATCTACAAACCGGGAGAAATGAATGACATGTTTTCCTCGTTGGTACGGGACTACGATGATGCATACGGGCCCATCTCGGTGCTGAGCGACGATCCTTGGGTGGTCACGTTTGATAACTTCTTGACCGATGAAGAGTGCGATCGGCTGATTGAGCATGGGGAAAGACTGAATTTTGAGAGGTCCACAGATGTTGGGAAGAAGAACTTTGACGGAACAATGGAAAAGGTTGTTTCTCAGGGGAGGACGAGCAGCAATGCGTGGTGCAAAGGAAATTGTAACAATGATACAGTGGTTGAGGAGATAATGCGACGGATCAACACAGTGACCAGGACGGAGCTTAACAATACCGAGCAGCTTCAGATTCTCAAGTACGAGCCTGGAGAGTTCTACAAAGTTCACCATGACTATATTCCAAACCACAAAGATCGTAATTGTGGCCCCCGTGTTTTGACTTTCTTTCTGTATTTAAATGATGTCGAGGAAGGCGGTGCGACCGGCTTTCCTACTCTGAAACCACCCTTGAGAGTGTTTCCGAAAAAGGGTAAAGCGTTGCTGTGGCCCAGCACCCTGAACGGAGACCCTTTTTTGAAGGATAGCAGGACAATGCACGAAGCAGAGCCCGTCGTACGCGGGAAAAAGTTCGCAGCGAACAGTTGGATTCACTTGAAGGATTTCAGGGCAGCGCACGAAAAGGGCTGTGCTGGATAGTTGGGGGGGGTTTAGAAAAGTAGTGAAGTAGAGCCACCACAGGTTGGTGTTAAGGTCAAGGACAGTAACAAATTTTGAATGGAGAAACTTAAACACTTACTACTTTCGCTACAAATAATTGTTTTTCGTTTGTGCTACAGAATTAGGTCCTGCATATTGCCAACATGGTAAAATTAGTGTTGTCTGGATCACGGGCCATGAAACTCTTGATAGCCTCCATTGTCTGGGAGACAAAGGAACTACCTGCCGTGATCGCCCCGTGTTTAACTGCGAAATGGGTTGGATGTGTAAATATGTTGCTCGATGGCACAAGAACGGCCGCTAGGGGGGGAAGCGGTGCACTTGTTTAAATCGAAGTGAGGGAGTCCTAAATCCCTCGACGTTGTTCTCGGGCTTCTAATGAACAAAGTTGAAGACGACTGTGGGTGGGAGCCGTCTACAACTGTATATCCACCCTTAATATTTCTTTCTTTCTTTCTTCTTAAGTCTCACACTCACCTGGCCCAGCCTTCCTACCATCAAACTCATAAACAAAGTTGTCGACCCCCTTAGCAAAAGCAATAAAGTGATTGTTCACTACCTGATCCAAATCGCCCCTTGCGTTCGCGTTTGACTCATCCTCGCACGCCTCAGTGTGTACATTCTGGATATCCGGGTCGCTCTCTAAACGCTCCGCGTTGCTTTTCCCCGCCACACTCTCCTCACCCTTGAAGTACTTTGAGAGCCAACCACCCTCTATGAAATTATCTCCGGGTAGGTTTCCGAGAGCGTGCAAAAGTCCAATTGTACCGCAGGCGTTGCCAATCCTCTGCTCGACGAAAAACTTCACATTATTCACATTGTCTGTAAGTTTCAATGACTCTCCCTGCTCTTTGCGGTGTGACTCTTGGTTCTCCGTCATTGGGAACAAGAAGAGAATAGCCTCCGGCAGCGCTGGAAGCATATCAATCGCCCATTCTTCGGTGCTGTATATGTCCGTGCACACGACGTTCGATTTCAGCCCAATTTTACCCAGGTACTTGTTGATCACCTCAGGGTTGGACTCAAGTGGGAACCATCGGTTCATTATCTTCAGAGAGGGTTGAGCAACCACCACGCTTTTTTTCTTCGTCAGCAGCAGCAGTAGATAAGTGAGCTCAGTTGGGCGAGATTTAAAGTTGTCCTTCTGGGACAAATGTCTTAACGGTGGAGGCTCGTGTGTGGAATCGAAGAAAAAAAAAGGATTACAAAACGACACATTTGTGAAAGTGTGATTTTTCTCTCGCCATCTCACAGCTACGCTGCTGTTGAGGGAAGCAACGAACACGTCGCTCTTTTTA
>Ga0115557_1000984_pt1 | contig 19653 bp, 16 predicted proteins | sample COGITO_mtgs_1104_FD_87280 | JGI IMG/M metagenome (GOLD analysis project Ga0115557, IMG submission 87280) | Pelagic marine microbial communities from North Sea - COGITO_mtgs_110421 | ecosystem: Environmental > Aquatic > Marine > Epipelagic | place: Germany:Helgoland, sampling site Kabeltonne...
ATCTGAAAGGAAGTTAGTTACTGCAAATATGCACTCCCGTTGTTCATTGTTCTCAAGTACAATTTACCAATCCTAGCGCAAGAAAATTACAAAAGTAGGATCTTCTCCGCGATAGCTCTTGGGGTCCTTGAAAGTGCACTTTCCTTTATTTTTGCCCTTATCTGTTCGCGTAGCGGCTCTGGTTATTCTTCTCCCTCTCGAAAGTGTTGCTAAAAGGTCCCCAGGTTTGGTCCCAGGATCGGTCCCTGTCAGTCTCTTGCAGATAGCCTGCAAGTGCTTGTCTTCACCCTATGAACTCCCTCCCCCCTGCGGACTCCTCCCTTCTCCGATGTGACGAGATGTGCAGCGAGTACCTCCTCTTCCGTGGCTACACTTCATCTTACAGCAACCTTCTGTCCGAGAGGTCTCGCCGGGGTCCCCTCGCTTCGCTGGACCCGTCCCTCCTGGCCTCGTCCCTCCTGGGGGCCGTCGAGAAGAGGAGGGACCTCGGGGAGTTCCTGGAAATGTGGGAGGGGATGAAGGGACTCTTCTTTGGGAGGATGGACGGAGCAGGGTGGGGGGAGGTCACCGCCCTGGAGGGAGTGCTTTGCAAGCTTTATTTGGTCAGTTGCGTGAAGGTGGGAGAGACGGACAAGGTTGTCGAATTCTTCAAGTGGGTCAGTTGGGAGGGCGAAGGGGACGGAAGTGGAAGTGGAAGTGGAAGTGGAAGTGGAAGTGGAAATGGAAGTGGAAGTGGAAGTGGAAGTAAAAGTGGGAGTGGAAGTGGAAATGGATATGGAAGTAAAAATGGAAATGGAAATGGTGTTGGGGCTGACAAGGGGGCTCTGGGAGCTAGTGGAAGCAGTGGAGGCAGTGGAGGCAGTGGAGGCAGCTCCAATATGAGCGTCTTCAGTAGGAACAACAACAGAAACAACAACATCCACAAAGACGGAATGATGCATCCGGACGGTCCGAATTCGAATTTTGGCGGCGGAATCGCCGGCGGAATGGCCGGCGGCGACCTCCGCGCGAACGCAAATCACATCGTCGGCGTTGAATCCGGTAAGGTCGGCGGGGGGGGGGGCAGCGGAGGTAGCGCCCGTAGGTCTAGCGCCCAGGTAGGCGGCAGCGGCAGTGGCGGTGGCGGTGGCGGTGGTGGCAATGGCGGCGGTGGCAATTGCGGCGGTGGCAATGGCGGCGGGACTGGCGCTGGCGCTGGCGCTGGCGCTGGCGCTGGGGCTGGCGGCGTTGGAGTCGCAGGAGGGGAGTCTTCCAGTACGCCGACTCGCAGCAGCATCGCCACTGTTGCCGAGGATAAGAAAACTCCCCAGGGATTTAGTCATGGAATTGGCCCGAATGCTTCGACGAATGCACCCGGGGGTATCAATAACTTCAACAACTTCAACAACTTCAACAACTTCAACGCTGCACTCTCTTCGTCTCCGTTTTTTTCGCTTCCCCGCCCTTCGACTGCGTATCCTTGGATCCGAAGCTGGCACTCTTTGCCGTTCTTGCCCTCTCCCCATCTGGACCCGCATTTCTCCCCATACTTTTCCCCCTCGTGGTCGTCCCACGTCGGTCTTTCCTTGCGGAACCTCCTCTCCTCGGTCGTGCTGCACTGCCCCCTGCCGCGGTTCGTCTTTCTGGACAGGTGGTCGCAGGGGGAGGAGCAGAGGAAGCAGAGGGAGGACTTCAAGGCGCTGGCGGAGGAGGTGGGAGGGCTGAAGAGGACGGTGGAGGGGATGGAGGAGGACACCGTACTTCTCGCCAAGGCGCTCAGCAAGATGGTCGTGTTCTGTCAGGAGGGCGAGCGGTTGAGGGAAAGGGAGATGAAGAGCGGGAGAGGGAGAGGCGGAGGGGGTCTGTTCGTCGACGAGGAGGAGGAGGAGGTCATCAAGGAGAGGCTGGAGAGGGAAGGGGATGAGTGCCTGCGCATTGCCAACAAGTGCTGCGGGGGGGGGGACGTGAACGCGAACGCGAACGTGAACGCGAACGCGAACGTGAACGTGAACCTCAGGAGGGCGGAGAGCGGGGACGGGCGGAAGGCGCGTTTACCAGGGAGGAAATCATTGACAATGCCACCGTTCTTGCGGAAGGTGCAATGAGGTGGCTGGAGACAATCAAAGGTTTCAGGTGATGAAGGGTTTCAGGTGACATTTTTTATGTTTTTGGGATTCTAGTGAAGAGGAGAGAAGAGGATCGAATAGGAGCGATAGTGAGATGAAATCGAATAGAAAAAAAAAGAATGAGTAAAGTGGTAAAGCGAGACGATTTTAAAGAGCGATGAGAAGTGGGGCACTCTCACGTCTGTACATAATGGCGTTGAGAGGTACTTAGGATTGAGATGCCTTGCAAGAACCCATATGGAACCTCAGTTGACTTTTCCGAAGCACAAACTTCTCTCCAAAAAAGGGGGCAACAATAACAAAACAACAATAAATAGGAAATTATAAAAACCCTTTTTTCTGGCAACCAAATCATTTTTTTTTCTTTTAGCTGCACGCCTATTCCTGCTTCTGCGACTTGCGGGTGCTCCTCCTCTTGGAGATGGCGGATCGGCGAGCCTCCCTCTGCTCGGCGGCACGCTGGGCCATGAGCTTTTTGTACTCGGCGGCATCCTTCTTGCTCCTCTTGACGGAGGCCATCTTCTTCTCCTTACGGGCGCGCTTGCGCTGGAGCATCACGGGGGTAATTAATCGCTGGATCTTGGTGGATTTGGTGACTTCCTTGCCGGCCTTGTTGGTGAAGGACCTCTTGATGACGAACTTGCGGACATCGTCTCCTTTATCGAGGTTGAAGAGCTTCCTGATCTTGGAGGCACGCTTGGGGCCGAGGCGGCAGGGGGTCTGGTCGTCGGTAAGTCCCGGGATGTCCTTGGCTCCCCTCCTGGCGATCACAAGGTTGAGCACGGCGATGTCGTGTCCGACGATGCATCCACGAACAGAAGCCCTCTGAAGAAAAGAAAGGAGTTGATTGAGTTGAGTGAGTTGAGTGAGTTGAGTGAGTTGAGTGAGTTGAGTGAGTTGAGTGAGTTGAGTGAGTTTGAGTGTTTTTTTTGGAGACACAATTAGAAGACGCAATTAGCAGCAGCAGCAGTTCTCAAGCAAGCAGGTACTCGCCAAGTCGAGTGCTCGCCCTCGCAAAAGACGACGAACAAACAAACAACTAAAACTCACCTTCCTCTCTCCAGCCCTCCTGGGCCTGTAGCAAGAAAGTCCTTTGGTGAGCAAAAGGCGCACCCGGGTATTAGTCAACACTCCCTGCTTCATGGGGAAGCCCTGCTTGTCGTTTCCACCGCTGATTCGCATGACGTAGCCCTCGAACTCCTCTCCGAGGATTCCTCCGTCCACCTCCTGGGCCATTCGGCGGTCATACAATTGTTGCAGAGTCTTCTCATCATCAATCTCAATGAGCTTCTGGAGCCCAGTCTGGGGGGATGCAATATTAATCTTCATTTCTAGCTATTCGATGTCGTAGTTGTCTGTTATTAGCTGCGTTAAAGGTGGACGTCGTGTTAGATTTGCTGCTAACGGGGGCAGAGATTGTTGGAGGGTGGGGAGTGAAACTATGAAAAGGATGCTTGGACCCTTTGATCGTTTTTTGCCAATATAGGCACGTCAATGGCAGCTTATATGACCATATAAAGCACAATACGCAGTTATAAGACGATTTGTCCACCATAAGATGACAATCAGGCCTCGCTATCCAGGTTCGCGAAATAGTGGATCGATCAGCGAGGCCCTTATGCTAGACCCACAAATCATCAATGCGATCAAGACAGGGTGTGCGGGTATTACAGGCTTTTTTACGGCCTGAGCCGCAGCATCCGGCTCGAATACAATAAATCCAGTCAGCAGGAACCTCTCGAATGACAAGCTGAAAGGCCACAGCTGTCCAGCCAACCACGACAAGAGTTATGACTGGAAAAGGTCAATAACCCGCACGGGCCATCCAAGTGCGACTAGCTCGCCATGGTCAAGTTTTCATGAGCGAACGACTATTACATACCTTGATCGTGGATGTGGGCTTACTCCCCGCTAGCGAAGTCGTGGAGCACACAAATCCGGAAGCCACACAATTTAATTCGATAATCGGCACAAATTACCCCGAATTCCTCCTTCTATTACCTCTCAAAGTACCACCCCGGCGTTTTTAACCCACAATCCAGTAAAATACAATACCGTGGATAGCAGTGACCCCATCTTCGCTTGATTATATAGCCCAATGTAAGTGCCCTCCTTTGCCTCCAGTCATTTTATAACCATACTCACCTCGCCTCCCCTTTTTGCAGGGCGAGTATTGACGACAAGCGGACTGTGCCGAGTCTGGCTCTGCACACAACTCCTGGGCCAGACACCTTCACCTCCGGTCCTCTTTCCCTCCTCCTCAATGCCGTGAAATCCAATACTCAAATACTGATAAACCTCCGTTCCAACCACAAGCTGCTGTGCCGAGTCAAGGCATTTGACAGGCACTTTAACATGGTGCTGGTTGATGTGAAGGAGATGTGGAGCGAGGTGGTGAAGGGAAAGGGAGGGAAGGGAGGCAAGGTAGTGGGGAGGGATAGGTTTGTGAGCAAAATGTTTTTGAGGGGAGATAGCGTCATTCTTGTCTGCGGTAACCCGGCGAAGCTGGCGGCAGAGTGACGGGAATGGAATATTTTCTTTGTTGCTAGAGGAGAGGGGAGTAGGACAAAATAATAAAGGACAAAAGGGACCCACACAACTTGCTGCTAAGAATCTAAGATGATAGCTAAGATGATAGCTAAGATGATAGCTAAAGATTGAAGCACGTACATGCCTTTGGCCTTTGAAAGCACCTCTCTTTCTCTCTCCCTCATCCCTCACTCTGTAAAGTTCTATTTTATAGTTTAGTTTACTTCTTTTCGTCCATTGTCTCCCCTTCCTTGTCCTTGTCCTTGTCCTTGTCCTTGTCCTTGTCCTTGTCCTTCGGTACTTCTGTATCATCCACACTCTCCAAGTCCCCCTCTTTCCACATGGTGGTCCTGCCCTTGAGATCACAGTAAACAAATCTGTGGCAGCCTAGCAACCTTTCGGGGAGCTCATCCTCTGCCCGACCTTCAATAACAAAACCTTCGTCGATTACAACCTTGTCACAGCGCCCAACTACGGTATTTGCGATCGTTTTAGCAACGGAGCTCGAGGAAATGTCAATGTCAACCTCAAAGTAGTTGGACCCAGAGTAGTAGCTGCACTCCAAGTAGCCATTGCCTATTAAAACCGGTCTGTGACCTCCCAACGCACGAAGGCTGTTCTTCACAATGAATGGAGCCGTCGGCAGCTGAGGTAGATATTTAAACCTCTCCCTCCTGAATTCGTCGCCGCCTTCTCCTCCGACAAATTCGTCCACCAATTTGTCGAAAGCTTTGTCCTCTCCAACGGGCAGCACCCTGGCATACAAAAAGAGCATGTGAGTGACATACTTGGTAGGGACCTGCCGTACGACGGTCATGAATTGTGTTTCTGGGTGGGCGGCGACGAAATCTTTGATGCACTTTATCCTAGAGGTAAGGTGGGTCAGCTTCGTGGGGTAGCCAATGGCCTTGGCCACAATTGGCCGGAAGCCAGGAGGTTGAGATTTGGCTTTTTTCTTCTCGTTCGAGTAGTTTGGGAGCCTGAGACTGAATTCTGATGGAGATGGTTCTAACCAGACGTCTCTTACTTTTTCCTGAGTACGATAGTGAGCGCGTAAGGGGTGAGTCGATTGTATAAAGGTAGAAGGAAGTGAGGACATGAGCAGAAATCAGCGGGGGAATCAAGCACCCAAGCAAGTCATGAAAAATCATGAAAATATACATCCACAAAAAACCAAAGAATGTCGACTACAATAGTGTGCCACATGAGTGCATGCGCGCAATTACATGAAATGGCAGAGAACGGGTCGAGCGCACAAGCAATTCAGGGCTCACTTACTGTTTTGTATGTATCATTATCCAGAGGGTCTCCGTGGTATTTCTCCTTGAATTCACAGAAATGGGTCCCAGGTTCATCACTGGCATCCCAACGAGGAAGGGGCAGTTCTGCTGTTGCTAATGGCGGTGATTGCGGTGGAGGCGTAGTGTCTACGGCCATTGCTGATTCCATCACCAATAGGGAGGAGTTAAATTCCTTCCTAAAAAATTAGTCTTAAAGGAGACACAAAAACAAACTACAATTTTCAATTAAAAAAACTCCCAATCGACCAACAAACGTGAATGTGATGATAAAATCGGAGAGTTGTCGTTCTGGATATTTTGGATCAAGTTGCAGACTCTAATTGTGGCCCGTCCGTGGCACGTGCTGGGCCCGGACGCCCGGACGCCTCGAGTCCGACCGAGGTCGCCATGGGGACAATAAATGCTCTTACGAGAAAATATATATAATTGTTTTCCGGGAACCCACGCCACGCAAGTGACAAATTTGTCTCCGTCTCGAACACTTTTCACTCTCTCAAAATCGACATCCCTAGAATAAACATCCGCATCGTCTTTTGCTGGCTCTCCACTGTTTGTCCCCCTCAAGCCTCACAACTCGCACTATGTCGTCTGCCCTTCTCCTGTACGTGACTTTTTCTCTCTTGCTGGCGTTGGCATGGTCCCAGTCGATCATCGGCATTGATATGGGGTCGCTGTACACAAAAATCGCCCTGGTTCGCCGAGGTTCGCCCCTCTCCATTGTGACAAACCTTCACAGCAAGAGGAAAACCGAGACCATGATTCTTTTCGACGAGGGCAGCCGCTTTTATGGTAGCGATGCGAGCTCGCTCATCGCAAGGAAGCCTTTGAGGTGAGTTCAATTGTATTGCATTCATGCAAGAGTGCCACTTGTCACTTTTTCAGAAGTTCATTGTTTTGTTTAAATTTTTCCATTCCGGAATGCTCTGCAGTAAGCAACCGCAATTCTAACCGGGCAACCGCCAATCGAATTCATAGGACGGCCGCGAGTTTTAACAGGATGCTCGGTCGTTCTGCCTCGCACCCGGGAGTGAAGGAGATTGCTGACCGTCACTTTAGCGTAACTGGGGAAGAGCGTTTGTACGAGGATTTCGAGGAATCCTCCGAGGACACTGAGGAAGACGGAGAAGGTGGTGATTCTACTTCTATTGCTACTGGTGCTCCCCGTGTCATGCTAGAAATTGAGCGCGATCCGATCAAGTACTACACTCCTGAAGAGCTGTCTGCCATGCTCCTGTCGTATTCTACTGAGATCACCAAGGCTTACATTGAGGAAGTGACAGGGCAGCCCATTCCCCCTTCGAAGGGGAAGAAGCCGAAGCAAGATGCAGTCCTCACTGTGCCGATGTTTTACACTCAGCAGGAGCGTGTTTCGCTCACCAAGTCGGCCGCTTTGGGGGGCCTGAATGTTCTTTCTCTAATTGAGGTGAGCACAAATTGTACACAAAACTGCACACCCAACGCAGCAAACAATGCTGCAAACAACGTTACACACCTCTCACACTTAAAAAACGTACACGATCATCATAGGAAAACACTGCTGCCGCTCTGCACTACGGCATGGACAGGGTCGAGGAGGAGCCCAAGGTCGTCATGTTCTACAACTTGGGAGGAATGGGCACCCAGGTGTCCATTGTGAAGTTCTACAGCTGGTCCGTGAAATCCGGGAAAGACGAGAAGAAGATCGGTGGATTTGAAGTTCTCGGAAAGGGGTGGGATGCTACGCTTGGTGGCGGCCGCTTCGATGCCGTCATCGTAAAGTTTCTGGCCGACGAATTCAACAAGAAGTGGGGAAAAGGAAACGTTCTCGACTTCCCCCGCGCTGCCACCAAGCTCCGCCTGCAGGCGACTAAGGTGAAGGAGGTCTTGTCAGCCAACACGAATGTCCCCATCTACATCGAGTCTCTCCACGACGACACGGACTTCAAGAGCGAGCTTTCTCGCGAAAAATTCGAGGAGCTGTGCAAGCAGGAGGGTCTCTTTGACCGCGCCACAGAGCCCATCCAAATGGCCCTGGACATGGCCAATATGACCATCGCTGACGTCAATGATGTGGAGATGATCGGCGGGGGAATGAGGGTCCCGAGGGTACAGGAAAAGATCAAGAAGAACATCAACAATATGGAGCTCGGGATGCACATCAACTCTGACGAGTCGATGGCACTTGGAGCTGCCTTCCACGGCGCAAACATTTCCACCGCTTTCAGAGTCCGCAAGGTGGGCATGACTGACATTAACGTCTTCCCCGTGGGCGTGCGCCTCACAGAGATGGAGGACACTGAGGAAGACGGCGAAGGCGGCTCGTCTGGGGGTCTCCTTGGAGGTCTGTTTGGGAAGAACAAGAAGAAGGAAGACAAAGGCGAAGGTGACAGCGAGAACGACAAGGCTGATGGAGAAAAGAGCGATGAACCCTGGGCAAAACAGGTAGTTATCTTCAAGCCCAGCGGCAAGGTTGGCACGACGAAGAAAATCGCCTTCACGCACGACTGCGACATTAGCGTTGAAATCTGCTACGAAGATTCCGCGCTCCTACCTGAGGGCACCGAGAAGAGCTTGGTGAACTACAATGTCACGGGCGTGAAGGCCTTCGCCAAGAAGATGGCCGAGAAGAACCTCGGCAAGCCTAAGGTCAGCATGCAGTTCGAGCTGAGCGGAAGTGGGATCACCCGTCTCGTGAGCGCACACGCTGTTCTCGAAGAAGAGATCGAGGAGGAGGTCGAAGTTACCTACGAGCTCGACGAATACGAAGATGAGGAGCCAGAAGAGCAGGAGGAGGAGGAGGAGGAGACTGCCGCAGTCTCCAAGGAAGACGAAAGCGAAGACGATGGAGCAATAGAGGAGGGGGGGAAGGATGGCAAAGAGGCCAAGGTTGATGACAAGGATGATGACAAGGATGATGAGTCGAAGGTCGATAAAGACGACGCTGACGCTGATGCTGACGATGCTGATGCTGACGATGCTGATGCTGACAATGCTGATTCTACCGTGGATGGCAACGACGATGACTCCAAGTCCACCAAATCCAAATCCAAGTCCAAGAAAAGCAGCAAACCCAAAAAGAAAAGGAAGAAGAAAACCGCCACCAAGATGGAGATGCAGAAGCGAACCAAGACTCACAAACAGAGTTTGAAGATCAACACATATTATGCTGCTTCTCTCTCCCCCTACACTGACGATCTGATGAAGAAGTCGAGATCCAAGCTGCGCACCCTCGCTGCGAGGGACAAGGCGAGGGCTGACCTCGAGGAGGCAAGGAACAAGTGCGAATCCTACATCTACGCCGTGAAAAATCAGCTCATGGACAACGAGGAGGAGATCGCCAAGGTCACCAACGAGGAGCAGAGGGAGTCCCTTCTGAAACTCGCCGAGGCGCAACAGGAGTGGATGGATGACGAGGGCTACGACGCTGACATTGATAAATTTAACGCCAAATATGAGGAGCTCAGCGAGCCGGCTGAGGCCATCTACTTCCGCGTCAGCGAGGCCGCCGACCGTCCTAAGTTTGTCACCGCGATCAAAGAGCGCCTGTCTAAGATTCGCGCGCTGATGGAGAAGTGGGAAGCGAAAATGCCCCAAGTGACAGAGGAGGAGAGGCAAGATGTCTTCGATAAAGTTGACGAGGTTGAGAAGGAACTCGAGGGGAAAATCGAGGAACAGAGCAAGCTGAATGCGTGGGAAACTCCTGCTTTCAAGAGCGCTGACCTTGCTTCACTTACTAGACCAGTCGACGTGCTGGTCACCAAGCTGAGCAAAAAGCCCAAGCCCAAGCCGCCAAAAAAGAACGAGACGGAGGTTGATGGTGAGGGAGAGGGTGAGGGTGAGGGTGAGGGTGAGAAAGGGGAAGGAGAGGAAGAGGGGGAGGAGAAAGAGGACGAGAACGACGCGGACGATGAAGCGGACGCCGAAGATGAGAACGATAATGCTGAGGATGGTGAAAAAGAGGTCAATGGGGATGAACTCTAATTTTGCGAAGAGAACAGTAAAAAATAGCAAGCAAAAGCAACAGTTTGTTGTTGTTACAGTACGCAATGCAATTTCTTTTTTTGTTGCCGGCGATTGCCCAATTCTTACCCATATATTATCGGCAATCGGCTTTCCCGACGGGCTCAGGAGCTGTTCCGCTTTGGCCTACCACTCCCTTTGCGGGCACCAACGTTCTTTTGCCGCAGTTGTGCGAGGGCGTTGCTGTTATTTGTATCTACCTGCTGGGAAGTGAGTTTGTTTCGCAAAATGCTTGGCGTACGTGGCCGCTCCCCCACCACCTCGTTCTCCGCGTTATCTATCTGCAAAAAATGTTTCGCACCATTCCCTCTCACACCTGTGCCGTTCGTCAAGTAAGCAGTATTATCTTTGGCACGAGCGCCTCCTCCGCTCTTTAGAGCTTTTCTAGCTAAGCTTCTTCTAGCAGTATTTGCAACAAAGCACTTTTCGACAGGTTGATCGGGGTGGTAGTAGATCTGATCATAACTTTGTTTCTTCCCAAAGCTGACGTTGCTAGGAGTTGTAGGCCTGAAAGTCACTACAACTTCTTCAGCAACTGGTTCGCTCTCTTCGTTGTTGTCGTCCTTGCTTTCGCTGTTGACACTCGCTTCTTCACTCGTCGTTAGTTCTCTCGGTGTGTCGTCTACCAGCGAAGTAGGTGTAACAACCATCTTGGCCTCTTTCTTGAGGTCCACTTCGATTTTCCTCTGTTTCCGCAGCTCGAATTTTTTCATCGTAATGGCTTCCTTCTCTCGTCTCAATTTGAGCTGCCGTTCAAAGAGCCTTTCGTTCTCCTCTTGCCTCTTCCTGTTGGCGGCTATTTTTGCTTCCTCAATTTTCAGTTGTTCTTTCAAGAACTCATCCTGCATTCGCTTTACCTCCTCTTTTTTCAAATTGTCCTCCTTCTCTTTAACTACATCGTGCTTCACTTCCTTCGGACTGGGTTTAGTCTCGTTCACCAAGGCGACCGGCCTAATTTTTCCTCCAACAGCACCCTCGTTTTCGACTAAGATTACGGTGTGACTGATACCCAAAGCTAACTCCTTCACGCACCCCGGCACACTGTTGATATCAGGATAATTTAATATCCTGGGGTTCGGGTTGCTTTTCTCGCTGTTGTCTCCAAGTTGCCCTTCCTCTCCGTAACCCCAAATATATACCCTCCCCCCCTTAGTAACTACGCCACTGTGCCTCGATCCTGCACAGACACTCACAATTTCGTCTCCCTCCTCGTCACCGAATCCGTCGAGCTTTTGCGGCAACAAATTGCACGGAAGATTCACGCCATTTAGGCACAAGCCAAGTTGACCAAATTTGTTGTTTCCCCAGCTATAGACATCCCCCCCTGCGGTTCTCGCTAGACTGTGCTGCTCTCCCGCGCAAATTTGCATGACATTCCTATGGCTCAAAATTGCAACCTCGGTTGGACTTGCTTGCATTTCCTCGTGGCCCACCCCGAGTCTTCCATGTTCACCCCATCCCCACGCGTATACCCTCCTTTTCACCGGATGTATGTTTGCGTTCCCAACCACGGCAACGGCCAATGTGTGGTGCATTCCCGCGCTCACCTGGCACACCGCCGCTCCCCTACGCCAAGCCGCACATGTCACCTCTGCGGGGGACAGCCGATTGACAATATCCCCGGTTCCCAGCTGTCCCCCTTTGTTGCTCCCAAACGCCATCAAAACACCCGTCCGGACGCCATTTAAAGCCTTGGCCTCTTCGCTGTTGGCGGGTGGAACCCAGCCAAAGCCTCCTGCGCCACTACCACTGTTTTTCTCTTCCATGACACTCTTTTCTACCAGAATCAGTGTATGTCTCTCCCCGCATGACACGTCGAATACGCACGATTGAGTGTGTGCATCACCTGTTGTTTGGGTTTTATTGTCGCTGAAGTGCTCCTCGCTAATGGTTAGCTTGGTGGGCCAAGGTCGGTTGTGCTCATCACCGTGTCCGAGCCTGCCGTTGGATCCAAGCCCCCAAGTGAATATGATGCCGGAGTTGGTAATTGCTGCAGCGTGTGCTAGGCCCGCAGACACAACAGAAACGTGTTTTAGGTTGGGGATTTTGGTGGGGATTTGACATGTAGATTTCCAGGCTTCAGACATGTTCGCGCTGCTCTTAGTCGAGTTTTGTCTTGTGTCGGCCCCACCAAGGGGTCCAGTTCCCCAGCAGTGCACATCCTGTGCGTGTGTGATGAAAAAAGTCGACGTCCCACCGGAGCAAATTGAAGTAATATGATTGACAACTTGCGAGACGCCAACTCGGCAAAGGTTGGGCACGAATGGGATCCCCTTTTTCTTACTATGAGCAAGCTGCGACGAGTGGTTACTGCCGCAGGAGAACAGAGCAGTCTTCCAGCTCTGGCTATTCTGGTTTGCGTAGTCTAACTTCTCCCGGAGCTTGGATCGTCGCTTTCTCCGTTCTGAGGGAGCGAATCCTGTGCTGAGAAATTTATTGTTGTCTTCGTACGGATGGCCATCGTCAGAATCGCTGTCTGTGTCGCTGTCATTGTCACTCTCATTGTTGTTATCAAGCTTGTTGTAACTACTGGCATTGTCAGAATGTACAAAAGCGTTGTCCAGAAAGGCAGAGGCACTGTTTCGTGTCGCCTTGCTTCTGTCGCTCGTATTTGTAGAAATTGTTGCAGTAGGAGTGGTCTGCGCCACCTGCTTTACATAGGAAGGTCGGAGGGCACCCCTCGCCAAGCCCTGTTGTTCCAGACGGAATGTGGATGACTGTTTTCGTGACAAAGAAGAGGACAACGAAATTGCGTTTGTTTGTCTGTCACTGTATCTATCCATTGATTTCAATGATATCGAATTGGTCAGGCTGTTGCGTTTAACTGACTCAAAACCAGAGCTACTACTCCTCGGACGCTTGTCCGAGCTAACTCCGCTCATCAAGTTGCTGGTGCTGGTGCTGCTGTTTCCCAGCAAACCATCGAACGCAACCTTGTCATCGCTATCCCATGAATACTTTCTCCTGTTCGCTGCGTTAATAGCGGAGTTGAGCTTGTTTTTGTTCCTAGTTGACCTCCGATTTTGGATTGTTGCACCACGTTCAAAATGATCATCTTTCTCCAACTTCTCCTTCGCTTTTTTTAACCGCTCCCGTCCCCTGTCTAACCCAGCTTTCTTATACTGGTGTGTCGTGAACATATTTCTGGTTCCATTAACAATGCTTTTTTTTCCTCAAAATCAATTTTTTACCAGGTTCGATCCTCAAATTTGGGGCCTTTGAGGTACTAGGGCAGGATATGCAACATGTGACCTGGCCAAGTTGTGGCCGGGGCGGATTGGTCGGAGAGTTGCTAATTTACAGATGTGTAAATAAATGAATATTCGGGAATAAGAAACGTCATTTTCGCTTAAACTATCCTCTGTCGGTACTCGGTAACCCTTATTTCAACTCAAAATACCCCAGGCAGGGGGCTGTTATTTCTCCAAAGTTGGTGTTGACGTGACAACATAAAAACTGCCTGGGAATCCCCATTCCCCCTGATGCCCTCGCCTGTAATTCCAGCAATACAATCGGAAGACGGAGCTGCTGTAGAAACTAAATTTGAAAAATCTGAACTCCTTAAGCCACAAGACAGCACCTCCAGTGATATTAGTAACTGCACAGAGGAAACTGTGATGGACGAGGATGAATTGGAAGGAATGGGGGTCGCTGCTGGGGTTGAGGAGGAACAGCCGGAGAAAGATCCGGTCGACAATAATAATACGGCTACGAATAATGATGCTGGCTCTGGGGAAACCAGAAGGGACAATAAAAATAATGTCAGTGAAACTGACAATCCAATGACAGCTTCCCCTTCCCAGACAAGTATTCACGAAAACGAAGAAGTAAGTAATGAAGAGGCTGCAAGCCAGACCAAACTCCAGTCCACTGAAAACCTTGAATCCAGTATCCGATTAGAGGGAGATCGACCGCGTCGAAATAGTCTTCTGAAGAAAGAGAGCAGCTTCGTGACGCCCAGCGGGGAGCACATAGAGCCTAAAAAAGTAGGCCGGCGGTTAAGTTTCAGCGATGAGAGCGGGGCGAAGCTGTGCGAAACGGCATTTAGCGACAAACTTCATTACAGTTCTGGTCACAGTTTCATCCAAGCGACACCCCTGGGAGGCGGGGGCCAACCCTCAAAAGGCTGTTGTACCATTAGTTGATAGAAGTTTGATGTTGACGCGATGGAGTGTAAATGAGATTCCGTCTCGGTTTTCGTTATTATATTTGGAGGAATACACAGATGCGCAGGTACACAACACAAAGTTTTGCAAACGCGGCCAGCAGTAATAAAAAAGATCGTTTTCTGCCAAACCTTAAAATTTTCCATTACGTCGATGGATCGTTTTCTGCCAAACCTTAAATTTTCCATTACGTCGATGGGATATTGCTGCTACACCAAAAATTCCGAAAAATTTTCGGGGTCGCTAAATTTTACCCCTAGCTACCTACTCATAAGATAATTCGTTATGTACTTGCTCAACTCAAATGCCTCTCTACGAGTCTCTCCCTGGTCTCGCTGCACTCCTTCCATGTCTTCTTCGCTCGAGGCAGGTCTACATGGAGCAAACGCTCTGCCGTGTCAAATATTGTTCTTGAAGAGCGCTGCTCTAGCTCTTGCATTTTTTTCGCGAGACCCTCTTTCAAATCCCGCATCTGCTGCTGCCTTGATTTTGCCATTTTGTTCACAACCTTTTCGTCAAACATTATCATTTTCTGTTCCATCGCCTGAATCGAGAAAAGGAGAATATCTTGTTGTGTCTTTGCTGCATCTAGTCTTAATTTCATCTCGTCGCTCTGTATTTTTGCTTCTCGCATGGAGGCTTGCTTCGTCAGGTTTAGAATGTGCGAGTGCTGTTGAATCGCTTTCATCTCAGCTTGAATGGCCGTCTTGATCTCCTCCTTCACGTAATCTGCCAGAGAAGCCTTCTCTTGAGCAAGAGCAGGAGCAGGAGCAGGAGCTGGAGCAGGAGCTGGAGATAAGGGTTGTACTTTGGGGTTAGTTTCTGCTGCTTTCCACTGAAATGAATCACTGCCCCTGTTAACTTCAATAGACTGAAGATGAATCGGTGATGAAGCCGCGTTTATCGTGGTTATTGTAGGCAGAGTTGCAGATTCTAGCTTTTCAATACTGAGCTGTAGCTCCGAAATTTTCAGGTTGCTTGCGAACTTTTGTTGTTGGCATTTGCCGAGTCGATCCTCTAGCTCCTTAATACGGGAAATTAAGGCCTGGTTTTCAATAGATTTCTTGCTTAGCGTTAAGGATGTCTGATCGAGTTTCGAACGCAGTTCATGCAACTCGCCGCATTTGTCTTGAAATGCATTCTTGGAGGTTGTAAGATCTTGTTGAAGGCTACTGACTGTTTTGTTCAGACCATCCATCTCTGCCAAATATTTGTCGTCGTCTTTGATAGTTTTCGTGACTGTCACTGTTTTTGTTTGCGATTTTCTGTGGATCATGGCAAGCAGTTCTTTCTCTGTCTCGTCTTTTTGCGCTAGGGCATTGTTTCTCTCCGCTTCGAAATTTTTCAGCATATTCTCAAATTTTTCTGTCACCGTGTCTTCTATCAAGTTTTTCTCCTCCTCCAATTGTTGTATTCTCTTTCTTTGTCTGCTCTCGCTAATGGTCAAGTTTTGCAATTTTTCTTGAGCAGACTGCAAATTTAATAACTTTTCTTCTGTCTCGTTTAGCTTTTTCGTTCGAGCACTGAGGTTTGTGTTCAGCTGATTGACAGTTTCTGATTGTTTTTGCTCTGATAAGTTGAGTTTACTCATCTCCTTTTGGAGTTCCTCAATGACTCCGTTCTTGAGGTTAACCTCCTTCTCTAGCGTTTTAATCCTTGATTGTAGTTTCAAAGTGTTATGAATGTGGTTGGCCGGCGATGTTTGTTGTTCTTGATTTTCTTCTTGTTGTTGTTGGTCATTGGCGACAATGCTGAAGGAATTGCTTCGGTATCCTCCTTGACCACCTCCAAAAGTTGAAGTTGGCTTTGTAGGAATTGTCAAGGGACTCACAAGGTCTTTACTATTGATTGTCTCGCCACCAAACTTTACTGAAGCAGTCGCCGGCATAGAAGCTCTTCTCGGGGATGTCATCATCATTTTCGGAAGATGAGGATTCTGTTTTTCACCCCGGGGTCGGGTCCTGACCTTCTGTTGGCTTACATTCGTTTCAATGGTTGGGCCTTTTCCATAGAATTTGATTGTGCTTTGTGTTTGTTGTTGCTGCTGCTGCTGTTGTTGCTGTTGTAGCTGTTGTTGTTGTACCTGAGAACCGTGAGAAGAAACCCAGATTTTTGTAGTTTTTGAAGGGTTATTTCTAAAATAAATACCCGTTTTACTTCCAGAAGCTGATGATGATTCACGGTATGGCATTTCTAATCGAAGATGAAATACAAAATAAAACTCGAAATGAAAACTGAAAACTCGAAAAACACGAGAAGCAAGTAAGGTGGTTTCCACACCCACTTTTACCACTTTGTTGTGATTGCATTCCTGTTTAGACCCCTAAAAAGCTTTCATATATCGTACCTTTTATTGGTTTTTTCAGCATGGGTTGCATTATTGGACCTTGCTGTTGTGTAAAAAGAGCAAAATTGCTTGACACAACTGGCTGGGTTGATGGTTCGATTGAAGACTTTATTGATCTCGTCGGAATTCCGGAAACATGGGAAAGTATTATTCCTAATATGAAGGGTTTTACGAAAAACGATGAGAAGAACTTCTTCACTGTTTGGGGTCCCACAGATATTTTTGGTAACAAGATGATATTTGGCAACAGACTAACTGGAGTGCGTTACTTTGACTTGATGAAGAACCCGGATCCTAACGCTGATATCCAGCTATCGTACAAGGTTGCTATTGGCGGGGAAATGCCTGCAGATACTGGATTGTCTTCACCGCCTACACACACCTTCTTCTTCTTGGTCCGTTACCATTTGAAGCCTGGGACTGGCAAGAATGAAGGGAGAGTACAGGTCCGCCGTGTTGCAACCGAGTTCGAGCAGAGGAGGTTGAAACTTTTCCCAGTTCCACTAATAATTCCGCTAAAACTGAAAATGTACCAGGAAAACTGGAAAATAGCGAAAATGATGAAACAGAAGAATAAAACTGGCACTGGCTCGAAGGTTGCAAATAGCTCCTAGGAAATAATGCTGATAAAAAATAATGAAAGAGAAGGGGAGCTTTTCTGGGCAAAATATCTTCGTCAGGGTCACCCATTGTATTAACCCAAAATGCATCGACCCCGAAATTGAAGTTCATATTAACCCTGACGTCATGCTCACCAACTTCTTTGAGACCTCCTCCACAGTTCTGTCAAGCTTGTCCGCAATTTTGTTCTGTTCGTCCGCCTTTAGCTCCCCATACAGTTCCAGCAACTCGCCGTCAATGACATGCTTGACAGGAACGAAACTGCTCCTAAAGGCTACAGGCTCAAAGCCGACAGGCTTGGGCGCCTGCAATCTCATGCTGCTCTCGAGCCCTTGATAAAATTCAACGTCGTCCTTGTTAGTTAGGGGGAGGAAAGCGCCAATTCTGCCACTGATCGTGGTGTAAATTACTCCTTCCGTGCCTCCGGGGATGAGTGTGCCCCTCTTCATTCCTGTGACAATCTCGCCGACATGGAAGTGACACAAGCATTCAAATTTGTGCCCCTCATTCCTTCCCATGTCCCAAAGGGCCCTGGCACCAGTCCCGACAGCTTCATTATCAACATCTTTGGGAGCCCTGAGAACAAAAAAGTTACCGAATTTGTCACTCCCAGCGACCGTCCCAAAGTCAAGAATCTGTGAGGCCACCATTGCCCTCGGCATGAGATCGTCGCAGACGACTGCCATTCGGTTCAAGGCGGGATCGTATTTGAGGAGTTTCATAGAAGAATGCATATCTCCAGCAAATATGCGGTCGCCGCAAGCATCGAGAGTCTTGAAGACGCTGTTAGGAGAGGCTGCCCGAAGCTCGCACTTTCTCAACAGTTGCTTGGCGCCCATCTCATAGAGGCGGAGGTAGGGGCCCACTGCGCAAAGAAGCTTCCCCTGGAACTGCGTCATTGCCATGACAATCCCGCCATCCACCTTGGTGCGGTAGATGAAAGTGAGCCTATTGTCGACTATGCGATAAAGATCGACAAAGTTTTGCTCAGAGCTGACAGGATGCATTTTCATGGATTGAGTCACACCAACAGCAAGGAGAACCTCGCTGGACTTGGAGTGAAAGTGAACAGCGCAAGCCGACAGGGCCGCGCAATTATCTTCGAGCTCGACGACATCGACGCAGTCGCCGTTCTGCTTGGGATCGAGAAGGCGAATGCAGCTCCCCCAGGTTCCCTTCACCTCGGGAAGAGGTCCGCGGACAAAAGTTTTCTTGTTGGCCGTCTCGTCGTCGCTGTCACTGTCGCTGCCGTCCTCCATCATGTTCTCGTTGCTGTTGTTGCCCCCGCTCGTCTGGAAGTCGGCCTTCTCCTTCTTCTTGTCCTCGCTGAGCTCATTGTGATCCGCCTCCACTACAGCGATCATGTTGTTGATGAGGCAGGTCTGCCTTGGGGTGTAGCGAAGGGGGACCTTGACCTGACTGAACGGCTGGTCGACGTCCTCGATCTGAATGATCCGAAAGGTCTCATTCGCCGTCGCGACTATGCCGCCCTGGATGCCTGGGGAATTGAACATGACGGCGTGGTCAAGAGAGGAGTAGCTGAGGGGGGAAATTTGGTGCTTCCCTGAGGGGGCAGGGTGGAGAATCCAGCTCCTTGATGAGAGTAGCAAAACGCAGTTCTTGCCCTCGGTGACTACGTTGTGGACTTTAACCGGTCTCGAGCCGAGGAACTTCAGGGTTGGGGTGTTGGAGAGGGAGCCAGTGGAGTCGTCCATTTTGGTTGAGAGCACGGAGCCATTGCTCAAGCCGACAGTCAGATAAGTGTCGAACTGGTTCTTCTCGCCGAGCATGGATTGCAGCGATAGAGAAGTTGGCTGGGTTTTGAGCGACTGGGAAGACTTGGTTGTTAAAAGGGAGTTGTTTCGAGAGGTGAGAGAGAGGATTCTGACAGTGTTGTCTTTGGTTCCCACTGCCATGTAGTCAGAATTGAGGTGTCCCTTCTTCCTGGGTGAGAAGCACAAGCAAGTGATCTCTGAGTCGAGATCCTTGGTGCCGTTGTCGACCTCCGTAAGAACCCCAGACTCGCTGTCCATGACAAAGTAGATGACCTCCCCCCCCGCCAGAGCGACAGCCACCTGATTGTCGTTGATGGCGGCGGTCTGGATGCGCTTCAGGCCGGGACAGAGCCACTCCTTGGGCTGATGTGTGCTGGATCGAATGTGTCGGACGCCGTTGGGGTGGACCTGGACGTAACCCTGAGAATTTCCGAGAGCGCCAGCGCAGATGGTCTGCACATCAGTCAAGAAGCCTGAGTCCTTGCCAGAAATTTCCTCAACCGTGTCCCCAATGGAGAGAACGAGGGTCGCATCGGTGAACGACACGACGATGTACTTATCAGTGGGTCCGTCGTTTTCGTCGTCGGAGTCGGAATCGTCGGAGTGCTGCCCGTCATTGTCGTTGTCGTCGTTCTTGATGGTGAAAATAGCTGAGGGCCTCCCGGGGAGCTCGCTGGCGGCGAACTCCTTCACGGAGGCGCCGTGTCGGAGCACGCGGAGCGACGAGCGACCGCCGCGACCGCATCCGACGTACAGCTGAGGAGATATCTCCCCTCCGGCGTACTCGCCGAGTAGGAGGGAGGTGGCGGG
>Ga0115557_1000992_pt1 | contig 19598 bp, 17 predicted proteins | sample COGITO_mtgs_1104_FD_87280 | JGI IMG/M metagenome (GOLD analysis project Ga0115557, IMG submission 87280) | Pelagic marine microbial communities from North Sea - COGITO_mtgs_110421 | ecosystem: Environmental > Aquatic > Marine > Epipelagic | place: Germany:Helgoland, sampling site Kabeltonne...
CTCCCTACTCCCTACTCCCTACTCCCTACTCCCTACTCCCTACTCGCGACGACAACGACGACAACGACGACAACGACGACAACGACGACAACGACGACAACGACGACAACGACTTTCAAAGAAGGTCCAAAATTAAAAAGCTTAATCATTTTTTTCGTTTGTTTTATTGAGAAGAGCTGATGGCTTGCCTTTACCAAATTTTGCGCTGTGCCAATGCGATAGCATTCATGTGTGTGTGTTAGTATAAAGAAATATATAAAGTAATATTATAGCATTCCCTCCAATTGGCCGTTGGGGAATAATGGGAAGAATAGACTTACCCGAATTTGAAGGTAAAGTCTTGAATCCAAACCGGCGAGTGGCGAATTAGGGGGATCCCGAACTTTGCATCTAGGCCAATGAGCATCTGACTCCTGGGATGAGCCTGTACCACTGCTTTGATGAGCGCAGTCGTGACATTGTCAGCGTCCCACTCAGCTGTCGAGCTCGCCTGGATCGCCTGCTTTATAGTTTTATCGAAGTAATTCTCTCCATATTGTCGCTGTTGTTTTTTGGGCATGGATTTAACGACCTTGTCGACACCATTCGCAATACCCCCCACGAGTGGAGTCTTGTGGAATGAGGGATTAACTGTAATTACCTGTATCCCCCAATTGCTCAGCTCATATCTGAGGGTGCTTGAGAATGCTTCTGCAGCGTGCTTGCTGGCAGAATACGACGCTAATGTCGGGCCACAAGTTAGACCAGCCATGGATGTTACATTGATGATTCGCGGCTCAATACTTGTTTTCTTTCCCCTTCTCTCTTCTTCTTGCTCCTTTAGTAGCGGCAAAAACGCCTTCGTCACCCTCACCATTCCGAAGTAATTCACCCCCATATCGAATTCAAAATTCTTCATCTGTAACCAGTCCACCTCTCCCCCAGTTCCGACTCCCGCATTATTTACCACAGCATGAAGCGAACGAACTGAAGGGTCTTCTTTCACCCAGTCATTCACGATCTCTGCGCAGTTTTTCACTGACTCATTGTCTGTCACATCCAGCGGTACCACGACTATGGAATGGCCGCCTTCAATTTTGCGCACCTTTGCACTCAAATCATCGAACCCTTTGTTAGTTACTACTGTCGCGAATATCGTCAAGTTGTCCCCATATCTCTCAGCCAGAGCAATGGCCAATAGATTGCCAAAACCAGTATCGCAGCCCGTGATTACAACTCCAAGCTCCTGGTCGTTTGGAATCCCCGTAAACGCATTGCTCACTGCCATCAACACACTGTAAGCGAGGTGCAGCGGTAAGAATATCAAACCTAAAAGCGGTGATACGATGCACGTGAAGACAAGCCAAAATACGAAATAGACGAAGGGCTGGACGAAATCATAGTGAACAATCCGGTTCACGGTTTGGAGAAAGAAACCAGGGGGGCTATAGCTCTCCATGTACTCAGCGAGCTTTCTTTTGGTTGGCGGCATTCTGATAGAGATAATGGAAATGGTTTAATGGTTTATTTTAATGGTAAAATGGGTTTTTTGGCAAAAGAGATGAGAGGTGAGAGCACTGGCGTGTTGGACTTTATTTTATAGCTTATTAATTTTGGAGGCTTATTCGAATTCGCAATCGTCTCAGTCATCCTCTTAGTCACCCTCTCTCTTGGAGAAAATCTAGCACCTTAGCCTTTTGGCTTTGTCAGCAAACGTGGTTCCGGCGGCACCTGTGACACTGTTACGTACCTTGTCCACCTGATTTCATTTCGCACTGTTACGTATTGCTGCGAGGGGTTGGATGACGAAAGGATCGTTTGAACTTGGGGAGACCTTCCAGGTTGGGGATCATATTTTTTACTGGGATCATGATGGGAAGGATTGGGGTGGAGTGATTGAATCTAAGAGAGTTGGCGCCGGGTATAGCGTGGTCTGGGACTGTGATGGAAGTGTTTCCGATGTCAGGTGGTCTTCCCGGGATAGACTTACGTCAGGAAAGAATGGCGCTGGGACGAATAGCATTGCTGGCAACAGCAAAAATGCACGTGTCAAAAAGTACTTTGGGTTAGAAAGTACTTTGAGAGAGAAAAAGGCTCATAAGGATCGTGCCAACCAGTTTGTGAAGGAAGAGGAAGAAGATGTGGAGGAGAACATTGGAGAGAAGCGAGCAAGGTCTAAAGTGAACAGCAAATCGCGCAAGAAAAAAAAGCCGTCCCCCTCCCCTCCTATTTCCCCCAAGACCAACAAAAAACCTGTAAGAGAAGTGTACGTCCCTGATGAGAATGGTATTTACCAAAATCAGAACCTTGTTGCACTTTCTTCTGAGGATGTCCCGAAAATTGACCAGACTAATATAATCCGTATTAGCGACGAGGTGTGGAGTACTAGGTGGGGGGAAGACTGGTTAGGGATTGTAATCAAAATTGGGAGTGCTCGTAAATCTATGAATAGATTTAGTGTAAAGTGGAAGAGCACAAGAGAAGACTGCGATGCAGTCACCACTGAAAGGGGTCTTCAACTAAAGCTTTCAGATAACATGGAAGCGTTCAAGCGCTACGAAATGCTGTCTAGTACGACAAAAAACAGGAAGGAGAAAGCATCCCAAGCGGTCCGAAAGGATGATGTGTCAGTGGAAGTGGGATTAGTTTCACAAAATAGTAAGATAATTCCCAAATCCTTTTCGCGGGGGGGCAGCCACAAGTTCAAAGTAGGAGTGAATGTCACTTATTTTGATAAAAGTGGCCAACCATTCTGTGGCAAGGTGAAAAGCATTGTTGAGGATAAAAACTTGACAATCATTTGGATGGACGGGAGCGTGTCAGACTGCCACTGGTTAAAACGGAATTATCTTTATCTCGATTCTGAAGTGAAGAAATCGAAAATCGAAGGCGTGACGAAGGCAGCAAAATCATAATATGGGGGCTTTTTGTGAGTCATATTATGGATTGAGGCGGCCACTTTCTTCTGATTTTATATAATGTCCATCGACGGGCAAGTTGCTCTCATAATGAATAGGGTAAAGAAGTAATAAAGCTTCAAGCAATGCAAACTCTTTTTGCCGGTGCTATTTCATAATTAGCGTTGTTCAGCAGCTTGCGACTGCTTTCGGACTTCATCGAAAACTTCCTCGGTGCTCTTCAGCTTCTTCTCAAGGTGCGCAAGCCTCTTGTCTGCATCAATTGCCCTTTTGGTGTAATTCTCCTTATCCTCAATGTTTGTCTTCTCGATCTCTTCAAGGGTGGATCGCACGAACATCTTTCCGAATCCTTTGTACAACTTTGCATCCTTGTACTCCCCTGAAGAAAGCTCATTCCAGGCAAGCTCTGCCAGTCTAGCCTCCTTCTTCGCACTCTCACGAGTCTGGGTCGTCTCCCGGATTTCTCTCACTGTCTGCTCAAAGTGAGTAAGGAGTTGCAACATAAGGTAATGATGGAAAGGTGAGCGACAGCCAGCGGCGTGGAATTATCCCTAGCACAGCAGCATCAGCATCAGCATCAGCATCAGCATCAGCATCAGCATCAGCATCAGCAACAGCAGCAGCAATTGAAAATGGCGCAGTCACTCACCTTCATGTATTCATCCTGGATTTCAAGCATCTCCTTCGCGACCTGCTGATCCCTGAACGACCCAGCTTCCCCCACTCGTCCCGAATTGCTGACGGCATTCTTCGCCTTTTTCTTTTCCGCAATTGCTGCAAGGCGCCCCTTCGCCGTCCGAACTTGCTGTGCAACGACGTAAATCGCGAGATGCCATGACTTTGATTAGCTACGCAGAATGGACTTGTTGTTGCGCTTTCCTCCTCGCATAATATAATAGCACCGCAACTTTGTCGCATTTCTCCCTCACCTTCTGCAACTCTGCATTTCCTTTATCTACAGCCATCCCTGCCTTGGCAGTTTTGATGGCACCCTCGTAGTCCTTTTCTCCCATCTGCGCAGCCACCATTCTATAGTAGCCCTTAATGAATGCTGGGTTCACCTCCTGCGTCGTAAAGAGGGAGACACACAAGGGGAATTAGTCAAAAGTTTTGAAATGAGTATTTTTTTAATGTAGGTGTGGGGGCACGACCAACCCGCTGGAAGATTCTTTCTAAAAAACAAACGCGCTCAAATTACCGACGCTCTCGCTTCGCCAATCTTGAACATCACGCACCATGCATTTCTTCGCGTCGTCCTTTGCCTTGGCGTACTCCCCGGTGTTGATGTAGCATGCAGAGCGGTTACTCCAGAAGACGTGGTTTGTTGCATCAGCCTGAATAGCCTTGGTGTAAAAATCGATGGCAAGGTTCCAATCCTTGGCCGCAAACGCGGCATTTCCCTTCTCCTTGAATTCCGCTGCTTTTTCTGCCATCTGCGTGGTGATTAATTGTGTTAGAATCTCTGAAATGCTTTTGTGGATGTCTTCCCACCTGGAGTACAACGTGGGCTACTGGACAAACGACATAAAATGATAGTTGACGGGAACGAGCAGCCCCAGTAGTATATCCAAAGAAACCAGCACCCGATGATTGACAAAAATAACAACTCCTTGATGAGGGATGCACAAGCAAGCGAACGCCAAAATTCAACTTTGGCAAGGAGATTTCTCCAAGGGAAAAGGTTCAACAGATTTAGAATTGGTACTGCGAGCTAGTGCGCTACTGTAAAGTGCGAAAACGTACGTTAATATCGATTTGATGATAAGGTCAGTGGGAAGGTTCGTTGCATTGATTTTCGACTTCGACCGTTTGCTCGAATTTTCGTTTGCAACAACGCCTCATATAATCTCTTAAAACCGTAAAAAGTGTACTAATCAGTCATTACAAGCTAGTTGAAGACTGTTCGTCGTGATCGAGTCTCCAAATATCCTCTCCTTGGCCTTCTATTTTTGAGCGAGCGGCTACCCGGAATCGTGAGAAAATACCCTTGTTGGGAGAGTAGGGCTCTCGATCTGCGATTGATAGTATCAAGATCTTCTCATAGTAGTGTTTTGATTTAGGGAAAGGAGCGGTAAAGGTACAATCACCTTATAACCCACCCTCTGTGCTTATCACTGATTTCTTGTAACAAAACGTAAACAACATTGTGAAAATCAAGGGAATCCAAATCGGCAACCAATCGCGATCCTCCTCACCCACCACCATAATAACATCATGTCCCTAACTGAAACCCTAATCTCTCACTTCCTTGGCCTCACGAAAACATCTGCCCCCCAAAGTATCCTCTTCTCCTCTCAACAAAACCGGCTCACTATTGGCACTTCGATAGATCGTATGCTGGGGCTTATCGTAACGACGGCAATGATTGTCGGAGGTGGTGCCGTTATTGGAAAGGTTGTGGGGAAAGTGCGCCGTGGAAGGGAGAGGGAGCGTGGGCAGGGTAGAGGGAAAGAAGGAAAGGGCAGTAAAAATGGCAGGGGTGAATACGACAATCGGGGGATGGGGTGGAAGGGGGGATTTGAGGGTGGTGAAGGGGAGGCTGATTTTGGTATGTCCTATATACTCGCGATACCAGCTGCGATCAACAATATTGCCAATTTAATATTCATGACCATTTGGAATGCGTCTCAAATGGCAAATCAACATAAGAAATATGGAAAGAGAGGCAGTGAAGATGAGACCTGCGATGCCAATGGCGATGCATATTTCAATGCCGTCTTTGGAAAAGAAGGGAAAGAAGCGGGTGAAAAGATAAAGCACACGGGGAGTTGTCATTGCGGAGGGATCGGATTTGAGGTGCGTTTTTTCGTCAATTTTCCTTCATCTTTGCTTGTGTGAACTTTTAGCGTTTTTGTATGGAATAGCAAACGGTTTTTTTGAATGATCTGCCACTCGCTTGCACATGCTAACACACACACACACACACACACACACACACACACACACACACGAAAACACACACACGCACACGCACACAACGTAAATATCATGGCAGGTTCTTGCCCCTCCCAAGCTCCACACATATGATTGCCCGTCGAAACTCAGGTACCCACACCTCCCAACTTCGTCTTCATCGTTTACACTTACAAAGGGTGCCGATAATTTCCTAGCGATCTACTACGTTACCCTGCCCACCGGAAAGGGAGGAAGCGCCGGCGGAATCAAGGCAGCACATGGCTTTTGTCGGCGCTGTGGGGTCCATGTCTTCAGAGCTCCTTCCCCAAATGTCGACTGTATCGAGGTAAACGTCAACTGTTTTGACGGTGGAACCGCTTCCGATCAAATTGTCAAGTTTTACAGCAACAAAATTCCGACTGCAATGGGAAGGGGAATTTTTGCTGGGAGTGACAACATTGTGCTCGACACAAAAGGGGGGGACCAACAGGTCCAAAAGAGAAATACTCCTGTTTTCAGTCGCAGAAGTGGAGGAGGCTTCGAGTCTTTAGCCACCTTGGGTGGCGGAGGTTGCGCGGGGGGAGGCAATGCCAATTCAATCAAGACTCTCGAGCAAACTCAAACTGAAAAACTTCTTCCAAAAGCCTCCTTTGGCATTTCAACTGCTGCAGCCATAGCAAAAGAACACCGCCCGTCACCAATTAAGGTCAGCAAACGACCTCCACTCCATAACCGTACCAATCTTAGATCTTTCACTGTCGAAGAACCATCCTCCGCCCTATCCTCTCAGTACCCCGATGGCTGCGATGATGATGTCAAGTTCTCAAGCTCCCCAAAGACCACCCAGCTCCTCTACCAACGGGCGCAGCAGAAAATGGACACGCCCTTAAAAATTCAAATGCAATACTACTTATCCCGACATCTGAGTGAATCTAGGGAAGAAATTGCATTGAATGACGGAATAGTGGAATGAAAAAAGGGGGAATGGAAAATGAAGTCACCTGTCGAGAAATAGATGTGAAATGCTTCTCCCTGGGAGGGAGCCCTGAACGATTACTAAGAAAATGGAATGGAACCAAATTTACCAACAACCTCTATCGGTGTCTCGTCTATCAATCATCGTTTTCAAAAATTGACTCTTCCACCGTAATCACATTAAACTACCGTGTGCTGCTTCTCACTCTAGTCCTGCCCTACAATCTCCCGTGAACGGCGTGCTGCCCTGGCAGTAGCGCGTCTACTCCGCCTCGTGCACCTCCTCCCAGTTGTCGTTGTCGCGTAGATCGCCCTCGACGGCCGGGTAAAAGACGTGGGATCAGCCATCCGCCGGACCGCTGTAGCCCACCTTGAAGCTGTCGAAGTTGGTGCCCGGGAAGCCCTTTACTGTGTTTTTTTTGCTTTTAATCTCAATACATGGGGTTTGACTGACCTAAATTGGGTCCTGTGAAGAGCTTGGAGCGAAAGTGAAAATCAAGTTGAAGAAAAAGGTTCTGCGTGGTGGTGTCGTGTGGTGGGTGGGGTGTGAGTCCGAGTCCGAGGTGGTTGGAACCAAAAAACGTCTGAGTCAAACAAAAGCAACCATGTTTTTCAGCCAAATATAGATTTAAAATTCCCTGACTCGCCTCTTAGACCCTTCTGCAGTGCTGTGACTAGGTTTAAAGTTTCGACCGTGTACCCAGAAGATGTCCTCCCCAGGTAATTCTGAAAGGTCCAGCACCCCTGTTGTTTGCTTCCCAAACCATGATGAGGGAGCCATTGAACTTCTCGGTAGTTTTGTTCCCCAGATTTTGAGGGGGAAATGCGCCAAATTGGATAGAAGCGGAGCTAGTGTGAAGAAGGGGCTAGTCTTCCCTCCCCCCTACAGTCACAAGTACGTAGCTGGCATACTCGATATAAATGGCATGACTACGCTAGCCCATGATTTTTGCGACGACCCGGAAGAGGCTGCTGATTTGGTGAATACTCTCTTTGAGAAGATCTTTTTCAGCATCGAAGACTACGGTGGGGATGTCATCAAGCTGGTTGGTGACGCCTTGGTTTGTTTGTGGAAGCCTGTTTTTGATGACCCAGAAGATGAGAAGGACGCCATGTGCCTGGCGTGCGTCCAGGCCGTCAAGTGTTTTCTTGAGATTTTCGAGGGACTGGACCAAAACGTTGCCCTGAAGGAGGTACTGAAATGCCATGCGGGTATCGGCTTAGGTTACGTCAACATCATGCATGTGGGGTCTGAGGAAACCTTTAGCTTTTTCTGTAACGGAGAGGCTTTTCAAATGGCTGCAAAAGCCCTTGATCTGAGTTTCAAGGGGCAGTGCGTCATGGGGGCAGATGTGACTAGCTATCTGAAGATCCAAGGCAAGTCCAGGAAGCTCGCCCATGACATCAAACCCTGCGAGGCCAACGGCGATTTCACCTGGATCGGTCTCGACGACCCGAACGATGTGAAAGCCTTCCGCCGCCGCAACACTGTTAGTTTCCGTAGCATCGGCCGAGTCGGTCTCGACGACATAAACGAGCACTTGAAGCACAAGTTCCCAGACCTTCTTCTCGATGAGGATAGTATCGATGCCTCGGTTGTTATACCGGCGTTGCAGAAGTACGTGCCTGGGAATATTGTTCGTAGGCTCATGGATTCGGGGGGTTCCGAGATTGGCTTTCGTTCATTCGATGAGATGCGGGATGTCACCACCGTATTTGTCAACTTTTTTAGCTTCAATGCCTCTTCTAAAAATCAGAAGGAAGCTGAGGCACTCTTAATCAACACCCAGAGTCTTTTCATGCACATATTAGAGTGTTTGAAGAGGGATGATGTTGACGGGATGCTTCGACAGTTCATAGTGGATGACAGAGGCTGCGTACTTATCGTTTGCTTTGGGACGCCGACCAACGACTTCGGTTTGGAATCCAATTGTGAGAGAGCTATCAAGTTTGCGTTAATGTTGAAAAATGTTGTTCACTACTGTCCCCACAGCACTGGCATCGCGACCGGAAAGTGCTTCTGTGGCGTGGTTGGCAGCGACTATAGGAAGAATTACTGCATTCTCGGGGACTCAATACGCCTTGCAGCTCAGCTAGCCGACGTCGGGATGAGGGAGGACTGCATCTCTGATTCCGCCACAGTGGAGGGAGCAGGAAAGGAGAGTCTTATAGTAGAGGATCTGATGCCAACCAAGGTCTCTGGGTTGGGCATCGTGACTGGCTTGAAGAGGCCGAAATTAGCGGCGAAGCCGAAAGTCTACGACGTGTTACCAGACGAGGCCGACCATAGGTTTACTGGTAGGAGTGCCCAGAAGATGCAATTCATCGACGCTCTCTATGGCAACAAAGTTGTCCTGCTTACCAGCGGGGAGGGAACTGGAAAGAGCGAATTTTTACAGCATTCAAGCGCTGTTGCCAAAGAAATAGGTTTCAGTAGCTACATCAGCAACGCATCAGCTAATTTTGTGCAGGCATATTTTACGCTCCGACTGGTGGTCAAGAACATCCTTCGAATTGAGCGGGCGGGTTGGGACGACCTTAGCTCGGCGAGCAAACTGAGTCACATCACGCAGCAAATCGGTGCTGTAGTAGAAAAGTGTAGCAATGAACACAAAGGAGAGGGAGCGGGGAGGCGGGCTTCCTCGCTGGACCACGATCAGATCATGTCTTCGTTGAGTAGCATCTTTAAGGTGCGGAACTCTTTCAGCGGCAAGAACACCATTCCAGAGGAGGAAACAGCCGAACTAATAGCCGAAGTGCTAAATCCTAGCAGCAAAATGATGAACAGCGCCGTAGCTAGCTCTGGGACTGTGCTGGGAAGTAGCATCGACAAGCAGGGGGGTAACAACGGGGGGAGAAGCGGCGTGGACGTGACTGCGGATTCGAATTCAGGAAACATGTTCAGCAAAAAAATGGCTGTACACCCCGCTGGGGGGAGCAGTAGTCCCTATAATAGCGACCCAGAGGACAACTCTGGAGATGCAGCTAGCCACAGTGGAAGCCAGGCAAGCGCCGTGGAGAGCCTGAACAGCCATAGCCACAGCATAACTAGCAGCCACAGCAGGGTGGGAGCAGGAGGTATGACGAGCAAGGACATGAGGGACACCTTCCAGGCTCTCTCAGTTCGAGATGTTTTATGCTTAGTCCAGAGCAACATGGATCTAGGTGTTACCGCGCCGTTGACCAAGGCGATTCAGGAAATGAGCATAATTTACAGGAGCCAGATTCTAGCCAAGTTCCTGTTCCATCTATTGAGCGCTCAAGAGAGGTGTGTCATCTTCATCGACGACGTGCAGTTTTTGGACCCGAGCAGCTGGAAACTGCTTGAGAAACTCAGCAAACGATGTAACCATCTCTGCTTGGTGCTGAGCGGGGATGCGGGCAAGTTAGAAAGCAGTAATGCCGCGGCCGCTTTCACCAACCAGATCAAAAAGATTAAGAATATTAAGAGGAGTGTTGTCATAGATTTGCCTAATTTTAGTCGGGATGAAGTCGGAGCAGCTGCAGCGAACATCTGTACGGGTATGAGAGGTGCCGGCGCTGCTTGGCCCGACCATGTGCTGGATTTAATCTACGAATCCACTCAGGGTCACCCGAAGGAGTCGTCGAATATTGTCAACGCTTTGCTTCGGGAGAAGAAAGTCGTGTGGGAAGGAGGTGAACTGAGTGTTAGCGACTCTGATAGCATCAGGAAGGTCATTAAGGATAACGCTGCTGGCAGTCAGAGCGCTATTTTGGACAGGTACGGCGCTCTTGACGAAATAGGCAGGGAAATCGTCAACGGTGCGTCTGTGTTTGAAGAGCACTTTAGCATCGATATTTTGACGGAATTGTTACCCTTTGCGTTAAAGCGTGATAGGAGCTTACCTGAGAAGACTTTCAACGCTCTGTGCGACATGAACTGGTTCATTGCGGACAACTTTGAAGATCGGGCCTACGTGGCTGCACAGAAGAACTCCGACATAGGGCACAGTTTTCTGGCGGCCCGTGAAAATGGCAGCACTGCCAAAACCTTTAGTTTTACAGAACCAAAAACCCAAAAGATCGTCTATGGACTTCTTGACGAAGAGAAGAAAAAGACTACTCATATACAGTGTTTGAGGAGTTTAAGGACCTACTTTGAAGACGACCTCCAGAGTATGTTTCCCGTGCTCGCCCTCCATGCCTTTAAGGGCGGGAACAAGGAGGATGAAATATTCTTGCTACACAAGGCCGCGGCAGATAGTCTAAGGCTGGGTCTCCTCGAAGACGCTGAGAAAAAGTTCACCAGGATTCTGGTTTTAGCTCAGACTTCCAAATTTAAGAAGTTTGACAAGGTGACTGCAGAGCAATTCACCATCCCCATCCAAAAGGCTTCCTGGAATTTAAGTTTAGCAGAGTGTCGCTACATCCTTGGCAAGATCGATTTGACCAAAACTAACCTTCTCGCCGCGTGCGACCTGCTAGAGGTTGATACCAATGTTCACGAGAACGCGGCTGAGTCTGTCAAGGAAATCAAAAAGTGCATCAAAGCACTAGGGTGGGAACTGAGCGCCCTTGGGGGACACTCCAAGCTCAAGGTCGATGCTAAGCTAGATACAATGGCCAAGGTAAAGTATAGAGTGCTGGGAAGGCTGTTTGTGATAAGCGCTCTGGATTTGGACGAGAAGAAGTTTCTCGAGTACGGGTCCATTTTTCTCAAGTCCTTGCTGGAAGAAAATACCCGGCAAGCGAATCTGATTGCCTGCTTCTTGGTCTTGCTCCTTAGGTGTAGTGTTGATAGTGGCATCGTGCTGGGGAAATGGATCGGGGTAATCGAGCAGACTGCGTTTGCCTGCTTCTCTGGGACAAAAGAATCCAAGAGAGACTTCAAGCAGATCAGCTGGGCAGGCTTGAATACACTCCTGAGCACTTACTTGTGCGGAAAGGACGTTGCCAAGGCCGCTAGTCACGCCTCTGATGCGTACGGTTCTTTTCAAATGCTGAACAGCAGCACGGGACAGCTAGAAAGTATGATTTGCATGTACAACTGTGAACAGGCCCTTAACTCGACCTATAGCCACACTGTGGAGCGCAACTCTGGTCTCGTCAGGAAGTTTGGCGATAACGTGGGGAATTCGCTCGCTCATATATGGGCCAGTAGTTTTTCTATTAAGAAGGGGCGGTTAGTGCATGGCTGTGCTGACGCGGATGAGATGGGCAGGATCAAACAAATTGTGGATAACTGCCGCAGATACACAAAGATCCATAACACTGACTTGTTTGAGCCAGAGAGCGGGGCAGAGGGAAGCGGACTCGGGTCCAAACCGAAGAGCGTACAATTGGAAGCTTGGGTTTGTGAGTGCGTTGCAGCACTCAAGGTGCAGGAGAGCAGCGAAGTTGCGTATGAATGTGCCATCGAGGGGCTTAACATCATTCAAGGCTCGCCCATCACTGTCTTCAGCGGATTCTTGAAGGAGGCTTACTTTGTCATTTGTGAGACGTTCCTTTTTGTATATAAAGAGAAGATAGATAGCGAGAGAAACCCAGAGGAAGGATCGGGAGTAGGGAAGGGCGAACATGTGCACGCCCAACTCAGTGATATAGGATGCAAGTGCAACGAGGCATTGGCATGCTGTGAAAAACTTGCCAAACATTTTCCGGCCTTTACAACGAGGCTAAAAGCAATCAAAGAAATCCACAGGTTCTACCTGAAAAACGCCAAGGTTAATGGCGTGGTCAAGACTTTGAGGAAGCTTGGGGAGGATGCTGAAAAGGCCAAGATGCAGTATGACTGCGATTGGATCAAGTCACACTATTTGGAATTCGAGAAAGTTGATTGAGGCTTTTCGCGGTATTTTTGTGGTGGGTGAGATGTGAGGTGTGAGGTGTTTTAATAATTTTTGTGATATTGTGTCATAATATGAATATTAGGTCATTATGAGACTGTTTCCTGGTCCCCGGATACTTCGTAAACCCACGGCTTAAGATGATAAACGGTAAAACGGTTTTGATGTTAACCCTAAACCTTTTTTTATTTGATCGTCGTCCATGTAGTTAGTTTCTCATGTTTTGGTGGGCCGCTTCGTGTGAGTTGAGAGAGCTACAACGATAGAGCTCTCGTTCGAGAGAAGGAAAGAAGTCTGGGGGAAAAATTCGGATTTTTAAAAACACCATTTATTCAGTATGGCAGTATACAGTTGATCTTCTTTCGTTAAGATTTCAAAAGTAACTTGAAAACAAACTGCTATTGATGACATTAAGGTTCTCGTAGTAGTTCTCCTCGTGGACTTATTTATTTTTTAGGATTTTTCGTAGATTTTTTGTCCAAAATTTGGCCACTTTTTGTTGATTTTCCCAGTTACACCTTCATAAATCTTTTTGCCAGCAACCTATGAACGTTGAACTGCAATCAATGGGCTCTTCGAAGAGCGATGACACTCGCTACAATGACAGGTGAGTTGTGTCCATGTAGACGCTTTGATCAGTTGTAGTGGAGTGGATCTTTTGATCTACTTTTGATTGATCCAATCAAAGGGAGAGAGGGGCCGAGACAAGTAAAAACACCGTCTGTATGCGATCTCGCGTGGAGTTTCTCTCGTGAATTATCAGTTCTTTTTGTTTAACACCTTTCTTGTCCCCCATCCCCCACCTCACAAACGAACTGAAAAAAATTACTATGAATTCACCCTAACCCTAACCATTAGATCTTCGCTTACCCCTAGTTCTCAAGCTCAGGGGAAGCGCGAACGGCTGATTTTCGCCTCGTGGTCAATCTTGGTCGCGGTCGTGTCTGTGGGGCTCGGTGTGTTCATTGGGACTTCCCTCACTGAGCAGGGTAAGCTCTCTATTTCTGGAGAAATTTCCCAGGCGACAGTGACTTCTCGACAGGTTAACACCCTGGACCTTCGTCAGATACTCGAGGATGCTGAGGACCGACGACGGCTCACTGGCGACAGCCAACTTGATCATGACACTAAGTACTACGACTCAATTCACTCTGTCACAGTGCGAAAGGCCAACAACTACGCCTACAATTTCGTCGTGAACTCGTGGGCGGTGCTCACTGACGGTAGCTTGGAGTTCTCCAGTTCTGGAAAGGAAGTTTTGAGCTACCGCGGTGGGGAATGGAAACTGGAGACTGAAGAGGACAAGATGCGTGAAGACTCAAACGGTTCGGATGACAGTGACGACAGCGGGGGTGGAGGCACGCGAAAACTCCGCACTACAGACTATGTCCCTAGAGCGATGGACTCGCGCCGTAAGCTTAGCAGCAAGTCCTCTCTGTGTAAGTCGACCATTGACTCCCCTTGCAAGACTTGCATTGAAACTCAGGACTCATGGTGCGCCGGTTCTGCGTGGGATTCATTCTGCACCGCGGGATGTGACGGAGCGACAAAGTATATGGCAACGGGGTGTGCAGACGAATGCAAGGAACCCGAGATTGTGGAGGTCTCGGCCAAGTCCGAGGCGGAGGAGGAGAAGGAAACTCCCGTTGACTGTGTGGTATCAGCTTGGAATGAGTACCCTGCCAATGGGGAGAGTTGCGACTTTCTGACTGGAAACCTCAAGTGTTTTAGCAAGAATACTCGCACAGTTACCACCGAACCAAAACACGGCGGTGATTCGTGCCCTGCTCTTACTACCTCTGTTGAGTGCAACTGCCCCGCTGTCATGGGTGATGGAAAACGCGTGAGCCCCGAGGTTTGTGACGACGGTAATACGGAGAGTGGAGACGGTTGCAATGCTCAAGGGACAGCAGTCGAGACCGGCTGGACATGTACTGGAGGAAGCGCAAAGAGTCCGGATGTTTGCTTGGCCACGAGATGCGGGGATGGGATCCGAGCAGGGATTGAAGAGTGCGACGACGGGAACAACGAAAACTACGACGGCTGTTCATCCGACTGCAAAGTAGAAAACGACGCCTTCTTTTGTCAGGGAGGTATCGGCGAGCAGTCCCAATGCGAGTGCATGCGTGTGCGGAAGGATTGGAATATGTTGAGACCTGAGGAGAGAGCTTTGTATATTGAGGCAGTGAATGACCTCAAGTCATCGGGCGTTTATGATCTCCTCGTGCAGACTCATGCTCACTTGGACAACAAGGAATATGCACACGGAACAAGCGGATTTTTGCCTTGGCACCGTAAGTATCTCTTGGAGTACGAAAATGCGCTGAGAGCACAGAATGAAAAATACGCTTGTGTTACTGTTCCTTATTGGGACTGGGCGGAGGACACCGATGTCTGCAAGGCGAAGGGAGGATGCAAGACTTTCCATGAGGAGAGCAGCATTCTTCAGGCGTTCGGAGGACCCGGCAGTATGCACTGCATGACGCATCGGCACAGCGGCTCGAAGGTGGTGCCAGACACGGCAGAGACAAGGAGTTTGGGATGCAATGGCAAGACAACCTCTGGATCCACCGGAGCCAAGGCGCGCACTTGCGCGCCTCATGAAATTGAGGAGGGATGCGTTCCAATTGAAGACCGCGCGATTGGATGCGTTACCAGTGGCCCCTTTGCAGGGTGGAATTCTCCGCTTTACGAAGATGATACTACCTACTGTCTGACAAGAGGTGTGAATTGGGACATTGCCACACAGGGCTACCTCACGGGAAGTCAGAGGCTACAGGAGATCATCACCAGCAACAACAACTACGGTTCTCGTTCCGGCTTCCGCGCGTACATTGAGTCAACTCCTCACGCCAACCCTCACAATCTTCTTGGGGGTCACATTAGGAGCTTCTCGTCCCCTTCTGATCCCCTCTTCTGGTCACACCATGCCATGATTGACAAAATTTGGGCACAGTGGCAAAATTGCCACGACCACGATGAAGTACGTGTGAGTGATGTGTCGAGGAAAGAGTACCAACCTACCAAGTCCGGTTTGGACGGATTTGAAAATTTCATGAGTTTTGATTTCCCTGCTCTTCCTGGGGGTGGTGCCGAAGCGAGTAAGTGCTACAAAGATAATGCTAGCAATGATTGTTCAGTCTGCGTTGGTGAAAATGATTCGTGGTGCAATAGCAATGACTGGGACAGTCAGTGCGAAAAGGGGTGCACGAGTAGTGCCTGCTCAACTAGGTGTGCCAGCTCTAGCGGTAGTAATTCTGTCCGCTCCCCAAAGGATGTCATGTCGGGATGGGACAGTACTAAAACGACACCCAAGGACTACCATAGCATTCATGACCTTGGCACTGACACCAGGGCTGGGAACAAACCGAACAGCTACATGTACGCGGCCGACGCTTTCGACATCAGCTTGTCCAAGAAGGATGCTGTTTGCAACCAGATTGAGACTGCACACCACGGACAGCAGTGGAAGAACAGGAGGGGGTTGAACGGCATGAGCAAGAAACTCGTTGATCCCAATTTAGGGCCTGACGGGAAATACGTCAAGAACGTGTATGAGAAGCTCAGGGACATGTATGAGAGGCACGGCGAGCCGATGCACCACAGAATGCTCGAGGTCAGCACGGACAAGTACGGCTGTGTCCGTGATGTCACCGCAGGCTGGAGCTCCACGGTACAGATCAACCCAGATACCAAGGAGCCGTGGTGCGGAACAGACGAAGCAGGCAACTTTTGCTATTGCGTGTGCGAAGAGGGCATGATCTGGAGCACCGATGAGACGTACTGCCACCCCACACACTGGGATGAAGTGGAGCCCGATCCCTTGGTCGTGGCTGTCAACGATTATTTCGACAAGCTGACCGACAAATTGATTGCAGAGAGCATCTACGTTAAGGACAGTGACAGCTTGCTGGATGCCCTGCCGCAGTTGGTAAAGAGGGAGTGTGAGCTGTTGTACAACAAGAAGATTAACAACACCATGATCGATGAGATCAAGGATCCCAACAGTTTGAAGAGCAGGTTCCTCGGGGGTTGGGGTCTTCAAGCAGAGGTTGGCTTGGGTGCTGCAGACGATCCGTGCGATGGAATCGGTTTCGGCGGTGTTTAAGTTAGGGACCCGATGGGAAGCGGGTTAGAAGAGGGGGGGGTAAAGAATAATAATAATGCTTTGTAAGGGATATAAGGCTGGAGCTGCGTTAGCAGCAAAAAACGTCTTTTATTTTAGTTTGGTCAATCAATCAGTCATACCTCTCAAGTACAGCGCTGGCGCCAATTCCACCATCTGCGCAGGCGGCGAGGAGCGCGAATCTTTCCTCCTCTTCGACGAGCCTGTTGGCGGCGGTGGTGACAAGGCGGTTGCCGGTGGCCCCAAAGGGATGGCCAACGCTGAGGCTCCCGCCCCTGGTGTTCATCTTGTCCATGTCAATCTCTCCGACCTTTCTGCCGTTGAAGCTCTTGTCGGCAAATTTCTGGCTGTTCATGGCGACGAGGTTACTGAGAACCTGTCCCGCGAATGCCTCGTGTATCTCAAGGACACCAAAATCCTTTAGCTCCATGTTCATAGCGTCCAGACTCTTCCTGGCCCCGTAGGTGGGTCCCAAGAGCAGCTCCTCGAATGGGTCGCAAGCCACAAACTCCCAGTTCCTCAGGTACGCCTTTGGCTTGTAGCCAAGCTCCAAGGCACGGGCTTCGGACATAATTAGTGTTGCGGAAGCACCATCTGTCAGGAAAGAAGAGTTGGCAGCAGTGTGCGTCCCGGACTGGTTTTTTATGAAAGCTGGCTTAAGAGACGCGACCTTTTCGTACTTGCTGTCCCCTTTAATTCCATTCTCTTCCGTGCTTCCCTTGTAAGGCATGACTTCGCCTTCGTAAAGCCCTTCGGCGTGCGCCTTGGCAGCATTCGTGTGTGAACGAACTGCAAATTCATCCATCTCTTGTCTGTGTGGGGTTGGGGGTTGGGGGTTGGGGGTTGGGGGTTGGGGGTTGGGGATTAGGGTTGGGTCGAAGCAGATGTCAACGAGTAAAAAAAAGAGGGAGAACTACTACACTAACCTGGTAACACCAAATTTGGCGCTCAGCCTATCAGATGAGACTCCCATTACCTCCCCAGTGGTGTAATTTGCAATGGCAGGCTGCTCGGGTGCGAAATCGCTCGCTTTAAGCCCCTTTAGGAGACTGAGTGCCCCCATGGGACCCTTCTTGAGCGCCTTGGCAGAGCCAATCATTCTAGACCTGAGAGGCTTCTTGTATTTAATGGGCACATCCGAGAATGTTTCCACCCCCCCGCAAACGACGACATCCGCCTTTCCACTCAAAATCTTCTCCGCTCCCGTGGCAATCGCGAGGCTGCTGCTTACGCAGGCCTGGGTGACAGTCCAGGCAGGGACTTCCATGGGAATGCCAGCTCCCATCGCCGCCTCGCGGGCTATGTTCGAGGTTCGTGTCTCCATAATCACAGTGCCACAGATTACAGCTGAAATTTCGGCAGGGTTCAGGGCAGTTTTGGTCAGGAGAGATTTCAATGCCAAGCGCTGCAAATCGACGGCCATCAAGTCATTGTAAATTGTAGACTATAGGGGGGGTGGTGTTAGTGTTAGTTTTCGTTGACTTGATTGCACGACTGCTTGATTGCTTGACTTGACTGCAAGTTGGGCAGAGGGGGAGAGAAAAGAGATGGCCATAATGTGGATGAGCATTTTTTGTCCGCGTTATCTTGCTCGTGATACCAACCTGGAGAGCAAAAGGAAGGCGGATTCCGTCAACAACTACCACATTCTTGCTCTTGTCCTCCGCAACTTTCACATCGGCAAAGGATCGGCTCCCTCCGAGGCTGCGGCCAATATTGGACCGAATGATTGAAGGGCGGGCGAAACGGGATATCATGTTCGTAGATGTTCGTTACGAGAAAAATACGGTTCAAAAAGCTCTCTGGAGTATACAATAAAGATATGGGAGATCAAAAAGAGAAAATAGGCAAATTTTGACTGTGGAGCAGGACACTTTGATCAATTGCTTTTATAACGTGCACCATACGATAGAAGATATATTGTAGAATACGATTTGAGCAAGTTAGGCCTCTCTGAAAACGTAACCAGCTCAACGACTTGATTCCCGTTTCATCGAGTGTTCGCCGAAATTTGATTTGTAATGGCGGTGGGGTGAGTATTCTTGAGTGTAGCGTGGCTGAGGACTGCGGATAGGGTTAGGAGAGGACTGGTCGAAGTAAAAATTCTTTTCTGTGTAACTAACGCTTTGCCTCCCCTTTTCATCGCTCCGCCTTCTAGCGAGTGCCAAACAACGAATGTGAATTCCACCTCAGATGACGAAGACGAGGGTACAAAGGCTGTCCCCCTTGATGAGAATGATATCCAGCTCCTGAATGCCTACGGTCGTGGTACCTACGGCCGCGGAATCAAGAGGATGGAGAAGAAGATTGGGGACACTCGTGAGGATGTCAAAAAGATCATTGGCATTAAGGAATCAGACACGGGCCTCTCCCCCCCTTCGCAGTGGGATCTCCCCGGCGACAAGCAGATGGTGCAGGAGGAGCAGCCGTTGCAGGTCGCGAGGTGCACAAAAATCATTGCTGGGGAAGATCCAAAGGATCCATCCAAGTACATGATCAATGTGAAGCAGATAGCCAAGTTTGTGGTGGCCTTGGGCGACAAAGTTGCACCCACAGACATTGAGGAGTCCATGCGCGTTGGCGTCGACCGGACCAAGTACTCAATTCAGATTCCTCTTCCGCCTAGAATCGACCCAACTGTCAGCCTCATGACGGTAGAGGAGAAACCTGATGTTACGTATGATGATGTGGGCGGTGCCAAGGACAGCATTGAGAAGTTGAGGGAGGTAGTTGAAACCCCCTTGCTCCACCCAGAAAGGTTCGTCACCTTGGGTATCGATCCTCCCAAGGGGATTCTACTTTACGGTCCTCCCGGAACTGGCAAGACTTTGAGGTGAGTGTTGGGGGGGGGGGGGGGGGGCCGCGAGGGAGGCCGCGCCGGCCTGTAGCGAGAGGGAA
>Ga0115557_1000998_pt1 | contig 19534 bp, 22 predicted proteins | sample COGITO_mtgs_1104_FD_87280 | JGI IMG/M metagenome (GOLD analysis project Ga0115557, IMG submission 87280) | Pelagic marine microbial communities from North Sea - COGITO_mtgs_110421 | ecosystem: Environmental > Aquatic > Marine > Epipelagic | place: Germany:Helgoland, sampling site Kabeltonne...
GCTGGTGGAATGGAAAGCATGTCGAACATCCCCTACTACATCCCTAAAGCCAGGTACGGCTACAAATACGGTAATGGAGAATTGATTGACGGGCTTTTAAAAGATGGCCTGTGGGAAGTTTACAATGAATTTCCAATGGGGAATTGTGCTGATAATACGGCAAGAGAAATGGGCATCACTCGAGAGCAACAAGATGAGTTTGCAATTGATTCATATAAGAAAGTAGCAGCTTCAACTGCAGCAGGCAATTTTGAAGATGAAATCATCCCCGTTGAAATTCCACAAAGAAGAGGAGATGCGATTATTATGACTGAAGACGAAGAGTTTAACAATGTCTTTTTTGATAAAATCCCTAAGCTTAGACCTGTGTTCAGTAAAGAAGGCACCGTAACTGCCGCCAATGCTTCCACAATCAACGATGGTGCGTCAGCAATGGTTTTGATGAGCAAAGAAAAGGCAGAGCAGTTAGGAGTAACTCCAATTGCAAAAATTAGAGGGTTTGCTGATGCTGCCCAAGATCCAATTTGGTTTACGACTGCCCCGTCTAAAGCCATTCCAAAAGCGATGGCTATGGCTGGAGTGAGTAAATCAGACGTAGATTACTATGAAATCAATGAAGCATTTTCAGCCGTTGCCTTAGCTAACAATATTGAGATGGAACTGAATCCTGAACAAGTCAATGTTTTTGGTGGTGCGGTGGCGATGGGGCACCCATTAGGTGCTTCAGGCTGTAGAATCATGACAACCTTAACTTCTGTCCTCAATCAAAAAAATGGTGCCATTGGCGTTGCCGGCATTTGCAATGGCGGTGGTGGAGCTTCCGCTGTTGTTATTGAAAAGGTCTAATACCGAATAATTAATAATAAATCTCTTGGCCTTACGTATTTTTACGTAAGGCTTTTATTATGAAACAATATTTTGTCTCTCTCTTCTTGATTTTCATGTGTGCTTCCGAATTAGATGCACAGAAAAAAGTAGCAACCTTTTACGATTCATTGCACATGTTCAAAAAAGAAGTCTACTTCATTTTGAACAACGACAGTACCCAAATTGACGGCACCTATCTAAAATTCCATCGAAACGGTTTTGACGCAATTAAAGGTGAGTTTAAAGCGGGCAAGCCAGTGGGTGCCTTTGAAGAATTCTATGATACTGGAGAGCCACTGAGTAAAACCTTCTATGAGGCAGGTTTAAAAACAGGCCCATTTGAAATATGGTCAAAAGAAGGTAAAAATATTCAAAAAGGGACATACAATGCGGGGCAATTAGATGGAGTCATTGAAGTATATTTCACTTCAGGAAAAGTTAAATCTGAAACCACCTTCAAAGCAAACATGCCAGAAGGCCTTGTGAAGGAATATTATGCCAATGGAAATCTAAAAAGACAATTCTCTCATGTGAATGCCCGACAAAACGGACCCGTTTCTAGTTATTATGAAGAAGGTGGAATTGAGTCCAAATACAATTTTAAAGATGGCGTGATACAGGGTGATTTTGTTGTTTATCACAAAAACGGTAAAGAGCAAGGAAACTACGTGTACAAAAATGGGTATAAAAATGGGCCATTCAAGAATTTTAATGAAGAAGGGAAACTCATTTCTGAAGGAAGTTATAAAAATGGTCAAATGGATGGGAGTAATATAACTTACTATTCAAGCGGCCTAAAAAAAGACGAATACAATTTTAAATCCGGGGCCAAATCCGGTAGAAACACCAACTACTACCCAAATGGTAAGCCTGAGAAAGTAGAGAACTACACGAAGCTGACAAAAGATTTAGACATCCAGGAATTCTATGAAGATGGCACAATTAAATCCAAGAAAGCCTATGTCAATAGTAATCCAGTTGGAACATGGACAGTATATGCCAATAATGGCAAAAAACTGAGCGAAACGCCTTACGAAAATGGAAGGAGAAACGGTTTGATCAAAAGGTATTCGAAAGAAGGCAAATTATTGAAGACAGAGCCTTTTGTCAAAGGTGTTCTAACAGGGAAAGTAAAAAATTACTATGCTAACGGGAAGTTGTCAAGCGAAACCAATTTCAAGTATGCCATGAAAAACGGCCTTCATTTTGGATACTATGAGAATAAAAAGATGCGCGAGCAAGGGAGTTTTAGGAATGATAAGAAAGATGGTAAATGGATTTACTATGACAATGCTGAAAAGGAAATCGCAACTGAAACCTACAGCTCTGGAAGATTAATTAGTTCTAGTGAGAATTAAGAGAATATTAATTTAGCAACTACAATAATCCCTATTTTTGCCCTATGTCCCAGTCAATAAAAGAAACCAATTTTTCGTTCAAAAATCAGACTGATTTTTATAGAGGTAAAGTGCGAGACATTTATTTTTTCAATGAATCATTGGTCATGGTGGCTTCTGATCGCATTTCTGCTTTTGATGTGATTCTACCACGTGCAATTCCATATAAAGGCCAAGTACTTAATCAAATTGCTGCTAAAGCACTAAAGGCTACAACGGATATTGTCCCCAATTGGATTGAAGCATCACCTGACCCTAATGTCAGTGTAGGATTTAATTGTGAAACTTACAAAGTAGAAATGGTCATTCGAGGGTATTTGGCAGGCCATGCCTGGAGAGAATACCGCGATGGGAAACGCGAAATTTGTGGTGTCCAGATGCCTGATGGCTTGATTGAAAATGACAAACTCCCCTCTCCTATCATCACTCCGACAACTAAGGCCAGCGAAGGGCATGACGAAGATATTTCAAGAGAAGAAATCCTAAAACAGGGATTAGTACTGGAAGCTGAATATGTTCAGCTGGAAAAGTACACACGTGGTCTTTTTCAGAGAGGAACTGAAATTGCAGCGACACGAGGACTTATCTTGGTAGACACCAAATATGAATTTGGTAAGAAAGATGGCGTGATTTATTTAATTGATGAAGCACATACTCCAGATTCATCACGTTTTTTCTATGCTGATGGCTATGCCGAAAGGCAAAATAAAGGAGAAAAACAAAAACAGCTTTCCAAAGAATTCGTTAGGCAATGGTTAATCGAAAATGGTTTCCAAGGTTTAGAAAATCAAGAAATTCCTGAAATGTCTGATGAGGTTGTAAAATCCATATCTGACAGGTATATTGAGCTTTTTGAGCAAGTTGCAGGAGAAAAATTCAAAAAAGACGATAGTGTTGACATCACTGAACGTATAAAAAGAAACATAGAAAATTACATTGACTAAATATACTCAAGATGAAATTTACGGTAGATAAACAAGAACAGTACACAATTTTAAAGCTCGAAGAAGACAAGCTTGATTCGACACTTTCACCAGATTTAAAGTCGGAATTTGTTAACCTTAATACACAGGGAACCAAAAACCTTATTGTTAACTTATCCAACACAAGGTATTCAGATTCATCAGGCTTAAGTGCTTTACTTACAGGCAATAGAACTTTTAGCGAAGCGGGTGGAGAGTTTGTACTTACTGGATTGCAGCCAATGGTTGAGAAGTTAATTGCGATCTCACAACTAGACAAAGTGCTTAATATCCTTCCAACGGATCATGAAGGAATTGAGAATATTATGATGAGCGAGTTAGAGAAGCAAATGGGAAAACAAGACGATTCGGCTGAATAAGCCCTCTTTTGAGTATAAGAGTCAAAATATTAGGATCAAATTCTGCTGCTCCGGCCCATCGCAGGCACCATACTTCACAGTTGGTGAATGTAGAGGGCCACTACTATCTTATTGACTGTGGTGAAGCCACTCAACTTCAAATGGCACGATTTAAAATTCGACCTCAAAAGATCAATCACATCTTTATTAGTCACTTGCATGGTGACCATTACCTAGGTCTCATTGGATTATTGTCTACTATGCATTTGCAAGGAAGACAAGCAAGTTTGAATCTATTTGGGCCTAAAGGGCTTTCAGATATAATAACGTTACAGCTAAAGCATTCTGAAACTGTCTTTAATTATGACCTCAATTTTTTCGCTATTGATACCACCGTCAATAAAGTCATTCATGAAGACGATTTCATTACGGTTTCTACGATTCCTTTAAACCATAGAATCCCTTGCAGCGGATTTTTGCTAGAGGAAAAAGCTAAAAAGCGCAGGATTAATAAAGCCAAAATACCGGCGGATTTTTCGGTAAGGAATATCGTGAGACTCAAGCATGGTGAGGACATATTAGATGAAAAAGGAGCACTTATACACGCCAATAGTGATTTGACTTTTCCACCAAAAAAGGCCTTCAAATATGCTTATTGTTCAGATACAAAGTATGATGAATCGATCCTTCCCATAATAAATAATGCTGATTTATTATATCATGAATCAACTTTTACCGAAGAGCATTCGGAAAGGGCAAGCAACACTTTTCATTCCACTGCGAAGCAAGCAGCAACAATTGCCCTTAAAGCAAATGTTGGGCGATTACTCCTAGGGCATTTCTCAGTCCGTTATAAAGACTTGACACCTATATTAGAAGAAGCACAAACCGTATTTGATAATTCTGAATTGGCGATTGAAGGAGAAGAATTCATCTTGACTGACCAATAGATCTGCACGATGTCAGACTCCATTCTTAAAAACAAAAAAAACAACCTCTACCTTATTTTAGCAGGCATCTTTATCACAAATGCACTCATTGCAGAGTTAGTAGGCGGTAAGATTTTTTCTCTTGAAAAAACATTGGGGTTTGATCCGATTGACATCCCACTCATGGGTGATTTTGTTCTTCAATTTAACCTTACGGCTGGTGTTTTGCTTTGGCCAGCAGTGTTTATCACCACAGACATTATCAATGAATATTTTGGCAAACAAGGGGTAAAAAAAATCACTTACATCACTGTTGGGTTAATTACATATGCCTTCGTAATTATTTACCTCGTTATACATTTAGCACCTGCTGATTTTTGGCTTAATGTTTATGATACTGGTCCTGAAGGAACTCCTTTCAATATTAATGAAGCATTTGAAAAAGTCTTTTCTCAGGGCCTTAATATTATCGTAGCTTCCTTAATTGCCTTTTTAATCAGTCAATTTGTTGATGTGTTTGTATTTCATAGGCTACGAAGAATCACAGGCAAAAATAGGATTTGGTTGAGGGCTACAGGATCCACATTAGTATCACAACTCATCGATAGTTTTATCGTGCTCATCATTGCCTTTTACATCCTTGGCCCTTGGTCTATGAAACAAGTGTTAGCAGTAGGTGTCACCAATTACATTTACAAATTCGTTGTAGCCCTTGGATTAACCCCCCTCTTGTACCTTGCGCATAACCTCATCGATAGGTACTTAGGAAAAGAGACTGCAGAAAAACTGGCCGAACAAGCCAGTTTAGAAAGTGGTGACAAACTTTTTTAACGAAAAAAATTATCAATAATCACAGCTGTGGCAATTGATACATTTAATGATTCTGCACCTCCACGCCTCGGTATATTTAGTGGATGAGTTATTAATCTATTCATTTCTCTCCCAATTCCGCGTGATTCATTGCCCATCACTAACACTCCTTTAGGACTTAGCTCTTGGTTATAAATGTTTTCTCCCTCTAATAAGGCACCGTAAATGGGGAGATCTGTTTTTTGCAGAAAATCAAAAAGGTTAGTATAACATGCTTCAACTCTTGTAAATGAGCCCATAGTTGCATTAATAACCTTTGGATTGTAGAAATCTGCAGACTCTGAAGAACAAAGGATTTTATCAATCCCGTACCAGTCAGCAATCCGAATTATAGTACCAAGGTTGCCAGGATCACGAACATCATCTAATGCCAATACTAATCCACTACCCAATTCAATTTGTGCATTGGGCTTTGCTGTTGCGACAGCCAATACCGAGTCATTCGTTTTGAAAGTACCGATTTGCTCTAGCTCTTTTTGGTTTACTTCGATCAGCTCTATTCCTGCTAATGAAAAGGGAGTAAACAACTTATAATCAAAGCTTTTCGTGTAAACAACAATCTGAGTATGATAGTCAGATTTGAGCAATTCTATAACTCCTTTTGTCCCTTCTACAATAAATGAATTTTCCTGTTTCCTATATTTTTTTAATTGGAGAGATTTGATGTACCTTGAAATTCGTTTAGAAAGCATATCAGACAGGATTTGTAAGCGTGAAAGCCAGTTTACTACTACTCATTTTATTTTTAATTGCCCTAGGTGGATGTATTACTACCCGTAGCTTGAAAGATGGTGAAAAACTACTTTACAAGCAAAATATTAAGGGTAGAGAAGCATCCAAAAAGTTTGCAATGCAAAACAGCATCACATTAAAACCTAATGTGAGGACTCCTGTTCTTGGGCCAATTGGTGCCTACCTCTATGAACAAGGATTTGAAAGCCTCGACACAGCAATCCTTAATAAGAGAATCAGGTCATTTGAACTTCGAATTGATGAAAAAATTCTTCAAGCGACTTTAGATGGTAAAAAGACAGCAGGTTTAGAAAAGCGGAAAGAAAGAAGAATTACTCGGCTGAATAAAAAAATGATCGATGGTAATTTTTTAATGAAGACAGGTACGCCACTGGCTATTTACGATTCTCTGAAAATTGAGGCTTCCAGACAAAACATAAAAGATTATTTGAATAGTAAAGGGTTCTTTGAGGCGCAGGTAAGGGTTGAATACAAAGAGAAAAACAAAAAAGTTTTTCAAAATTTCATAATCATTGAAGGCCAGAGAAGCTTTATTGAGCGTTTAGATTATAAGACTGAGGATTCGGAAATCTCAACCCTGTTGGAATCCAACGAAGCGGTGTCTTTCCTCCAAGAAGGCGAGTTTTACGATAGAGAAAACATCGATTTAGAACGCAAAAGAATCAATGATTTATTGAGAAACAATGGCTATTTCGATTTCAGTGAACGATTTGTATCATTCGAAGTATTTTTTAACGAGGGCGATCCAGCATGGTCCATATCAACCGTAATTAACAAACCAATTTCTACTGAAAATCATAAAGCCTATGAAATTGATTCAGTTATATTTTTCAGTACTGGACTAGATTTATTCGAAAACGAAAGTGAAAGGGAAGGCATTCATTATTCCTTAGGAACATCAAAGTATTCAACTAAAATATTGGATACCCGACTACTTATTAGACCAAATGAATCTTATAATTACGAAAAATTGGTCCTGACACAGCGGCAACTATTAAGTATGGACATGTTCCGTTTTGTGAATATTAATTTTGATTCAACTACTGTTAAGAATAAGTTCTTGGCAAAAATTCAAACAGGTCCATTACAAAAATTTCAACTCACACATGAAGTTGGACTTAATGTAAGTGAAGGTTTCCCTGGTCCTTTTTACAATCTTTCTTTGAAAAACAGAAATACTTTTAAAGGCCTTGAGATATTTCAGCTTAATGGGTTTATTGGAATGGAAGGTGTTGCCTCTGTAACTGATCAATCCGGAATTTATAAAAGCTTTAAATATGGAATAAATGGTTCACTTACATTTCCTTGGTTTTTAACTTCCTTTAACTCTAGAAACTTAAATTTAAAAACTTTTAATCCTAGGTCGGCCATATCGATGGGTTTTGCTTATACCGACAGACCGGAATATATTAGAAGTAATGTTAATGCTACAATCTCTTACAATTGGCAAAACATTGATGGGTCAAGAAACTATTCTTTTAAATTGGCTGATGTCAATCTTATTGACACGGTAAAAATTGATCCTGAATTTAAAAAGCAACTTGATTTATTAGAAAGTCAAGGGAATACCCTCTTCCTAGCCTTTAATCCTTCCTTTGTAAGCAGTAGCTCCTTTAATGCAACCTATAACTTCGATTATGCCAATTTGGTGAAACCCTCTTCTTATTTGAGATGGTTTGCGGAATCAGGTGGTACTTTATATGACGTATTCGGAACAGCACTTCTAAAAAACAATAATTATGAATTTTATCAGTATGTTAAGTTACAGGCAGACTATAGGCGTTATTGGCCACTTAGAAATAAAAGCTCGGTTGTCTTAAGGATGAATGCTGGACTTGCTGAACCTTATGGTGACAATAAAACTATGCCTTATGAGAAGTTTTTCTTTACTGGAGGTAGTAACAGTAATCGGGCTTGGAGCCCACGTAGACTAGGACCTGGTTCAGCTTACCCTTACCTCATAGATAGTGAAGGTAACAATGTGCTTGATGAAAACGGGGATTTTGTCCCTAACAGAAAAAATTATCAATTTGAACAACCTGGTGAAGTATTAATAGAAATGAACCTTGAATATCGGACTAAAGTTGTCGGTTTTTTAGACTGGGCTTTCTTTGCGGATGTAGGTAATATTTGGAGAGCACAAGCTACTTTTGAACCGGAGCCAGGGGAAACAGTCGGTATCTCACCAGGTAGTAGTTTTGCCCTGAATAGATTTTATAAAGAACTGGCTATAGGCCTTGGTACAGGCGTAAGGTTGGACTTTTCCTTCTTAGTATTTAGACTTGATATAGGCCATAAGGTCAGGGATCCTAGGTATGACATAGGTGACAGGTGGTTAAAACCTTTTGGCAGGTCTGGTCAAACCATTTGGAACATCGCAGTGGGTTATCCTTTTTAGTAAGAGAAAAGATCATTTAAGACTTTCTCCACTTTTTCTGCATTGGGCAGCATTTCTTTTTCCAATTCCACATTTAGTGCAATGGCAGGTAAATCTGCCGCACCCAACGTCATCACCGGAGCATCTAGTTCTTGAAAACATGTCGTTGAAATCCGTCCAGCTAGAGATTCTGCAAAAGAATTCATCAATGGCTCTTCAGTCAGAACCAATGCTTTATTATGCCTCTTCACTGCCGAGACCACTCCTTCAAAGTCCAATGGATTTAGGGTTCTCAAGTCTAGTATTTCTACTTGTCCTTTAAAATTCTTACTGGCAGTTTTCGCCCAATAAACACCCATTCCGTAAGTGATTACCACACAACTCTCACCATTTTCAATACAATCTTTTGCTGCTTCTTGTATTACATTCGCTTTACCCAATGGAATGATATATTCCGCGTCTGGTTCAAACGTTTTCGCTCCATCTGTCCCAGGTACTTTAGACCAATACAAACCTTTATGCTCCAGCATTATGACCGGATTCGGATCATAAAAGGCAGCTTTCATTAACCCTTTCATATCCGCTGCATTAGACGGGTAAACGACCTTTATACCTCTAATATTAAGCAATGTAGACTCAATGCTACCAGAGTGGTAAGGGCCTCCTCCCCCATATGCCCCAATTGGCACACGAATCAGGGATTGAACTGGGAACTTCCCGTTGGTGAGGTAGCAACTTTTGGAAAGTTCTTCTACTAATTGATTTAAGCCTGGCCATATATAATCAGCAAATTGAATTTCAACGATAGCTTTTGCACCTACCGCTGACATTCCAGCCGTAGAACCAACTATATATGCCTCTTGGATCGGTGTATTGAACACTCGTTTATCGCCATACTTTTGAGCCAATGTAGCAGCCTCTCTGAATACACCTCCCAAAGTCCCTCCGACATCCTGTCCATAAAAAAGTGCCTCTTTATTATTTCTAAGTATATCATCAACAGCATGAAGGCCTGCGTCCACCATTACTACCTTTTCGGCGCCTCTAGGCTTTCTTTCTCCTTTTTCAATTATTACTGGCGTTGGCGCAAATTCATGATCACAGACTGTTCCAGGATCTGGATCTTCAGAATGTAATGCGCGCTCATACTCTGCTTGAACAAAAGCCCGCGCCTCATCTTCTATTTTCACCAATTGTAATTCCTTGGCACCCCTGCTCTTTAACTCTTTTCGAAGTTTTGGAATTGGGTCATTTTTTTGATGTTCGTTTAAATCAAAATCCGTTCGGTACCATTCTTTACGTACGCCAGAAGTATGGTGCCCTAATAAAGCACAACTCGCGTGGACTAATATCGGAGCCCTGTTTTCTCTTGCATAAGCAAATGCCTCCGTAAGGCCATTAAACGAAGCGACAAAATCACTTCCATCTACCCTCCTACGCTCCATGCCCTTAAATCCAGCTGCATATTCATAGGCATCCATTGCCCGCATTTCTTTTCCCGTAGCAGATATTCCCCAATCGTTGTCTTGAACCAGATAAACGATCGGAAGTTGATGAAGCACTGCCATTTGAAAGGCCTCGGCTACTTCTCCTTCGGTAACTGAACCATCTCCAAAAGAACAAAGCACAACTGGTTTACTAGTCCCTTTTAAAATTTTTTGACTCTCTAAATACTGTATACCATGTGCCATTCCCGTAGCAGGAATTGCTTGCATTCCGGTAGCGGAACTTTGATGTGGAATAATTGGGAACCCTTCTCTCTTTAATGAAGGATGGCCATAATAGATCCTACCTCCAGAAAATGGATCATTCTTTTTGGCCAATAATTGCATCATGAGCTCATGTGGCTTCATCCCAATCGCTAGCAAGATAGACTCATCTCGATAATATGGCGTTGCAAAGTCAAATGACTCAAGCATCATTCCCGCAGCTATCTGAATCGCTTCATGCCCGCGAGAAGTACTGTGCACATATTTACTACAAATGGCCTTATTCTCTTCATAAGTATTTGCCATGTTCAAAGCAGTATGCATCAATTTATACGCCTCTTTTAGAGTCGTAATTGAAATGGGTGCTATACTTTGCTTTTTGGAAATAGAGCTCTGAGTTGTTGTTGTTGCCATATAAAGATTAAATATTCTCCTGGGTATTCATGAATTAGCACTTGATAACTTAAAAAACCTAACGATCGATAGGAAATCTAATGTAGAAACGAAAAAAGTATTAAACGGTTTATGGTATTTTTACAGTCCTATGGATAAGTTGTCAATCTCAAATATTTTCAGGAACATTCAAGACCATATTTGCCAGGCTATTGTGAAGGCAGATGGCCTTGGGGATTTTATTGAGGACCGTTGGGAAAGGCCTGGAGGCGGTGGCGGAAGAACTCGTGTAATGCGACATGGCAACGTGATAGAAAAGGGTGGTGTAAACTATTCCGAAGTTTATGGCAAAACACCAGAGAAAATATTGAATGAGTTTGGCATAGATGCCAAGGAGTTTTTTGCAACTGGGGTATCAATCGTTTTACACCCAGAAAACCCGATGGTGCCTATCATTCATATGAACATCCGTTATTTCGAATTATCCAATGGTAAGTATTGGTTTGGTGGCGGCATTGATCTTACCCCACATTATATAGATAAAGTTGACGCAGAGTTTTTTCATAGAAAGCTTAAAGCAGTATGTGATAAACACGATGCTAATTATTATAAAGAATTTAAACATTGGGCTGACGACTACTTTTACATTAAGCACAGAAAAGAAACGAGGGGAATTGGAGGTGTATTTTTTGACCATTTAACTGAGGATACTGATTTTACCAAAGCGGAAAGGTTAGAATTCGTCAAAGATATTGGGCTCTCTTTTGCTCCAATTTACATACACCTGATGAACAAGAATGCCAAATTACCTTATGGGCAACGTCAAAAAGAATGGCAGATGCTCAGGCGAGGAAGGTATGTTGAATTTAACCTTGTGCATGACCGGGGAACAAAATTTGGCTTAGAAACTGATGGTCGTGTGGAGTCTATTCTTATGAGTCTTCCTGCAACTGCTGGTTGGGAATATGATTATCAACCATTAAAAGGTTCGGCCGAAGCCCAAACAATTTCTGCACTCAAAAAAGGAATCAATTGGGCATAATAGAAACATTAGAAAAATGGGACAAAGCGTTATTTCTCTTCCTTAACGGGAAGCACAATGCGCTTTTTGATTTTCTGATGCCATGGATAAGCAATAAGTATGTTTGGATCCCACTTTATGCACTTCTACTTTATTGGTTGATTAAAACCAATAAAACCAAAACAGTCTACATGCTCATTTCACTTGGGCTTCTAATTTTTATAAGTGATCAATTGGCATCGGGATTCCTCAAACCAACAATGGAGCGCCTAAGACCTTGCTATGATCCAGAAATAAAAGACCAGGTTCATTTACTTAAATACTGTGGAGGCAAGTATGGGTTTGCTTCATCACATGCTTCAAATTCCTTTGCTATTGCATTTTTCTGTTGGCTAATGCTCAGAAAACATTTAAAATACATTTGGTTACTACTTCCATGGGCGGCCGTCATTGCATATAGTAGAATTTATTTGGGAGTACATTACCCCGGAGATGTGATAATGGGTGCAATAATTGGATTAGGAGCTGCATTTATAGTCAAGTTTATTTTTGATAAAATGCCCGAGATTCGACGCAAGGCTTAAATTAAGGTTATGGCAAAAAAAGATTCGGCAATTGTTTTTGAGTATTTCAAAAGAGTGTTTGATGATTATCAAGTATTGGTAATGATTAACCCTATTGACTTTAAAGGCACTGAATTGATCATTCATCCTGATGGCAAAATAGAAAAAACTGACATGGAATATGACGAAGAAATTTATGGCGACTTGGAAGTCGATGAATTTAAACCCAGCAGTCCATTAGAGTTTCAGCTCTACCTCAAGGGCTTAAAAGAATAGTTGACTAATATCCCATAAATTCCTTTTAACAGTATTTGCTTTCAAATATTCTTCCGTACCTTTGTGCTCGGCAGAGGGATGCGACCAGCTCCTGCTGAACTCCCCCAGGCTGGGAACAGAGCAAGGGTAAGTAGTCGTAGCGGTGCGACATCCTGATGCCTTTTTTTATTCCCTCCCTCTTCTTTTTTTCATCAAATATCAGATTGCCCAAATCATTATTATGCCTACTTTTCGATTGTGAAAATCGATCAGATAGCTTTCTACCATGCGCAGCTTAAACTCAAGCAGCCCTTTAGCACTTCATTAAGCACAAGAACGCATGCTAATAATGTCTTTATTAGTATTAGGACAAAAGAAGGTATTATTGGCTGGGGAGAATGCTCTCCCAATTTGCACATAAACGGAGAAACAGTGGCTACTTGTTTTGCTGTTGGAAAGCTCCTTGGTCAACAACTCATTGGCACTGATCCTAGAAATGTAAATGCCACCAGTCAATTGATGGACAGCTTGATTTATGGCAATTCAAGTATCAAGTCAGCCATTGATTTGGCAGTGCATGACATTGCTGCTAAAGCCAATAATCAGCCACTTTATCAATTCTTAGGCGGTAGCATCAAGAAAAATATCTACACCGATTATACGGTAAGCTTGATGTCGGTTAAAAAGATGGTAGAAGATGCCTTGATCGTAACAGCCAAAGGATTTCCAATCATGAAGGTCAAACTAGGAGATGATGGCAAAGAAGACATTAAGAGGATAAAGGCCATTAGAGAAGCAGTTGGGAATGAAATAACAATTCGCATCGATGCCAACCAAGGCTGGGGTGTGCAAGAAGCGATTGACACCTTAAAAGGCCTAGCGCCCTATAACATTGAATACTGTGAAGAGCCTATAGCCCGTCATTCTTTTTTGCAATTAAAGCAAGTCAGAGAAGCCAGCCCAGTATTAATCATGGCCGATGAATCTATTTCAGATCACCATGATGCGAAAAACTTAATTGAACTCGAAGCATGTGACTATTTTAACATCAAACTAGGCAAGTCTTCAGGGTTAATCAATGCCCAAAAAATTATTAAACATGCCGAAGCGGCCAATATAAAATTACAGATTGGCGGTTTTCTCGAATCAAAGTTGCTATGTACAGCCAATTGTCATTTGGCACATACCTCTGACAATGTGACTTTCTTTGATTTTGACAGCCCGCTCTTCATCGAGCATGATCCTCTGATCGGGGGCATGCAATACCATAAAGATTGGGAAATTACTTTGCCAGAAAGTCTTGGACTTGGACTTGAAGTGGATCCTAATTTCCTTAAAACTGCTCAGAAACTTTTGATTGACTAAATTGCCAGAAATACCATAAGCACAATTATCTATAAAATTCACTTAACGAATAATAGCATGATGACCCTTGATGAAAAATTTGATGCGATCGCCGCAGACAACGCTCCTGGCCAAGAAGGTAGACAAGATCAAGGAGATCTTAATGACATTATGCGCGGTGGGCAATTAGAAGGAGTCCCAGTTGATTTCTCTCATGGAGACGTTGATGCTTTTCCACCAACACCTGGTTCCAATGCAGCTTGGAATGACGGTTTTAAACAGGGAGGATCTCAAGCTTATACAGAGTACAGAGGAGCTGCGAAAATACGAAATGGACTAGCTGATCGCATTGCTAAATTTACAGGTAGATCAATTGTCGCGGACAGCGAATTGATCATCACACCTGGAACTCAAGGCGCTTTGTTTTTAGCACTCGGCGCAACGGTGGCTACTGGAACCAAAGTAGCTATTGTCGAACCTGATTATTTTGCCAATCGCAAATTGGTCAAGTTTTTTGGTGGTGAAGTAATACCAATCCCTCTTACTTACCTTAAATCTCCAAGCGAAAACAGCATTGATCTGGAAAGGCTTGAAACCGCATTCAAAAGCGGTACAGCAGTGTTTGTCTTTTCTACACCCAATAATCCAACAGGCCACGTCTATTCTGGTAATACAATCACAAAAATTGCAGCGTTAGCTGCAATACATAATGTGACACTCATCGTAGACCAACTCTATTCAAGAATGCTCTACAGTGGTGAAACTTACGTACACCTCCGATCATGCGCTCTTAGACCAAAAAATCTGATTACTATCATGGGGCCATCTAAAACTGAATCCCTAAGTGGGTTTCGTCTTGGAGCCGCATTTGGCACTCCTGAATTGATTGATAAAATGGAGCGTCTCCAAGCGATAGTCTCGCTACGAGCGGCCGGATACAGTCAAGCAGCCCTTGACACTTGGTTTCAGGAACCTTCAGGTTGGTTGGCAAAACGCATTCAAGAACATGAGGCTATTAGAGATGCCTTGTTGAAGATATTCAGGGCAGCCAACCTCAAGACGGCAACCCCACAGGCAGGTAGCTATCTATTTCCACAACTTCCATCGCTTAGCGTAGATATTCATACTTTTATTAAATTGCTTCGCCATCAGGCAAGTGTCACCGTTACACCTGGATCTGAATTCGGCCCTACCAGCAAAAACAGTATTCGGCTGAATTTTTCTCAAGATCATTCTGCGACAGTTGCAGCTGCAGAGCGAATTGTGAAAATGGTGGAAATTTACCGTGCATGAGAGAAAGTTTAAAGCAAAAAATCATTCAAGTATACCAAACCAAAGCCAAGAAAAAAAGGCAGTGCCTTGGACATTCATTTTATACTTTCTTTGCTCCTGAAAATGATTCTCCAGAAGTATTAATGGAGGTGGGAAAATGGTGAATAATCACACATAAAATTAACCCTATTGAAAAAGCAGTGAAGGTTAAAAGAATGATAGAAGCAATGGAATAATGAAAAACACTATCTTTAAAAGGAATGTCTGACTCTAAAACTGACTATTTCATAAAGATCAACCTTAACTATGCCTAATCATTTCGAACAGCTTTGCGCCCATATTTCTGAGTTAGTACCGCTTGACGATCAAGATAAAAAACACATCTCCGAAAGGTTTGGAATTGAGCTTGGGGAGGACGAGGATACCTTGGATCCATCAAAATGCAAATGCCGGACTGATGAAGTAATCAAGAATGAAATACATGCGTCCAATGATCCTTCTAAGTGTAAGTGCAGGACTGCAACGAGGAGAGCAGCAGCAGATCCATCTAAGTGTAAGTGTAGAACATCTGAAAATTAATCATAAGATCATTTTATCAAAAAGGCCTGAGTTTATCTCAGGCCTTTTTTGGTTAGCAACAAGCCAATCCGTTAGCGTTGTTTGCTTCCAAGCATTACCATTTCATTCAGGTTAATTTCCGTCACATAACGCTTCTGACCTTCTTTGTTTTCATAAGAACGATGTATCAGCTTGCCCTCTACACAAACCTCCGCCCCTTTCTTTAAATATTCAGATGCAATCTCGCCGACTTTGCCCCATGCTACAATGTTGTGCCATTGTGTATCCTCTACTTTCTCACCATCCGAATTCTTATAGTTATCGGAAGTGGCAATTGAAAATGTTGTTAGTTTCTTTCCGCTAGTTAGATCTTTTACTTCTGGATCTTGACCTAATCTTCCGATTAACTGTACACTGTTTCTTAAATTTTTCATGATATTATTCTTTAAATGTTAAATGTTTAAAATTACTGTCATGACCGAACCAAACTTTAGGTTAATGGTTTTTCGAATTGACAATGGCAAAGTAACAGCGATCGGGAAGTCTTATTCGGTTCTTAAGTGTTTGTAGACGTTTAACATTCGTTTGTAAGCGTTTACAATTGGATATATAGCTAATATTCAGTACTTTAATAATATGGAAACAAAAGCGTGTTTGGAATGCGGAGAAGAGATATTTGGCCGAGTAGATAAAAAATTCTGCTCTGACCAGTGCCGAAACACCTTTAATAACAAACTAAATAGCGATTCAAATAACTATGTAAGGAACGTGCATAATGTATTAAGAAAGAACCGTAGGATTTTAGAAGAGCTTAATCCACATGGTAAGTCTAAAACCACAAGGACCAAGATGAATGAAAAAGGTTTTGACTTCAATTATCATACAAGTACATATACAACTAAGGCTGGCGCCACCTATTTCTTTTGTTATGAATATGGCTACCTTCCACTAGACAACGATTACTTTGCCTTGGTTAAAAAACAAGAGTATGTTGACTAAATGGCACTAAATAGGTGTAACTGTCACTTGCGCTTCGCTAATGTATAATGTTGGTTTGCTATATTTTTACTTTTATATCTCGTGGCGCATTCAATTAAAAACAAGAGAATAAAAAGTCACTCAGCAATTCCAGACCAAGTTCTGTTTTTAACTTTCAGAGCAGCCATTGCCCTGAATTTATAAACAGATTTCATCTTTTTCCAAGTCCACACGTTTGGTAATTCCCACCATTTCTCAGGCGGTTGATGGTTCAAAGCTGAAGCCATTCCAATTGGCCTAAATCCAACACCATTTAATTTATAAGCCTTATTCGATTCTAGTGTTAGCACTTTGTCAGTTCCTTCATGATAATCTACAATCAGAAATGTATGTCCCCCACCCCATTTAGTCGATTCCGTCTTTTTCGTTTTCCATCCTTGAATTGCAGTCCAGGGCTGAGGCGCAGCATTTAGGTCATCAATTTTTTCTGCCATTCCGTTATCCACCAAAGCAGTAATGGGGGAGAAATAATCCAGATCAGCAGATGAAATCATCATCTGTTTGTGCCTTTTAAGATCCCATTTGAAATCAGAGAAACTATCAGTCCATGATTTCACCAAAATACCTTCAACAAAAGTACAGCAGTTATTTTGCTTGAGGGGTCCTAAAGGCACAGTTACTCCTTTCAAAGGATAAGGATAAGTCGGTGCTGAAAAATGGTAGGAAAAACCATCGTATGCTTTTAACTCTGACACCAAAGTCGCTTCTTCAATAGCATCATCAGTGTCATTGAAATTAATTCGATTCAAAAGGCCTCCAACATTTCCTAGGTTATTTGCAATAGGAACTGAACCTGAAATAAAATTCTCATTGTTTTTTTTGCGGTGAAGGAGAAGCAACTAATGTGGCATAATCGGAATTCTTCCCCCCGAACAAATCCAAACATCACCTTTACCCTCTACAGAAATTTTGAGTGTAATCCGTATCATCATTTGGGAATTTCGTTTTGGAATTTAGCACTTGGTAGTCACCTGCTTTTACAAAGCCGACTTGAGTGGAATTTGTATCTGCTTCTTTAAAAGACATTAATTTTTTAGAAAGAGAGATCATCAGTGTCGACATAACCTTAATTTTAATTCAATTGAAGTATTGGCTTATTAAATAAACCTTTATGGGTTTTAAGTTAATAATAAAAAAATAATCAGGCTGCCTCTTGTGGATCTTTTGCAGTTCAGCAATTATCTTGTATTAGAGCCAATTGTATTGACCAAAAGTCTTAGATTTGCAATTAAATTTAACCTTAAAACCAATCGAATGAAATTCTTTATCGACACTGCAAATCTTGATGACATCCGCGAAGCATATGACCTTGGAATACTGGACGGAGTAACCACTAATCCTTCGTTAATGGCCAAAGAAGGTATCTCTGGTGATTCAAATGTTAATGCACATTATAAAGCGATTTGTGACATTGTAGATAACAACGTAAGTGCGGAAGTAATCTCAACGGATTTCGAAGGCATGGTAGCAGAAGGAAAAAAATTAGCCAAAATCGATGATAAAATCGTGGTGAAGGTTCCAATGATTAAAGATGGTATTAAGGCAATAAAGCACTTCTCTAACGAAGGTATTCGAACCAATTGCACTTTAGTTTTCTCCGCAGGTCAAGCATTATTAGCGGCAAAAGCTGGCGCATCATATGTATCTCCATTTATAGGAAGATTAGATGACATTGCATTTGATGGCCTTGACTTGATTGATCAGATTGTTGGTATCTATGAAAACTATGGTTATGGAACTGAAGTGCTTGCTGCATCTATTCGTCACACCATGCACTTGATTCAATGTGCTGAAATCGGAGCAGATGTAGTTACATGCCCCCTCAAAGTGATCACTGGTTTGGCTAACCACCCTTTGACAGACCAAGGCTTGGCACAATTTCTTGCTGACCATGCTAAAGCCAATGGATAAAGAAGTTCAAAAAGATAAAACATCCGATGGCGCATTATCTAATGCGTCATTATATATCATTAAAGTAAAGGGGAAAGCCAAAATCCCCAATTACATTCAATTAAGAGATGAGAATTTTGTGCTCATCGCTTACTTCAGACCTGATAGACCCCTAAAAAAATTAGAGAAGTATGGATTGGAAGGTAAAGAAGTTGCGTTACAGAATGTAATAAATGAATTGCCTTTTGGTAAATTACAGAAACTAGAAATCTAGCCTATGCCATTCTCATCTGAGCCTATTGTAACCATCGAAAATGCTTCCATTTTTCAGGAAGACAAAACGGTTTTAAATGATGTCTCTCTGAAAATTGAGAAAGGTGAGTTTGTTTACATAGTTGGAAGAACTGGAAGTGGTAAAAGTTCCTTGCTAAAAACCCTTTATTGTGACCTTCCGCTCAGGATGGGCAACATTAGCTTAGCGAATTACGACCTAAGTAAAATATCCAATAAAGAAATTCCGCAGTTAAGAAGAAAATTAGGGATCATTTTTCAAGACTTTCAGCTTTTTGGAGATCGCTCTGTTGCCGAGAACCTCTATTTTGTAATGAAAGCGACAGGTTGGAAAGACAAATCAAAAATGAAAACTCGCATGTCTGAGGTGCTCATGCGTGTGGGATTAGGGGCTATTTCTACCAAAATGCCACATCAACTATCTGGAGGGGAACAACAGCGGGTAGTCATTGCAAGGGCCTTAATTAATGAGCCGTTATTACTAATTGCAGATGAGCCAACAGGAAATCTTGACCCAGAAGTCTCCGATGGAATCTTTCAAACCTTCATGGAGATTAACAAAAGCGGGACTGCCATTTTAATGGCCAGTCACGATTATGGATTAATTAATAATTACCCTAGACGTACACTCAAATGTGAAGGTGGCGTATTGACAGATTCAAAAAACAGTAATACGGGGAGTTAAA
>Ga0115557_1001003_pt1 | contig 19470 bp, 4 predicted proteins | sample COGITO_mtgs_1104_FD_87280 | JGI IMG/M metagenome (GOLD analysis project Ga0115557, IMG submission 87280) | Pelagic marine microbial communities from North Sea - COGITO_mtgs_110421 | ecosystem: Environmental > Aquatic > Marine > Epipelagic | place: Germany:Helgoland, sampling site Kabeltonne...
CAAGGTTCCCAAAGCTTTGGCCGCTCCTTCATATCTGCCTAGACACAACTTGGTCTCCGCAGCATTCAACCAGCAGTTAACATCCATGGCGATATCCAAATGTTGTAGCGCTTTGGTCCAAGCAGCATCAGCATGAAGCAGATGACCTCTCTCCCCTCCCCCTCCTCCCCTCCCTCTGCTGCTTCCCTGCCATAGCCTCAAGTGGCACTGCGCGAGTTTTTTCCAGAAATTTCCATTCCCTTCGTATCCCATGTCCGCTGCGGCTTGCATCAACAGACACGCGCACCTCTCGATTTTCTCTCCTCCACTGCTGCTGTCGCTACTGCAAAGCACACCGAGCAATGCGAGCTTCGCCTTGTCTTCAGGTTCAAACAATGCCTGCTGAATTGCCAACGCCCTCGCGGCAGGCCGGACACCTTTTTTCAAGCTCGCCCAATGTCTCTTCCTGATCATTATCTTGCGCTGTTCGACGTACTCCTCTTTGACCTTTTTCTTCACGCACCGCATCGTATGCACCGCGGCCTTGAGCACTTTGAACTTTTTAATTAAGTTAGCCGACGACTCTTCATCCGTCAGCCTCGCAAATAGAATCTTCTCCGTCTCGTGTTCCACGTCGCTCAACTTGTCGACAAGCCAAGAGTTATTGATACTTTTGGCGGCCCGCAATGCCGCGGAAAAGTCCCCTCCCCTCGCCAAGCTCGTTGCCATCCTACGACAAATGAAGTGTTTCATCTTTCTCGCAGTCTTTTCCAAATTTCCCCTCTCCATCTCAATCGTGCGTTTCCTCTTTACCTGTTCTTGAGTCAGCTCCTTCTCATCGTCTTCATCGATGCTTTTTAAAGCTTCCTCTTCATCCCTTACTCTCTTTTCGAAATCATCGATATTAATGTAGGCGAATTTGATTGCCCGGTCGTAAAGCAAGCTGCTGAAGATATTTTGGTCAGCAGCGTCGCACTTCTTTGCGTAATACAACCAGGTATTAATATCCCGCAAATATCCTTCCACCGTGGCATTCGATTCATTGTGCTTCATCTCCACATCTTTGTTAAACTCCTCAAAGACAGCCTCATACAGCGCAGCGCTCATTCGAATTGCATTGATCCCACCTTCTCCTTCGTCCTCCTCCTTTCGCTTCGCTAGCAAATCGAGCCGCTTCTTGCTGGTGAGGTATTTTTCCTCGTGACCCCTTTTCTTGAAGTCATTCTCCATTAACTTATCCTCTTTCGCTCTCTTTTTCAGCAAGAGCATTTTCGTCTCCTCTCGCCCAATGTTCTCGGCACCTTCCATAATGAAGGCACACAGAAATGCCAGCTCCATCTTGCCCAGACCGGAAGCCACGTGCCTTTCTCTTACCGTCGTTTTTAGACCCTCCTCGAGACTAATGTTGTCGTCGTTATCATCATCCGCGTTGCTGTCGGTTTCAAAAGATGCCATGGCCCGCTTGATCATCTCTTCCGCCTTCTTGACATTACTCACTCCCCCGAGCTTAACGTACAAGCCAGCCAGAATGACGCAAATCTCTCCCAACGTCGAGCCTCCGTTCGCCTCCCTCGTTTCCATGACCGTTGAAAAAGTCTCCATAGCCTTCTCGTATTCTCCCACTCGAATCTGCGCTTTCCCCAACTCTACCCAGTTCTCAACCCCGATGACGTTCTCCTCGCACTGCAAAGCGTCCTGCCAGGCCTTCACAGCGGAGAAAGCGTGGAACTTACTGCCGATATCCATGCAGACCTCTTTCTTCTTCGCCCCATCTTTTGGTTTTTCTACGCCTGCGGTCTCCTTGTAATTTTTGTCGGCCAAGTAACTATGCCCAACGGCAATGGTTCGTAAGTAACGGGCTTTTGTCACGCAGAAACGATAGCTCCCGAGCACGGTCGAGTTATAATCTTTCTGCAATTTCTCCGAGGCCGTCAACTTCTTCTTTCCCTCCGCCTCGCTCTCAAACTTCTCCACATAGTCCTCTACGCCGTCGAATTTGAAGTAGACCCTCGCGCGCTCTAGTAGCAGCAAACCCAACTTCGTGATGTTGTTCCTGCTCACTGTTACGCACAGTGACCCGATCACTGCACAGCTGAGTCCGTTCTCAAAGACATCTGGCGTCAGCCGTGGATCTTTCGGGATCATCTCGTCCAAAATCACTTGACCATCATCTTTCGTTTTTCGGATGACTTCGTTCAGCGCGAATCGCCTCAAACCGATGCGGACAATCTCGAAAATCATGCACCTGAATTTGTCACGTTTTTTCACTTGCCACTCGAGCAGCTTCGGTTTCTTCTGGCGCACAAGCTGCCCACCAGGGGCTACCAGCATCGTCTTACCGAAGTCACTGTTGTTGACGCTTAAATCCTCTAGACTCAGATCATCGAGGTCGATATCGCCTCCGTAGTCGCCCTCCCCTACTTTCTCAAGCACCTCGCCCGTGCTAATTTCCACCGAGGTTTTGATCAGCGTCTTGACATTCATCTTGACTCGCTCGGAAAATAAGTCATCCTTTGCTTCGTCCAAGTTGTCCCCATTTTCTTCCTCATCCCACAACTTAATCCACGATTCGTAAGTTCTGAGCAACTCAAAGTCCTTTTCATTTGGCCCACCATCGTTCCCTTGTTTCTTCCTACATCTCATCTGCAACAACGTGATCGCCCTACTCAAGCTGGCTATGGCCCCCCTATCGTCGCCCACCTGCCTCTGAGATTTGGCGAATAACCCCAAAATATTGACGTTTTCCTCGTCAAGACTTGAGGCGACGCAGTACAAATCTCTCGCCAAGACATTGATGCTTGCAATGTTTGCGAGCTCGGCGTACATAGACCAAGTTTTGGAGTCGTTCAGCCATCCTTTCAAGTCCGAGTGGTTCTCCACGTTCATCGTTCGGATCCCGTTGTTGGACCCCACGTGTTGCTTCAAATGGCCGAAAACACGGTCGTAAGCTGTATTTGCTGCGTCCCGCTTTGACTTTAGCATCTCGCACTCTTCGCTGCCGACAGTTGGAAATGCTTCTCCGGTCTCATCGTCGAACATGGGCTCAACAATGCTAATGCTCTTTCCTTTTGTGGCTGTCATCATCGCCACCTGTTCTTGGTAAGCCTTTTCGACCTTAGCCCCCCCTCCCCATCGCTCATGCAGCCTCGCCATGAAGAAACTCATGTCTAAATCGTTCAAGGGGTGGGGGGCGCCCTTTTCAATACTATCGTATAAGTAGGCGCATGCCTGTTCGAATTGTTTTAGTTCGGCCAACAAAGAGCTCGCTTCCAGCGCAATGACGGCAAGTGCACCGCTATCAATCTGTGGAAACGATCTTATCAGCGTTCCGAGCGAATTTGCGCTCATTTCCCAGTCCCCCATCGCCGTGTTGACAGCAACAAACTGAGCCCAGCTGTTTGGATCGCTTACGACCGACAGATGGGTCAAAGCTTCCTTCCACGCAGCTTTAGCTCGCTTTAAGTGCATTCTTGTCACTCCCCCTCCGCCTGACAAGAACCAACTATTGGTGTTGGCAATCGCCAACCGCGAAAGAAAAACTCCCTCGTCTTCTCCCTTTTCGCCCCTGTATTTTCGCTCGTACAGGTTCTGAAAAATTGCGGCGGAAAGTTGGCTGTTATCGGTTATCAACAGAAACGCAATCTTGGCAGCGATCTTGTTCACTTCCACACTTCCGCAGGTCGCGATCTGTTCAACGAGTTTTGTGATAGCAGAAGCCTTGACCTGCTTGCGCAATTTTCGCCACAATTTGGTGGTCTTTGTTTCGACTACCAAAGGCCTGTCGCCCTGGCCCGGGGCCCCTGCGCTTCGTGGGGACGGCGCAACGCTTCGTCTTGGCGTAACATCATCTCCGCGTGCCGTCCTCGGCGTTCCAATGGGTGTGGTGGCGGCACTGGGAGATATTAGAGCGTACCCGGCCAGGAGCTTTGGCACACTCAAGTTCATCTCTTCGTGAAACCTGCTGCTCGGGTTCTCCCATGCCTCCAGGATGACCTGCATCTGCCCGGTGTCCTTAGCTTTCAGGGCATTTGTCTGATCGTAATCGTCGGTCCCGCTCAAAGCGTCGAGTAGGTCGCTACTAGCCCCACTCATGTCGCCATACTTGGCCTTACACTTTGCTAAGCCGAAATACAAAATGCTTCTCAAATTATTGCTCGCTAGAGTATTGTCCCTCTCCAGGGCGTTTTGGTACATGTCGGCTCCAAGAATAAAATTGCTGCCCAAACAAGCCTTCTCGCCGAACCAACGCCAGGTCACTGCGCTTTCTAGAAAAACGTTGAAACCCTTCTCAATCGTCGTGTTCGCACCGTCAGATTCGAAAACCAAGGGGCTGTTCGTTTTCTTGAGCGACGCGTAGACAGCCTTGAAGGCTTTCGTAGCAGTCGCCAAATGATTCAAGTCGCTTTCCTTCTTCCCCCACTGCTCGTATATGTGCGCCATGTAAAATGTCAAGTCAAGCTGCGTAAAAGGAGCTGGGGCTCCGCGGCTCATAGCGTCGTACATGTATGCCCTGGCCTGCTCGAAATTCCCCAATTTTTGAAGTAGGGAGCTCGACGTTATGGAAACACTATTTAGATTAGGGTAGTGGGGGAAGGACCTCACCAGAACTCCCAGGGTCTGGGCGGCGCGGTCGAACTGCCCGCAGTGTATTCGGACGTTCGAGGCGTCAAGCCAGCACTCCACATTTGAGGCGACTTCGATGTGCTCAAATGCCTTATCCCAGGCTTTGTTCGAAAGTTTCAGGTGGTCGCGATCTCCTTTTGCCCCCCCCGAAATGTAGGCCCGAAAGTGCGAGCGTGCGAGTTTCGTGTAAAAATGGCCGTCTCCTTTGTGGCCGAAATCTACCGCTCGCTGCAAGAGATTTGCGGCGCACCTGTGCATTGGACCGCTCTCACTGCTGCTGTCGTGACACAATACCCCCAGTTTTACAAGCATGTTCATTCCGACCAAGATTTCGTCTCTTGATTCGACATCCTTTGGCGATAAAGAGCTAATTCGTCGCTGCGGGCTCGCGATTCCACCCCTGCCCGTTTCTTTCTGAATCTCCATCATCTCCATATCTTCCACAACGCCCTTCATGATTCGCTTTTTCATCCCGTAGGTGTTCTCCTTGTCCCGGAGCACTCCCATATACTCCTTGGCGTACTCTATTCTCGCACTCTCTTTCAAGCGTCGCCTTAAAAACTTCCACTTGCCCTCCTTGGCCTTTCTCACAGCCAAATTCCGAAGCTCTTTTAGTTCCAAATCCTCTTCTCTTTGCACTGGCTCGCCCACGAATTTTTCTAGAACAAGCAAAACGGGTAGGTCGACTGCCTTCCTGTAAACAAGTGTTCCATCAGCATTGAGTGATTGTCGGCCACCACGGCGGCCCTGCTTCTTCCCTTCTCCTCCCGTCCAATTTTTCCGCAACGCAGTGAGCTTTGTAATTCTCTTCTTCCCATCTTCGTTGTCGTCCTCTTTCCCTCCTCCCCTGATGATATTATTGTTCATGTTTAAGTTGTTCATGACCGCAGTTAGGGCATCGATAGCCCGCTGGTGCTGACCACATCGCCGTAAACTCTTCGCAAGCTTCATCCCAACTCTCGGTTTGTCGATGTGAACCTCAACTTGGTTGAGCCTCTGCATCGATTGCTCGTACAAGTCAGTGGCTAATACATCATGATCTGCCGAAGAGCAGATGTCACCGAAGTGTACCCATGTGCGGTAGTCCTCAAGCCACTCTGCCACAGTGTTGAAATTTGCCATCCTCATATTTTTGTGCTTGGGCTTGGCTTGCTTGTCGTCTGTACCGTTTTCGTCGTTCCTAACGTTATTAGCGTTGTCGTCGTCGTTACCATTTTTTGGGCCATCCGCACTTTCCTCCTCCAGCTGCTTAAGTTGGTCGAAAACAGTCTCATAAGCGCGCATGGCTATCTGGTAGCTCTGCGATGGTTGCTCACCATCCCCGACACGTGCTACCCCTCCCTCGCTGAGAGCCTTCTCTTCGTGACATCTTGCCATTAAGAAGGCAAGATCTACGCTGTCGTAGGGTGCCTCTGCACCACTACTGACTGCAGAAAACATATATGCAATACTCTGTTCGTACTGACCGAGCGCTTTGAAGAGAGAAGAGCTCATGACGGCGATACTACCGCTATTATAACTCTTAAAGTTCTTCAAAATAGTCCCAAAACATTCGGCCGCCACGTCATACTTGCCATGGCACACGTTTGCAAGCGCATACTCATACCAGGTGCGAGGATTAGCAGTCGTGGATAAGTGCTTCATCGCTTCATCCCAGGCTACTAGGCAATAGTTCAGGTGCATAATCTCGCCATTACCGCTTCCCCGGCCCTGCTTGTTGTACAGGCGCCAATGACTCCTAGCTCTTGCTCGCCAGAATCGACCTTCCAGGTGAGCGGCGTAGTCAGAGTCGTAGTTGCTATTGAGTAAATTCAAATATCCCAGGTCATGAGCACGAGCTAGCAAAACGCAGGCGGCAAGGTTCATGTTGTTGGTGGCATTTGGACCATCGACTTCCGCCGCGCAGCTGTGTCCCATCCGAGCAATGTCAATAATTAGTTCTTCGCTGCACTCAGACTCGGGTTTCCCAACGTGGCTGGCAAAACCGTCGATTATGTTGGCTCGCAGCGACTCTCTTGCCAGACCTCTGATGCCTTCCCTCAGGACTCTCCACTTCCGCCTGGACTCGACGTGGGCTTGCACGTCCTCAAGGGTATGTATATTTTTCACACGCGGGTCTTTAGAGTCCTTGAAACCCTGTCGATACTTGGTGACGACGTCGCCTTCGACAGAGCCGACCCTATTTCTGTCGAGCTCTTCTTCCTCGATCTTCAGCGCGAGCACCTTGTCCGATTTCTTAAGGTACGCGTCGAAGATGGAGGCGAGTGGCATATTAACCTCATCGTCGAATCTGCTGCCAAAGTTGGAGAGCTCCTCCCAATTCTCTAAGAGAGACCTCGCCTTACCCGTGGCCTCGCTCTCCGGCTGTAGCAATGCTTGCTTACAGGCTCGGACGGCAAAATTCATTTGTCCACAACGGCAGTGGGACTTAGCCAGCCCAAACCAGAGCTGTGCGAGCTCGACAGGCTCGGCCTCTTCCTCAGAGTCCGACTCAGAGCCGCCCGACGAGTCGTCTTCCGAGGACGACTCTCGAGTGTCCTCCTCGGTGGCAACACTTGCTTTCCCTTTCCCCCCGTAACCTCGCTTTGGACTACTTTCAGTGTCGCTGTCTTCGTTGGGAACATCCTCGATGCGAATCTTTATGGCTTTTTGGAAGTAATCAACAGCCAGCAGATACTTGCTTGAGTCGTAGGCGCGCTGTGCGAAATCTCTGTAAGTTGCCGGATCTTCTAGCCACTCGTCAAAGTTAACCTCTTCTTCATCAATCTCCTTGGATTCGACTTTAGCCGTAAATACCTTCTCGAGAGCAAGGTTTGCAACCTTTCGCCTGTCATTTCCGAGAGGAGAAAGGGTCGGGTCGACAGAAGAGGCATCGGAACCATTATCGTCTTCGCCATCACCGTCGCTTTCATCACCCTCTTCTCCTTCCTCATCATTCCCCTTTCTCTCCGTCTTCCTTTCCTTCCTTTTTTTATCGGTTGTTAAGCTGCTAATACTCGTGTTCGCCGTGCTTTCATCCTCTCCCTCAATAGTAGGATCACGCGCTAGCCACTCCTTGTCTGCCAAATCTGCCCATTTGAGATAGATCTGGCTCATGAAAAAAATAACGTCCATGTGATTGAAAGCATTCTGCAAGCGTCTGTTCTTCGTCGAATTCGCGCAGTACGCAACAGCCTGCTCGAATTGCTTCAATTGGTAGAGGAGGATGGCGGCGTCGAGTTGCACGGAGGCGATATGAGGGTAGCGGGGGAACGACCTCACCAGTACCCCGAGCGTTTGAGCGGCGCGCTTATAGTCTCCCAGGCAAGTACTGACATGCGCGCTCTCCCTCCAGCAACCCACGTCGCACGCAACCTTCACGTGCACGAGGGCCTTCTCCCAGCTCCAGGCGGACCGGATTAGGTGGATCCGTTCCGCCCTTATACCGTCTCGGAGCCAAAGTCTGTAATGAGCCCGGGCCAAGTTAAGATAAAAGTCAGCGCCGGAATTCGGCACATCGGGATCACCAGTGAAGCCACTGTCGGCGGCCTTTTGTAGAACGATAGCAGCGCATCGATCCAACTCGACACTTCGATTCGGACCGGTGTCAACGCACAATTTGCCCATTACGGCCAGCATATTCCCGGAGATGGCATGCTTGGGGGCGTTCAACAACTGCATTTGGTAGTAAGCTCGCGCGGCACCCTTAAGACGGTCGCGGAGGGCGGTCCAGTGAGCAGTCGATCTTGCCGGGCGCCCTCCTCTCGTCCGTTTGGATGACTTCAGTAGGGTCAAGCGGGTCTCGCGCCGTTCTCTATCTTTTTCTGCCGCGACTGCGGCAGTTTCAATTTGCCTCAAAACTGCCGAAGAGGGGATTGCAGAAGCATATCGATCCAGTATCGACAGAACGTCCAGGTTCAGCTCAATTTCAAAGTATTTCGTGGGATACTTGAGTTTTTCCCATGAGTTCTCGTAGGTTTTTGCCTCCTCTTTAGGCATGAACTTGTCTTTACTCGCGACCTTAGCAGCTTTCTCAGCCAAAGCCAGCGCCTCTTTCGACTTTCCAGCCCTTATAAGTGCCCTAGACACGAATGCATAAAGCTTCGCTCGGGGGGGTTTGGGCGGTTCCCTCCTGAGGCCCTCTCTGTAAAGGTCCGCCGCGAGAACCCTCTGCCCAGCCGCGGAGGCTGCATCCCCGAATTTTCTCCACGTCGCGTAGCTGTCAACCCAGCCCTTCGCCCCGAGTCCCGCCCACTCAGTCTTGAACATCATCCCTCCCGTCTCCGCCTCAAACTCGTAGCAGCGTGCGAAGCCCGCCTTCGCCTGCTGCTCCACGTTGAGAGGTGGAGGGGTAACCAAGTCGTCTGGGTCTTCAACAGCCGCCGGATCCATCGAAGAGAAGGCCTCGTGCCAGCGCTGGTAGAGCCTGGACATGAAAAACATCAAGTGGAGGTTCCGAAGGGGTTCTGGAGCCCCCTTTGCCATCGCGTTGTGCATGTACGCGACTGCCTGCTCGTACTGCTTGAGCTCGGCAAGGATAGCGGATACAGTCACAGAGTTCATCGCAGCGCTTTTGTTATCAGGAAAGGAAGTAATTACCGTCCCGAGGATGTTGGCCGCTCCCCGGTAGTCGCCGAGCCTCTGGGATGTGAGAGCGGCCGAAGCCCAGCAATTTACGTCCGTAGCGTTGGCCATATAACGGAGCGCCTGTTCCCAGCCTTCTATCGCCCTCTCCAAGTGCACTCTCTCCCGCCCTATAGCGTTGGCCTTGGAAACGGCATCGTCAAGCTGGTTCACTGACCCTCCTCCACAATCCCAGCATACGGTATGAGCTTGGGCGTACTTCTTCCAGAAAAATCCTGCACCCCCATCGGCGTTAGCCGGGTCAAAACCGCAAGCGTACGCCTTCTCCAGTAGCAGCACAGCCATACGAGAAAGGAAAGGAGACGAATGAGGCCCCGTATCCACACAAGCGATCCCAAGACGAACCACATTGTCCAGGTTCGTCGGGTTCCTCATGACCTGCTGCCGGAGCAGCTCCCGAGAGGCTGGCTTGAGTTTATTTCTTAGAGCTGTCCAGTTCCGCTGCGCGCGAGCTTTTCGCTGCTCCTCCGTCAGAAACATCTCTTTCGCACTTTTCCTGAATCCCCTCGACTGCCTCGACCCTCGAAAGTTTTGGGAGTTGCGGAAATCACGGGAGCTGCGCGACTTTCGGGACTTATCCACTTCCTTCGGCTGGTATTGATTTCCCTCTTCCCAGCTGTTGCTCTTTCTCTCACGACGTTTTGTGACCAAGGAAGGGAGTTTATCTTTCCCATGCCCGCCGGCACCGTCGGCATCCCCGACCTTGCGGTGCCTCTCGTATGGGTTACGGGGATTCCTCAGCGGTGCCAGCACGGATACCTTGCGGCTCATGCCTCCTCGAGCTCGAGCTCCCGGATCGTCGCCGTCTTCGTCGTCGTCATCTTCATCACTGCTATCATCAAAGGTCCTCCCAACCTTCATCTGCTCTCTGAGCAGAGCCCTTTTCTTGATCTCCGCCTTCCTTTCCGCGAAGGTAAGTTGGTGCCAGGGTTTGTCCTTTTTGCCCCTCTCTATCTCTCTCATGGACCTCTTCCTCCTCTCCACGTCCTTCGCAGGCATCATCTGTTCCCAGGGAAGGTTTCCAATGGCGTCGATCTGCCCCTCGAAGACGCTCATTTCCATCGGTGTCGGCTTTCCCATCTCAGCTGTCGGCGGTATCTCTCTCCTCATGATCTGCTCCACAATGTCCGGAGCCCCATACAGTGGTCCGTTCCAAGGCGAACTAAAACCCTCAGGTATCGGTGCCCCGAAAGACCTTAGCCCCTTCCTCCTCGCTCCCTTTTCTATGTCGCAGTCCCGGGCCGTGTACCCGTGAGTCATGTTCCAGTAGGCATACTTCCCGTCGCGATTGTGATTGCAAGTCGTGATCCGCCGGTGACAAAGGGGGCAGATAGTTGCAAAAGACGAGAGTACTCGTCGAAACATCAACCTAGAGGCCGCTCGAGCATGCATTAAACGATAAGAGGAGGGAGAAGGGGATTTCTCAATCGAAGATGATAAAGCGGCAAGGGCAAGTGACCCCGGAGAAGCAATTTGAACAGGCGGAGACAATTTTTCACGCTTGGACTTGCGACCGCCCTTTGTTTTGCGCCTAGACGAAGCCTTTTCAGATCCACTCTTGTTAGAAAGGAGACTTGACTTAAACTTGGGCAAATCAGCCCCCCCCCTCAATTTGATGTTGATCAGTTCAAAACAAAACCTCCGCTGGCCCCTGGCACCTCCTTCAATCAAACAGTCTGCTCCCTCTCCTACGAGAAACCTGATGCCCTTCGCGTCTCTCGAAAGACAAGCCAAGTGCAGCGCAGTCATTCCCATTTTATCTCTTGCGTTCACGTCAATAATCCTCCCCCCCCTCCCCGCTTCCAGTAGAACCAAAATAGGGTGCTCCGACGGTTTGCAGCGCAGAAACGACGCCTCGTCCATTGTATAAGCCGCCAAATGCAAGGGAGTCCTGCCGATCTCGTTGCGGCAAGTGAGAGAACCGCCGTAAGAAAGGAGCTGGCGGAGGAGGACCACATCGCCCGAGTAAGCCGCGCAGTGCATGAACGTGTTCCCTTTCATTGAGGGGTTGGAAGACGAGGTGGAGCGGGTGTATCCCATAGCCGCCTCGCTATTTGGCGAGATACCGAACTCTAAAAGAACGGAAACGATAGGAGGCCAGCCAGAGAGGAGGCCGTAACTGGCGACTCTGTTGGGAAGGGTGGATGGGGTCTCCTCCATGTACTGGAGGAGCTGTCGGAAATATGTAGCATGTCCTTTATCGATTGTGAGCTTGTAGGTGTCAAAAAGAGACGGGGGATACTGGGCGGGGAGCGGGTTGGGATCTTGAATGTTCACGTTGTAGGGAGGAAGGGAGGACTTAGCGAGGCCATCAGAAACCAGGTCAAGCCAAGTAACTGAACGCCACTGGACAGGGTGCGGCTCGATGATGTAAGAAGAGTGGAGAGAATTCGGACCGTGATAAGGTTTGGGGAGCTGTATCGCTCTCCTCTGCCTCTCTGATTCTTCCAGAGCGGCTATTCGCACCGACTCTCGCTCCTCCGCGGTCGGCTTGGGCAAATCATCTTTGTAACCCTTCCAGGCGTTGAGAGTCGTCTGTAGCAGCCGTCGGTTTATCTTAAGAGATCCTAGTCGAATTTTCCACCGTTCACGACGGAGGCGGAGAAACTGCTGCAGTCCAGACTCGTTGGGGTAGGAGAGCGAGTCGGAGGAGTCATTTAGGGAGTCCCGCTGGGAGTTAGAGCTGGAGGAGGACGCAGAAGAAGCGGAAGAAGGTCGCGATGAAGGGGTTTCAGCGCGCTCGGAGAACGAGGGGGGCATGGCAGCTAAAAGACCACACCCGAGCAAGCCGCAACCTTAGTACGTCTGTACGCAAGGCAGTCTGCAAGCAAAGTTGCCAGCACGAGAGTCCTCCCAAGTGCAATGTAAAACAGCAAAGAAAGGTGAATCCCACAGACCGAAAAGATAGAATGATACTCTTACTCCAACGCTACCAAAACTGGCAAAGGTTATCCCTTACCCTAGCTTTTTGAGGAGGGAGGGTTTGTATTTTTGTGATTACACGAGGCCAGCTTGATGGAGTTGGGGGGCCAGGGAAAAAATTATGACAGGAAAAGTCGACCTACCAGCAAATATTTGATTTGGATTTGCTCACGTAGACAATAATATCGCCAATTTCCAAAATTGAGCTTTGTCGTAGAGTTGAACCATTTTCTTTTCTCTCCTATTTCGAATGCGTGTTGAGAAGACTGTCCGATTAAATTCACGTAGAAAGTTTAACGCAACACTCGCCTCTATAATGCCTGTGTTCTCCAAGAAGAAGGCGTCAAAAATCCCCCAGCCGGCCAGCCTTATCGGAATGCTAGCGTCCGAGAAGGAGAACAGGCTTAAGTCAGAGCAGCTGCTAGTTAAGGAGCGGGCGAACATGGAGAGCAACAAAAATGCGCTGGCATTGAAGGAGGAGGAGGGGAGAGGGGAGATCAGGAGATTGAGAGGAGAAGTGGGGAGATTGGAGAAGGAGTTGGACGTTATGAGGAGGATGGTCAATGGCTTGAGGGAGGAGAAGAACGAGACAAAGAAGGAGGTCGAGGAGGCGAGGGTCAAAGTATCAAAGTTAGAATCGAAATTGGGACTTTCGCTGGGAAACACGGGGCTAGGGAAGATGAATATGACGCTGAGGAGGGAGGTTAAGAAGCTAGGGACTGAGATAAAGGGTTTGAAACAGACTTGTATTATGAAGGATGACGAGTTGGTTAAGGCCGCGAGCGAAATCAATGTATTAAGCAAAGCGCTGGAGATACAGCAGAACGGATTAGACGAGTACAGCAACGGGAGAAAGGTAGGGGTGAGGGAGGGTTTACTTTATCAACTCAGCTTGAGGAAGGAAGAATGCCATAACCTGGCTTTGGAGTTGGCAGAGCGGAGCAAAAGGGCAAGGCAGAGTGACAAGGAGATAGGAAGGTTAATGAACGAGAGAGGGGAGATGGAGAAGGAGCTCGAAAGCGCGGAGGCGCACGTTGTTACGCTGACAGAACAGCTCGTCGAGTATGATAGCAGCATCAATGCTATGAAAGCGGAGCTTGAGAGCAAGAGAATGGATATTAGCGAGCTACTCGGATTTGTGGAGAAAATCTCGGCTGACAATTCATCGAATACTCGGAAAATCGAGAACCTCAGGTCCGAGAACGATGTTCTGAGAGTAAAGCTAGAGGACGCTGTGAAGGCCCAGGGAGACTCTGCTTTAGGTTTAAGGGAGCGGATCGCGGAGCTTGAGGACCAGCTGACGAGAAAGATCGCGTTGCATAAAGTTTCAGAGGAAAGATTAAGGGAGGAGAGGGACAGTGGGCGGATTCTAAAGGAGAAATTAGCATTAGCGCAAGAAGAGAGGGCTAAGTTTGACTCCCTGAGGGATGATCTTGGGGTCATCCAGAAGGGCCTGCGGAGCGAGAGTGAACTCAGGGAAAAAGGAGAGAGAGAAAATACAGAGTTGAAAGGCACAATCGCTGTGTTGAAGGAAAAAGGGGATGAAATGGGAAGGGAGATAGAAGTCTTGAGAGAGGAGAGGGAGAGGGCGGTGAAGGAGAGGGATGCCGCCTTGCAAAATGTCGTGGAAATGGGAGCGGGATTGGGAGGCGAGAGGGGTATCGAAAGGGAAACGAAAAATAGATTGATGCTTCAGCACACTTTAATGGAGCAGCTTCACCACGAAAGGAATTTGCGGAAACTCGCAGAAGAAAAAAGTTTGCAACTTTTGGGCCAATTGGAAGATTGATGACAGTGACTTTCTGGCTTGCCGGTGTTGATAATTTTGTAGCAGTGAAGTGGATTTTTTTTGGCTAGCAGCAAAACATATGTATTTTAATAAGCGAAGGGAAGGCGGGTACCTGTTATATTAGCTTTTTTCAGTTTTCTTTCCCGGCCGCTGCTGCCGCAGCCTTCGTCCTCATCTTCTGGCTTTTTTTCGACGACAGAAATTTCATCTGCAAAGGCGATATCTTCTTCGTCGTTTCTGCTCTGGATCGCACACTCGATCGCACACTCGATCGCACACTCGACCCAAAACTTGACTTCGTACTTGAATTTTTCTCTTGACTCCGCTCCCTGTTGGCAACCATCACATTAGGGCTTGCGGAGAAAGAGAGGGCAAGCTTGGGCGTCTTTTTAACCGAGCTTTCCTTATTTCCGATGGCTTTCTTCGGCGTCGGTGTTTTATCTTTGGCAACATCGTCCATCCAAGTATCTCTCATCGCATTTTCCACCGCTTCCTTCGGCCTCGTCTTCTTTTCGCTGCTGGCTGGCAACTTACCCCTCAGACGGAAGTTGATGTTCTCAAGCTCCCTGACTCTCGACCTGAGGGCCTCTGCCTCCCTTTGGCTAGCGGTATTCTTCTTCGCTTGCTCTTTTGCATCCTCCAACGCCATTTTGTATAGATCAACGCTAACCCTAGTCCCCAGGGCCTCTAACTGGGCTGTAAGCACCTGGATCTCTTTCTGGTAAATCGCCTCGTTCCTCCTCCACTCGACCATACGCTTCTCTCCCTGGAGACGGTCTTCCTCGTCCCCTCGTAATTGAGCGCTCTCAATTTCCCTGATAGTTTCTCGACTCTCATCAAGGAGTTTATTGCTCTCTTTGAGCTTCTCGAGTAGGACCTCGTTTTCCCGCTGGTGTCTCTTGACTTCTCCTTTCAAGCTCTCCACCTCTTCATTGTTATCATTCGATCCCACTACCGCCTTCTCCATGTTTGCGAGAGTTACCGCCAACGCAGTTGTTGCTGCCGCAGCAGACTTCACATCTTCCTCAGCCTTAGCAAGCTTCTCCGCGTATACAACCTTTTCTCTCGTCATCTCTCTGATAGTATCCTTGATCTGATCGTTGTCCATTTTCAACCTCTTCCTCTCCCCCTCCACCCTAGTCAGTTCGCTCTCAATCTCGTACTTTTCCAAATTCGCGCGGTCTAGCTCATCACATGTCGACCGCAACTGCGAGACGACATCATTGATTTCTCGGCGGTTGCGAGTCCTCTCCTCCTCAATTCCCCCCCGCTGTGCATTAATTATTTTGTTCAGTTCGGCGATTTTGATCTTGTACTCCCTAGCGGAGGCGTGGTGGTGTTCTAGGGTTGTTGTGTGGTGTTCTCGAGCCTCAAGGAGTAGCAATTTCGTCTTTTCGAGCCGTTCTTCCTTGAATTGCAGCTCTTCCCGGAGGGTTTCTTGCAAGTTATTGGATTTGTCGTTGCCTTCAGATTTTTCGCCGTTATCATCTTTATTACCGCCGATATCATGAACGACGGCCTTTCGTTGATTGACGGTTTTCTCACTCTCTAATCTCTGCACCTCCTCTGTCAACCTTTCCACTCGGGATCCCAACTCTTCCACTTCCTTCGCCTTCAAGGCCTCCACCTCCTCCATTTGCCTTTTAAGGTTGGTAACCATCGTCTCGAATTCCTTCCTGGTATTTTCCTCTCCGCTCCTGAGCTTCTCCACACGGGATTCCAACGCGTTTTTAACACTTTCCATCGAAGATAATTTCCCCTTCAAATCGTCTGCAATTTTACGAGGGACGGTGCGGATCAGTTTCGACTGCATTTGATAACAGAGATCGCAAGCCTTCGCATCGGTCGGTAGTGAAGGCGGTGGCGGTGGCGGCGGTGGGGCCGTTGTCTTATTATGTGTCTTTGTCGATAAACCGCCACCATACATTTGCAGCATGCTCTTCGTCTTCGGACTAAGGCTGTCCAGAATCTCATCACTGGGGAGGAATTCATCAGTGGAATTAGCATTTTTCTTGGGTGTCCTCATTTGATTTATAGGGGTGATGTTTTCCTTGGATTCCTCTGGATTGGACACGTCTTCTGCAGTTATAATTTGGGGAGGTTGAGCGAGTGAAGTGAGGCGCGAGGAGTCCAGGGGCAGCTCGGAAAGAACATTCGTAGACGTGTTTGGGGCATCATCGTCGTTCGATTGAGAAGAGTCGACGTAGACGGAGAATTCATCCGGGTCAGTTTCTTCCTCCTCTACATACTTTTCTTCAGTGACTGTCATATCGCCCTCCAAAGCGTCCGTATAATTGCTGATATCACTTACGAAGCTGGCGTTGTGCATGCGATTTCTTGGAGTTCCAGCTATTTTGTAAGGTGACTTGAAGAACGACTGCGGCAAAAATTGGGCTCGCTTGTCACTGTCATTGTCATTGTCACCATCGTTGTTGTTTTCATCGTCGTAATTATCTTCGAATCGCACGCGGTTTTCTCTCTTTCGAAGCTCAATCTCCTTTCCCCTAGCAATTGCCTCCAAGGCAGGGTACTTTCCACCATGATCATTCGCCAAGACGGAAACTATCGCCCTGATCTCATCTAACGACGTGATAGATTTGATGTAGTCAAGATCCAGCATTGAGAGGGTGACCGTGGTTGAGGCGGTTGAAGTCGTCGCGGTGGAGTTTTCTCCAGGGCTGCTTACAACTGCGGACTTCTCATTGCTCAAGTACACAAGTGCCTTCCTCACGCTCTTGGGAAGCTGATCAAACTCATCCCCATCAACTTTGTTATCGTCCCCATCGTCAACTGGGGAGGGAGGGCGGTAATACGGCGTGAATGATTTGCTACCGCCGTCAGGGACGCTGGTTTCGGGGGAAGAGTTGGAGACCGTCAAGGAAGAGACTGGAGATTTGTTGGAGTCTTCCGCAAGAGGGTAGGTGACTTCGATTATTGTCGAAGCATTGGTTGCATAGTTGGAGAACGACTGAGACTGCGCAGACAAGACGGTTTCGTATTGATTATCGTTCTCTTGATTTCGGTTCTCTTCATCTTTTTGATCTTCACAATCATCGTCATCTGTGATACGAACTTTGTCATCATCTTCAACAGCATCGTCAATGGGTTGTTCAGCTGCTATTACAGGGGACGCAATATACGATTGGGCTGCTACCACAGGGGACGATTTAAATGTTGCTCCTGGCGGCGGGGAGGATCCAACCGGTACTGAAGTGGGAGATGGAAGCGCTGCCGCCCCCGCATGTGGCGATTCAACTGGTCCTGGAGTGGTCGGTTTGAACGCTGGTACAGGGGAAGACTGAACCGCTACCGGAAGAGGAGATTGATTTGCTACCGCAGGGGGTGTGCACCCAACAGCAGGACTCGTCTCCTTCAGAATCTCCACCTTGCAATTCACACTGGGAGAAAACAAACCTCCCTCCCCCTCACCTCCCACTACCGGCGTTTTACTGGTAGGCGTGGGCGTGGGCGTCGCGGCGGAGCGAATAGGGGTAGAAATAAACGCGCTACCCTGTTTACCGCCGAAAACGACGGCTGATGCCAGAGCAGGCTCCACAGCAACAGCGGGTTTCAATGCCACAGGTGGCTGCAAAGCCCCAGGGCGAGGGCCTCCTCGTAGCAAGGGGCTCGTTCGCGGTCGGATATTCTTGACAAGGGGTTGCGAGGAGGTGGAGATCTTTTGGAGCTTTGAACGCGTCACTCGTCCGTGGGATGGAGTTGCGAAACTACGGCGGGAGCGGGGGGTGGATGAAGATGCCTTCAGGTTGCCCTCTGTGTTGCAAAAGGTGACTTGAATCGAGGTTTCTGAATTTTTGAAGAGCGAGACGACGTGATTGTATTCACTCCCCTTTACAGAGGAGCCGTTTACGGCTTCCACTACCCATCCCGCCTGGATTGAGTGCTTTGTTGCTTGTGTCAAGGAGCTCGGGATGGGGGAAGGGGTAAGGGATGCAATTCTGCAACCCAGCGAGCGTTTGGACGCTGTGGTGACAACGGGAGCGAACTCCAAACCAAGAGGCTCGCTTAATTTCAGCGTAATTGTTGTAGTCATCCTCAGTGAGAGTGGGTTTTTATATACCCCCTTCAAATCCGATGACCAGATTAGGCTATATTAAAGCCCTTTCGAGGTTTTTAAAATGTCAAAGAAAGAAGAAGGGGGATTATATGTGACCGGGAAACGAAGTGATTCTAAAATATAATGCTTCTGAAGAGAAATATTCGAAAAACTACGAGTTTTGAACAAATTTACAAACGACGGAGCGACGTGATCCGAACCCCCCCCCCCTTTTTTTGACAGGCAGTTTAGGCAGGTTTGAGGGCACCTTTTGCCCCAATGCCGTTGAGATTTGCCATCATCATCCACCTCATCCTCCTCCCTTGGGCCCTCCCCTTCTCATCATCTCCAGCTCCCCCCCAAACTCCAGGTTCCCCCCAACAGCTAATCGATCTCCTGTTGTCATCCTCATCCGACCGCGGCTCTTCCCTTTCCCCAGCCTCTGTGTCCTCTGCTCGCTCTTTGATAGCCTCCCTCTGTGATCTGCAGCCCTCCCCCCCAACCGACGCGGACATCGCCGGCCGCTGGTCCCTGCTAGCCACCCTCACCCCTCAGTCCCCCGATGGCACCGACAGCGATCTCAACAGTGTCCCCTTCTGGTCTTTTGCCTCCTGGCAAAACTATTTGACCTCCAAAGGCCCCTCCCCAGTGCAGGGTCTGCTCTCCTCCTCTCGCGTGTCCAATGTAGCTCAGATCCTCATCCCAGGCCCCAGCGGCCGTTTCGACAACCTGATCGACATCGGCCTCCCCTTCGGTGCCAGCGCTGCTCTGCTTCTCCGCGCGAGCCGCGAGTCGATCTCAGGAGAGCCCAAAGGTCGACTCACCTTCCGATTCAAGACGGGCCGATTTCTCTTGAAGGAAGTTCTCTTCGGTGGAGACCTTGCCGTGCCTTATCCGGTTCCCTTCGATCTCCTCGGGCCTCGCGCGATTGGATACCTCGACACGACCGTTTTACAGGATGATTTGAGGGTCAGTGTAGGCAACAAGGGCACAACTTTCGTCTTCCGGAGGGAGAATGATCCCACCAGGGCCTCTCTCGCCGTTGGGAGCTACGACCGCGCTCTGGAGTTCTCCGAGGCGGGCGCCAGGGAGACTGAGCTCGAGACTGAGCTCAACGCTGCCATCGGGCTCAACGCTGCCATCGAGAGCCCGAAGAGGCCCGTCATTTTGTGCCCAGCCCAGTTCTCAGGACCCAAGGACTACGGGGAGCTCTGCGCATTGCTTCGCGCCAGGGGGCACCCCGTCTACGTCGCGCGTCTCACCTTGTGGAAGTGGCTCTCACTTCTCAAGAACTTCGGGACCTCCCCGTACTGGTCAGGATCTCTCACGCCTGAGGCCACTGTTGACTTCTATTTGGACAGCATCAAAGAGGCTGTCGAGCGATGCAGAGCTGCACAGGGCGAGGGCGCGGAATACTCGCTCGTTGCGCACAGCATCGGGGGATGGATTGCGCGCGCTTGGCTCGGTGGTGGCGGTGGCG
>Ga0115557_1001009_pt1 | contig 19438 bp, 14 predicted proteins | sample COGITO_mtgs_1104_FD_87280 | JGI IMG/M metagenome (GOLD analysis project Ga0115557, IMG submission 87280) | Pelagic marine microbial communities from North Sea - COGITO_mtgs_110421 | ecosystem: Environmental > Aquatic > Marine > Epipelagic | place: Germany:Helgoland, sampling site Kabeltonne...
ACAGAAATTAAAAGTGTCTTTCATTGGGAGGGGGGTAAGGTTTGATTTTCATGAAACTGCAAAACGAAAAACAAATCGTTCGTGCATCTCCCATCTCACGCAAGTACCCCCCCTCTTTCCCCAGCTTTGCATAACCCCCCCAAATCTTCTTGTATGGCAACTTCTGCCTTTTCTATCCCTGATTTGGCTGATTTACTGTTACAGCATAAGGCAGACTTTGAGCACCTTCGGGCTCAAGCTTTCGTTGTGTTGATAGGTGGGATAGGAGGTATTCTTCTGCTGGCTAGCCTTGGTTTCCTCGCATATTTCCAGCTGACGTCCTCGCATCGGCACGTTGAAAAGCTTCACTCGCAGTGAGATGGTAGCGGTCGTCGCTGCATCATATTGTGCTCTTGCTTTCTTGGGTGTGTGTGAGGGTTTTAATCTCCCTCCCAATTTCAAAAAAAATCATCGAGCCCCGTGGAATCGAATCCGAATCAATTCTGCACATTTCGCCGAAAAAGAAGATGCTCCTGTTGTCGATGCCGATGCCGATGCCAATGCCAATGCTAATGCTGATGTCATTGCACCAACATACGGAAGTGAGGTTCTGGCCCTTGCGCTTCCTGCGTTGGTGACTCTGTCTTTAGATCCCCTAATGTCACTGGTCGATACTTTGTTTGTGGGGATGTCATCACCGCAATCCCCTCTCCCTCTGTCTGCTATGGCTGTTGCCAGTGCTCCTCTGACTTTTGCCGTCTTTGCCAGTAATTTTTTGTCCACCGCCACTGCGCCGATCGTTGCGAAACAGATGGGGGGGGGTGAGGAAGAGGAGGCTCGTGAAACGGGCCGTCTAATGCTGAATGTCGCTTTGGTTTTTGGCCTTGCATTGTCGGCTGGATTTTTCCTGAATGCAACAGCAATCCTCGCTGCCTTTCAGTCGACACCATCGACAACGCTGTCTCTCTCTCTCCCATTTCTTCGAATAAGGGCTATGGCAATGCCTGCAATTCTCACCGCTACTGCATCGATAGGTATTCTTCGGGGATATCTTGATACGAAAACGCCTCTACGAGTCGCATTTATTGCCAACGCGGTCAACCTCCTCGTTGACTTGGTAACGATTTTTGGATTGAAGTTGGGGAGCACAGGGGCAGCCATTGCGACCACATCGGCTGAAATTATTGCTGCTGCCCTTTTTCTTGACAAGCTTCGTGAGATTGAAATTTCGCCTGATCTCATTCCTCGCCAGCTCGCGAAATACAAGCCGGTTCTCCTTGCGTCGTCCTCTGTTTTTCTTCGCACGTTGATCCTCCAGTCCGTGCTTGCATCTGCGACTTTTGTTCTTGGAGGGGAAGTAAGAGATGTGGCAGCGCACCAGATTGCTCTTCAGATCTGGCTCATCGGCAGCTTTGTCAGCGACTGTCTGGCCGGCGCTGGCAGTGGTCTTATTGGACGCGAAATCGGTCGTCGCAACGATGCTGGTGTTAAGGCTGTCACGAAAAATGTTGTGGTTCTCTCGACTGTGCTCGGGGTCATTCAGGCTCTCATCCTCGGACTCGCGACTGAACGTGGAGGGTGAGTCGGCAATAATAATTTTGGGAATTTTTTTGGAGCTCGTCGTCGTCTTGCTAATCAATAATACAACACCGCACATCACATCGCTTTGCAGATTAATGGAAATTTTTACTAGTGATGCTGGAACTCTCTTGAGGCTACACAAAATTGGCCCACTTATTTATCTATCTCAGTGTGCCAATTCCGTCGCCTTTGCTCTTGATGGCGTTTTGCAAGGTGCTGGCGAGTTCACGTTTCAAGCTTGGGCGATGTTGTTTTCCGCTGTGCTCGCGAGTGTCTGGTTTTTTTCTGGTGGTGGTGGTGGTGTTGGATTTGTCGGCGGGGTCGATGGTGGGGAGGGGAGCTTGCTGCTCGTTTGGGAGGCTCTCGTTGTGTTCATGGGCGGGCGGCTAGCAACGAGTTTATTCAAAGTGAAGGACAACGATATGTTATGACAAAAAAAATTGGAAACTGTAGGAAAGAGATAACAACGGAGACAATGAACGGACAATGAACGGACAATGAACGGACAAAACAATGATAACAAAAAAAACAAGGAGACGCCGTTTGTGGATGCGAGGGAAACCAAGCACCCTTTTTTACGCTAGTTCTCATTCACAACGCGCATCTCGCGCTATCTTGCCACACGACGTGTTAGACCGTTCCTAAAAAATTACACTGCTTGCGATTAGATACCCTCGGGGAAGAAATATCCAGCCTTGGTGGTGAACTCGGGAGCGACGAGGCCCTGTCCAAGCTGGGCGATGATTCCAACCCCGCTAGCATTTGCCTGGGCAGCAAGCCCGAACACTCCAAGCATCGCAAGGCGGCAGTGCTGCGCCAAGCACGAACGTAAGCACAACAAAGACGAGTCGACATGTTAGTTAATTTTGCTAGCTCAAACGAAGAAATTTGCCACTCCTTCCTCATATCTTCTTTTCACTCCGCCCACTACACTCAACCTCACCTTGAGCTCCTGCAGGCGCTTCTCCTCGTATTCCTCCGCGCTGTACTTGAGACCAAATGGGTTCCATCTTCCCTCACCCTGTCCAATCTTAGTGTCCCCAGGCTGGTAGTTGCGGCCCTCTTCCTTGATAATATTAAGTCGCTTGATCTCAAGGAACGAAGCGCCCAAGAAGATCTGGAGCAAAGCTAGACCAGGAGCCTGGTTGAATGCCTCAATAGGGTTGAGGTTGGAGTATGCGTCCACACCAGTCCACTCGTTTCCGGGGAAAGTGCCGAAAAGTTCGGGGCCCAGGAATCCAACCACTGCAATCATGGCAATCCGTCCATGGACAATTTCTGCCTCACGGTACCAGTCGAGGTCTCCAATCACGCCTTGCGAGGGGATGGTAGAACCAAGAAACCAGGGGCCTACGGGAGTGGTACTGAAACCGAAGGGGTCCTACGAAGCGTGTGTTAGCAAGCTTATGGCCATCAGCGAGGCAAGCCAATTCCAATTAATTAGTCCCGTCCATCATATCAGCTGGCAAGAAACTTACAAATCCGACGTCTCCAAGCATCGATCCGTCAAGGGTAGCAGGAGCCGTGGCAAAAGGAAGGGCGACAGACGGGCCGGCGTTTGTCCAGGCCTTGTTGCCGACAGATTGACCGGAAGCGGCAGCCTGCGAGAATGAAAGCACAGTGAGCACGGTTTGTTAACAAATGCTGGCAGGCTGGTTCAGGGAAAAAAAATTCTCGTCTTCCTCGACTTACCTTCACAGGCGCCTTCTTCTTCGCACTTAGCTCAGTTCCCGCAGTTATTGATCCCGGCACCGTGAATCCAGCAGCCGCAGAGAGGGAAAGAAGATAGAGGACAGACTTCATCTAAAAGAAAGGAGGTTTCGAGAAGGCGAGACGTCAAAATGAAAGATAACCGCCGGTGTGGAGTGTTGGCGTCATCATGCCGTTGAAGTAAAAGACGAAAGAGAACAAAAAGTGTTAGAATGGATCCTATATCCTCACCGCTTTAGCGACAGCTCATTTGTCCATATTTGAAAGGCTTATCCTGGTGACCTGAGACGGAATTGACGACTTGGAGTGATCTTAGGGCCAATCCAATGCCCTTTTTCCGGCCATCGGGATGGTATCAAATACGTACCGTGTTTTTTGAAGGATTGACAGCCAGAGTCTGTTCGCGAGCCGGATTGCTAGCAAATGTGTGTTTGACACTTCCTACGGATTTCCGGCAAGATTGAACTACCATAATCTGTGCGCCTCTATAGTCGAATCGCGACCTGCGAAAAAGAAGTTTTCAAAAAGTTCTTGTATCTGCGTTGACGCCCCCTTTCCGTGTTCCTTCCCTTCCTCTGGAACGGGAGGTTTTATGAACCGTTTATTGGTAGGTCAGATCCGCTATTTCTCGGGAATGAGCTCTTCGGTGACCTCAACTCCCATTTATGATTCAATAATGTCCTCTCTTGCTGCCACTTTCCCATCTGCGATGCATATCTCTGCCATCAATGAGAGCAGCGGTCACAATGTCCCCTCCGGAAGTGAGTCTCACTTCTGTGTAACTGTCGTGGATGCCTCATTGGAGGATTTGAAGCGGATCGGGCGGCACAGGCTGATAAATTCAGCTCTAAGAGACGAATTAAATGGGGGTTTACATGCACTAAGGATAGTTGCAAAGAGTGAGAGCGAATGGGAAAAGTTAAACGACGAGGAGCGAGAGAACATTTCCGGCGTTCCCCCGAGCTGCCGCGGTGGAGATGGCTCGCTTTCGAAGAAAAAAGCGGAATAAAGAAAAATGTAGAGAGATAAATCTGAACGACAGAGAAGAACACACAATTTTGGCTTAACTGAACGACTGAACGAACACAATAAAGTCCCCCTGCTGCATTTTAGAGTGCCGATACTGTGCTCGTTCAAACAGGCTTGAAAAGTTCAGTTTAAAGCGTCAAAAAGTACAGCATATTCACATTCTTACTGGCGTCATTTGATGGGCATCCATCCGTCCAATCAAATTCAAATCTCCCCCTTTCTCTCATTTGTTCTTGGCGGCGAGCATCTGAATGTCCTGAGCATCACGAGCACGCTCGAGTAAGAAAGTTTTCTTGCCCTTGTCTTTAAAACGGTCGATCTCCTGCTGGGCAAAGTCTCTGAAACGGCTGTCATCCTCTGCCATGACCGCCTTGGTCTGTTCGTCCCTCAACAATTCATTGGCCCTCTCTTCGGCCCTCTTTTTCTTATTGGCCCTGACTTGCGATTCTTGCGACCGGCGAATCTCCCAGTTCTTGTCCCATCTATCCTGGGCCTCCTTGGTCTCCTCGGCTTCGATTTCACTGTTCCTATGCTTCCAGTGCTCGGCCAAGAGTTGTGCCTGAGCCCGCTCACTCTGGCTCCTCTCTTCCTTTAGTTGAATCTGGAGTTTCCTGCTCTGGTCTATCGCCGCGTACTGCCGTCGCGCCCTCTCCTGTCTGTAAGCTTGGTCGGCCACGTATTTCTTTTCCGTCTCTTCCTTGTGCTTCTCCAACACCCTGTCTTCCTCCTTCTTCAGGGCACTTAAGTTTTTCGTTGCCTCCTCAATCAACTTCATCCTCACTCTTTGGCGGTCTTCAAAGTGCTTTTTCTCGAGAGCAGCTCGAGCCTTCGTGGGTTTGTTGAAGAAAAGAAGAAAAGTAGGCTATGTATTAGATCATCATACTCCCCCATAAAAAACGAAAAATTGACCTGACATCAACATCAACATCAACATCAACATCAACATCAACATCAACATCAACATCAACATCAACATCAACATCAACATCAACATCAACATCAACATCAACATCAACATCAACATCAAAACAAGGTAAAGATTGACTACTCACCTTCACAATCCTATCCATGCTCTCGACTTGAGCCTTCCGCTTATCAGCCTCGATCTGTTCCACTTTCAAAAGCTCCTTTCTCAAGTCCTTGAGATTCATATTTGCCTTTTGCATCTCCTCATTCTGCTTCCTTGCCCTGGTGAGCTTCTCCATGTGTGCCTTCTGCTCCTCAACGATGTCATCTTCCACCATCTGTTTCATCAACAACCCCTCAGTGTGCTGGTCCTTCAGCTTCTTGATCAAGTGCTGCTTGCTATCTTCGAGTTGAGACTTTTGAATTTGCAAAATACTGTGGTGCTTCGCCTTCCGCTTGGCAATTTCTGCCTTTTCCCTCCTCTCACTTTCCTCCAGCCTCCCCATCATGTCGCCGTGCCACTTCTTTTCGTCCTCTTTTAACTTAGCCTCTTTCTCCTTTAAGAACTGAACTTGGTCCTCCCGGTCGGCAATCACGTCCGTGTACAGTTGTTGAGAGCGAAGGAATTTCATTTTGTCGGTCTGCTCATACATGAGCTGGTTTGCCTTCTTGATGCGGTCAACGCGAAGCTTTCGCTGAAGTTCGGCTTCCTGCTGGTCAATTATGCGACGCTCTTTCTGAATTTGTACAAAGCGGTTTGGCGTGGGCGTTGTTCATGAGATATGATGCGATTTATTCGTCAATCAGATCCAACAGTTGCGTAGATTGTTAGTTCGTTGATGTAGGTCAAGGGTCTCCTCCTTAGACATGACACCACACACACACACGCACAGAGCAGGGCAAAACTAAACAAATGAATGAAACTGGAGGATGACAGAGCGACAACATCAAACGACCGGGGCGACGGCGGCGGCGGCACCAAGAGGCCCTTTCAGTCCAACTCACCTCCTCTTTCTCCTCCCTCTCCTTCTTCCAATCCAACTTTGCTTTCCTCTGAGCGGCCAAAGTGTTGGGCCAGTTCTCGATTCGGGTGTCACTCATCGCCTTCAGCTTTTTCTGCAGAGAAGAAGGAAATGTAAATGTTAGTCATCAAACTCAAGCCACTACGTAGAAAAATGAACACACGCTTACCCTTTTATTTTCCTCCTTGGTGACCTGATTGTCAGACACACTAGCCCTCAGTCTGTTGAGCTCTGCTCTGCTAAGCACCACCATCTTTATTAATTGTCTCTGTCGTAGTTCAATAGTTCAACGGTGCTAGGTCTGTAAGGGTGCGGGTCTGCGCCGTTTGCTGGTGGATGGAATGCAGGGGGGCAGAGAAATGTGGTAATAACTGTTGGGGCGAAACGAGGTGAAACGGAGTTGCAACGGAATAGTAACAAACAGTCATTTGTGTGCGGTTTTTATTATAAATCGCTTCTCCCTAATCTTAGGCGCATAAGTACTATCCTGCTAAAAAAATATATACTATAAATCCACAACTGCTCTCTCGCTCATCTCCGAAGGCAAGACAACGACAGCAACAACTCCAACATGGCCTCCTATGTCACGCATTGGATTAATAGCGAGGTGAAGCTATCGACAGTGATAACCGTACCAAGCAAGCAATTCTCTAATGGATACTTGTTCGGGGAGGTGAGTATTCAGGGACAATGTTTTCATTCATAATTGGCTTTGGCTTTGGCTTAGGAGACCATCCTCAGGTGACTGACTGACTGACTCCATGGTTGAATCCTTGGACTCAGTGGCTACTACCACCTGACTCGCTGCGCCTACTTATGACCGCCTAAATCTTACATATCTCCGTTAAACGCTTGCAGCTCCTCGTCGCTCTCTCTTGGCTCGATCCAGCCCAGTTTGCCAACATGACAAACAGAAGCACAACTTTGGATCGTCTGGCCAACTTTGAGGTTGTGGACAGGTGCCTTTCTCAGAAGAACGTGAATTATGACGACAATCTCATTCCCTTGATTGTTACTGAGTCTCGGGGCGCTGCTGCTTCCCTCTTGTTGCGTATCAAGAAAGCCAAGGAGGCTTCGCTGGCCCCCCCAGTAAGGGAGAAGATGAAATCCACCCAATCTGTGAGGCCTAAGGAATTCTCCCGTGGAGCTCTGACGGACTGGGGGCAGGACGATTTTCTTGTAAAAACAATGGAGGAGGTAGGGACGCACAATTTCAACAAACTGGACGAGTCGATACATCTGCGCCCATTCCATGAGAAGCAGAGGGCAAACGAGAGGGATCAGACGGCGAGAGAGCATAAAGGAAAGGAAACGAGGGAAGATTTTGTTAGAATTCGGATCAAAGATAAGATGGAACTCGAAAGATCAAGGGCGAGGTTCATGTCTGAGTGGATTGAAGAGGGGAGGAAGAGCTGGAAGGTCAACGACGAGAAGCGCATGGAGAGGGAGAAACAGATGCTACGTTATGAGCTAGCTCTGGACAAACGCGCATTGGCCCGACGTGAGAATGACCGAATCAAGCATGCCTGGGAAGGCGCCGAGTACATTTCCTCGTTCGAGCGGAACATGAAGCGCCTCGGCGTAGGCAATGATGACGGAGGATCGGACGGGGGTGCGTACAGGACGAGCACTGAGAGCGGGATGAACTTTCTTCAGAGGATCGAATCCAAGGTGGGGTCGGCCAACCTGGTTCCCGAGTCCAACTTTGAGACCATGGAAATTTTGCATGGCAACGAAAAAGTCAACGCGAAAGCGAGAAAAGAGAGATCCACAAGAAGAAGGAAAATGGTTGTTGATCAGGCCAAAGCACAGGAGGAACTGGAGAAGAGGAAAGCTCATGAAATGATGATGGAGGGAATGGCAAGGGTACAGCGGAAGCAGAGAGAGATAGCCGGAAAGGAATGGGAAGAGAGAGTCAGAAGGGAGAGGGATGATCGGAGGGTAGAAGAGGAGATAGAAGAAGGGAGGAGGAGGAGGGAGGAGAAGAGCGAGCTCAAGCTCAGGGAGTTCTTCAAAATTACCTCGGAGAAGCAGTCCTCTGAGGAAGTTTTGGTGTTGAAGCAGAAAACGAAAGAAGATATTCAGCGCTTAAAACTGGCTCAGAAAGAAAAGAAGCGTGCGACGGCGACTGCGGTGGCCACTGCGGCAGTCAATAAACTGTTGGATTTAGTTGATGTTATTGCTGGAGAGAGGGCAGCAGTTGGGGGTCCAATTGCCCCAGCGTTTTTGAGAGACGCCGTCAGGGTTTACGTGGGCGGCGAAGAGTTCTGGGAGCCAGAGGAAGAAGAAGAAATTGAAGTATTTGGGTGGGAGGAGAAAGGAGAGGGTTGGTGGGAGTGGAATATCAAAGGAAAGTATTCCAAAGCTTCGTTAACTGATGTTGAAGAGCTCGAAAATATCGATGCTGATGTCAATATCACCACTGTCTCTTTTCAAAAAGGCTCCCATACTTCCGCCCCTCTGGAACTCGAATCGAGCTCGAAACACAGAGCGCTTGTTTTGACTACCATGGCCGGTATGAGACGAGATACTCAGTCCATCTCCAATTATATGTATTGGACTTTGTTTGAATTTGCCTCGTTCTTGCGTCGTGACGATTCCGAGTGGTCTGATATTTGTCGCTTGTACTCGAAGCGCATCTTGTCCATGCCTGCGTTGGATGGGACAGACCTTCTCGAGATTGAGGAGGTGATCGACGAATTGGAGGAAAGGCTGGGGGATGTGAGCGAAGCGAGGGGGGACGCGAGTAGGGACGTTTGCGATGGAAGCGGGGGAAGGGCCAATGAGTGGGCCAGGGAGGTTACGGACAGCAGAAGAAAGAAGGGGCGCGACATGCTCAGGAGTATTGTTGAGGAGACTATGAATAAGCTGTCTAGGGTCAAGGACGAGAGAAGGGCATTTCTATGGGAGATTGAGGAAGAGAGGAAGCGGAAAATTGAGGAAGAAAAAAGAATACTAGAGGAGGAAGAGGCGGAGAAGGAACGGGAACGCCAACTAGCTGAAGAAGATAATGGGGAGGAAAAGAAGGAAGCAAGTGTGGTGGATGAGCAAAAAGAGAAGGAAACCAGGGCAAGGGAATTGGGGTTGAAGATTGAGGAATACGAGGCAAAACTTCTAGAGGAAGAGAATGAGCGAAAGAGGCAAGAGGAGAACGATAATATGAAGAGAGAGGAGGAGGAAAAGAGGAGGGTACAGGCTGAGAAAGAACTACAAAAGACCATGCGAGAAAAGGCTGCCAGCAATTTGGCAGGGATCGACGCCATTTGCGCAAAGTGTTGTTCACAGGATAATAAATGGCTGAATGAGTGCGTTGGAGATGTGCTGCGTCTTGCTGTCGACGAATGCAAGAACCACGTTGCACTTTACGAAAGCGAGGATGACAACGTGACTTCTTTCAACGCAAGCTGCATCTTGCTTTCCTCCTGTCTCGACCTCCTCCGGACTAATTCGCTCCTGGACGAGTTTAGCGGTGAAGTGATGGGCTGCATCGCAGAATTGGAAAAGAAACTGAACGAGATGTGTATCAACAGGTCTCAAGTTGAGAACGACGCCATCGCGGATCTAGCAACGCGAGTGGGTCGTAGTGCGAGCTCAAACTGGAAAGACCGAGTCGAATTTGACATCCTCATCGACGCGACCAACAGGAGTGTGGCTTCAGATGCTATCTATCCTGGGACTATTTTAGACAGTCGAAATAATGTCGTGTCGCTAGAGTTTGTCAGAGCACTCGTCGACCGTTTCAAGAACGTTTGTAAAGGGAAGAATATGGTTAGTAAGGAAGGCTTTACCAAGAGCTTGTTGAGGACGCTGGAGAACACGGAGAAAATAAATGGTGAGAAAATGAGCTGGGTAAAAGATGTCGAAGTTGTCGACAAAGTTGTGGGCCGTTTGTTGGGGAGCAGCAGCAACAATATCAGCGAGAAAATTAATTGGAAGAAGTTCGTCCAATCTCTGGTGTGCTGTGTTCTGCCGAATGTCTGCACTTTAGAGAACATCACGAAAATGAAAGAAGATGCACACTTGCATAAAAATGTCGTCTCGGTAGCCAAGAAGCCCGAGTATATGGGTATCAGCAGAGAAAAATTCACAGCAATTGAAATGTGGTTCGAAGAGTCAGCTGGCGCGGACTCGATGCCTGCCAACCAGGGTGGACGGGAACAAAGATTTGTGGATTCTAATACCGCTCGGGAAATCAAGGACATTTACGCCACAATGTTCAGCGAGAGTGACGAGACAATTAACTTCACAGAATTTCTACTCTGTCTGAGCAGTGTCGCGGAAGGTAACGAACACGAATTTCCCCTGGGATTTTACAGGGCATGCGTCATTGTGAGTGATATTGGGGTCATCGCCGGAGACCGTGAGGGGAGTGTGCTGCAGCCTTCGGCAACTGCGCCTGCGGGACCAAAATTGACCTCTTCCCAGATAGAAGTCGTGTTGAACAACGAAGTGAAGGACCCGATCATCCCGAAGAATATATTCCGGGATGCTCTGGCGTTGGAGGGAGGAGGTGGAGATGGGGAACAGAAAGTTTCTTTCACCAGTGTCATCCTCACGGAGAGTTGGAAAAATCTTGGAAATGGGCTGTACGCAATTTGTGACGTGTTTGCGTGAATTAATTGCATCCGCACGATTTGGTTATTGTTTTGAATATGTTAAAATTGAGATGTGTTATTTTGGCGAAAAATGGATGAACTAATACAGTTTTACGTTTTGTTTTTGTTCTCTCCGTGGTGCTAATCAATCAAGACATATTTGTGCCGCAATTTGTCTCTTTTCAATATCACGAGCGCCACAATCAAGACCCCGACAACTCCAATTCCAACAACCACCTTCGTTCTTCTGCATAACCAATCCAACCAAATGGGTAACCCCGCTCCCTTCTTTACATCAGCTATACCGTCATCAGGATCCCAATCAATCACATTCTTCTTGTCATATGCCCTGCATGATGGCCCGACGTACTCCTTCCGACACTTACAGGCCGAATTCTTGCACATGCCTCCGCCACAATCGCCGTCACTTTCGCACGCAGCCCCCCCCCTCTCGATCGCTTTCAGCGGCACGCCATTATCCTCTTCTCTCGAGTAGTGATTGGAGTGCGCCTTGATCCATTTTTTCGTTGGCCGTTCGGGTGTACTACACCCAACCTTCTGCCTCACATCGTCCGCATTCTGCCACACCCTCACGTAATTGACCTTGTACTCTGCACCACCATTCTCCTCTTCCACCAGGCTGTTCAGCATATCGCAGAAATTCGGCGAAAAGCCGCATTTATCGTTAAAGTGAGGGGAGCTGCAGTCATATTTCGAAGTCGAGCAAGGACAATCTTGAGGACACTTGGTGGGGAATCCCCACTGTTTGCTGACTGCGGTGTTGAGGATAATAGACGAAGGCTCGCTGGGGATCTGCGCACCCGTCACCTTGCTAATTTCTGTCCCATTAATTGCGAGGATCAAGTCGCCGTCTATGAACCACCGCAAATAACCACCTCCGCCGGCGTCTTCGTCGGGAAGTTCCCACTCGAGGCGATATTTGTGAAATCCGCTGAAGTGCTCGTCATAAAGTTGCCTGTTGAAACTGATCGCGTCGCTCCAATAATCGTAGTTGGCGCTCGGGGCATTTTTAAAGTGGTTGTAAGTCCCGTAAAAATTCACGTTCTGTGTGGTGTTTGGCCCGTAAACCAAGTTCTCGTACCACTCCCCTGGTCCTGGCCAAGTTCCCGGCCCTGGCCTATTCCAGCTCTTCCCGGGCGCGATTTGAAGACTTGCACTTAGGCAAGGCTGTCCAACTCCCATCATCTTGAACTGGTCTTGCCCTCCCCGGGTATTTCCAGGCTGTACCTCGAATATGTCGATCTCGGGCGCGCCCCTCCCCTTTCCTGGCTCGAGGTCGTAGTGGCTTCCTCTCTCGCAACCACTGCGATGAAGAAGAAAATTTGCAATTTAAATAGTAAATATGCGGGGTTAGTCACGTCAGGTCACGTCACATCACGTCACGTCACGTCACATCACGTCACATCACGTCACGTCACGTGTGTCAAGTGCGACTTTACATCGATTTACCAACCTGATCTTCTGGCTTTTAGAATACTGTTTTGAGCAGGTGCTAAGGCTCCAAGGCCAGATGTTATCTGCGCTTCCCACATACGTATGTCGAGCGAAATTACCGAGAATCCAAAATGCCGGCCACAAACCCCCGACATCTGCCTCTCCCGGGAGCTCCACCTCGGCCTCAATGATTCCTCCAGTGAAACAGAATTTGTTCCACGACTGGAGCATCCCTGACCGGAAATATTTCTTTATGTGCGTCTTTTTCTTTTCGACGTCGTCATACCCCAAAACAGGAATTTGAGCAGGTTCGGTTGAAATTATGAGGGAACCAGAGGATGTTCTCACATTAGATGCACTGTAATAATGAAGAGCATCATTAGTGTAGTCATTCTTTTCGAGTGCCGTCCAAGCAGGGTCATAGCCGTCGTCAAAGCGACGGTCGCTCTCTTCAAATTCATCGGAGAATACCAGCGAATATATCGTGTCTTCGTACATCGTTGTGTGTGTGGGAGAAGAGGTCGGAGAAGATGTAGGAGAAAGCGTGGGGGTCATTGAAGGAGATTTGGTCTTGGCATTGGTTTTTTTGTGGGTAGGGAGGTGCGTCCGGTTCGTTTCTTTTCGGGGAGAGTGAAATTGATTCGTAATCATCGGAGTCGTCTGGTGCGCGCCTATGGGAGTAAGAGGATCAATCCATGTCGATGCTGACAGGCGAAGGACGACAAATAACACAAAATTGAGCATTTTCATGCCGACTAGTTTGTGAACGTCAATGCTAAGCTGGCCTTTGACGTTTTTGTCTCAGTTGTGGCTGATTTAGTTTCCTAGGGAACGATTAAATAACGGGTTAAATAACTTTAAAACAAAATCTCATTCTGACAACCTGTCGCCAAATAAAACAACACTATAATTTCCTGATACACTTCCATAACGTCTATCTATCTACAGAGTCGTCGTGTCTGACTGCACCGCGATAGGAAATAGTTTTCTTCGCTTCCCTTCCTGGAATGATTCTTCGCCAAGTCATCATTCTCATCGCTTCCCTGTTTGCCATCTCCTCTGCCTTCCTAACGACCCCACCGACGTGTCGCAACTCTCCCAGCTCTCCTCCTCATTGTCTGAAGATGGGCAGCGCTGAAACGATTGACGCAGAGAAGCTCTATGATGCTACCAAAAGGCGACAATTTTATCAACAGAACATTGCGCAATTCCTGGTCGACCTGAGCGACTCGCGCGCAACCTTCGATTTCTGCGGAGGCATGATGTTCGAGTTCAAGCTCAGTGACAAGCTCAGAGCGCGTCTGCTCGGAGTTTCCTCGGAAGGGAGCGCCTCTTTGCAGCCTACTGTAGCAGATTCAAGCAAGGTGAGTGAACCCAAAAAAAAAACAACAACAAAAATGCGAGCGCACTTCGACACCCACCCTCACCAACGTTCGTTCGGTACTCGGTCGCAGCGCCGGATGCACCAATTAAATAACTATGAGAAGTCCGCTCAATCTGATAACATCGTTTATTTTCACGGGAGGGAGATACGCAACGTTCCGGATGCGGCGGGAGGTCGCGGCTTTGTTCTGCAGCTGACTGACTCGGACGACGACCCGGAGGGTTGGAGCCCTCAGGAAGTTGCAACTTACGATGGCTGGGGTCACGACTCGAGTCGGCAATGGCGCAAGACGGACGACTGGGAGGGTGAGGGCGTCAGAATGCGTGAGAAGTTTGGCGATGACGCGTTCGGGCTGAACCATCGCTTCTATCTGCATTACGACGAACAGGAAAACTTCTGGCTGAGCGCCGAAGACGGGTGTGAGGGCAAGGCCGCTGAGGCGAAGAGGAGAGGATATTTCCAAGGTTTATTTAATTAAGTTAGAGTAGTAAGAGGGTTTTTGCTCTTGTTGAACTTGTGCTGTGAAGATAAAGATAATACAAAATACAATACACCCCCGAATTAACAAAATACCACCTCCCAAGGCTTGCTCAAGAAACCTCCTACTTCCTCTTTCTATTCTTATCTCCGACGACTACCGTTTTCATTTCGGCTCTCTATCTGTTTTTCACAGTTTGTATCATTGTGTGGCCCTTTCATTGCCGATCTCTACGTCCGACGATAGCTTACTGAGCATCGAGCCGTTATCACTGTGAGTGTCCCCATCAATATCTTTTGAGCATTCCATCCGTGAGACTAAGTCCATCATTTTCGCGTTGTTGTTGTTGTTGTTGTTGTTGCTGCTGCTTCTGTAGTCCCTGGTAAGCTTCTGGCGATAACGGACGACGCAATTTTCAAGCGCCATAAAGAATGCAGGGAGAAGCAACGCCCCTATGCTGTATATGCAGTTAAATGTTGCTTCTTTGCTGTTGCTGTTGCTCCCCACTATAATCAACCCCTGAATGACAAATCCAACCGATACAACGCAACTTCCTAGCAAGCATAGGTACACTATTTGCAAGAACGTCGCGTATCGCTTCATGGATTCGAAGCAGGCTCCAATTGATATCTGCTCATTCTCACTCTTGAAGAGGACTGCAATATTGAAGAGAGCAAACACAGAAAGGCTGAGGCACGAGACGAAGAGCACCACGCTGCTATTACGCTGCAAATCTGAACTTTTGTCGTAAATGTTGGCCAGGCTGTAGACAAAGCCGACCACAAAGCCGACCAACACCGAGCACACTATCTCCATCATGTTCAAATAAAGGAGCATTTTTATCACCATAGTCACGTGGATGTGCTGCCTACCCCTTGCTGTCTTCATTTGTTGCTGAAGAGTGGACAGCTTTGAGCTTGTAGAGCCTGCGTCACTTTTATTCGAGCTTAGAGCATTGTGATAATTGAGAGCCTCAGTCGTAAGGGGGAGAACCTTTACATTGTCGTCGTCTTCTGTGGTTTCTTCGGGGGAGCGAGATGGCGACTTCATTTCGGGGGTGGCTGGCTGCCCCAAGCTCTAAAAAGTCTTTCGTTTCCACTTTTTTTTTGTTTTTTTTTGGATGAACTCAGGACAACCCACTCACTCTCCCTGAATATTTGTTGCTATACTCTCAAGTTTTGCGTCATCGCCAACTTAAAGGTTCGAACCCTTTTTTCAACGTTTATTTATTTTAAAGCCGCGCCCCTGTTCTGTGTTTCTGCAGCTTAAAAATGAGCAAGGGTTTTGACTACAGCAAATGGGACAACATCGAACTATCCGATGATGAGTCGGATTGCCATCCTAACATTGAGAAGGAGTCCTGGTTTCGAATGAAGCATCGCTCCCGCGTGGAGCGCGAAGAGAAGGAAGAGGCTGACAAGAAGCAAATCAAGGAAAAGATGAAAAGCGACGACCTTCGGTACAAAGAGCTAGAGCTGGTCTTGAAGAGAATTGCTGCGGGCGAGGGGACCGAAGACGACGAGTTAGAGGACGTCGATGGCATGAAACATGAGGCGGAGCAAATCCTGTCTCGCAAGGCTGAACTTCAGGCAAAGTTGGATAATTATGAGAAGCACAAGAAGTGGAATGTTGACAACTTGTCTCATGTGGTGGAGGAGAAGACGATTATCAACAGTGCTAACCCGAACAAAGAATTTAACTCTGATGGCTATGCCTTGCCGGCGGAGTCTGAAGTTGTTACGACCACACACCAAAAAGAGAAGACTTCTGCCCCGGCCCCCAATGCAAATGCAAATGCAAATGCAAAGGCAAATACTCCCCCCCCTGCTCCCCCCTCTGCCACTTCTACTTCTTCGACAAAGAAAAGCGACGCCTCCGCTTCTGTCGCGGTCACCGAGCCTAAGGCCGGTCCCGCACCCGTCGGTCCTGTAAGTGAATCGCAGGCTGCGTACAGCTACTCCGACTTTGTGAGCAAATATGAATCACTTTTAGAGAAGTTTGAAACCATGGAAGGCATGGAGACCATTAAGAACTTCCTCATTGTCAACGGCTCCGTGATGCTCCAGGAGCACGCCAGCAGCTACCTTTTGCTTGCATGTCTAGAATTCGAGATGAACGGAGAGAGGAAGAAAATGGAGCGGTGTGCAAGGAACAGCCAAGTCTTAACCAACATCACTGAGCTGGCCAAATCTCTCAAAAAGCACCCCGGAAATGTAATTCAGCCGTTTTTTTACCGAGTTGCGGAAGACCAGTACGAAAAGGGTTTCCAAGAGGGAGTTGACATTTTCGTGGCGCGAATTATTAAGCGCGCCGTCGAGAAGAAGAAGGAGATGGAGGCCGAGGAGCAGGAGACAGAGGAGGTAGACTTGTCGTCACTTCCTGTTGAAGATCGTCTCGGCCCTGGCGGCTTGGACCCGGTGGAAGTCTTTGAGTCCCTGCCTAAAGTTTTGCAGGAAGCATTTGAAAGCCGCGACATCCCCGCCCTCCGTAAGGCTCTGGAATCTATCCCTCCTGCCGAGGCTGCTATGCACATGAAGCGCTGCGAGGACAGTGGCCTGTGGAATGCTGCGTGAGTTTCTGAATAAGGATACAAGAAATTGCCGCTGTTTTTTAGGCATACATTTTATTTTTTCGTCGTCTTTTCCTTTTGCTTTTGCTTTAGTGCTGCTTGGGGAACAACGGGGGTCGAGGTTGCACTGTATTGCTCCTTCGCGTTAGCGATGAGATCGAGGCAGCCTTGTTTTGTCGACACTGACTTGTTCAACTCTTCTCGCCATGTCCTATTCCTCCGATTGATGAACCAGTTCCCAACTTGCTTCTCCTTGATCCCACACTTTGAAGCAAGCTCAGCAATTTGATCGCTGTTCGGGTTAGGACGCGAGTAGTGCTCGTTAAACCAAGATGTCATTATTCTCTTGGCTTCCTCGGAGATTTTGTTCGATTCGATGGGCGGATTAGTCTTGGCCTGAGCCTGCGGTGGTAAACTTGCTTTTTTTTCGTCCCCAACATGGCTGAGATTTTCTTCTTCGCTCTGCTTGAATCGCTTTTTGAGCGGCAAGTGCAGAGAAATCTTTTCGAAGTCCTCTTCTATGGGCGGGTTAGACTTGGCCTGAGCCTGCACAGGTGGCTGCACAGGTGGAGATGATGGTTTAGAGGAGGAACGCTGCTGCAGCTGCTTAGCGAAGACGGGGAACAAACGATTAATGTTGCTCATCTCATTTTCGTCCCCAACATAGCTAAGATTTTCTTCTTCGCTCTGCTTGGATCGCTTTTTGAGCGGCAAGTGCAGAGAAACATTTTCGAAGTCCTCTTCTATGCAAATATCCAAATCAACTTTCGTATTGCTGATGTTGACATCGTCGTCGGCGGGATTGAGGAGAGTGTTGGAGGACAGAATTTCTCTACTGTCTTTCAAACGCTTCCTGGGAAACGACAGGAATGTCTTCGGCTTGTGAATTGTGGTACTTCTTTGAGGAGAAAATTCTTCACTGGCGATAATCAGGCCCTGAATTCCCTCAATGCAGTCAGTGAAAAGCTCCTCCTTCAGATTGAGGTTTTGTCTGATGGCACTCTCCTCGACCTTGCTGACTTTTGACTCTAGGTCGGCTCCCCCGAAGTCTCCTGTCATCAACGACCGATTTTCACTCGATGAAACGATTGCTGCTGTGAAGTTCTGGATGATTTCTACCTGTATGTTAAAGTGGTCAACAATTCTGTCGAATGCCTCAGAGAAGTGCTCACTTCGACAAGGAGTATCAGATAATCAGATTGTTGGGTGCATTATGTGTGAGAAACAGGGAATTATTTGTGACGATGAAGTGGTAAGGTCCAGTGAGTGGTTCTCTACTAACCCCTACTCACCTATTTCTCCCCGTTTTGAACCTTTCAATGGCGTTTTTTAGTCTCTCACTGAGCTTTAGAAGGTTGCTGTTCAGTGGTACAACGGGTTTGCTGTCTTCCTCTATTGCTGCTACCGTTAATAAATCTAGTCGTTTGGCACCACCAGTGCAGTCAGAGGAGTTTTTGACGCCGACTCTTTCGCCACCTTGATGAACGGCAGAGATCGCCGGATTCAACCATTGGCGATGACGATGACGATTGTTGCCAAGTGGGTCAATTTCAGGCTTTTTCACTAAATTGGAAGGGTATTCGTCGAGCTCTAAGTCGAACATCATTGCGTCTCGTTCATCATACGTGACTGAATCTTCAGGGTATGCAGCGATACTGAGGGCGGAGTTGTCGTAGTCGTAGATTGCACATGTTCTCTCTATGTGGGTTTCTCCGGTACCTTCGAAAAATGTTTTAGGCTTGCTGGTATGCTGCATGCGAAGTCGCACGATTCCCTCTTGAAGGACCGATTCGAGTATGTTTTCAATCTCCATGTTGATGATTCCATTTTTTCTGCCTTTTTCCACCCGGGACACGTGCGGGACCCCGAACGAGACAAGAAGAGTTCAGCTTGAAACCAAAATAGATTTCGAGGTTTTTTAATTTGTCGATATACTGCCGTATATCGGTAGATTTTTGTCACGAGTGGATTAAAGCACTCCAACTTTGTCTACACACCAGGAAATTCAAATATGGAAGCTCCTCTTCACCATGTCCTCAAAGAGAATGCTCCCCCCAATTACGTTTCTTCTCCTCCCAAACAGGCTTTAAAGGCGTTTAAGGCTTGTGCTCCGTCCATAACGCCAAGTCCTCCTTCGAAAGCGGGGCAGGAACAGCGACAAGTTGAAAAAGAGAATTTCAAAAAAAATGACATTGTCCAAGCTGCCCTCCAACACTCCTCCGATTTGTCGCGCCAATGCCACGATATGCTACCGGATCTCTTCAACCTCATGAAAACATTTGCCGCGATTGATAGCGATACGGGTCGAGCGATAGAACTTGCGAATGAAAGAGCAACACAGTTGAATATATATAAAAGCAAAAACGACTTAAATCTCAGCAAAATAGACGCCCTACAAAAGAAGCTTCAGGAAGCGGAGAGAAGGGCAGATATGAGTGAAGTAAGTGTCGAAAGGCTGAGTGAGGACCTGAGCACGCAGGGCAAAGCTCTTTCTGAGACTGGTGGAAGATTGAGGGACCTTGAGGGAGAAAACAATGTTTTAAAGGGGGAAAGGGAGGCGCTGGTTGAAAAGGCGACCAGCGATAAGGAGATGATCAGTAGATTAGAGGGTGAAGTGGGTGTATTGGCTGAGGTGAAAAATAAAATAATTATGGAGAACGGCTCCTTGCTAACTTCGCTTCAGTCTCTCAAATCTGAGGTGATGGTCTTGACGAAGGAATTGGGTGATAA
>Ga0115557_1001012_pt1 | contig 19418 bp, 3 predicted proteins | sample COGITO_mtgs_1104_FD_87280 | JGI IMG/M metagenome (GOLD analysis project Ga0115557, IMG submission 87280) | Pelagic marine microbial communities from North Sea - COGITO_mtgs_110421 | ecosystem: Environmental > Aquatic > Marine > Epipelagic | place: Germany:Helgoland, sampling site Kabeltonne...
AGTCCTGCTGAGGCGAAGTCTTATGTTTCCATGAGACGGCGTGGTGGACCGTCGCGACTCCGTTCCGCGGGGCTCGAAACACGCTTTTTGAAACCAACATATTACCCGCCACATTCTGTGTGGCAAGTTTTAGAAAGTTGTAATTCCTAGTTCTTGAAGAGTTTCTTCTGCTTTTCTTTCTCGTCGTCGTCGCTGAGTACTTTTTTTTCGCAGAAAGAAAACAAGCAGAGCAGCTTTTTAAGTTTTGCTTCTGCTTTTGTCTGTCTTTTTGCTTTTTTCGTTCGTTCGTTTCACACGAGAGAGACTTGCGTTTTAAGGAGAAAAGTCATCTCACACATCGTCATTATATAAAGCACGATTCGTAGCACACCGCGCGCAGACGCAGAACGCAAAAGCGCACGACATCAGAAAAGAGGAGAGCTTTTTTTTAAGCTTCGCTTCTTTGTCTTCTTCGTTTTAAACGTTCCCTCATTCTTTACGGAGTCAGAGAGAAAAGTCATCGCACATCCAGTGAAATTCGAAAGTCAACGCCGCACTTCTTCGTGACATCAAGATGCAAGTGTTACAAGTCAACGCACGCCGCGAGACCGGGAGAAAAGCCCAAATGCAAAACATATCCGCGGCGAAAGCGGTGTCTGATGTCGTTCGAACGACGTTAGGCCCACGGTCGATGTTGAAGATGATTCTGGACGCCTCTGGAGGCATCGTGATTACGAACGACGGGAACGCGATTTTGAGGGAAATCGACGTGACGCACCCGGCGGCGAAATCGATGATCGAGCTCGCGAGAAGCCAAGACGAGGAAGTTGGAGACGGGACGACGAGCGTGATTATCTTAGCCGGGGAGATTTTACATCTTTCCATTCCGTTTTTGGAGAAAGACGTGCACCCGACGGTTATCGCGAGAGCGTTTTCAAAGGCGTTGGAGAAAGCGGTGGAGATTATCGACGCGAAAATTGCGTTTCCGTTGGACGTGGAGAACAGAGAAGAGTTGTTGAAGATTGTGAGGTCGAGCGTGGGGACGAAGTTTACCGCGAGGTTAGGGGATTTGGTGCCGAATTTGGCCTTGGACGCGGTGCAAACGGTGAAGACCGTAGGCCCGGACGGCAAGTCGGCGGAGATTGATATTAAAAAGTTCGCGAAAGTGGAAAAGATTCCCGGTGGGGCAATCGAAGATTCCACCGTTTTGAAAGGTGTCATGATGAATAAAGACGTGTGTTTACCGGGTAGGATGTTAAGGAAGATTGAGAAACCGAGAATTTTGTTGCTCGATTGCACTTTAGAATATAAGAAAGGCGAAAACCAAACGAACGTGGAGATTACGAAGGAGGAAGATTGGGAAGTGCTTTTGAAAATGGAAGAAGATTGGATCAAACAGCAGTGCGATATCATTTGTTCGTTTAAACCGGACGTGGTGATTACCGAGAAAGGCGTCTCGGATTTGTGCTGCCATTACTTGGCCAAGGCAAACGTGACTGCGATTCGACGCGTGAGAAAAACGGATAACAATCGCATCGCCCGAGCGACGGGCGCGACCATCATCCACAGACTGGAAGAGTTGCAAGAATCCGATATCGGTACCGGTGCCGGGTTATTCAACGTCGAGAAAATTGGCGACGAATACTTCACGTTCATCGTCGATTGCGATGAACCGAAAGCATGCACGATTGTCTTGAGAGGCGCCTCGAAAGACGTCTTGAACGAAGTGGAGCGTAACTTAATCGACGCCATGGGTGTCGCCCGAAACATCTTAAAAGACCCTCGCTTACTCCCAGGCGGTGGTGCGGTCGAAATGGCCATCTCTAGAGAACTCTCCAAGTTTGCAGATACTGTCCAAGGGGCGGAACAACTCCCTTTTCGCGCCATCGGCACGGCGTTGGAGGTGATCCCGCGAACGTTGGCGCAAAACTGCGGCGCGAACGTCATCCGAACCTTAACCAAACTGCGCGCGAAACACGCGGAATCTCCAGACGGAGAAAACTCCACGTTTGGTATCGACGGTGAAAAAGGAACCATCGTCGATATGAAAGCCTTGGGCGTTTGGGAACCGTACGAAGTCAAGGCGCAATCGTTGAAAACCGCCGTGGAAAGCGCGTGCATGTTGTTGAGAATCGACGACGTCGTCAGCGGGTTGAGGAAGAAAAACCGAGACGGGAACCCCGGGGAGGTTGAGAATATGAGTCCAGAAGAGGACGACTAATAGAGTGATCGAAGAATTCGATCGAGGAAGAGGAGAGGGAAATGAAGAGAGAGAGAGAGAGAGAGTAAATAAGCTTTTAATTAAGTAGTAGAGTAATAATGAATAAAACTGTAGGACGAAGCAAATTAAAAAAAAAGAAAAAAATTGTTCGAAAGAGCTGCTCTTTTTCTGCACACCAAAGCACGCTTTTCGAATACCTGAGAACAACAACGACAACAACTTGAACGCGTCAAAGGCAGATTTTCGTTTCGATCATCTCGAAGCACGCAAAACCTTGCTTCTTCTTTTTCTTTTTCTTTCTCGCAGAGGAGAGAGAGAAATGTCCTCCTCCTCCTCTTTAAAAGATGATGAGGACTTTGAAAATTCAAAATCGATTGGAAAAATGGGAAAGTGGCAACGCTTTTGGTCGTCGTCGGCGTCGCTCTCCTCCTCCTCGAAAGTCATTTTCAACCCGCATTTAATGTGCCGCGATTCTCTGAACGAAGTTCTGGAGAAAACAAAACACCTGCGCGCGTTGATGCGTTTGTGTTTGCACGAAGACAAAGAAGAGAAAAAGTCAACACCAAATTCGAAGAAAACGAAATTGCGCTCGCGGATGCTCTTGTTCGCGCTCTTGGAACTTTCGACGCAAAAAGCGAGCACGGAGACGTTCAAGAAATCGAGCCAAGCGTGGACGTCGATCGCAGTTGGGAGACACGCGGACGCGATACGACCTATTTTAGAACATTTTTTATATTTTGGTCTTTTGTCGAGACCGCTGGCGACTTCGGCCGGGTACGTGAAAGTCGACGTGGAGCGAAGGTTGGTGGAGCGCGCGACGGAGGCGACGGCGAGGAAGTTGTTCGAACGGAGGAGATTGTTAGATTTAGAGTCTATTTTGGATGACGACGACGACGATTGCGGGAAAGTAAAGAGGAGTAATAATAATAATAATAATAATAATAATAATAATAATAACGCGGAGAGCGATGTGACGATGATGCTCTTGAGAGTATTGATGGAAGCGGAAGATATCGTGGCGTTTGGGATACCAATGGCGTGCGAACGCGCGTGTTATGCTGGTTTTGGATTGATTGAGTCGATGTTAGCTTTGGCGTACCATGGGAGAGTCTTGAACATGCATTTTGGCAGAGAGAAGTGTTTGATGGCGCTGGCATTCGCGTTTGCCACCGCGAGGGTGAAGAAGAGAAGTGAGAAAATGCGAGGGAAAAGGAGCGAAGGAGGCGGAGGAGGAGAATTCGTCGCGAAGAAGGCGAGGGAAACCGTTGCGGTGGCGTTGAGAGATGCGAGGGCCCTGAGTGCACCGTACGCGTTAGAAGAAGACGGGTTTGATGATGGATTATCTTTGGTATCCTCTTCCTCCTCCTCTGTCTCCTCGTCTCGGGCGAAACTGAACGCGACGTCCCTGGCGCTCTTCCCAAACGTCAAAAATGCACTCGAGCTCGTCAAGCGGCGCTGCGTGGATACGTATTTCTCTGGATCAAAATCTATCGCGCTCGGTGCTTTCATCAACAATTGGACTATTATTGCGAGCGTCCTATTGACTGCTAAATCTGAGAAACCGTTTGGTATTGGTCAAGCTTGCGTTGCTGCGATTACATCCACCCACAACGCCTTCGTGAAGCTCGAAGAACTATTCTTCTCGAGCGCGGATGGCGAAGGAAGATTTGGATCGGTCGTTTTAGATGCCGCGGAGACACATTGCGCGAACGTATTAAAGCTTCAAGCGGTCGTTGAAGCGCGAGATGTGCACAAATTCACTCACGGCGACATCGTGTATCGGCGAGAGGATGATGGCGAAATCAACTGGGCGCAAAAACCAATCTTGGAGTGTGAAAAGTTGACGTTGTACGAAGACGCGTCGTACGTAAGCGCGAATAGTGTAAAAACAAGAGCAAGACCATTGGTAGAATCCTTAGATTTCGAACTCAACGCTGGAGAGTTGTGTTGCATATCTGGACCACCGGGTTGCGGCAAAACAACTTTGCTGCGAGCGTTTTGTGGATTGCATTCCGCTGGCACTGGTTCCATCGTTTCTCGATTTAATACTGGTATTTGCTCCAACGGGCTGTTTACGGATGACTTTTCGTACGATCGTGAAGGATATCCTAGCACAGAATACGTCGAGATCGATACGGAAAAGGAGAGCAGGGATGGTAGCACTGCCGGTGCAAAGATGATCCGCGATGGAGACGACACCACGTTCTCTCTACTCTTGAAAAGAAGACAAAATATTGCAGTGGTGCCAAAATACCCGAATTTCCCCAGGGATGGCGAAACGCTACTTGGCAACGATGTTTCCGTTAACACTCCAGATGATGAATTGTTTGTCTTTCCAATTCTTGAGCGACTTGGGCTCGGGCGTTTTTGTTCAAGTGAGGCAATCCAAGAATGCCGAGTGACGGGTTGGAACAATGTGCTCACTAGAAGCGAACGCGTCGCGGTTGCGGTGGCCAGAGCGGTGGCCAGAGAAGCGACGTTGGTTATCGTGAGAGACAATTTGAGTCAAATGGAATCGAGCGCGTTGCGAGCTGAAGCGTATGAGTTGCTTCGAGATGCCAACTGCGCGGTGGTCGCGACATCGTCAACACTTTTGGAGGAAAAGAACAAAAAGAATAAGAGCGACGAGGAATTCAATGAGTTTGAATTTGTCGTAAGTTTGTCAGCCGGAGATAAAAAGGAGTGGAAATTGAACGTGGATAAAGGATATCTTTCACACTCGGCAAAAAAGAAAGCGCGTCCTACGGAGGACGGGCGTTTGAATGAGGACGAGAATAGTGCCATTTTGAATTCAGCCGGTCGAGCAAGACGGGCGCCTTTTGATGCACTTCAGCGCAAGTTTGCGAAAAAAGAAACAGAGGAAGATTCAAACATCAAGCGAAAACTCGCGTTGTAAAAAGAGGTATTAATAATTTGTATATTACGAATGTTAATGAAGCACCGCGTATTGTTTTATTCATCACCTTGTTTACAAACTGAACTAGGCAAAACCAAAACCTTGACTTCCTTCGCGTATAGAATAGAGTAATCTTTCTTTTAATTCCTCCTTGGTATCGTAGGCAATCAAGTCCAATTGGTTGAAACATGTGTGCGCCGTGCACAATTGATTCGGGTCGTTTGCCTGCGCTTTGTGTATTTGAAATTTTTGTAAACCACTCATACCGCGCAACTTCTCAAAGCCATCGAGTGGAACTTTAGACGTACCGGTACAAAACATCAGCAAGCGCGCGCGATCTTCAACATTCATCTCGCGCACGATTTCCCAAAACCAGCGAATTTGCGGACTCGTAGCCGTATAACCACCGTGGTATTCCGTATTCACCTTTAAATCGTCCAAGTCAATATCGGGCGTACCGGAAATGAGAAGTTCGAGCTCACTGGCGTTTAAAACACCGATAACATCGCGATCAACTACTTCAGTGAATCCTTCTATGAATGCCTCGAGTTGATCTTTGACTGCGTCCGTCATTCGGAATGCCGTAATCAAGTTGACGTAGTCGAGCTTATTTACATTTGTCACCGAAACGTTTCGCCCGTTTTTAATCAAGTCCACTGTCTTCGTTTCCCCGAAAAAATTCTGCGTGTCGCTGAAGTTCAAATCCAAAACACCCTCGATATCGTTATCAAGCATCCATTTGATATTTTTGTAGTAGTCTGGATCGACGCCTTCCATATCCTCAAACGTCAACGGTTGCCCGAGGAGATGCTTATAAATTGGTCGCGTGAAATACGCGTCGAGTAATACCCCGTCGTACAAAGCTTTACCAATTAATCGACCGACGAAACGGAAATAGCTTAAATGTTCCGGATTAATCGAGGAATGCTTGTTTGGCTCGTAGCACGCTTCGCCGCTCGGAGCGAGTTGGAACAGACCCCAATCGGGATTGAAGATTTCTCGCGCGAGGATTTGATACCATTCTCTCGTTAAACCGCCCGCATCGATCCCTTCTTCACCCGCAAAGACGATTTGCATGCGACCTTTCATTTCTTCGTGCGTTCGCGCCCGCAGTTGATTGTATGAATCCTCTAATAGATGCGATCTGCGAATTTTGAGCTTTGATGTTCCACGGGAGACGTATTTTTCCTTCTCCTTTTTTAGTTTGAGTTGAATGTGTGCCCGTTTAACATCAAAATCCACCAATGCTGGCGTTCGGAGTAAAGTTTTCAAAGACGTCGTCAGTAATTGCGGGTTCCGTCGAAGTAGTGCGTTTATGACGCCACGATGCCTCTCGGCAAACTTCCAAGCTTCGGTGGATAGTCTTGATTTCAGCTCTTCTGCTATGGTGGTATTTTCGAGTAATGCATCTAATCCAAGATTAGAAGTGAACTTGACGCTGGACGCACGAAGTAAACCAGGAGTTGACGCTCGAGAGGGTTGGGACAATTTCATCGGCGTGTTATTTGCGGTTCTATTGACAGCAGCAGCGCTCGTCGCATTCATTGTCTGGTCGGCATTTCCCGGAGATGCCACTTCATCTCGTTCTTGTTGCTTCTCTGCCATCTTTTTAGAGACTTCCTCGAGCTGATCTGGCGCCAGCGCATCGGCAAGGGCAAAATACGCCTCCACTGCTGGAAGCATCGCTGTTATAGCGAGTGGAGCTGGCGGAGGAGCAGCACCAGGCTTGTGTGGCGTGACGAGTGCCTCAACTTTTTGCGCGGCAGTAGAGAGCGCTTTCCACGCCGGTTTCATAGCTTCGGAAAGCTCTAAAAGTGCGTTTTCACCCGGCGCTTCTTCATCCTTTGATTCTTCACCAACTTTCATCGTTGAAGGCTTTTGGGAGGCATCCATGGGGGATGCTCCCGCAAAAGTATCTGGCACTACCCGTCGCCCAGAATTACTCTTATCCGACTTCGCGCCCTGCGCGCGCTGCTTTGTCAACTGCGCGAGCGCTCGCACGACTCGAAGGATTGAATCGCACCCAGCGTGTAACATATGCGTATCAGTATTACCTGTCGAGCATAAGTTTAATTGCGTCTCCGCAAAGACTCTCGATATCTTTGCTTGTTTGAGTAGCGCAACCGTCAATACACTCGCTTGCTTCTGAGAAGCCGTCGCAAAGTGACGCATCAGTGAATAGACGTGAGAAAGAACGGCATTACCGAAGCGACCTTGGTTGATGAAAGAGAGCGCGTCCAAAAGTTTCGCCAGCGGTTCGAGTTGATGGGGTTTCAATTTGTCAAACGTCAATCTAGCCTGGTTTACGTTCTCATCGAGATGTTTTTCACTGGCACGACCTTTGATCTTCGATATCTTTGTCGCGCGAAAAGATTCGTTCAAGATCAAGAGCTGATTCGCTAGCATAGATCCCGGGTGTTTGAGAGCCACCGGACTACTGAGAGATTCCAAAAGACGTTCAAAGACAGTAATACCCATGGGTGAACCACACACCGTCGTCGCAGAAATCGAAGGTAGCCGACTACTAAACTTCCCCTGGTGTTGTGTGAGCCAGTGCATTGTAGCAAGAGCCCGTCGAGCGCGAGCTTCGCTGTGAACAAATCCATATCGATCCATCTTCACATCTAATTGTCGAAGGACCGACAAGGACGTATCTGATTGGCATAAAACAGGGTCAATCATCGACCATATTTCTGTTATGAATGTATCTCTGCACACAGCAAACGTCGATAAACTCAAAAGCGCGCGTTGGTAGGACTCTTTTTGAAACCTTCTGCATAAGTTTTCGCAGATTAAAAGGCATCGCGCATCTTCTTTGGTCAAATCGGGCATCTCAACTCGATACGGAGTGATTTTCAAGGTCCTCTTTGCAATATCCAAGGCTTCTTTTGACTGTGCCCATTTTTCCTCGTTTTTTTCTTTTAGCAGCTCCTCTTTCTTTTGTTTCTCAGCGCGGTCTAGCGCCACTTTTTTCGACTCAATTGCTCGCTTTCTATTCAGCAACATCGACGATCTCGCAGATTCAAGTATAGATTTTGCCTGAGAGAGCGCATCTTTTTGAATGTCTGGCGGCAAGGCTGCTAAAAACGTCGCATCCACCTCATCAAAATTCCGCGTTTGATGCAACTCTTTCGGAGGCGATTCATTTAAACGTTTCACAATTACGTTATAACGTAAAAGCTCGGTTTTTATATTCTCTGGCAAAGCGTTCAACGATGCTTGATCCGGTGATTCGAGGGAGAGCTTTTCCATCGCTTCCGGTATCCAAGAAGCGTCGTCATTGAAAATGGAGAGATCTACCTCACCGTTTTCAGTATTAGAACGAGCAGTATCATCTTTTTTGAGTGCTTCCTCTTTTTCCATACTGCCGATAGGAGATGATCCGCCGCTTTTCCCCTTCTCCGTCTCTCTCGGTGTTTTGTCCGTGCTTTCCTTTCCCTTTTTTTTATCTCGCTCTACACTTCTCCTCTGTTGTTGTTGTTGCTGTTGTTCGCTCGTGCGCAAGCCTTCATTAGTAAGCGCTCTTAAGACCGTTGAAATCGACGTTGAAACCAAGTTTCTCTCACTTCTAGTCAACGGGGCATTTGGTGCCAGCGCGGTTGATCCGTTTCCTAGAATTGACCTCGCTGAATCCGTCCAGGCATGTCGTCTTGCGCGTAAACCACTCAAATCCCAAGCAGGTTCAGGAGATATCGCCGTTTCTCCAAGAGCGTCTTGATCGACTTCGCCGTTCAGAACAAGATTTCCACAATATATCAACACACCACTCATAGATAAAAGATCGTTTCCGGTGCCATCAAAATCGACGTTAATTCTGCCCATATCTTCTTGGTGCCTTTCACCTCTAGACGCGCCGCCAGCCTCGGGGGACAGTATTTGATTCCTGGTCAGATATGGCTCGCCATTAATATCAACAAAGCCGTAGGGATCAAACGAATCAAGATTATCTGGACTTGAAGAAGCACCTTGAAGCATGGGGTTTCCTGATGATCGAGCAAATCTCGCAAAATCACTGGACAATGTTCGCAAAACATCTCGCATTCTATTCACAACATCTGGAGGTGCGTCCGCGATAGGCGTTGGCATATTTGCCGATCGATGTGCAAATTCATCTGTATTGGAACTGTTGACACGTAAATGCATTTGTTGCCAATACCGCTGACCATCTGGACCCGTCGTTACATTGTGTTCACGAATCATTTGAGCAGACCAGCGAATGTAAGCATCATTCGGCATATCATCTACTCTAGTTCTAACACAAATCGACTGGGCAATAGGCGGAACGCTCGACGTGGCACCATCTGCAGCACATCTCATCTCAATGGCGTATGAGGTAACATTAGGACAATCATCTCTTACTACGAGAGGATGCGCATCAGGAAATGCCCGCCGTGACGGTAGATGTCTTCTCGATATCCCCATTCCTTGTGCATCCTCGCATTCGCAAAGGTATCGTTCGCCGAATCGCGATCTGAGTCTCGCTCGAATATTTCGTCCACCATCCATATTCGCAATGTACGCCGTACCCGTGTCTTCACGACGGGGACCACCAAACGAAGAGGCTTCTCGTTCTCGTCGAGTAAACTCTCCATTCGCAAGACGACGAAGATCTTCAACCGTAAGTTCGAATACGTTCATCTGCTGAATGGGATTTTCCGGAAGCCCGGTCGGTTCCAAATCCGCGTAAGTCTCTAACTCTAACTCTAAACCAACGTCTAAAGAGTTAGTAGGACTCGATCGGTTGTTATTGCCATCCCCTTCTCGCTCTCTTCTTCGCATGACACGGCCAAGACCAGAGTCTAAGGATAATTCGATATCGCTGTGAAATCCGCTGTCATCGTCAGCCAGTTCGCTATCATCCTCGTTGCCAACGAATATTTCTTCATCTTCCTCCTCCTCTTCTGCTTCCTCCCCTTCTCTCTCTCTCCTCCCCCTTTCATTAGCTCCGTATTCATGAGCTCGATGGACCACCTCATTTATCGTCATGCGGGGACCTTGAAACTGCTCAGCCAAAAATGGATCAGCAGCTTCCCCGCGAAATGAACCCCCACCTCTTCTGAACGCGCCGCCGGGATTGCGTACAAACACTGCGTCATCAAGAAAAGAAACGCCCACATCACGGTTAGTATCACGCACAGAGCCACCAATACGCGCAATATTTGCGCCACTTTGATCGCGACTCATCACTTCCTCGCCATTTGGACCGATCGCAACGTTCTCCTCATCGATAAAACTGTTCGGATTTTCAAAATCACCTTCTTCATCCTCTTCCGTCTCCTCGTCATCTTCCTCTCCTTCTTCATCTGTATAACCATCTTCAGGATCATCTGCGGAGGTAGCATCATCTCCATCACTTTCGGCTAGTCCGATTGGAACCAAGCTTTCTCCATCTTCTCGGGCATATTCATCGATCATACCGCGCTCTACAAGCCTCTCCATCTCTCTCTCGTCCTCGGGATCGAGTTCATCATCACTGTAGTCGTCTAGGTGATCTTCGCCATCGTCCTCTTCATCTCCTGCATCATCATCGTCGGTGCCGTTTTCACCATCATCAGAGTCATCTCCATCGATGATTAAGTCACTTGAAGCATCGTCAGATTCCGATCCTACTTCGAAACCTGCTTCTCCATCACCGGCATCGTCGTCATCGTCACTTGTCGTCATGTCCTCGTAAATTGCTTCTTCTAGCTCCGCATCTTCCATTGCGCGCATGTCTTCCATCATAGCTTCTTCATCTGCGAGCATAGCATCTTCTTCCTCCTCGTTATAGCTATTCTCATTCTCATCATCTTCGCGCAGCACCGCATCGATCACAGCGATAAGACTTTGTTCGAGGTGACGCTGACCATTCCGCCCCTTATCTTGATCTCCAGATGCGGGGATTTCCTTCGACATTTTTTCGTACACATTCGATAATTTATCTATGACGGTAAGTGTTGCGTCTAGAATACCGAGCTCAGGGCGATTGCCGCCTTGCAGTTCATCAACGCAGTGATTCTCTACAGATTTCAAAAGCAACGGAAGAATTTTGTGGCGGTGCATTGCAGCGAGTGTTTCGCCATTTTGAAAATTGGCAGAAGAGAGTTTATTCGATATGTCCCTTATAGATTCTGATCGCGAAGGCATGCAATGCGCCACAATCGTCGCGAGAATATCCAGAGCAGCGCGAAGATGTCCTTGGTATCGCGCATTACTACTCTGCGACTTGTACGAGCCGGAAACTACAGTAAAATCATTCTGAAGTAATTGAGCAACCATTGAGAAGAATAACTCTCGACAGCCCGGAACGCGAATCGTACACGTCGCTAGAAAATGCGCCGCACGTTCTGCTCCTTGCCAAGCCGGGAAACTATTGTTTTTATAACCGTTTATGCCGGAAGGAATCTGCTCTGGACACGTTGGCGGCTCGTGTATTCCCAGCGCCGTTAATTTCTCATTCCAAGAAGTCGTCTCCTTTGAGATCAATCTGCAAAACGTGTGCGTCAAAACCCCTCCAACAGACGCATCACTTTTATCGAGCTCTACGAGGACCGCACCAGCAGCAGCGTGTACTTCTATGAACTCTGACAGAAGTCTCAAAGCAAATTTAACCTTTGCGATGGCATGGATATCCGTTGATCGGCCGTACGGCTCTTCGTAGCGATCGTGAGTGTGAAACAGTGGGACCAGGTTTGAAGAATTCGGCGTGGTGAGAGTTTCCGGTGCCGGTACCGGGCCATCTGCAAAGGCAAGCTTTAAATCAGCCACAGTGTTTCCCTTGACGACCTTGAGGAGTGTACGGACAAGCTGAACAAACGATTTTGACGGCGGTGGAATTCTATCTCCTTCGTTCGATTCTCGGTCGATTTTTTCTACCTTTGTGTTTTTTGACACGTCCGTCCCCAATTCGTTCACATTTTTCTTCTCTGTTTCAAAACGCGGAAGAATGAGCAATTCACCTTTTTTATTCTCTTTTGGATTTGGCACCGGTACGCAATATGCACACTTTTCTAAAGCAACGAAGAAAGTGTGCACATCTCGAGCCATCACCGGAGACATTAAGGTCAGAAATACGGATGCCGATACCATACCGCCATCGCTTGAATGGAATGCAGCCTCAAGCGATTTTTTTATTTCGCATTCCATGGCGTAGCGCAGCGTGTTTGGGTCCTCTGCGACATGGCGAAATATCGATGCTAGCAAGTTGGTGAACGCAATGAACGAGTGTTGCGGGAGCGATCTCAGCAGCATCAAAACTTCGCATCCCCACAATTTGGGTAGAAGTATATTTGGTGCTTCTTTGCGCTTATTATTACTGAGCCAAGTTGTCACGTTTTCATAGGATTTTGTAAAATGCTCCAACAGTGTCAACGCGGCTTGAATCTGAGGAGCGCATGTACCTGGGTTATTGGCATTAGGCACCTTACTGTAAAACTTGGCCTTGAAGTTTGCAGCTTCGATATCGCAAGTCACGAGTGCTTTTTCTACTTCGACCTTGTCGTGCGTTTCTCCGTCTGGTGTCTTAAAAGGGCCCTTATGATCGTTTGGAATATCCTTGCCAAGGAGACGCACGTGATCGTAGCTTTCGAGAGTTGAACTCCCAGATATTGCACACCATAGATTATATTTATGAAGCAACGCGCTCTTTTCGTACGTTTTATCCTTTAATCGTACGGGTTGACGAATTTCGTGCAATTTTTTTCTCGTAAGAGGACACCTCGTCGCTTCAATCGCAGCATCGCTATCGACAAAAACCGTGGGAATACAAGGACTGATAGTCGGCGGCGAATACATCTGTTTTTCATAGACATTCGGCGATTGCGCCCACGCATAAAATCGAAGTATGGCATCGAGCGACTCGATGATGCGTTTTTGCTCAGCTTTGGCGACAGAACCAAACGGTCGGCCGCCGATTATACCTATCTCTTTCGCAAACGCGCTAACATTGCCACCAAGAGAGCTAGCATCAGAAAATGGTCCATTTAGTGGAGAGGACATACCACTTTCTGCCGGTAGCCACTGAGCGTACATGTGTAGAACCATTATGGTCGTTTGAACAATCTTCCGAAAGCGACACAAAGGTGATGCGGCAACGATATTGGTTGCTTTTTCGCGACCTGAAAGTGAAACGTGCGAGTGCTCCACAAGTATCTCGATTCTTTTCAAGTAGTCTTCAACTGCCAATCCATTCATCTCTTGGAAAATTTCTCGAAAGTTTGAATCTCGCGAGCAAAGCAGCAACATGGCTTGTTGTTGGATCCCAACAATCGCATCTATCAACACATCATTATACAGTGGTATACCTAACTTACCCAACTCTTTCGCGGGTGACGCTTCAATGTACTTACTGAGCAATTCGTTCGTGACGTGCGCTTCTGGAAACCCTTTAAATGGTGACTTCATGATAATTTTAGCGACAGACTTGCGACGGATGTCGTTTATTTTCGCTTCGTTTACATCGAGGAGGAAGGCATCGCAAACCACTTCGACAAATTCAAAGAGCAAAGCAGAGTCGTCCTCACATTCTTGTTCATCCTTCGCTGAAACTTCGATGTTCGATTTTACAAGTGCCACACTATGTGTCTTTAGCCAAAGAATTTTCCACAGAGATTCAGTGAGTTCTGGAACTCGCTCTCTCAGACGCTCCTCCAAAGGCTTAGAGAGCGAATCGTCTTCGCCAGATGAAGAGTCTTTCCTCATTTTTGGAGAACCTATCTTTTTCTTTGATTTTGCCACTTTGTCATTTTTACCATCGGATGCATCAGTTGCAGCATTACTCGAGTTTTGATGTTTGTTTGCTTCTTCCTGTATCTCCGGGTGCGCAAGCAAATATTCAGCGATTGTTTCCGCGTTGATTTCTTCGGTGCGACTTCTTTCGCGTAGTCGCATTACCGCCATTTGAGCAGCACGCGCCGAGAAACCCATCTCTACGATGAGCTGCAACGTTTCCGGCGAAATTTCCACATCATTAATAGCTTTATCGCGGAGCAAGGACTGCTCCCTCTGTCTGTCTTCTCCTTCGTCCAAATACTTAGCTATATCGTTGTGTTCGATACATTCACACAATCCTCGTTCGTAGAATCCCGTTCCACCCTGCTGCGTTCCGCGAAAGCATCGCGCGAGTATTCTGAAGATTCTGACGAGCACATCTTTCGCGTAAAGCACCGATGAGAGCTGGGGCTGAATAGCATCAATTTTTCCATCTTCGTTTACATGAAATTCGCGAGATATAGCACGTTCAATTGTAAATGCGACGTGAGCGCACTCTTCGTGCAAAGAAACACCCAAATCTTCAGGCATCTTGCATTTTCCCAATCGCTTAGAGACTTCCTCCGTTGTGTATGCCGCCCGGAAAGAGCGGCCAAGAATATTCCAGCCGTCTTGCATCATGCGATTCTCGAGCTCTTTCACCCAATAATCGCAGTCGTTTGCATTTTCAAAATCAATCTTATGTCTTTTCTGCTTTTTCGATTTGTTCGATTTGTTCTTGGAGCCGTCGCTTTCATCGCCGAGCTCTCCAAGTCTACTAAGCAATAATTCCCAGTCCACTGTTATCGGAATAGATGCCGCTGTATATAATTCACATCTAGTAATCATTGTTGGAAACGCTTGGAGGTTCGATAATTTCTCAAAGAAAGAAATTATGGTAGAGATGCAGATATTTGCGCTATGCAGACACGCATCCACAATCTGCCCGTTCGGCGGCGCCTTTACGATTTCTGTTTCCGTGACAGAAACACGTGTTAATAAAACTCCGAGTTCTATAACTTCAGGTAGAATAGCGCGCGAAATAAGATCAATGATGCCATATTTTCGTGCGAGAACGATTGCCGGGGCAAAGGCTCGACGGCTCTTATCTCGGCGCTCAGTAGAGTATCCGAGAACGGAGGTAACTACGCGTACATATTCTTCAATTTCGCTGAATATGAACAGAGAAGTGCATGGAAAGTTATCACCATCACCCAACTGCAAATTTTGTCTCTTATCGATGTATTGGCGAACATCTCTTTTCACTTTCGCGATTTCTTCGTAGCTCTGAAACATTATGTCTTCTATTTGCAACAAAATTGTTGCCACGGAGGTCCATTGTGTCCTCTCGTATACTTTAGATTTCTCTCTACTTAAACGCACCCAAGAAGGAGTCGCGGGTGCCGGTCGTGCTATGATGACAAATGCACTGACAATGGCTCCTTTAAGCCGCTGGAACGATTCCCGCGTCCATCGAGCCGTTTCGGCGTTCCGAAACGCCGCAATGCTTGTAGAATCGTCGTATTTAACTTCTCCGTCCACTAGAATTAAGTGACCCCTTAAAAAGTCGATGGAAGAGAGTGCGCCACCGTGAGCGCGACAAAGATCGAGAAGCCTTTGATAAAAGGAGCCCAAAGCTACTGGAAACGTTCGGATCATCGTCGAAAAGAAGTTTGTGGCATTCTCCAAACGTTTACAAATGGAATTCATTTCGCGAAAGCGATCAGTTCTGCATTCGCTATCGACTTCCCCCAACTTAGACATTTCACTCAGTCCGGACTCATTGAAGTCTTTATTTCTCGCTTCAAAATCTATCAAAACATAATTCAACGCCGCATCAAAGGCAGAACAGAAATCCTCTGGGACTCTTAATGCCAATTTACGCAGTAAACTCGAAAAGTTATTCCCAGCAACCGATGTTGGAAACATATTTGGCAGATTATTCGAGACAAAAATTTTAGTAAGTACTTCAACTCCGCTCAAATTCGACTCGAATATACTTTGTGAGTTGGAATTTGGTCTGTACGCTAAAAAACGATGGACGAGCTCATTTGTCTGCACGATACCTTCCAAGAGACGCGTCGCATGCAGAATGAGGTCGTGAAGAAATTTTCCACGCGCTACTACTGCTTTATTGCGCTCGTTATGATGATATCTATGTAACGAAGAGTTATTTCCTGACTCCGCATTATTTTTGTCATCTGAGTTTAAATCTGGTAAAGGTGGCAGTATGAGCCATCCGCGCTTGGCCATTTCCTCGGGCTTTTTGCGAATATCGCATTCCGAACACAGCTCAATGACTCTAATCTCCGCATCTTCACCTTTGGCTTCACCTTTGGTATCATCTTTTGGAACGGCAAGACACGTTCGCCAAGCGCTCACGGGTGATTTTGATGCATGAGGTGATTTTTTGCAGTATTCGCAGCGCTTTTCGCACGTTTTCCGGATCTCGTCAAAAATTTTGTAGAGCATTTCTACGCCGTCCTTGCGAAGATCAGGCACGTGTCTTAATAACTCATCTATGTTCGTTCCGATCGCGGTGGCTACGTCTGGGGCACTCAAAGCTTTTTGATAAATTTGCTTCGTGAAAGCTGGACACATGACCTTTGACAGTATGCCCCGCTTGATTACTTTCTTCTTCCCATCTTTGTGCAGACACGTTGCCGATATGACTTGAGGCGCAACGCACAAAACTTTTGAGTTATTCGCGATGGATTCATTTTCTAACGCGCTAAATAAAGCATCAAAAACTCCCGCACTTTCGAGTTTGACGTAGCACGTTGGATCGTGGTTGAGGTAATCGGTTACTAAAGAAGCGAATGTTGTCACGCCACTTCCCCCAAATTTCTGAGCGTTATCAAAAACCAGACGCATAGCTTTGTTGAGCCCATTGGGACCATCAAGACCAGCTGCGTAAGCATCCTGAGGAACCGTTGGACCGAATATTGCAAACGCCAAGGCACGTGTTAACGCTTTTATCAACACGCGGCGGCTATAGGCGACGTAACTCGGTAGAACGACATCATTCGCTGTTAGGCCTTCTCCCTTTGTGGCTTTCTCAACAATATCCACGCTGGTGCCGTCGCCAGATTTCCGTCTTTGTGATGGAGTACTTTCTTTGTCATCATCTACTGACGTGACGTGCGACTTCTTGCGCTTTGAGCCAGAACCTGGCGCCGCATGTGAATCAGTATTAGCGACAGACAATAACTTTGCATCGTTCTTATTCTCTCTATTTTTCATCGAAGCGCCCGCGCTTCTGAGTGATTCGCAAATCTTGTCGTATTCCTTCAGAGACGTTTCAATTTCTTGGCGTAGCCTCAAGCACAGTAACGCAACGCCGCCGGACTCACGAAATATTCTATTCGAATCCGCGTTATAATCTAATATCATTTCTAGCGAATGCGCAAATATAGCTACGAAAGGTATATGGTCGCTGCGTTCGTGCTCGAACAACTTCAAGAGCGGTTCGAGCGCGTTTGCATCGCGTAATACGTTGCAGCCTGTCGCAATCGTGCTAAGATTCGCGAGAAGTGCGAAAGCTGCTTCGGCAAGGGTAGATGCTTCTATGCTTTCGCTGTTTGAAATGTCAAAATACCGAAAACTTTCTTCTGTTCCCGTGTTTTTCTTAGTCGACTTCTTTCCTCTTCCTCTCTCTTCTGGAGAGTCCGTTGCCGTATCGAAATATTTCTTCGAAAGGTCTGGCGCGTTCACAAGTTTTTCCACTGAAATAGTGAATAAATTCTCCAAGATCGTTGCAGACTTGTGCGTGCGCAAAACTTCCACGGCTGCGGAAGATGTATCTCGTTCGTTTACAAGAGCCGAAATTGCCCATGCAGCTACTGACGCGTCGGTACTAAAATCACTCCCCGCGTCTTCTCCTCTTCCTCTTCCTAAAGACGGCAGCGGCGGCTCGCTATTACTGTTGTGTGTGTTTTTCTTAATGTTTGTTATTCTATCGTCGAGTTGTTGAACGAGTTCCGAAGCCTTTTCTTGCATCGTTGACGTCTGAAAAACCAGTCGCCTCATCTCCTGTGACGGAATCGGCGTTTTTGTGGGAGTGTAGTTGCAATCATACGAAACATCTTCCGTTGAATCGCCGAATTGCAGTAGAGTCGCCAGTGCGAGGTTTGCGACGTTTACTCGCGCGTCTTTTAGGTAGTGCGTGTTTGTTTGCGCATCTCTCGCTGCAAACGACGACCATCGAAGAGTCCAGAGCTTCTTAAACACTTCTTCTTGAAGTTTAGTCCGTTTATTGAACCCTTCTTCTTGGACGCGGAGTCGGCTATCTATGACCGCTTCAACGGCATGTTCGGGTTTGCTACTATCTACTTCACCTCCTTCCTCGATACTCTCGACGATTTCGTACATGCGCGAGACATTGGATTCGTCTAAGACGTCGAATACAGAAGATTGACCGTCCTGAATGCCGTCTTCGTTATCCACGCCGAATAGGAAATCAACTTTCAAATCTGGAAATGAGTTTTGCACCTCTGTTCTTTTCTCGTTCTTCTGCTTGTTCTCATTCTCATCGTAATCGTTCATTCTCGCCAAAATTAACAACCGCATCGTCAACCCATCGCACGGCACAAACCTATTCACTCTTGTGCCGGGCGTTTTCTTCGCAACCGAGTGAATCGTCAGCAGCGCTTCGTACGCGACTTCAAAATCTTCGTGATGTAAAAGCTTCGTCAATTGTTCCAACGAATTGTACACGTGCTTATTCCAGCACTCGTCTAAAATTGCGCGCGTACATCGCAAAATCCACAGCAACGTCTTCTTCCTTTTCATCGAATCCCTTTTTCGTCGTTCTCGTCTTTGTCGCGAGTCGTCGTCTACGCCCTCCTCGGCATTTTCACCGCTTCCGCCATCCCCGCCTCTCGCTCCTTCCCCGCACGCGATCAAAAACGAGCACACGTCTGTCTTGGAGATGTAATTCGGCGCCGCTTCGTGCGCTATCCTCGTTGCCGAAAAATGCGTTTTTGAATCCTTTTTCGCCGTCGTAGTCGTAAAACCACTCGTCGCGTTTGACAAATACGAGTCAAACGCGTTAAACACATCCACCCAGTGTAAAAACTCGCCTTTCCCCAAGTGCCAAACGAATTGCGGGCTCAAATCGTCCGCGATTGCACTCGAGATATCGACGACGCGATCGTGAACATGACGTTCTTCTTCTTCTCCCCCCATGTCCTTCTCGTCCAAAGTCGTCAACGCGTTTTTGTCGTCGGTTGTTGTGTACGACAAGATTTTCGCAATCAACGCCGACATTCGCGGGGACTGTTCGTTGTGTTTCAAGAGAGAGAGAGAGAGAGAAAACGCCGTCAGAGAGAGAAGAAAAAAGAAGAACGAAACGAAGAAAACGACTTTAAAGAAAAGCGATGAGAGAGAACACGCGCACCGCGTCGAAAGTGCGCGCCGGTTTCGCCACTTTCCCCATGTTTCTTTTGACTCAAATCTCTCTTCTGCGTGAAATGTGCTCTCTGCGTGATGTGATGAGATAACCGTATTCTGATGATGATTTGTGCTCTTCTCGCGGTGTTCTCGTCGCGATGTACTCTCCTTTTCTCGCGGCTAAAGAAGAGAAAAAGAGAGAGA
>Ga0115557_1001016_pt1 | contig 19366 bp, 15 predicted proteins | sample COGITO_mtgs_1104_FD_87280 | JGI IMG/M metagenome (GOLD analysis project Ga0115557, IMG submission 87280) | Pelagic marine microbial communities from North Sea - COGITO_mtgs_110421 | ecosystem: Environmental > Aquatic > Marine > Epipelagic | place: Germany:Helgoland, sampling site Kabeltonne...
TCTGATACCGAGTGCGGAGAGACGACACCCCTTCCTCTTCTCTGTCAAGGAGTATTACTGACTCTGGATGATAGGAGAAGCTTTAGATGACAGTAGAACCCCCAAGAATCTGGGCTCAACTAGAACTCTTGTTGCTGTTTTTCTGGGTGAAGTAGAACCGTGGAAATTGGTTTACAGTAAATTGGCAGACTCTATAGGTATCCACGCGATTTCTTGACCTTGGTACTGTGGTTTTTCGAGTTTTTATATTTTGTTTAAGTAAGCAGGGGCTGAAATCACAACTCCAGAAAGAGAGCCGAAGAGAGAGAGAAGAGAGGCCCAGGCCCAGCTTTAACCTGTTCGTCCGCTCGAACCGGGAAATGTAAACACCAAATAATAAAAACTGGATTCCCCATTAAAAGTTTCCAAAACCAAAGTAAAAGTTTACTATTATGCTACCTAAATTGCTAACCAAAAAAATGGACAGTGCAAAGCTTCGAAAAACACAATTTCATCTCCCGATCATCATTTCACTGTCGTTCTTGTAATGCATGATGATGACTGCTGGGATGGAAGGTAAACTGAAACCGCGGTTGCCCTCCTTGTCGCTCTAGGCCCACCCTAAAGCAGCCACTTTTGCCCCCTTATCCGGTCGAGCTTGTCCAGGCGAAAGAGCTGCTCCCACCCCAGCATCATTTTCTTGTAGGCACAAAACCATGCTGTCGATTGGTCTGTGATCGACTGGGCAGATGATGGCTCCTTCGTCTGGTTTAAAGATTGATCCAACGCAATGGCCGTGGTACATGCATCCGCACGGCCGAGCTTGTGTGTCTGCGTGCCCTCTCTTGCAGATGGCGCATATCGAGTTCGGGTTATTGACAGCCTTATTATTTGCTGGCATTGATTGGGGGGGTGGAGGAGGTGATGCTGATTCAGCTGATTTTTTTTCAAGTTTGCTTATGAGCTCTGAGCTTATTGACTTTGGCAAGTGTGGTAGGGTAAGGTTTTCGGTTGATCTGCTGACCTTCATGAGTCCTAGAGCTGCGTTCTCGGCCTCTTCAAGCGATTTGCCCTTCGATAGCATTGGTGGCGCCTCGGGAAGCTGCTGCTCATCTTTGGGGGTGGAGGATGCAGATGTAGTCGTTGTTGCAGTCGGAGTAGGAGTATGTGGTCGTAAATCCTTCTCGATATCTGTTGAGGGTGTTCCAGGTGTCCCAGATGTCCCAGATGTCCCAGATGTCCCAGATGTCCCAGATGTCCCAGATGTCGCAGATGATGTCACAGATGTCACAGATGTCGCAGATGTCACAGATTTCACAGATTTCACAGATTTCACAGATATTTTAGATGCCGCAGTGGGAACAACGTCCTCGTCAAAGTCGAGCGACAGCCCTACATTGCCATCATTGTCGCCACCATCGTCGTTCCCTGAATCACCGACGCTGCTGATGTTGCTGATTGCTGATCTAGCAGAACCGTCCATCATGGACATCGTCACTTGTCTTCTCGGCGCCTCCCAGTTCTGGCTGTGAGCCAGTCGGTTGCTACTAGGACTGGAATCAATTACTTTGTTCACATTGTTGCTGCTGTTTGCGCCGTTGCTGCTGCTGCTAACCTTTCTTTCCTGCTCGAAGAAAATCTCCAAAAACGATACGCTATCAGTCTTCCCCGTGGAGCTAATGTCTCTCCCAATGTTGCCGTTTCCGCCGAATTCACGGTGACATAGATCCTCGATGGATAGCGAGGAAACCGATCGAACGCCCCGAATTTGTTCACTGCTAGAGGGCTTGGGCTTCTTGGCGGAACCGCCGTGTCTCTGTACCATGGCTAGATCTTCTGTGAAGAGCTTGTGCAGGACAGCGTGACTCTCGCTCCTGGGAAGATCAGACTGGCTCAGGCTGTTTGCAGTGTTTCCTACGTTCGCCGAAGAGCCGCTGCGATCCATCGTCTGCAGGTCAGCAGAGGAATTCCAAGGAGGGAGAGAGGAAGCAGTGGCGCCCATGTGGGTAGAAGACCCACCGACACCGACACCGACACCGACACCGACAGCGACACCGCCGACAAGGGGGGGGACTTGTGGAAACCCTGCACCGGAATTCATCATTGCTAGGAGTGCCTGCTGGGACTGCTGATAGGAGTTTCCGTTGAGGGGATTCTGGGGGTGATTGGCCATGGCGGGGCTCCCCCAAAACTGTGCGAGAGTCGCCCACTGCTGTTGAAGCTGAATAATTTGCGATAAGACTTGCGAATTCTGGTCTCCATCTCCAGCATTGCTGCCGTCGGGCAATCCGAAAGTGGGCACTCCAACACCTTGAAATCCTCCGTGCATCCCTCCCTGCATCCCTCCCTGCATCCCTCCCTGCATCCCTCCCTGCATCCCTCCCTGCATCCCTCCCTGCATCCCTCCCTGCATCCCATCCAACCCACCATTCCCGCTGTTTGGGCGGTCTCGGCCGGACTTCTGGAGATTCGTTTGCTTTCGCTTGCGGGAAGGGTACTTGGAAGTCGCCGGGGGAGCGTCGTAGTCCTGGTCATCGTCGTCGCCGTCGCTGTTTGGCAATTGATTGGTGGTCTTAAGTTCCGAATATTTTCCTGTGAGGTTGCTAAATGCAAGTTTTGCGCGTCCCTGAGGGATGATCACCTCTCCCGCTTCAATTTTCTTTTTCACAGCAGGCTTCCATATCCTGCGTACGGGTATTTAGTCGTTTTGGGGGTTTGTGATTGTGTTTGAGTTTGCAAGTGTGTTTTCATTTGCGTGTGCGTGTGAGCTTGTGTTTGTCATGTGTTGTCGAGGAAATATAAAAAGCAACCAAATCAAATTTTTGTCCCGCTGAGGAGAAGAGGAGGTTGAATCATCACTTGTATCCGCCCTCCGCCTCCAAGCACAGAGAGCGATTAACCGTCCCAAATTCTCATTACAGCGTACTACCCCCAGCGGAACAACCTCTTCCCCTGAATCATCCTAGCAATTTCATTCTTCTTCTTCACTTACCGTCTCCGGGCATTTGTAAACCAGTTTTTGAGCTGTTTTTTGTCAATGTTGCATTCAGCCATGAGCTCCTCCTGTTCGGCCGGTGTCGGGTAAGGGTTGGTGATGTGGGCAGGGGAAAGGAGCCAAGCCTTCAATGTACGAACTGCATGGGCGGGTAGGTCACGACGGGGCTTATCCAGAACTGACTGTGAGAGAGGGCTGGATCCAGCAGTAGGTTCTCCATCTATGTGCTCAGGGGGGTAGTCGGCCATTTATATGATGGTGAAAGTCGGTTGACCTCTAGTGACGCGTGGGCTGGGCGTAGGAGCCAACAGGGAGGGAACAGAAGGATTGTTTCTTCTCTCGTCTGCTCCTGCAATAGGGTCAAAGGGAAAAGTTCAGGGCTACTGATATGGACCTTAATCTGCCGCCGCCTACCAGTCCAATCTCGTCGTCAATGTTGAACAATTTTTGAGAGATATCCAGATTGATTGAACTCAAAGCTACTGGTGTTAACCATTTTGGGTCAAAACCGGAAACAAAAAACCGTTTTCCGCACAACTTTGGTCAAACCGGTGTCTCGCATTATTCCGCAATCCCTCCCTCAAACAATGTGGGGCTTTCGCTTTCGAAAATCTTTTTTCGCCATTGCAATTTTCCTCCCCGCAACAAACTGCTTTGCGCCGACCTCAACCTCCATCTTCCTGTCACATTACAAACCAATGCAAAGGCCGTCTGCCTGTGTCTCTGTCAGGGCCGCGGAAAATGGAGATGAGCCGATTCCGATGGCGTCGTCCGCATTTGGCACCGTCTATGATCGCCTGGGTGTAGCGCCAGATGAACTGGCCAAGGGTGTTTTGCCGGGTGACGTTCTTGAATGGCTCGGTACGAGGGAGGAGATCGTTGAAAAGTTTAGGAAGGTGAGGTTGTAGAATATGTGGGCACGTGCAGTAGTATAGTGTGCGCAGGTAGACTCAGTCGATATAAGAACCATCACAAAACTTTTACATCCCTTCCTTTCTTTCAGTGTCTAAGCTTTCCAACTAACCCCATGCCTCGCCCAATCCAATCCAATCCAATCTAATCGACTAACCACCCTTTGTAGGACAACCAAAAGTTTGACGATGCTAAGGCGGAGGAGGAGGTGAAGAAATTCCTCATGGATGCAGAGATGTTGAACAAGTGGATTGAATTTAAAAAGAAGGAGGCTTCTCCGGATTTTCAGCGCATCTCCCGAGAGGAAAACTTCAGCGACCCTAAAGTTGTTGGATTGTACGCCGCTTGGCTTGTAGGTGGAGCCGGGCTCGCTTATTTTAAGAATGTTATTGCTGCACCTAAGTTCGCTTCAGGGGAGTGGACACCCATGCAGATCCACATTCCTGAGTGGCTGCCCGGCCAGGGTGGTTCACTTGCCGATGTGGTGAAGGATTTGTCTCCGGATGTGGTTGAAAAAGTGGCTGCGCCTGTCTCTTCGTTGGCGGATCATGCTTTGCACAATTTTGTGTGACCAGGCACCTTGTAAATAGTTATAGTGATTGAAGAATGACCAATAGTTTTAGCCCCGAATGAATAGTAAATCATTATTATTTCACTAGTGGGTTTCGTGATTAATTTTTCGCACCCTCACACACACACACACACACACACACACACACACACACACACACACACACACACACACACACACACACACACACAACAGAAATTTCAATCCAAAATTAGTTCTTAGTTAACTTAACTAGGTCATCATCATCATCAAGTCTGCACACTTTTAACAATATTTGGCAGTTAGCTTCGATTTTTCCCCTCGATCTTCCATCATTATATTTTTTTCAACTTCACTTCTTGGCGTCATAGAAGAGACACGACTTTTTGCACTTTTTCAGCCCGCAGCTCTTGCACTTGCCGCCGCTTTTCTTCACAGATTTGCGCTCATCCGCTTGGGCCTTTTTCTTGGCAATTTCAATCTGTCTCTCCTCCTCAATGCGCAGGTTCTCTAACAAACGCTCGGCTTCCATTGCGTCCTTGAACTCTTTCCGCTCCTTTTTGTCCTGCTCTTCCCTGGCAATGCGCTCCCTCTCCTCCTTCTCCCTCTCGTCGCGGATCCGCTTCTCGTCTGCCAGGACCTCCTCTTGGACCATTCTCATGTAAGCCTCGGTGGCTTCCTCTATCGAAGTGTGACCGAGAGCCTTGCAAAGTGATCCAAGTGCAGAGAGAGCTGTGTCCCGTATGTCCTCAAATTGGACATTGTCACAAACATCCTTCAAACCGGGCACCAGTAATCTCCCAAAAGGCCGCACTGCGGTGGGGTGCTCGACAAGCTTGCTCATGTTGTCGATGACGATACATGCCATCCGCTTGTTTAGGCTCTTCTTGTCCTGCAAGCATCGGGCCAGCACGGGGCATAAAATGGATAATGTCGAAGCGTCGACAGGCACCACAAAGGTGGTGTGACAAAGTGCCTCCACAGCCTTGACAGTCTCATTCGGCTTCACAATGCTCAATACAATTGGCCCCATGCAAGGCCGGACATCGACATTCATGTTGGTGTCGCAAACGGCCTTTAAGGCCATCCCCGCGCCGCGCGAAACCTGGGGCTTTGTGTCCCACACCACCCCCGCCAGTGCTGGAATCAAAACTGGAATATGAAGGTGAATGCTCTCAGGGTAGATCCTGCTCAGCAGGCGGATGGCATCCAGGACGCCGAGCTTAACCCTCCAATCTGAGTGCTGCAGCAACACGTAAAATGCACTCATCTTATTCTCGATGAATGGTAAAACGCAACCACCAACAGTGGGGTTCAGGCTATTAAGGATGGTCACGACCGCGTCTGATGCGGCATTCCGGACGTTTGTACTTTGGGAAGAAAGAAAGGCGAGACAATGGGGGGCGAGCGGGCTCAAGTAGCACTCCATGGCCCGGCCCTTGCGATTTCTTCCGTCCTCGGTAACCCCCAAGCAGGTCTCAGCAAGAGCGCGGACCAACAACAGTGAGCCAAGTGCGGCTGATGGCGGAACAGCCGAGACGTCCTTCTTCACGAGTTTGATGTTCTCAACATTGTCGCCATTGTCGTTCATCTTGCTCATATCGTCGGAATTTGCATTGGTGGTGTTGTTGATGAGAACAGAGACGAGTAGGCTGTCCAAAATTGATTGCAGCAAATTGTAGGATTTCATTGACTTCACCACTCCCAAGGTTGATACAACCAAAGACAAGTCAAGCGCCCTGTTCCCGAGTGCGACGACGTCTCCTCCGCCACTCATGCTCATCAATGAGTCGGCGCCACCGCCACTCACACTCCTCCCCTTTCCTGTGAGCTCCCCAAATTGCTCACTAATGTATTGTGTTCTTTCCTCGTCGTTTAGAAGCTTTATTCTGGCGAGCTCCACCGAGTCGATATTTCCGCCAGTCCCCAAGGGTGGAAGCTGCTCCCCCTTTGTGTTGGACGAATCGCCACTTTCCACGAGATACGACAGGTTGTTGGCGGAGTTCTTCTTACTGCCCATTCCACTCAGTGAAGTCGAAGAGGAAGCGCGTGACATGGGGGGAGTAGTGGCAGGAGAAAGGTTCTTTGGCGTAAGTATTTTGTTCTTCGCCTGCATCTTGTGTACCGTACCGCTCCCAATTGAAGTCATGACTATGTGAGAGCTGGTACCTGCTAAAAAAAAGAACGACTGGAGTCACAGCGAAGCTGCTCTCTTACAAGTGTAATTAAGGTGTACTTCTGGTTTCGTCCCCTTTATGGTGGCAAACTGTTTTTCTAGAAGACACAGGCGTGTTATTTAAAGTAGATTTATTCGATTTCTGTTATTAATTAATTCGTTGGTTCCAACGATGATGTGAAAGCTGTGAAAGCCTTTTTCCCCGCTTTACAGTCGATACTGATATTCCCACTTGTGCCTAGCTACCTTTCTAACTTTCTTATCCCCCTCTGAATGAAATTAAGAATGACCACACCACCCCCCCCATCAAGAATCACCCACTAACCTCTCACCGATGAGTTTCGACGCACAGGCTACCGCCGCTCTCAGGGACCCTCCCTCTGCTTATAATCCCCTGCCAGACATGACCCATCTCACCTATAAAGACTTTGAGAATGTTTATGAGCCCCGTGAGGACAGCGATTTATTCCTCGATGTGTTGAAGCGTGAATTTGGCGGATCCACGTCTCCATCCACGCCGCTCTCACAAATTACAGAGGTTGGTTGCGGAAGCGGCATTATATCTGTGGGGCTGGCTTTGCTTCTTATGCAAATGGATCCAGAACCTTCTATTTCAATGACTTTGACTGACGTCAACCCGCATGCTTTAACTGCGGCCCAGGGAACAATTGCCAAGAACGGCTTTGATACAGCTGATTGCCAAATAAAATTTCGGTCTTTTTTGTCCGACGTAACCGATCCGTCGTCTGCTCTCCCTCCTAGCGATGTAATTCTTTTTAACCCGCCTTATGTTCCTACTCCCAGCGATGAAATTTACTTCTTGGGCAGTGGGAGCAGTGAGAGCGACACCGCCAACGATGTCAAAAACGACAAAAACGACGGCACAGCCAACGACAACTTTTACTCTGCGGGCGATGCTATATCTGCTGCGTGGGCCGGAGGAACTGACGGCCGCGAAGTGCTTGACCTGGCCCTCCCTCGTATAAAAAGATCCCTGAACAGACCCCATGGCGTTCTCTACCTAGTATTGGTGGATGACAATGATCCCCAGGAAGTTTGCGATTGGTGGACGCGAGGTGGGCATAGTCCTCGGATGGAAAGCAGTTTCAAAAATTCGTCAAAAATACGTGACTCTAAGCACCCGCAGTATGTAATGGAAAGTGGAGGGGGGTGGTCAGTTGTCGGTCGTAGAATTGCCAAAAACGAAAAGTTGTCGATTCTTCGCCTTCACCTGTAGCAATCAATGGTCCACACAAATACACAGCACGCAGAGACAGACACACACGATAAAGTGGAGTCTCTGGAGGAAGTAAGAAGATTTATATTTCACTAAAGCGTAGCAACCTTTACATTATTATTCCGCCACAGAAAACACTTCACAAATCAAATCCCAAATAACCGCCCCAATTATTCTTGTACCGTCTGATGTCCATCTCGCCACAGTGAGCAGGGTCAGGTTCGTGTACCAGATCTCTCTGCTGCCCGGCGCCGCTACTCAAGCCGCTAGTGCCGCAAGCCATCATCAAGTTGGGACTGTCAGCACTTATGCCCTCGGTCTTCTTGAGGGTGTGAACGCTTGGGGCCCTCTTGAGCAACCTGTTCACATTGTCTTCGCCTCCTCTACCCCTCGCCCCCCTCACACCTCCCAATAAATTAGTTGGCACGACTAAAGCAACTGTGCTGACTTCTTTGGCTTCTTCTTTGCCATCCACCAGTGGCGGATTGTCAGTCAGACTATCACCCCCCTTCCACAGCCTCACAGGCCTGGCCGTTTTCTGGTCAATCGTGTACCTATTCAGTCGGAAGGGGAATTTTCCCGCAGTATGTTCCCGCTCGGTATTTTTCGCTTTCCCTTCCCTACGTTTACTCTTCTTGTCCTGGGATTCAAACTCGTTCATGAAGTCATTTACTTTTTTCTCGTCCCCATTTTCTCCGTCCCCATTTTCCCCCGCCGCCACTGGTCCCGATTCCCCACCTGTCCCGTCGTCGTTTAGGTCTCCCATGTGGTTGACAGTCTTCAAATGGGCGTATTTACTCTCCGGATCGAATTCCATGAGGGTCGACCTGTTGTCCTGCCTGAACTTCTGCAAATTTCTGAGATTCATCATGGTTGGGTCGTTCTCGTCATCATAATCATCATCTGACTGGCCGTCTAAGCCGGCGCCCCCCACGTGCGCCACCTGCAACCGTTCTAGAGCATTCGTCTTGACTACCTTCTTCCTCTTTGGCGAAGTCGATCTTGAACGCGGTGGACTCGCATTTATCTTCTCATCCTCCCTGGGATGGTATCTCACAGCAGGTGGCACAGCCCTTGCCATTTCCATCCTTAGTCTCTCCTCTTCTTCTGCTTTACCGTTTGTTCCTCCGGTTTCACCCCCTATTCTTCCTCTCGAAAAAAACTCCCTGGGCATATCGCCCTTTGCCTCCTCTGGCCGGTATTCCAATAAATCTCTCTCCCTGCGATTCTCCCTTACCATGATGTCCCTCCATTTCATCAGCAGCCCCTCTTCTGCTTCACTGAGAGTGTTCAAATCTTCCCACATTTCCTCGTCATCGCCCCCTCCCAAACCGTCAAACTTGGTAGGAGTCGCCCCATAATCAATTCCTGCAATCTTCAGCGTTCCATACCCTCCCATGTTCCCGAGCATAGTGCTTGGCTTGTAGCCCTGGTCTCCCTCGCCTTCACCCCCTGTCCATTGTCCCCTCAAGTTTGTTTCTAAGCTCTTCATCCCATCGATTTCCCCCAGCACCAAAAGGATCTGGCTGGCCAGTAAGCTCTCATCTGTCCTTGGCACTGCTCGGCTTGCATCCCGTATTTCTGACAGCCAAACGTCACCATATTCGGTGGCCTGAATGGAACTATTTCCGGAACTTGCAGCTAAACAAACAGATACCCCAGAGCTTGTTACCTCGCTGACTATTTGGCTGAGGGCGCGAAGGGCGGCATGGATGCTTATTTCCCTGTTGCGCCATGGTGAGCAAAAATAAATGTGTGTCGTGGTCGTGGTCGTGATGTGTTGTATGAGCATTTTGGTGCAGTTAAATTGTCAGTAGTGGTCTTGTTTGTCGTCGAGTGTGTTTTTTATTCGATACCACCACTGTAACGGATACCAAAGTTCCAAAATATTGATGCATCGCGCTACGGAAAGCAGAACAGCATGTGAACATACATAATTGTTTCACCTCGACTCACGCCACGCACACAGCACAAGCAAGCCCTACCCTGAAAAGAAAACGTACCTTCCTTCGGTCACTTTTTTGTGCAAGAAAAGTATAACACTCTGTGCGGACAAGAGGTATGAAGTCAAGAAAGAGTGTAGTGCCCTTTTGGGGGGTGCAGCATGTTCCATTCAAAAGACTTGGCAGTTCAAAAAAGGGAGGGATGAGAGCAGATTTCAGAAGAAGTTATTCTCTTTGGTGGTGTTTATGTCGATGTCTTCCGCGAAAAAGAAAAACCAATACTTTATTTGCCCTTTTAAATAGTTCCAAAGTGGCTCTTTTTCTTCTTTTCACGAAGTTCGAACCGAAGGTGGAGTTCAGAAGCTCAGCTGTTCACTAGCACAATCCTGGGCTTGCCCCCCAAACCTTTTCTTTTTTGAAGTAAATTGGCCCAGACTTCGCCCTCGACTTTGTTATACTCTCATTCTGATATTTACCGTGGGGACAGCTAAATCATGGATGGAATGTTCTCCCTCGGGAGTGCCAAGCTCGTCTCCTCTCCCAATTCTAATCCAACATCCCCCTCAGTCGGCCGCCGCTCATGGGTCCGTAAATCGTCGACTGATATGAAGATGATATTCCAAGATAACTTCTTGGAGGTAATGGGAGAAATATCTGCAAGTGAATGTGATCCTGCTATGCTAGATTCAGAAGGAGAAGGAGGAGGGTTAGGAGACAGGCTCAAGAATGTTGTACTAGGCAATGATTCAGACGGCCAGCGGCACAACAGCTGGAAGAATGATAGGTCGATAAGCTCCTACGGCAATAAAAACCCCTCCTCTGCACCGAGTAGCAAATGTCCTTCTCCCGGTGGCAGCCCTCTCCCTGCACCTCCAAGGAAGCTCATCATCCCTGGCCCCAACAAAACGACCCAAGGCGCCATAACTGGTCTTCCGCCTGCGCCCCCAATTAGCCCTGTTGCCACTTCGATTAGCCCTGCTGCCCGCCGTGCGAGCACTCGTCGCGGTAGCTGGATATCAGAAATCAGCACATCCGTGAACCGACAGACTTCCCATCTCCCCCCAACCCAAGCCACCACGAGCAATATTCAATCCCTTCTGTACAGCAACGCCTATCAGCTCAAGTTGCTGTCGTTCAGCAATGCCATCATGATGGAGACTACTCTCGGCGGCTGCTATTCTCATCTCATGGACAGCATCATCGACGCCATCTCGCCAGACACAGTTAGTGTCTTTGAGCTCGATGAGTTCCTTCAGGTAATGAATGAATGAATGAATGAATGAATGAATGATAATCCCGTCAGAACCGCTCGGTCTTACTAACACACGCTATTGTACTCACAGTTTATGGTTGAGCACAAGCATACCGCCGAAGCGCTCAAACATGACAAGCTTCGCCGGGTATCCGTCCGTACCGGCTTGGCGAACGACACCTTAACAAGCAAAAGTCAATACGTTCTAATTGACAACGTGGTAAGCTCCAAATACCATGCATCCCCGGAGGAACGAGCAGATCTTCCTCGCTACTTCGATGAAGACTCGGGCGAGTTCGTTCACTACTTGAATGTGCTTTACACAGGGGTTTATGACCACACAGGTCGGCCCCTCGCAGTTGTCGAGACGTGCTTCAAGGAGAAGGAGATTTTTGAACGGTATGATGTGAATTTTGTCAGGGCTATTAGTCTTCTGGCCGCGAGTGCGATCCGTAGCGCGAAGCTTTACGAAGATATGGCGAGATCTAGAAAGCACAGCGATGCACTGCTGGAGATAAGTCAGGCTGTCAGTGGGGAAGAAAATGGAGAGGAAATGATTAAAAACATTCTCAACGTTGCCGTTGATGCAGTGGACGCCGACCTCGTCATTTTGCACCACTATGATCCGAACAGTAAGCAATTCAGCAATTCTGTTGACAGCAATGGCGATTCGAAAGAAGAGGTCATTCATTTGGGTGAGGATGTGGAGGGTTTCGTAGCGCAGAATGGAGAGTTTGTGCAGCTAGATGACTTCGAATCATTTCTGAAGGATCCCCGGCTCTCGGATAAGATTATCGAGGAAAATGACTCAGAGAATGACGACGATGAAGACACGTTCGATTTCAAGAACCACGCCAATTTACAGAAAAATAGGACTTACATCCAGAAGTCGGTCATGTGCGCACCAGTGATTGACCCGGAGGGTAACATATTGGCTGTGTTAAAGGCTGTAAATAAGAACAATAATTCCGTTCACGCCGATAACGAAGATCAGATTAAATGGTCGGAGGAGGACAGCTCACTCTTACAGTCGATAGCGGAATCCGCCGGGGTAGCTCTTCACAAGGCAGAGCTGCTGTCGGACATATTGAATGAGCAGAAGATGAATAAATCGCTGATATCTGTCATGAAAACGATGAACAAGCACAAAGATGACGTGGACGAGCAGATAAAAGAGCTTGTCGAGATCACCTACGACATCATTTCTGTCGAGAGGGTTACCCTTTTCCTAGTCGATGACGTTCGCGAAGAGCTTATCTGCGCAGTTTCGAAGGACAAAGATTTCGAAGGGACGCGTCTGCCGATCGGGAACGGCATTGCCGGTCACGTCGCGAGTCAAGGAGAAACACTAGTGATCGAGGATGCGGAGAACGACAGTAAGTGGTGCAAAAAAGTGGAAGAGACCAGCCACTTTCGAACCAAGAACACTCTCTGCATGCCAATTCGAGACCACAGGCACAAAATTGTTGCCGTAATTCAGCTCTTAAACAAGTCATCAAAGTTCACAGACAACGATAAAGACATTCTCGATGCATTCAGTCAGGAGATTGCTAGCGCCCTGAAAAAAGCTCTCCTCGAGAAGGCTTTCCAACGAGGCTCGACGAAGAATGGTAGTGAAGAGAACGAGACCATGCTCGGCCTCTTTGCACAGTATTCGAAGGAGAAAACGTATAAGAAGAAGCAGCGAGCGAAGCGATCGAGCGTGGTTATTGGTCAAAGGGGGAACTTGTCCAATAGCCCCGTGAATACGAACGCAGCCAGTGAGAGGAGGAAAACCTCTTCGCCAGATGTGCCGACCTTCTCTGACACTCCTAGGCGCACGGCTTCCCTGCGACCAGGGGACGAAGCCATGATTTCGCCGGTACACAATAAACGCGTCCTTAGCATCAGCAACGTGTCGGTTGACCCAGATTGTACTCTCGACTCTTTTTCCTCCTCTGATCGATCCAAGCTTATCTCGGCAATGAATAGCTGGGAATTCGATGTTCTGAAATACGATAGTAAGTCGCTCATGGCAGTTGCCAGGGAATTCCTGCTGTCCTATAACATTCCCAGTGAGTTCGAAATGGGAGATGACAGGCTTGAAAAGTTTCTTTTCGCGGTCAGAAAGAACTACAGAAAGAATTCGTTTCACAACTTTTACCATGCGTCTGCGGTGATGCACATCAGTTTTATGATGTTGAGCAAGGTTGGAGCGGAAGAGTTTTTGGAAACTCGAGATGTCATGTGCTGCCTCGTCGGCGCTCTCGTCCACGACGTCGATCACACTGGTTACAATAACGACTTTGAGAAAAACTCCCTCAGCCAATTGGCTTTGACTTACAACGACAGGAGCATTTTGGAAAATCACCACGCCGCAACGACCTTCAAAATCTTGCAAGATCCAGATGTGAATATATTTCATGCTCTTGATCCGGCGGACTTTCGTTACGTGCGAAAGAGTATCATTGAGATTATCCTTAAGACGGACATGGTCAATCACTTTGAGATGGTGAAGCAGATGCAGATGCTGACAGAGAAAGACCCGTCCACGACTGGGTACGATTTTGACGTGGATTCTGATGAAGATAGGCTAGAGCTGATGACAATAGTCGTCCACAGCGCGGATTTATCGAATCCTACCTACCCAAAGTTTGATATGACTCGCCAGTGGTGTCATAGGGTCTGCGAGGAATTCAGCCGGCAGGCTGTAAAGGAGAAATCCCTGGGCCTGCCTGTAAGTCCCTTCATGGAGGGGCTTAATACCGAGCAAGATATAGCCAAATTGCAGATCGGCTTTGTCAACTACGTTATATTGCCGTTGTGGAAGGTCGTCGGTGTCTTGTTCCCTAATGCTGCACAACAGGAAATCAACTGCATTGAAAACGTCAGGGAGTGGGAAAAAATTGTCGAGGGTGTATATTATGATGGCTAGAATGTTAATAATAATGTGGAATACGCTGCTTAAATTTTTTAGCGATAATTTTTTCTACGCTTCCATTTATGTACAGTTGTATCAACGTCCCCCACTACTCGTCACCGCCGCTTCTTCTACCCGGAAGAAACTCGTTCTGCAGCGCGGCCGCAATTGTCAGTCTGTCGGCCGGGTCCTTGGCAACAAGCTCAAGGATGAACCGTCGAGAGAGGCGACTGAATTTCTTCCAGCGGGGTCGCTTCTTTAGCGACCTCTTTGGATCGTCGTAAAATTCTTTCTGGGCCTGAGAGTCGGTTGGCTCGAATGGAAGTTCTCCGGAGAGCAGAACATAAAGCAGAATACCCAGGCTCCACATATCACTCTCAAAGCCAATTTTCCCACCTGAACCGTCGTAGTTCATCACCTCCGGTGCCATGTACCCTATGGTGCCTACCTTTACTCCGCTGAGCATGTCGTTCCCGGCTTGAAGAGGTACAAGCTGACTTGATCCAAAGTCGCAGATTTTGAAAATACAACCAAGAGGAGAAACCATGTCTGTTGACGGTAGGTAAACCCCCCGGCGAGTCATTAAGATATTCTCAGGTTTGATGTCACCGTGTATAATCCTGTTGGAGTGAAGAAACTCTATGCCCCGAAGAACCTGCACGAGAATCTTTCCTGGGTGAGTTTCATTGACCCATTTGAACATCTTTGCCGGCTGGTCTTTGTTGTAGCCTGTTAAAAACTCGAGCAGGTCACCGCCTTCAACCGCGTCCAATTCCACTGCGATTTGAGTGCGGGTCTCACTCACTCTGATGGGCAAACAGACGTTAGGGTGGGGTTGGAGGGAAAACTGACCCGCTAGGAGGGCCTCTTTCCGTAGGGTGGTAAGAAGGTGAGGATGAGGTTTCAGATTTGCCCGTGGCACCATTTTCAACACGCAGAGCTCCCCGCTGGTTTCTTCCACTGCTCTCAATAGTTGGAATTGGCTCGGTTTGCCCCCCCCTTCCACCTCCCCTATAACTTTATACCTTGAATTCAACTCTTTGTCAGATATTTGGCTTCCCGGAGGGAGTACGAGCTCACGATTCTGGATGGACATAGCATCGTTATGATCTTGCTGTTGTTGTCGGGTTGTCTTTTTTGTTGGGAGGCGGAGTTTTGACGCAAGCCAAGAAGCGGAGGAGGATCTACGGGGAGGCAAAGGTGGCTTGGTTGTTGACTCTGTTGTGCTACTGTGACCCTCATCTACTTCCTCTTCTTCATCATCATCATTGATATTTGACGTAGACAGGGAGCGACGGATTCCTTGGGAGAAAGCAGCATGGGCTGCTCTCATTCTAGGAGAAGATATAAAACTGTGCCAGCTCCCTTGTGACAGTCAGTCAAACTTGTAAATGTTGGGGGAAAGAGGGGTCACAGAGAGGAGGTGAATATGATGTGCGTTCAGGAGGTATTGGGGAATATCGAGGAATTTAGACTTTTTTAGACAGGATTATTGGTGTGAAGACGTCGTCGTTGAAGACGTTTGGGGGCTTTATCATAACAATTCTATCTATTGTTTTTGATTTTGATTCCCGCCCTCGGTCGGAGCCCGTGTGGGCCCGGTCTTTGCACTTAACAAGCTGTGGCCCAAGAGCTGCTATTTTACCTTCCGAAAGAAGGTTATAGGGATCCTCTCCGCAGTTATAGCAGTACGCATCACGCATCCCGACGATCAAATCGCACATTTTGAAAAGGTCATCCTTATTCACATTTCCTATTCGCCTGCTTTTAAATTCTTGACCCTGCAACATGCCTTCCCACACCACACCAAAGAAAAAGAAAGGGGAATCGTCCTCCCTTCATCTCCACCGCGCTTCTGTGGGCCTATCCCCGAACACCAACACTAAGGAATTCGACTTCACCTTAGGGAAGAAAAATAAACCGCATTATGAGACTCATGACAACGAAATTAGCTCACCTACTTACGACGGTGGAAGAACCAGGGAGGAGGCTAAAAAAGAGGCTGAAGAGCAGGCAAGATTAGTGAAGGAGTTGCTCGGGGATGATGGTATGAATGCCGGGGATATTGCTGCCAAGTATGACGTCAGTGACAGTGATGATGACTGGCTCATACCTGAGGAGGACGAGAAGACTGCGAAGGAAAATGCCGAAGCCAAAGATAGCGGGATCGAGGGGTTTAATTGGGACGAGCAGCTTGGCGGACAGGTCGGCGCACTTCAAGAATCCAACAGCAAGTTAAAAATGGAACTGGATCAAAAGAAATCCCAAGTGAAAAAGCTCGGCATAATGCTCCATGCCCTCGAACCAATCCCTGGTGTTGATGCGGAGAAACTACTTAATGTTGTGGACGAGCGGGGAGAACAGTTGCATCACGACATGAAGGATGTCAAGATTGTGCAAATGGCCAAAAAAATACGACAGCTGACATTCGAGCTGAACAAGGAGAGGTGAGTGGTGTTGTGAGAGGGAGGGCTGTTGTGGGAGGGAGGCTATCAAGGACATATGCATCCCGGCTAAGACCTTGAAAAAAGGAAGTGTGGTGCGCTCTTGGAAGTGTTGCACAGAGAGAGAGACTGAGCGCCTGTGGGGCTAAGGCAAAACAAACTAGTGGAAGGCTTTTTTTCCTGCATGTAATCATTACAACAGCTCGAGAACTTAACTGACCTGACCTTTTCCTCCTCAAATAAATCCCTACTCGGCTCGGCACAGAGGGTTGGGAAAGAAGGCTGAAGGTGCGCTACTAATGCTTGACAAAGAACTGCAGCGGAAGCAGGCTGAGATCGACTCTCTTGGTACTCCGGCGGCGAGAGCTCTAATTGCAAAGACAATTGTAGGGGGGACAGAGAGGGGCAATGACGAGAATGTGCTGTATGGCGGCGGGGCAAAAAACGACAAGGAGGTGAAGAAGCTCCAGGCGTCACTTGAAGACATGAGAAATAAATTTGAGATGATGAAAGAGAAAAACAGGCTGCTGGAACACAAATTGATCCAGGAAGTCGGTGGGGAAGGCGAGATGAGCGAGAGGTTGGAGAAGATCATGCAAGACGGGTGGAGAGGGCGCGCCCAAATGGTTGGCATGTTAAAGAGTAAGATTAAGAGGCTGGAGGCGAGCGTTAAGACCGGTGGGATTGTGGACGCAAATGGAGACGCCAGAGGCCTGATGACCAACCGCGGCGCTGTGAACGCCCCAATTGCCACCACGGCACAGCAGAGAGTTGCGGCCAATAACTTGAGACGAGACGTGGATTTCAAGGCCCAGCAAGAACTTAACGAGATGGAGAGGATGCGACAACAGGGAGTAGAGGAGTTGAGCTTGGCGTACGAAAAAGTAAAGGAGGAGAATGACAAGCTTCAGCGCAAGTTTACCAGCGCCAAGGTCAGGGTGGGATGCCTGGAGACCGATAATGCAAAATTACGTGACGGCATGAAGGTATTCGTGGGGAAGGCGTCTACTGACGACAAACTGGTGGACGCGCTGAGGGACGAAGTCGCAAGCCTCAAGAGAAAGTTGCGTAAGCAGGGGGAAAGGGAAATGAGAATACGCGATGAGACAAGGAAGGAGAGTAACGAGGAAAACAGTGAAATGGTGTTGTTGAGGCAGCAAGTGAGCCAACTCAACAGTCAAAACAAACACCAAGAGAGAATTATCAACCAAATGAGAGCTGACCTGCACAAGATTCGAAATCCAAAGGCAAGGGTTGGAGCAGTGAATGTCAAGCCCCCGGGAGAGTGAAGAGGCTGAATTATTATTAATGATGAGAGTAACGAGTATAAAGTGCAAAGGCCTAGCTTATTTAGTTGTGTGTGTACTGTAAATCCATGCGTTGAGTACTGTTGCTGCTGTTTCTGCTGCTGCTGCTGCTGCTGCTGCTGCTGCTGCTGTTGTTGCTGTTGTTGTAAGTGGGAAGAAGGCCCCAAAAAGGGAAGCCAACAAAAATCAATCATAACAATTATGCCGACAGTCCATATAAAAATCCCAGGGAGAACCCACCCGATGAGGGAAGGTTATACGTCAGGATGCTCTTAATCTTCTTCCAATATATTATGAGGTCGTCCTTGTCCACCTTCCCGTCTCCGTCAGCATCCAGAACATTTTTAGCGTCAGCCATGACACGGTTCCACTTAATATCCACATAACCACAGTAAGCCAGGCCCTGCGCACACAGAAATAGGCAGCCCGTGGCAAACGCAACACTCTGTCCGATCTTCTTCAATGCGTAGCCGCTCGTGTACCCAGCAATAGAGCCGAATCCCACCTGTGACATGAGAGGTCCATACTTTTCCAAGAGTTGCTCCACTGGGTCTGGGGATTTTTTATCAGGTGAGGGCCCCCCAAATGGAGCGTTGATGGAGGCTGCAGGTGGGAGTAAATAACAGTGCGATGTGGATGTGGCTCCGGGGCCGGGCTCTGAAGAAGGGAGTGATGCATTACCTCCGTCGCAGAACACTGAGGAGGTTTTCACATTTGCAATGGCAGCAGCTGTCAGGCCAATTCCAATTGCTAATCTTGACACGGCTCTGCAACCAGTCATCAGAGTGAGCGGGCGAGCGAAAGCAGCTGACATATAATCTTTTATTTAAGAGAGGAGGGAGGTCAAAAATTTTAGGATATCGAGAGGAGGCCAAAGCAAGGAAAAAAGGGAGTATATGCTCCCAATTACTTCTTTTCGTTTTTAGATCGCTCTCTAGTGTTTGAAAATACTCTGAAGACTTGTGCGATTAAATTACTTCCGCATAAAATCTTGGGAGACGCTGGGTTTGACGCCATGTCAAATTTTGATGTGCCCACTCCTCTTGAACCCCGCTCCGCGTCTGCTTTGTTACTCCGTGTGCTTAGAGATTGTATCAATAGGACAAACGCGGTAGTTGCTTGCATCCAGAAATGGCCGGAGTTTGAGAAACAGGGGACGAGGGGCAGGAAAAAGCAGAAGACGGGAGAACAAGAACAGCAGATAACGCAACTCATAGAGGTACGTAGCGTGGCGATGAACCGCGCCCGCCAGAATGCCGGGATGATAAGTCCTAATTAGCCGCCCCCGCCCTCGCATTTTGTCCCATGCAGGTTCTGAATTTACTCATCCACGAAATCAACAATATTGATATGACACTCGGGGAAGAATCGTCAGGTGGAGAGCTCTGGGGAATCGATGTGCCCATCGATATGGTGGTGCTCATGGATCACGAAGATTTGAACCCAGAACTCTACGTCAAGCAGCTCTTGAAGGTGTGTTTGAACATGGAGGCCAATTTGCAGGTGAGTTGTTTGGTTCAGCAAGAATTTTTTAGCAAGAATTTATTAACTTTATCTCATTTTCCTTGTCCCCGTACTTGAATCATCGCAGCGGCGCAAAGGGGCAATGCGAATCTTAGGAGAGGGTGTGCGGAAGCTCCTCGAATCACGGAAAAAGCGTGGGACAGAGGAA
>Ga0115557_1001018_pt1 | contig 19354 bp, 12 predicted proteins | sample COGITO_mtgs_1104_FD_87280 | JGI IMG/M metagenome (GOLD analysis project Ga0115557, IMG submission 87280) | Pelagic marine microbial communities from North Sea - COGITO_mtgs_110421 | ecosystem: Environmental > Aquatic > Marine > Epipelagic | place: Germany:Helgoland, sampling site Kabeltonne...
AAAAGTGTTTACGTTTGACAAAGGAGTAACTGGTCCCCATTCGCCAACTTTATCTTTACGAGTATAAAAGAGGTCATAATTGTTACCCCCCAACGAACTTTCTCTTATTGAGGCAAAAACTAACATTTCATTGTCGGTCATAATTTTCGGGTGTTTTTCACAGCCGGAATTAATAGATGGAGGTAGCTTATAAGCCTTTTGCCATTTCCCCTCGGAATCGCGATCTGACGCCCAAATACTATAACAGGCTTTTCCATTTATTGATGGTTCACCATTTTGCCGAGTGAAATAAAGGGTGGAACCGTCAGGAGAAATAGAAGGAAAACCTTCATAACCGTCCGTGTTTATAGCTGATCCAATGTTAATTGGTCCGCCAAATTCGTCTCCTTCTCTGGTAGCATAATAAATATCTTCAGCTCCTTTTCGGCCAGTATAATTCGCAAAAAAGAAAACAGTATTACCATCATAAGAAATTACTGGCCCTCCTATAAGGTCAGTTTTAATCCCTGTTTTATTAATGCTTTTAAGTTGTTTGGGATTGTCCCACCATCCATCAGGATTTTTAAAAGTCAACCAAATATTGAACCACCCACGTCTTTGGTACAGATCGGTCTGGAATATCATTGTTTTGCCATCGGCGCTAATAGAGGGAGAGTATTCTATTGATCCTACGCGACTAATGTTTTTAGGTAGTTTTATTTGAGCGTAAGTCGTTGAAAAAGTTGCTACTAATAACACAATTAATAGACTTCTCAACGGGTTAATATAATACGATTGACTCATTTTTTTTTTAGTTTTGACACGGAAATTAGATAGTGCAATCTTCTTTACGTTTAATCCAGAGTTGATTTTAATTTTATTAACTGCGAGCACTGCTCACTTACTTAATTACACTTGAAAACGAAAACTACCCTAATCTTATTATTAATCCTTTTTGCAACTGCATTTTGGTATTTCAAATTCTATAAAAAGAATTTTGACACTTCATTAGTGAATATAGTCCCACAAAGTAGTGCCGTTCTCATTACTATACCAAATCCTCAAGAATCCTTCAATAATTTAACCGAAAGAAGTTGGTGGAATGCACTGGCGAAAATTCCATTTTTTAATAAAAGCAATGAGGAACTCAAAAGTATTGAAAGTTTACTTGATAATAATGAATTACAGACAAAACTGAATCAACTGCAGCATGCCATTTCATTACATATAACTGCAAATGATCAAATAGAAACACTTCATTTTATAAAAAGCGATGGGTTTAAATGGTCAGAAAAATCAGTCTACCAGATTATCGGACTTTTATCACCTGGTAATCAGTCGAATATTAATCAACGGACTTATGAGGAAATGTCGATTAATGAATTTGAATATGGTGGTCAAGCTTATGCTTTTTTAATTGTTGAGGACTTTTTGGTCTATTCAACTAATGCCATTCTAATTGAAGATGTGATCAGAACTTCTTCGGGTGTAGTTAAATCACTCTTTAATAACTATGGCGTAACGCTTGCAAACGCTAATGCACTCGGCTTTACAGTGAATACCACCAAATTGAATGATTTGAGCCGGGTATTTTTTGAGGTTGATGAATTGTCTGACTTCAAATTCGTGGATGGATTATTGCAATTGGAAATGAGCGCAACAGAAGATGAGATTAATTTCAGTGGTTTAATACAATCCGGAAAAAACAGTCAATCAACAGATAATTATTATGATGTCTCAATAAATGAGCGTTACTACTTGCCGAATGCATTAAGCACAGTGAGTGTACTGAGTATACCGAAAACTGATAAGAGAGAATTAGAACTCGGGGAATTTGATGTTGCCGAATTCATAGATAATCACAATGGATCTTTGACAATCCTTGAGATGGATGGCGGAGCATTGGTTAAGGAAAGAGCAACACTTGCAATGATAAACGATCCAATTGCTTTGCAAGAAAGTCTTGATGTGCTAGCCTTAAGTTTGGTGAAAAGGGAGACAGACACATTATATCAAGAGATTTATATGGATGCCTCCATAACTTTTTTGAATAAAGGAGAAATAGTTAATGAACTTTATGGACCAGCCGTTCCTAAGTTTAATCAGCATTATTATTCTGTTTATGATGATGTGTTAATCATTAGTGAAAGTGTTGACATGATCAAATTGATTTTAAAAGAGTATGAAGAGGAAAACACATGGGGTAAAATAGTTGAAAGGAGGCAGTTTTTAGACCAGTTAATTAGCGAGGCAGCTTATACTAAGCTGGTGAATTTCCAATTCTCTGTTGATGGCCTCAAGGCTGATTTAAAGCCGAAATGGGCTGCTTTTTTTAATGAGCAGCAAGAATTACTAAACCTAATTGACTTGGTTGCTACACAACTTAGTAAATCAGGTAATGGCTTTTATTCAAGTACTCAAATCACTTTGAATCCATTAAAAACAGATGCCTCAGCAATAACTTCAAGCACCGACATAAAAGGGGAAATCAATTTAATGTCAAATACATTTACTGATGCTGCAATTAGGACAAAGCCTTTTGTAGTTAGAAACCATGTCAATCAAAATCAAGAGGTTGTCGTGCAGGATGCTAATAATGACATCTATCTTATTTCTAAAGAGGGCGCTGTTCTTTGGAAGCGACCTATGGGTAACAAGATAAACGGGAATGTGAATCAAGTAGATTATTTTAACAATAGAAAACTTCAATATTTATTCGCGACAGACAGTGCATTACTGCTTATTGACCGAAATGGTGAGAACGTCGAAGGGTTTCCTAAAAAATATGTCTCTGAATTGCCATTGCTTAATTTGTCAATTGTAGACTATGACAATAGTAAACGCTATCGATTTGTAGGGTATGATAGGAGAGGTAACACTTATTTATTTGACAATCAAGGCAATTTGCTCGAGGGTTGGAACCCGAAGCAAGGCAGCTCAGAATTGCTTGAGATTCCGAAACATATAAGAGTGCGAGGCAAAGATTGTTTTGTTTTTGTGAGCTCTGATGGAACAGTAACATTGACGAATCGGCGAGGAGAGAATTATGATGGTTTCCCTTTTAATGCTGGTAAGCGGCTTGCGGGAGATGTTAAAATCATCAAAGGGCCTAGTTTTGATGCAACGACAATAAATGTGATAACTGAAGATGGCCTCCAGCTTTCGATTGATTTGAATGGCAATGTTAAATCAAGGAATCAATTATTCAAGCCTTCACTTCAAAGTACGTTCACTTTGGTCTCAGATATACTTGAAACAGATTTCATAGTAGTCAGAAGAGACGATCGTAAGACAATTCTTTTTGATTCGTCTGGAGATGAGATTTTTCAACTCGATTTCCAACTCGATAAAAATGACTGGGTGGATTTTTATAATTTCAGGAATGAATCTGAGCTATTCCTCATTAATAAAGGAGGCGAATTGGCTGTATTTAACAAATCTGGCATTCCTAAAATTTCGTCACAGCTAAAAACAGATCATAGAGTTGGAATAGTTTATTACCAAAGTCGTGGAGAATACGAACTCTTTATTAATTTCGATAATCAATTGGCGATTTATACCTTTACAAAGTAATCTTCAACCGATGCTTATGAAAAAGTACTTATTAATTTTATCCGTATTAGTATTTTCCTCTATTCATTTGTTTGGACAAGAGGAAGAGTTTAAAAAGAGTGTCTTTGGTACACCTTATGAAGTAATAGAAAACCACCTTAAGTACCTGCAAGGTGAGACTTACGACCTTGAGCAAGCTACTAAATCATTTGTAAAAACTTCCCTTTACACTGAGAAGGAATTACAAAAATTGGCCATCGAGTTGAAGCAGATATTAGACGGTTCTGGAAGTTATGTTAGGCTTGAAGATTTACCGACGGATGTCAATTACACTGACGACACGACGAGTAGAAAGTTTACCTATGTATTGTTTGAGAAGTTTCCTGATATCTATGTTCAGAAAATGCCAGGTTCTAATCACTGGTATTACTCCATGAGAACATTGGCGGAAATTGACAGACTCCACAAACAAGTTTACCCTTATGGAACGGATAAACTGCTTAATCAATTACCAAAATTAAGTTCAAAAAAATATTTTGGATTTTACTTATGGCAATTGATTGGAATACTCGTCTTGATATTTGTGAGCTTCGCTCTTCACAAACTACTTACTTACATATTCAGGCATGTATTGATGAGGATACTCAATAAGTATGGTAAGCTGGAGATTGGTAAAACATTCATTTTACCAGTGGCTAAACCGTTTAGTATGTTTGTGGTAATTGGAATTTTGGGTTTGTTTATTCCCATTATTCAATTACCTGCTACTTTAGGAAGGTATTCTATCTTGCTTTTAAATGGTTTAGTGCCATTTTATGCCGCTATCTTTTTCTACAAATTAGTAGATGTTTTTGGTGCCTATATGATGAATCTAGCGCATAGATCGGAGAATTCTTTGGATGAGCAACTGATGCCTTTGGTCAGGAAAGCACTAAAGACATTTGTAATTCTAGTAGGTGCATTGGCTGTATTAAAAGGCCTCGGTACGGACCTTTTGCCATTGTTAACGGGTCTTTCAATTGGTGGTTTGGCTTTTGCATTGGCAGCCCAAGATACACTGAAGAATTTCTTCGGTTCGCTTATGATTTTCATGGACAAGCCCTTTCATATTGGTGATTGGATTACCAGTGGTAGTGACATAGATGGTACAGTTGAAGAAGTAGGCTTTCGTTCTACCCGTATAAGGACCTTTAGGGATTCAGTTATTTATGTCCCGAATCATATCCTCTCTAATGCTAGTGTCGATAACCACGGATTAAGAAAGTACCGTAGGTTCTTTACAAGGTTGTCTGTTACTTATGATACTCCGACAACCTCAATTGAAGTATTTGTGAAGGGAATAGTGAAAATTGTAGAAGCACATCCGCATACAAGGAAGGATTATCATAATATTTTCCTTAACGATTATGCTGCAAGTTCATTAGAAATCATGCTTTATGTGTTTTTTGAAGTGCCAGATTGGAATGCTGAATTGAGGTGTAGGCAAGAAATAATGCTTGAAGTCAATAATCTGGCGGAACATTTAGGAGTCAGGTTTGCGTTCCCAACACAAACATTGCACGTAGAGACTTTGCCAGGTCAATTGTCCCTAACTCCACAAGATTCAAGTACAATGTCAGAAAAAGAGAAATCTTTAGATGAATTCTTTAAAAAATAAGATTATTCACAAGTAAATAGATTATTAATGAAATTTGGAACAAAAGCCGTTCATGCAGGTGTAACGCCTGACCCTACTACAGGAGCTATTATGACTCCTATTTATCAAACGTCAACTTATGTTCAAAGGTCACCAGGTGATCATCAAGGGTATGAATATTCAAGAACACAGAACCCCACAAGGTTTGCTTTACAGGATAGTATTGCAGCATTAGAAAATGGTAAACATGGTTTGTGTTTTGCTTCAGGATTAGCTGCCATCGATGCTATAATAAAGATGCTGTCCCCTGGTGATGAGGTTATTAGTACAAATGATTTGTATGGCGGAACCTATCGCATGTTTAATAATGTATTCTCTAAATACGGAATTAAGTTTCATTTCATTTCAATGGCAGCGGCATCGAACATTGAGAACTATGTAAATGAAAATACCAAATTGATCTGGATAGAAACACCAACAAATCCGATGATCAACATCATTGACATAGAAGCAGCTGTCGCCATTGGTAAAAAGCATAACATCATGGTAGGTGTGGACAATACATTTGCTACTCCCTATTTGCAAAATCCATTAGATATGGGTGCTGACATCGTGATGCATTCTGTCACAAAATACCTAGGTGGGCATTCTGATGTAGTAATGGGTGCATTAGTGATTAATGATAATGAACTCGCAGAAAAACTAGCCTATATTCAAAATGCAACTGGTGGAATAACTGGTCCGCAAGATTGTTTTTTAGTTCTAAGAGGAATTAAGACACTTCACCTTAGAATGGAAAGACATTGTGAAAACGGAAAGAAAGTTGCTGAATACTTAAAGAATCATCCGAAAATTGGTAAGGTCTATTGGCCAGGGTTTGAGTCACATTCAAATCATGATATTGCCAAAAAGCAAATGAGGGATTTTGGAGGTATGATTTCATTTACCTTCACTGAAGATGACAAGGCCCTATCTTTTCGAGTGATGGAAAATTTTAAAGTGTTTGCTCTTGCTGAGTCATTGGGAGGTGTTGAGTCTTTGGCCAACCACCCAGCCACAATGACGCATGCCAGCATTCCTAAAGCGGAGAGAGAAGCTAATGGCCTACTAGATTCACTAATTAGATTGAGTGTAGGTATAGAAGATGCTGATGATCTGATTGCTGACCTGGAGCAAGCTATCGGATAATTATTGGCTGAATTGAGGTTGAGAACTCCTCATCTAAATCTTATGAAATTGAAAACCCCGCTATGTCGGGGTTTTTTGTTGAATTTTCAATCCAAATATTCTACGGTTCATCCACCATATATACCGGTTGAGAGAAATTATCTACTTTTTTTAGCCGTTGGAGTAAACTTTTATAGAACTCGAGCCGTCTTAGAAGCAGAACAAAGGATGAAAATGTTAAAGGTCAAGATTAACCTGAGTTCATAAAAAAGAAATAAGATTAAATACTACGGTCATGAAAAAATCAAACAGAATATCACAAAAAACAACATCTGCGATAGCAGCAATGATGTTAGGAGCAATCATCACATTTATGGCTGCTTTGAATTCTTTCGGTGAAACAAAAAACCTTACTCATACTGAGATCTCTGAAGATGAATTAGCAGAAATCGCAACACTTGAAAGGGCTTATTCAGATACTTTTCAAAAGGAAATAACAATAGATTTCAATGCTGAAGAAGTAAGAACAATCAAGGTATATGATAACAATGATGAATTGTTAGAAACTATCGAATTGGGAGAAGGAGATGTAATCGAAAAAGCTAGTTCACGGAACTTAGTTCATAAGGCAGAGTTTCTATCAGAATACAACAATACATCGATCTATAAGATATCGATCTAAAATAAACAAGAGAGATTTTATTCGAAGGAGCCTATAGGCTCCTTTTTTTATGTTTTTATAGTTCCGTTCATATAAAAAGAGGGAGCCATATCAGCTATTTGAGCAGAGTTTCATAAATTTTGGGATTGATAGGAAACATGACCTTAAGACAAACCAAAAAATAATATTATGAACAAACTAAATATCGCTTCTAAATGGGTATTGAGTCTTGCGTTTCTTCTGTTTTTAACCATAACGTTAGAAACTGAAGCCCAACGTAGAAATAGGCGGAATACTGAACCGGCTGCTCCAGCAGTTGATTTGAACGCATCAATATACTCAGACATACAGTACAGGTCTATTGGACCTTTTAGGGGTGGAAGATCCGCTACGGTAACAGGAGTTCCTGGAAAACCTAATTTATTTTATATGGGTGCTACAGGCGGTGGTGTATGGCGCACTGAAAATGGCGGAACTACCTGGAATAATATATCTGACGGCTACTTTGGTGGCTCGATAGGAGCTGTTGCAGTAAGTGAGTCTAACAATCAAGTACTATACGTGGGTCAAGGTGAACAAACTGTAAGAGGTAATGTTTCTTCAGGATTTGAAGGGATTTGGAAATCGACAGATGGCGGAGAAACATGGAAGAACATGGGTTTGAAAGATGCCATGCATGTTGGAAGAATAAAAATACATCCTACCAATGCTGACGTTGCATGGGTTGCCGTAATGGGTGATCTATTTAAGTCTAGTGAAACAAGAGGTATTTATAAAACAACTGACGGTGGTAAAACATGGAATAAAAAGCTCTATGCCAATGCAGACGCAGGAGCAGTAGATATTTCATATGATCCAAATAATCCTGACTTCATGATGGCGAGTACTTGGAGAATAAGAAGAACTCCTTATAGTTTGACTTCAGGCGGTGAAGGTTCTGCAATTTGGCGTTCAAAAGACGGTGGAGAAAACTGGGAGAATGTAATTGAAAACACTGGAATGCCAAAAGGACCAATTGGAATCTCTGGAGTTTCGATATCTGCGGCAAATTCAAAAGTTATCTATGCAATTATTGAAGCTAATAAAGGTGGTGTTTATAAATCTACTGATGGTGGAGATACTTGGAGAAACACAAACTCTGACCGTGCTTTAAGACAACGAGCATGGTATTATTCTAGAATCTATGCAGATACTCAGGATGAGGACAGGGTATATGTAATGAACGTAGGATACCATACATCAAATGATGGCGGTAAAACGTTTGCAAGAAGGAATGCACCACACGGTGACCATCATGATTTATGGATTGCTCCAGAAGATAATAATAGATTAATAATTGCTGATGATGGTGGTGGACAGGTTTCTTATGATGCTGGAGATAGCTGGTCTACAATGATGAACCAACCTACTTCACAGTTTTATAGGGTTACTACTGATAATCACTTCCCCTATAGAATTTATGGAGCACAGCAAGATAATTCAACAGTAAGAATTGACCATAGGTCATTTGGTTTTGCAATTACAGAAGACAACTGGGAATCAACAGCAGGAGGGGAAAGTGCACATATTGCGCCAGATCCCACCAACCCTGATATTGTTTATGGAGGTAGCTATGGTGGTTTTTTAACGAGAATGGACCATGACAACGGTATTAGTAGAAATATTAACGCTTGGCCAGACAATCCAATGGGGCATGGTGCTGAAGATTATAAGTACAGGTTCCAGTGGAACTTCCCAATCTTCTTTTCACCGCATGATGCTGGTAAACTTTACACAACTTCAAATCAAGTACATGTTACTTATAATGAAGGACAGTCATGGGAAGTTATAAGTCCTGATTTAACAAGAGCTGAACCTGAGAAACTAGGTAAGTCAGGTGGACCAATAACATTTGATGATACAAGTGTTGAGTATTATGCAACTGTATTTTCAGCGACCGAGTCGGCTTATGAAAAAGATTTGATCTGGGCTGGATCAGATGATGGTTTAGTTCATGTCACTAGAGATGGTGGTAAAAATTGGACAAACGTAACTTCTGATATTATGCCAAAATATTTAATGGTGAACAGCATAGAAGCTGATCCTTTTGTCAAAGGAGGAGCCTATGTGGCAGGTACGCAATATAAAATGGGAGACTACGAGCCATATTTGTTCAAAACAAAAGATTACGGACAGACATGGACTAAAATCACAACAGGAATTCCCAATGATCATTTCACAAGAGTATTAAGGGCTGACCCTAAAAGACAAGGCTTGCTTTATGCAGGAACAGAAAGAGGATTGTTTATATCATTTGATGATGGTGCTTCTTGGAAACCATTTCAAAACAACTTGCCAATAGTTCCTATCACTGATATTGCTTTAAAAGATGATAACCTTATCGCAGCAACCCAAGGTAGAAGCTTTTGGATGATTGATGACTTGACAATTCTTCATCAACTGACTGATGAGGTCGCGCAGGCTGACTTCCATTTATTCAAGCCTATGGATGCTTACCGAATCGGAGCTGGTTTTCGCTTTAGACGAGGTGGAGGAAGTAGTGCAATGAATTTGCTGTATGGAGAAAATAAACCTGGTGGAGCTACAGTTTACTACAACATGAAAAATGCTCCAGAAAAAGGCACAAAGGTGAAAATGGAGGTGTTTGATCCTAATGGAGAACTGATTAAGTCATACAATCAAAAGGCAAAAGAGGGACTTAATACGTTCAATTGGAATATGATGTATGATAATGCAGAAGGTTTTGAAGGACTAATTATGTGGGCTGGTTCTTTAAGAGGACCAATGGCACCTCCGGGAGAATATACTGTTAAACTTTCTGTAGGAGACATTACACAAGAGCAAAAGTTCAAATTATTGAGAGATCCACGCTATCCTTCTACAGATGCCGACCTACAGGCACAATTTGATTTCTTGATTAAAGTAAGAGATAAATTGACTGAAACTCATGTTGCAATTAAGGACATTCGTTCCGCAAGAGAGCAAATGAAGACACTCACAGATAAAATCAAAGGAGATGATAATTATCAAGATGTCATGGATGCAGCAAAGGAATTGGATAAGAAAATGACCGAAATAGAAGAGACGCTTTATCAGACTAAAAACAGGTCTGGTCAAGACCCTTTGAATTTCCCAATTCGACTGAACAATAAATTAGCAGCATTGAATGGTGTAGCCGGTAGTGGTGCTTGGAGACCAACTGCCCAGTCAGAAACGGTAAGAGGAGAGCTTACTCAGAAGATTGATGGTGAACTTAAGAAGTTGGAAAGCATTATGCAAAATGACTTACCGGCCTTCAATGAAAAGGTGAAGCAAAAATCAATTGATGCAATTATCATCAAAAAGAAGAAGACTAAAAATGCAGATACTAGTACTTCTCCTTTAAATAATTAGAAGCAACAAAAGTTAAAATAAAAAAGGCATCCATTGGATGCCTTTTTTATTTTAACTCAAGTAAGTTTAATATTTTTCTAATTTGTGAAAGCGCTCTAGTTTCTCTTCTTTCAATGATCCGTTAGAGAAAAAAGCAACACCTTCAGCGCCACCATTTTTGGCTCCTTCAATTGCTAATTTAATTTCTTCAGGTTTAGTAGGAGGTAAGTAGATGCCTGTATGTAATGGAAATTTACCATTAAGCTCATCTACTCCTTGTTTCGTTGCGAATTCCACCCAGTCTACACCTTCTTCATAAAAGTCATTGTAGATCATAGGGAAAACCATGTCCAAATTCCATTCATTCCAAGATTGTCGAACGAGTTTTCTCGCTAAGTCCGGATATGGAAAAACAGCAGCTGATATTAATTTGTTTTCTGCGTGAACCGCTTTAGCTATTTGATTTACGAGATTAGTAACACTGTCCCATCTGTATTTCCTCCATTTTTCATCTGTGGAAGGATCATCTTGGTCTTTAGGATCATAACCATGCTCAGCTTTAAAATTAGACCTGCAAGTATCACAGTAACAAAAGTCATATTCAGGCATTTCATGGTCTTGTACAAGGTCATATTTAGCCCAGAGTCCTTTAGGGAGAATGACATCACAATAACGCACATAGTCTAAGTGAATACCTGATAAGCCTGGAATATCGCAGTGAGCGACCATTGATGCTTTGACAAATTCTTGAACCTCTGGTTTAGAAGGGCAGAGCCATTGGTAGTAGTCAACATAGGGCTTATTCTCTAAGCTACTCTCACCATTTCGACTCACCGTATACCAATCGGGATGTTGCATGGCTTCCTTATCACCTGGACGGTTTAATGTCCATAACCAAGCATGCACTTCAAGGCTCAGCGCTTGAGCAATCGGAATCAGCTTTTCAAGCATGTTTCTACCGCCACCAACGATCAGCCCATTTATACCCGCTTCTTTAAAAGCGGCGAGTTCTGTCTTCCAGTCAATGATTGATTTTTTATTATTACCATTGATCCAGATCCAGTATTTGAAATCATTTTCTCCTTTTTTTGAAAAAACTGTGGAATTGAGTAGGTGAGGGCTTAATAAAGTCGCCCCTGTGGCTAATCCTAAATTTCGTAAAAAAGTTCTTTTTCTCATTTAATTCCTTTTTCGTTCTGTCCAAATCCGCCCAGTATGATCAATGTGTAAATAATTATATTGAGAATTAAAACGTTTTATTGAAGCATGATAGGTGCCTGAATCTGCACTGATTTCAAGTTCGATTTTAGTTTTTCCATCTTTAAAAAACACCTGTCCATTAAGTAATGCATTTCCATCATCGGAGTAGAATCCATTTAACTTTTTATAGGCTATTTGATTTCGATGTATTGTGTACAACATTGCGCGTACCTGCTCCGAACCTGTATCGATGGCAATGCTCACCCATGACTTTCCAATAATAGATTCTGTGAAACTGACTATTCCCCAATATTCAGGTTCATGCATTGCAATGGCCCTTTGTGGTGTCCAAACCCAATTGTCAGGCGGGAGGTCTTTGCCTGTAGCAGGCGACTTCCGTTTTACATATTGATTGTCTATTATGTCAGTTTTATATTGAACCCTTGAGAAGTTTAACCTCCATTGATGTCCATTTTTAGGAGGTACACTCTTAGTTGTTCCTTCTTTCAAAACTTCCCATGGAATGGCAACTTCAATAGACCAACCTTTGTCTGTGTCCGAGGGATCATTTATAGTCCCATCAATATGCACTGCAGATTTTAGTCCTTTGATATCCCAAGAATTAATCGCCCTTCCTCCATCTCTATAAGGACGCGTAAGTAATAAGTCCCAAACCGTGTTGAAAGCATTTATTTCAAATTCATAATAGTTGTGTGTGTCACCATCAGGGTCTATGAAGATTTCAAAATCATTGTCAAGAAATATTACAGCGTCTCGATCAGTCAGAGTTGCCCAAATGTGAGGCTCTTCCATAGCTGCGTAAAAGTACATGTATTGATCATCCCAAAGCATTTTCATGCGCGTAGCATGATATGGCTTCGTGCTGTTTTTTGCTTCTATATCAATATAGTAGGTACTCCACTTTGCCTTTTTCCATGCTTCTTCATTGCCTTTTCCATCAATATTAAGGGTGTCAATTGTTTTATGAACAGTATAGTGCTTCGGCATTCTAAAATCCGTTTGAGCCCAAACGTTTTGAATGCTTACTATAATTAGAAGCGTATATAAAATGGCGGAATTACGAAACACAGTTGAAAGTAAATAAAAAATCCCCATTGAAGGGGAATTTTTATTTGTGAGTGATTTTTTATTAGATAATATTAATTCCGAAAAAGGTACTAAGGACTGTCAAAATAAACATTACACCGAGTACAACTGGAGCCAAATACATGATGGCAAAGTTGAGGTATTTTTGTACGAATGAACCTTTGAAATTAGGGGCGCCAATGGCCAATTCTTCATCCAAGTTTTGAGTCTTCCATACGTGTGCAGCAAAGAATGCAATCATACAGCCTCCCAATGGTAACAAGGTGTCATTGGCAATAGCTGCAACAAAGCTCAAGAAATCAGTTGGACTGTCAGCACCTACATAAGTGATGAAATTGCTAAAAAAATCAGAATAGCCATTGCCCAATAAGGAAGGAATACCAACTAGGAAAATAACGGCTGCAACAAGCCATACAGCACGTTTCCTCTTGATTTTCATTTCGTCAACTACATAAGCAACAGGGACCTCTAGTAACGAAACGGTCGAAGTAAGTGCAGCGAAGCATAAAAGCAAGAAGAATCCTGTGCCTACCACAGCTCCGAGTGTTCCTCCTATGCTACCAAATATTTGCGCCAACGTAACGAATATCAATCCAGGGCCTCCACCAGCACCTTCCATTGTGCCACCGCTCATAAATCCGATTAATGGAAATATCATTAAACCCGCAAGGAATGCGATAGATACATCTACTACAGTAACCCAGGCTGCTGCAGTCACGATGTTTTCCTTTTTACTTACATAACTACCATAGGTAATGAGTGCTCCCATACCAAGAGACAATGAGAAGAAAGCCTGACCCATTGCATTATAAATTGTGCTCCCATTGATTTTTGTGAAATCAGGAACCAGGTAGAATTTAATGCCATCCATCGAATTAGGTAGCGTTAAGCCATAGACAACAATGCCAAGAATCATAATGATAAGGGTTGGCATCAGCAATTTTGCAATCTTTTCAATCCCTCCTGATATTCCTTTCGAAACTACAAAAGCCGTTGTTGCCATAAATACGAGTCCGTATCCACCAACTTTAAATACTTGAGATGTGTAATCACTGAAATTGTCTGCCACTCCAAAGTTTCCAGCAGCCATTTCGAAAATGTATCCAAATGCCCATCCTGCGATTACATTATAGAAGGAGAGAATTAATACCCCAGCAAGGATCCCCATTTTTCCAACCCATCTCCATTTTTTGTAACCTAAAGCATTGAAAGCACCAACTGGATTTAGTTGCGTTTTTCGTCCTATAGCAATTTCAGTGGCCATTACTGGAAAACATAGAATAAAGCAAAAGGCAAGATAGATTACCACAAAGGCGGCACCACCACCAGAACCTACTTCATAGGGGAAGCCCCAAATATTACCTAGTCCAACTGCCGAACCTGCTGCCGCAGCGATGAATCCTATTCGGCTATTAAAGCCTCCTCTGTTTGCCATAAAATTTCGTTTAAAAACCGAATATATGTCATTATCTGATTTTGGACATACATTTTGAAATAAAAATACAAATGAATGTATTAGATTTATGAGTTCTGATTTTTTGAAACTGACCAAAACCCGATGGAGCCTATCTTTTCTAATGATGCTATTGTACTTGGATTACTTTTAGCAATTCTCGCCTTTGTATTTATTACTTCTTCATCACCTAAACCAGGATGGAAGAAATTTTATAAATATTTCCCTGCGTTGTTGGCATGTTATTTTTTACCCGCTTTACTCAATTGGCCATTAGGACTTATCTCTGGTGAATCTTCAAACCTTTATTTTGTTGCCTCAAGGTATTTGCTTCCTGCGAGTTTGGTATTGCTTTGCTTAAGCATTGACTTTAAAGGGATTTTAAACCTCGGTTCTAAGGCCTTGATTATGTTTTTTACGGCAACGATAGGTATTGTTGTTGGTGGACCAATTGCATTGATCCTTATCTCTTATATAGCGCCAGATATAGTCAATGGAGCTGGTGCAGATGATTTATGGAGAGGGCTCTCTACCGTGGCAGGTAGCTGGATAGGTGGTGGTGCAAACCAAGCGGCAATGAAAGAAATTTATGAGGTGAGTGATGACCTCTTTGCTTCAATGATTGTTGTTGATGTAATCTGTGCAAATATATGGTTGGCATTTCTACTTTATGGAGCAAACAATGCCAAGAAGGTTGATAAATGGTTGAAGGCTGATACCTCCGCTATTTCAATCTTAAAGGACAAGGTAGAGGACTATCAAAATAGTGTGGCAAAAATTCCAAATACAACGGAACTAATGACCTTGTTGGCTGTAGTATTTGGTGCCGTTGCTATTTCACATGCGCTTGCCGATCTTATTGCTCCATTTATGGCTACCAAGTCTGATTGGCTTGATCGCTATAATTTAAGTTCACTGAAATCAGGGTTTTTCTGGCTTGTAGTGATCTCTACTACAATAGGTTTAGGGATTTCATTCACCAAACTTAAAAAGATGGAAGGATTTGGCGCTTCAAGGTTGGGGACGGTCTTTATCTATGTATTGGTAGCCACTATAGGCATGCAGATGAACATTAAAGATGTAGCTGAGAATTTAGGCCTTTTTGCCATTGGAATCACATGGATGCTAGTGCACGTCGGCCTTTTAATGTTAGTCGCCAAATTGATCAAAGCACCTTTCTTCTTTGTAGCAGTAGGTAGTCAGGCCAATGTTGGTGGTGCTGCTTCTGCCCCAGTTGTTGCCGCAGCCTTTAGTCCGGCGTTGGCACCAGTAGGGGCATTAATGGCAGTGCTTGGATATGCACTAGGAACTTATGGTGCTATTGTTTGTGCCCAACTTATGATGATGGCGTCAACATAAGAATTACTCTTTAGACATTTTAGAATCAATCTCTAACTGTATCTTTTTTCGTATTGGGTTAAATACGATGAAGGGAAGACCAATACCACTTATTAAGAGGAAAGGAATGAGTTGGTACATCTCATTGTTCTTTTTGACAATTGCGACTGTCGTTAAAATCAGGATTATAACACCACAGAATATCATGATGAACAATTGTCTTCTTCTAAAAGAGACTTTTTTCTTTTCCAGCTCCGGAAGGCTGTACTTTTTGAATTCGTTTTGCATGCTCTAATTAATAAGATTCAAGGAGTTGAAATAACTCATCCAGTTTTGGAGTCAGAATGATTTCAGTTCTTCTATTCTTTGCTTTATTTTCGGCAGTATCATTAAGGGCTACCGGGGAATGTTCGCCTTTACCTGAAGCCATTATCGCTTGAGAATCGACACCACTCTGGACAAGTATTTTAACAATGGAAGTTGCTCTCAAGACACTCAAATCCCAGTTGTCACTCATGTATTGCTGCTTCTTAGAGAATTGAACATTGTCAGTATGACCTTCTACCATAATGTTGATATCTGGATTACCACTTAATACGCCTGCCAATTGCTTCAATGCACCAACACCTTTGGCATCTACCGTTGTACTTCCTGATCCAAAGAGTAATTGTTCGGCAAGTGACACATAAACTTTCCCGTTTTTAACTTCAACGGAAAGATCACTTTTCTCGAAATTCAGCAAGGCATCAGTTACTTTCTTTTTTAATTCTTGAACTGCCTTGTCTTTGTCAGCAATTAACTGCTCAAGCTCGTTAACACGTTGCTCACGAATGGCTAAGTCTTTGGCTAACTCTTCATTTTTCTTCTTCTCAATGTTTAGGTCGTCTTCAATTGCCAATAATCGTTGTTGCTGTTGTGCTAGGTCTTGATTCAGTTGACCACTATTAGTTAATAAGTTGTCATACAATTGCTTGATTCGAGTGTATTGAGATTTTACTTCTTTCAACTCAGTATCAACGGTGTTGAAGTCGCTTTGGAGTACTGCATTGTCTTCTTTTAGTTTCGCAACCTGCACCTCAAGGCGATTGATTTTTTCTTTAGCGATCTCTAATTCTTCTTCAAGTTTTAAGTTGTCTCCTTCTAAAGAAGATTTCTTGAGGAGTAATTCGTCATAATCTTTTTGGGCAACACAAGAGGAAAAAATGAGGACGACCGATAGAACGAGTAGAGAGGTGAATTTTCTTAACATATTCAAGTTTTGTACAAATATCTAAAATCTATTCTAAACTTCAACAGACTTATTATCAAAGGCAATTCATATATACAGATAAGCACGTTATATTTTATGCTGCATGCATAATATTTTATATCTTTCTTTTCTAAAACGATTTTATGAAAACAGACGGAATGTTGAAGGATGATGCTTTAAAAGGGCAGACTATCATCGTAACTGGCGGAGGAACAGGATTGGGCCGTTCTATGGGGACCTATTTTTTAGAATTGGGTGCCAACCTGGTGATCACAAGCAGAAAGTTAGAAGTGCTTGAAAAAACGGCTTCAGAAATGGAAGCCGAAACAGGTGGGAAAGTATTAGCAGTGCAATGTGATGTGCGCCATTACGATCAAGTGGAGGCCATGATTGAAAAGAGTAAAGAAAGGTTTGGTCAAATTCATGGCCTGTTGAATAATGCAGCCGGCAATTTCATTAGTCCAACCGAAAGGTTGTCACCAAAGGCCTTTGATGTAGTCATTGATATTGTGTTAAAAGGAACTACTAACTGTACGCTGGCATTGGGCAAACATTGGATCGCCAATGAACAGGCTGGAACTGTTTTGAATATCACCACGACTTATGCATGGACCGGCTCAGGCTATGTTGTGCCTTCTGCATGTGCCAAGGCTGGTGTGCTTGCTATGACACGTTCTTTGGCTGTAGAATGGGCTAAATATAAGATTCGTTTGAATGCCATTGCTCCTGGTCCATTTCCGACTGAAGGCGCTTGGAGCAGGTTGCTTCCTGGCGATCTGGTGAAGAAATTTGATCCTGCTAATCATGTGCCAGTCGGTAGGGTAGGTGAACATCAGGAGTTGGCAAACCTTGCCGCTTATTTAATGTCTGATTATTCTGCCTATGTAAATGGCGAAGTAATGACCATTGATGGAGGAGAATGGCTCCAAGGTGCTGGTGAATTCAATCATTTGGAAAAGATACCACAGGAGATGTGGGACATACTTGAAGCTTCTCGATCAAAAAAAGCATAGGCCCCAAGTTGCTTTGGGGCTATTGGAAAGCCAAACGAAAATTAAAGGGCATCGAATTCTAATTGTTCAGCCAATCAGAGTCACACAAAGTGGACGCTGATTTTACTTTTACTCAGCGTCTTCTGTGAATGACGCTGAAGGAAGAGGCAAGGATATTGAGTTTTGAAAGGAGTTTAAGATTCCGATCAGAGTTACGTGAAGTGGAACCTGATCATAGTTTGACTCAGAGTCTTCTAACGAATGACTCTGAGGGAGGTTAAGAGTCCTCTAAAATGACGCTGACGGGTAAATACTATTTAATTCGATACTCGACAAACATAGTGGCATTCACTTTGATCGTTCCTTTGCTGATGTTGATTTGGCTAGATGCAGGAGTATTGGATTTTAATGCTATTTCATCTGCGAATCTTGATTCATTTGCCGCTGTTGTGGATGCGGAAATTTGAACATTGCCCATTTTGAGTATTTCCTTTTCCGATGCTGGAATTTCTTTTAACAACCTGTCTGCAGTCATTCCTGCATTTGTTAGTGCATTTGCATGCGCTTCGTTTTTCAAACTGTCCATTTTTGAATGGGTATAATTAAGTCCACTCAGTTCTAAATTAGCATTCTCCAATAGTGCGGAATAGATTTCATCTAACTGGTCTAAATCCCTGATTGTAATATTGACCCTTGTGGAACCTTGATAGCCTTGAAAGATTCTTTTACTGCGTTCATAGGTATAGTTTTTGTTCATGTTCACCGATGAAGTCATGATGTCTTTTTCTTCTATTCCAAAAGCAAGCAACTGCGTATGCAAACTTTCGGATTTATCTACTAAGCATGTTTTTGCCTCGGTGATTGATTTTTTAAGACAGCTTAAATTGATTTGAAAACTGGCCATATTTGGGAGTGTTTCCACTTCTCCAACGGACCGGATCATCATGGTCTTAAAATTCCCTTGAGTTGAATTGTCCTGGCAGCTCGCCAAAATCATTATTCCCATTAATGTTCCTAATATCCTTTTCATATTTAAATCATTTGTGTTGTTGTTACTCTTCAAGAACTGTGCCTTTTTTGGGTAACCTAATAATTTCTTACTGCGCGAACTCAATTTTAGCATTCTGATTTTCAACCTGGGTTATGTGCTCTTCCAATTTGAATTTTGATGCTTTAAAACTTGCCTTCCGCTCACTTGCTTGTTCTTGTCTACTCACCGACCTTGTGAATCTGCGAATGTCCTCTTCCGAATCCAAAATCAGTCCAGGTACTGGCGTGCTTTTTCCAGATTCATCTTTGGCAACCATAGTGAAATAGGAAGAATTACAATGCTTGATCACCCCAGATTTTATATTCTCAGATTCTACCCTGAGTCCAACTACCATCGAGGTTCTTCCTGTATAGTTAATAGATGCTTTTAGTGTCAAAAGATCACCAACTTCAATAGGATTTAAAAAATCTACTTTGTTCACTGAAGCTGTTACACAATAATTACCTGAATGCTTAGAAGCGCAGGCAAAAGCAACTTGATCCATCAGGCTTAATACATAACCACCATGAATAAAGCCACTAAAATTAGAGTGGGAGGGCAGCATGAGTTGTGTCATGGCAACTTGTGAAGCTTCTATATTCTTGAATTTCATATTTT
>Ga0115557_1001021_pt1 | contig 19341 bp, 15 predicted proteins | sample COGITO_mtgs_1104_FD_87280 | JGI IMG/M metagenome (GOLD analysis project Ga0115557, IMG submission 87280) | Pelagic marine microbial communities from North Sea - COGITO_mtgs_110421 | ecosystem: Environmental > Aquatic > Marine > Epipelagic | place: Germany:Helgoland, sampling site Kabeltonne...
CCAAGTAATTGGCAAGGTGGACTGCCATTCACTTATCGAATAACTGGTGGGACTGAGCTCAAAGTGAGATTAATGGTCGACCAAAAACGTGATTTTGTTCGAGTCAATAATGTTATCGGTACTCTGAAAGGAAGTGAATACCCAGACGAATGGGTCGTGTTGGGTTGTCATTATGATGCATGGGGATTTGGTGCTACTGATCCTAATAGTGGAACTGCGATGCTATTGAGTTTAAGTGAGACTTTGGGTAAACTGGCTAAAGAAGGAAAAGGCCCGAAACGATCAATATTGATTGGTCATTGGGATGCCGAAGAGCATGGTGTATTGGGTTCGTCAGAATGGGTAGAACAAATGAGAGAGGAGTTGGGTGCAAAAGCTGTCGCTTATATGAACTTTGATGGAGGAGTATCAGGCAAAAACTTCAACGCATCATCTGCACCTACATTGAAGCGTTTGATCATGGATGCAGCTAAGGAAGTGGATTATCCCTATTCCGATAAATCAGTTTACGAACAATGGGCTAATGGTAAGGCAGAACCACGCATTGGGAACCTTGGCGGTGGATCAGATCATATCGCATTTTACATGCACGCTGGAGTGCCGTCATTGAGTGGTGGAGCAGGAGGAACTTCTGTATACCATTCTAACTATGATGATTTTCATTACTATTCAAAATTTGTTGATCCGGAGTTTAAGATGGGGCCGACCATTGAGAAGTTGGTGGGTATAATGAGCCTGCGAATGGCCAATGCAGAATTGGTACCTTATGATGTTGAGCGCTACGCAAAGGACCTAACACTTCATTTTGAAAATGCTACCAAAAAGATCAATGGCTTCAATGAAGGCTTTGCTGGTTTTGATCAATCCAAGCTGTCCATTAAGACACTGGCCAAAAAGTCAGCACAGCTGGCTAAAAAGATGGATTCCGCACTTAGTTCGGGCAGGTTATCTAGTCAGAAAATTACGTCCATCAATCAGCAATTGATTGCTTTGGAGAAAAGTTTCTTGGAAGAGAAGGGAATGTACTTTGGTGCTTGGTACCGTTCATTGTATTCGGCTTCAGATCCATTTAGTGGTTATGCTTCTTGGATATTGCCAGGGCTAGAATATGAGATAGCATTGAAGTCCTCTGATAGGCTAAAAGAATGGGACGATCGCTATAGCGCAGCTATCGGTAGACTGAACACAAAAATTGATGGACTGTCAAGGAGTTTAAATTAATAGGTTTTCACAAAGGTTGAATTATTAACCATAAATACAAATGAAACAGAAGGAGGGAATTTCAAGAAGAAAGTTTGTTAATAAGTCAGCATCAGCTGTAGCAGGCATGACTATTTTGCCTTCTTTGGCCATGTTGGGCAATTCAAAACCGTCTAACGAATCCCTTGAATTGGCAGAAAAGTACAGAAGTGAATTGCTTGAATTATTACAAGACATGATTAAAGTGCAAAGCATAGGGGGTGAGTCAGCGGGCAATGCACAAAAGGTGGTCAAGAATTATCTAAAAAAATTACCTTATCGGATTGATGAAAGTGCGGACAGACCAAGTTTGTATGAAGATCATCCTGAATACATGACACCAAGTCCTGCTGGTGACGGCCCTTTTATTAATGTGGTGGGTTGGCCGGAAAAACAAGGCAAATCGGCCTTTGCCATGTTTTCCCATATTGATACACACGCCATTGAAGAAGGTTGGTCGACTAATCCTTTTGAGCCTAAAATTGTAGGTAACAAACTCTATGGATTAGGAACGGCAGATGATAAAGCGGGCGTTGCCGCCATGTTAGTAGCCGCAAAAGCATTGTCAAGTACGGGAAGTCCGTTGCCAATAGTAATGAGTTTACATGGGAAAGGGGGAGGTGGCCGAGGAAGTTTGCCGGTCTTTGACCGATTGAGCAAAATAGACCACAAGATTGGCGCTGTGCTTTATGTACATCCTGCCGAAACGGGAAACGGCTTGGTAGACATAAAAAATTCCGTTCAAGGTATTGCAGATTTACAGTTGCATTTGACTGGTTGGCGCGGAGAAGCACTCGAAATTGGCAGTATAGATTCTGCTGAATGGAATAAAGGTGGAAGTGCCGTAGACCGCTGTTTGGAGTTGATCGACCAATTGAAAAAAACAGTATTTAATGGTGTATTGGTAAATATTGGAATCATAGATGGTGGAGACCGCATTGGATCCGTAGCCGATGAAGTTACAGTTACCTTTAGATTAAAATTTGTTGATGATCACACTTGGAAGGCTTTAGTGACCGATGCGAATAATGCGATAGAGAAATTTGTGAAGGAAAAATCTACTGCGACTAACGCCTATAAGGCTGAATTAAAGTCTGTGGGATATATGACCAATCCTGGTGCTGCAGATTGGGAAGCCCCAGAAAGTAAAGTGTTGCGCACTTCCATTGATGATGTGACAGGCACTGACCCAACAGCATATCCGAATCATTATGCAGGTGATATAAGGTATCCTATCCGATTGTTAGGCGTACCCGCTTACGGTATTGGCTCTATAGGAGGGAATTTCTACTTGCCTGACGAATGGGTGGATATCGATGACCTTGTAAAGCTAGTGGCTGTATTGATCCAGACAATGAATGGCTGGCATGAACTTTAGTAAATTTTGAATTTTATTGTGTGCCATGATGAACGTTAAATTAAGGTCAAAGGTCAATAGAGATTTAACTACGGTTTATGAAGGGTTTGATCATAAACTATTCGAATATTTACTTCCTCCTGGCGCTCAACTGATTGAATTTGGTGGATCAAAGAAAGGAGATGTTGTTCATTTGAAATTACCCTTGGCTGGGGAATGGGTAAGTGAAATTACTGAGAATGGAAGTGCAGAGGGTAGTTATTATTTTATTGATGAAGGGAAAAAGTTACCTTTTCCATTAAAAAAATGGAGGCACAAGCATGTGCTAAAAACTTCCGGAGAAAACACCACTATAGAAGATGACATGAATTTCACCACGGGTACGATCATGGGAGATTTTTTACTTTATCCTTTTCTACTACTTTCATTTTTGCCAAGAACATGGCAGTATAAACGCTATTTTAATTCTTGAAGCCTACGTGATGCTTCTGTAGAATAAACTAATTTGAGATAGAGAAAAAAATGTTTTAGGGTCAATTATTTAGTTTAGACTTGATTTTATCAGAAATACTTTTAATGTCTTCTTTATTAATGTTCATTCTGCGTTTACCACCATTATTACCTATGATTAGCCACTGAAAGGCAAAAACCGTTATATCCACTGTTTTGATTTCATTTTTATGTGGTGCCAATTCGCGCGTTAATTTTTCGTTGTCCTTGACCAAGTCTTGAAGGGATAAGGTAACACTTGGCGTTTGAAAAACGGCATTTTCAATGATATCCCAATAGTGCTCCTTATTTGCATAATCTCCTTCGTAGTAGTCATCAAAAGAGTTCCATAGTGCCAAAAGTTCTTGTCGGATATCCTCATGCAAGAGGTTGACATCACCTGAATTGACCATAGTTGTCCAGATAGATTTGTTTAAATCAACATCTTTTGTAAATACCTGAATGTCTTTTGTCGATGCGACTGCTTCTTTAAAACTATTCGCATTTTTAACAGTATTGAGATAACTGTCAATTATAGCAGTATTGTTATCGATAAATCTCAAATAATCGTCTATTTCTTGTAAGTCTACTTCAAAGCTTGCGATCATACTTTGATAATATTGATCTCTACGTTCATCCATCACGCTTTGTGTGTTTCGATTGTTCACCTCAAGTGCTATTAGGATTCCAATTACCACAAGTACTATTTCACCAACAGCATAAAGTAGGTATTTGCCCAATTTGTTTTCTGCCATAAGTCTTTGTCTGATTCGCCTGAAAAATTTAAGCATGCTTTAAATTAAAGAAATGTTCTCGGCTTTGGGGATTCAAGGATTGAACTTTAATAAAAGGGTCAGTAAATTGGCTGTTGACTACTGATTCAAGATTGCTATCATTGACTCTGGTCAGTGTTTATTATTTGTTTTTCATTTTACCTATTATCGTACCCAATCTCGCCTTCATTTTTTCGACTGCATCATCAATGGCTTTTTCCTTTGATTCGCTTTTGCTTGCAACAATCACTGGTTGTTTCCCCTGTATCCTTGCTTCAATCTTGCATTGTATATCGTCCGACCCTTCTTTATCAGCATTCTGGTCTGAAAGATGCACTTCCACGCGCGTAACTTTATCACTCAAGTGTTTTAAACCGCTGTTGATTTTTTTAGACACAAAAGTTTCTAGCGCTGCTGTACCTTCAATGTTTTTATCAGTGTTGAACTGTATTTTCATAATATTTGATTTCTGATCGTATAACTATGTTTCAATTTATTATTCTTTCAATATAAGCAGTAATTGTTTCATTGGCGAAGAATACAACTTCGTTGCCTAGATGCTGCTTTTTTTGGAAGTCAAAGGATGACAAAAAAGCCTGTATTTTATCTTTTAGTACTTGTTAAAAGTTATAAAAGCTATTTGGAAAAAAAAGCGATATTATTCTCAATTTCCAAGCTCATTCCTCAGTTTCAATCACCAATTAAATATTCAAGTTAGCCTTAAATAGAAAGGACAAAAAAATAGCGCTACCTATTTTTAAAATTAGATAGCGCTATGCTTTAATATGTAGCCTTACTCAACTAGAGCTTAAACCTATTAATTTGAGACAGCCTTGGTAAATACCATTGTAAGCCGATGGTTTATCATTTGTTGTGGCTTAGTAGCATTTTGATAATACAATTGAGCAAATGCTACAATATCATTGTAGGCAATCCACACCTCACCGTTCTCTTTTTGAAATACCAATAGCTTTTGGCAAAAGGCATCTAAACCAATTTTTGGGCTTGTCATCATTGCCTTACCACCAGGAGCAGGACCACCAAAGAGCAGTAAAGTATTTGGCTCAATGGTAATGTCCATTGCTGCTGCATCCTTCTGAAAATCGACATCAGCAAACCATTTTGTATCACCTTGAGACATGATGATGTCCTTTAAGTTTTTTACAGTTGTTGCAAAGTCAAAGTCTGATTTGGTTTTAATAATTCCGAATCCTTCACTAACAGTCATTAAATCTGTTTCTGAAATCATTGCCTCGGGAAAAGCTGTCAATGCAGCATTCATCTTAGCAGTATAATCAGTTAGCAATCCAGCGTCAAGACTGTGTCTTTTCTGGATAAAACCAGCAGAAGTATAAGCTACTTTTGCTTCCATTGTGTCTGCTTCGGCATAAGACAATACTTTAAAAGGCATGTCTAGTGCTGCAAGCTGATTTGCTTGAATGATCGGAACCTCAACTTTAGAATCAGAAAATATAGTTACAATCGAAGGTGGCGTATATACCCCTGCTTCAGCAGCCATTCTGTGGTGGTCAAGTTTAGCGACCAGCTTGTAGGAGGAGATCTTCCCATCCAAATCATTTACTGCGCCATCCACTTTTTGAGTAATTGTCTGTGGTATTTGACTAGCCGCTTCCTTTTTGGAGTTACCCGTGCAAGCCGTGATAAACACAATTACAGATAATGCTGTTAATGACTTTAATAATTTCATAGCAATTTCTTTTGTAGTATTAATTACTTGCAGCTTTAAAAGGATTCCATGCCTCGTCAACTTCAATGATGTTATGCTTTTTAGCATAGTCTGCATAAAGTGCTTTCATGGATTCGAATTTATCAGGCATTGTAGCTTCTAAAGGTCTCATTTCTGAAGGGTCAGCAACAACATTGAATAAATGCCATTCACCATCTCCAAACATGCCTTTGCGGACTTTCATGAGCTTGTATTCACCTTGCATGATATACCCATTTCCAAATAATTCAAAAGCATACCATTCACTGTCTGTTCTTACTTGGTCAGATTTCCCTTCCAAGAATGGTCTTGCAGTAACACCTGACGGTTTTACGATCTCACGACCTTTGTAATTTGTTTGAGGATGCTCAATACCAGCATAATCTAATATTGTCATTGGAAGATCCTTTACAGAAATCACTGCATTAGAGATCTGACCTGAGCGATCGTAATCTTCAGAGAATGCTCCAGGAGGGACAATCATCATTGGAACGCGTATCCCGCCTTCACCAATAAACCATTTCCACCATTGTAAACCACCTGTTGCTGCATTTGCCCAAGAAACGCCAATTGTATGTTCTGAGTCTGCTGATCCAATGGCTTCAAAGCTTTGGTCAAATTGTGTTTCAATCCATTTTGCCATTTCTGGGTTGCCAGTTTTAGGGTGAGTCGCCTCAAATCCTTCAGGTCCATTATCAGTCAAGTAGATTATAAGCGTATTATCGAGCTGTCCAGATTCTCTTAAGTAATCTAAGATTTGTCCCGTTCTATTGTCCTGGTCTTCGATCATGGCAGCATATGTAGCCATTACCTTTGCCTGAATTTCCTTTTCTTTTTGAGATAAGCTTTCCCACTTAAACGTGATGTCATTAAATGCTGGCTCAGTTGCAGTTTCAGTTATCAAACCGTTCTTTTTCAAACTTTCGTACCTGGATTTTTTAAGTCCTGCATATCCTAAGTCTAAATATTTTTGATAGTGCTTATCAATCATATCAGCTGGTGCCTGAATAGGGAAGTGGGCAGTTGTAAATGCCATGTAAGCCATCCAAGGCTTGCCTTCTGCTTCTCCTTCTTTCATGAAGTTAAGCATGTGGTTCGTATATAGCTCTCCAGAATAAACACCTTCAGGTCGCTCAAAATGTTCTCCATTTAACGTGAAATGCTCTTTTCTTTTAACATTCAGGCCATTAGGATCTGCAAAATCAGGCGTCATCGCTAAATCATTCCAGTGATTAGAACCTCCGGATAAAATTCCGAATTCTTTAGTAAAGCCCCAGCCTAGCGGCCCTTGACCTCCAATTTCTTCACCACCTAAGTGCCATTTTCCAGACTTGTAAACCTCATAACCATCATCACTTAGTAGCTCAGCAATAGTGACGGCAGTTTTTGTTAAATAACCTTCATAACCTGATACTCCTTTTGTTGGAGGGTAAAATGAATAATCAAAAGACCCGAGGCCAATTTCAATGTTATTAGATCCTGTCATTAGCATGGATCGGGTCACGCTACATACTGGTGAGGCATGAAAATTTGAAAATCTAACGCCAGCATCTGCAATGCTATTCATGTTAGGAGTAGCAATTTCAGATCCATATGCACTCAGATCTCCAAATGCGATATCGTCACCAACTAGCAATAAGATGTTGGGCTTTGTACTTGTTTCTTCTGTTGTGGTATTTTGTCCACAGCCCACTATAAAAATTGCTGCGATTAATAAGACTGGTAATTTGTTCATTTTCATCTATTTTTTAGAAGGGCAAATATGGTCATTTATATTAATTCTGATATCTATTGATATTTGTAATGAGTAGAATTATTTGAATGGATTGGGGTCATTATTAAGAATACCTGCGCTTTCCTTGCAAGAATTTTCGCCTCTCTTTGCGTTGGCCAATTACGAGTAAAAATTGTGGAAGAGGGCCAATAAAAACGCCAGTATAAAAAGGAAAATTTGGACGTCTTAAATATTCTTTTCTTGATTTATGGTATTTCCAGGTTGCAATGGCCGTGGCGACCAAAATGTTAAACGCAAGAAAAATTGCCAGTGCCGTAGACATACCATCAAGTTAGCGAAAATATAATTAACAGGGTTTTGAGTAATCGCTCGCAAATGATTAATTCATCATTGAATATGTCAGTTCATATAAAAATGAAACCTAAAAATGCGAAAATGAAAACTAGTATTTGGTATATGTCGTTGAAATGAAATAACTTAAGATTAATGAAATTGTTGTTCACGCTCTTCTTGGTTTTTTCGGCATCCTTGGCTTCAGCACAGCAGCAAGGTGAACCCTCATTTATCAAAAGTATATTTTTCAGAGGTGGCAGTGCTTATATCAATTTTGAACAATCTCAAAAGTTACAGGACCTGTTGGATTCTATTCCAAACATACAGGATTACTTGATCACGGTACATAGTCATACCGATAATATTGGTGATGTAGAGTACAACCAATACCTCTCTAATATGCGATCTGAATCAGCAATAGAAGAATTGGTGATTCATGAAAAAATCAATAAGAGCATCATTGAGATCAAAGACTTCGGATTGTTTAATCCTGTTTACGACAATAACACCCGTTATGGTCAACGGATGAATAGGCGGGTGGATATAATTTTCTGGCTGGCCATTTGACCATATCGCCCTGTTATCTAAACGAGTGTTGCATTCAATTCTATTGTTGCCGTACCCCCCGCATAAAGTCGTGAAATAGGGCACTTTTCCTTTGCTGTCTGAGCCAATTCATTAAATTTTTCTTGACTTAGGTCTTCACAAACCACACTGCAATCTAACTTGATATGAGTGATGTTTGGGCCTATGTCATCTTTGGCTAGAGTCACTGTCGCATTTGTATTAATGCTTTTTGGCGATAATTCTTCTCCACTAATCAAAGCAGATAAAAACATTGAATAACAACCAGCAAGTGCTGCACCAACTAATTCTTCAGGGTTTGTGTCTGCTCCTTCTTCAAAACGGGAGGCAAACGTAAATGGGCCTGAATAATCGGTAAACTTCATTTCACCTTTGCCTTCTTTTAAAGTGCCATTCCATATGGCCTGTGCATTACTTATTGACATGTCTGTTTTATTTATTTTTTGTGATATGAAAGTAGGAAATTTTATTTGGTTTGAAGACTCATCATAAATGACTTATTGGTTTAAAGATTGTTTTCTATCTTTTGCACTCAATCGAAGACTTATGAACAAAAAGATAAGATTATTTGGACTCGCCATATTGCTGCTTGCCTTAAGTGTTACTGCTGAAGCCCAACGCAGAAGAAAAAATACCCCAGAACCAAAGGCAGCGGAGTGGATTGCTCCATCAGATTATGCTTCTCTTTCCTATCGCTACATAGGTCCTGATGGTAACCGAATAATTTCTACTGTAGGAGAACCGGGGAATGACTTGGTCGTTTATGCGGGTGCGGCATCCGGTGGTGTATTTAAGTCAGAGGATGGTGGCATCAAATGGAAACCAATTTTTGATGCCCAAGATGTGTCGTCAATTGGTGCAATGGCCATTGCACCAACAAACCATAATATTGTATGGGTAGGAACAGGAGAGACCTATATAAGGAGTAATATCTCAATTGGTAATGGCATTTATAAATCTACTGATGCCGGGGATACTTGGAAATTCATGGGCTTACCAAATACCGGACGAATAGGTAGAATTTTGATTGACCCACGTGATGCGAATATTGTTTATGTGGCGGCTTTAGGCCATGCTTATGGACCACAAAAGGAGCGGGGCGTTTACAAATCAAGTGATGGTGGTGAAACTTGGTCGCAAGTTTTGTTTGTGGATGAGAATACAGGAGCGTCTGACATTGCCCTCGATGCTAATAATCCTGATATTTTAATTGCTGGAACTTGGCAAATTGAAATGTCAACTTGGTTGAGAAATTCTGGAGGCCCGGGATCTGGGCTCTATATGTCAAAAGATAAAGGGGAGAACTGGTCTAAAATTAAAGGCAGTGGTTTACCTAAATTGCCTTGGGGGAAAATAGCGGTTGGAATTGCTCCAAGTAATTCAAAACGAATTTATGCCTTGATTGAAACTGCTCAGCATGATTTTGACGGTGTGCTATTTAGGTCCGATAATGGCGGTAAGAGTTGGAAGAAGATCAGTCATGACCAAGAATTAACACAACGTCCTCATTATTACTCTAGGCTTACCATCTCGCCAGTTGATGACGAAGAAGTCTACTTCATGGCACATGGTGTCCATAAAACTACTGACGGGGGTAAAGGACTCGCACGGGTTGGTGGCATTGGAGGGGATGATCATGAAATGTGGATTGATCCATTAAATCCAGATCGATTAATTGTGGCCAATGATGCAGGAATCAATATTTCTCTCAACAGAGGTAAATCGTGGCACAGCCCACAGTTACCAACTGGTCAAATGTACCATGTGGCTACAGACAACCAGGTGCCATATAATGTGTATGGAAACAGACAAGATGGGCCATCAACTATGGGGCCAAGTAACAGTCTTATGGGAAACATCAATATAGGGATGTGGCATCCAGTTGGTGGAGGAGAAAGTGGCTTCACTTATCCTGATCCTGTTGATAACAACATTGTTTGGTCTGCAAGTTATGTAGGCAGCCTGACCAGGTACGATAGAAATACGGGGCATGCTAGAGAAGTACGTGTTTGGCCAGATGAATCAATGGGATGGGGCCCTGGGGAATTGAAATACAGATGGAATTGGACATTTCCAATCCATATCTCTCCACATGACCATAACAAGGTGTATGTCGGCAGTCAATTTGTACATGCTACCACCAATGGTGGACAAAGTTGGAATGAAGTAAGTCCAGATTTAACGACTAATGATAAATCAAAACAAGTCACTTCTGGTGGTTTGACCATTGACAATATTGGAGTAGAATTTGGAAGTACGCTCTTTGCCATAGCAGAATCACCACTGGAAAAAGGGGTGATTTGGACAGGTAGTAATGATGGTTTGGTGCAGGTCAGTCTGGATGATGGCGCCACATGGACTAATGTCACTGCTAATATTCCTAACCTTCCTGAATGGGGAACCATCAGTAACATTGAACCCTCTCAATTTAAAGGAGGGAAAGCTTACATCTCAGTTGATTTTCATCAGATGAATAATCGTGACCCATATGCTTATGTAACAGAGGATTATGGCAAGTCATGGAGGTCGATCACTAATGGGATTGAAAAGAGTAAATTGAGCTATGTGCATGTTGTAAGAGAAGATCCGACAAGAGAAGGATTGCTCTATCTTGGGACAGAGAACGCCATTTACTTTAGCTATAATGATGGTGTTTCATGGATGTCATTACAGAATAATTTACCAAGAGCACCACTTCATTGGTTAACTATTCAAGAAGAGTTTAAGGATCTAGTAGTGGCAACATATGGTAGAGGGTTTTGGATAATGGATGACATTTCTGCCTTGCAGCAAATGTCAGAGACAATTGCCGCTAAGCCTTTTCATGTTTTTGAACAGCGGAATGCCTACCGTTTCCAGAATGTCAGTAAACCAGGACGTGGGGAATCAACGGCCGCTGATGGTAGAAATCCAGCTTATGGGGCTTCCATAAATTACTGGATAGGAGATTCAAACAAAGAAAAAGTAGCGATTGAAATCCTAGATGCTAATGGAGAGTTAGTAAGAAAGCTAAAGGGAGCCAATAAAAAGGGGTTGAATAGGGTAATGTGGGACTTAAGGTACGATCGCGCAACTGAACCAAAATTGAGGACCCTACCATTAGGAATGCCTAATGACAAGGCTTTGCCTGAGCGTTTGAGATTGGATGAGAAGGGATGGCGCCCACTTTTAACTTGGAATTATAGTGGCTTTGTAGGGCCAAAGGTTAACCCAGGTACCTATACTGTGAAAATCACGAATGGGGAGGCTGTCATGGAACAGCCACTAGTCGTTCAGAAAGACCCAAATACGTCTGGAACAAAAGCTGACATTGCTGTGCAAACTAAACGCGCCCTTGAAATCAGAGAAGACATTTCAACTGTGGCGGAAATGGTGAATGCCATGGAATGGTTGCGTAAGCAAATTGATGATGTTGAGTACTTGCTCAAGGGACAAAAAAGTGATGCAGTGAAAGCTGCATTAAAAGATTTAGACGAAAAAATCATTGCAGTTGAAGCAAAGCTTTTTCAACTGACATTGACTGGTACTTTTGCTGATGATTTGCGAGGGCCAACCATGCTTTATGCTAAGTTGATAACATTAGCGAGTCAAGTTCAACAAGGAGATTTCATACCTACTGACCAGCAGGTGGCTGTGCACAAACTCCTTCAAAAAAACCTTGAATCTTATAAGGCCATGTTTGATAAAGTGCTAAAGGATACTTTGCCTAATGCAAATCAAGTCTTTACCGAAAACAACTTCCCTAAGGTCATTTTGCCAACTATTACTAAAGACAAATAAGTATGAAATCATTTACTCAAGCTCTATTGAAAACCGCACTAATTTGGCTGGCATTAATTATAGCCTTGCCTAATGTAAATGCACAAGAGGAGACAGATAAGAACCAAACTGTAGATCCATCATTGTTCAGTGCTATGAAATACAGGTCTGTTGGGCCTACACGTGGTGGAAGGGCAACGGCAATTGCAGGCGTTCCTGAAAAGCCATTTACCTTTTATATGGGTGGTTCAGGCAGTGGGGTTTGGAAAACAGAAGATGCTGGAACATCTTGGAATAACATTTCTGATGGACAGATTAAAGTGGGTTCGATAGGCGCCATCGCTGTGGCCGATTCTGATGAGAACGTTGTTTATGTTGGTACAGGATCTGCCGCGCCACGAGGGAATATATCTAATGGCATTGGCGTGTACAGGTCAACTGATGCTGGTACTACTTGGAAACACGTAGGGCTGCCAAAAGCAGGTTTGATTGGTCAAATACAAATACACCCAAAAAACCCTGATTTGGTTTATGCCGCTGTTTTGGGGAATATCTTTGGACCGAATGCAGAACGCGGCGTTTACAGGTCAAAAGATGGCGGTGCCAATTGGGAACAGGTATTGTTTGTAAACGATAGTACTGGTGCTGTAGACATAAGCATGGATTTGAACAATCCAAGAGTGATGTATGCTGGAATGTGGCAGGCAGAAAGAAAGCCATGGACGCTGATTGATGGCGGCAAAAATGGAGGAATCTATAAGACTGTCGATGGTGGAGACACTTGGAAAAAACTAGCTGGTGGACTACCAAACGGATTGTTAGGTAAAATTGGAATTAGTGTTTCTAAGGCAAACTCTAATAAAGTCTATGCCTTAATTCAGGCAGAAAAGGAATCAGCTGGCGGTGTTTACGTGTCCAACAATGCCGGAAAGAATTGGTCGAAAGTAAATTCTAATCATAAATTGAGACAACGTGGTTGGTATTACTCACATATCACTTCCGACCCAACAGATGAGAACACGGTTTACGCTAGTAATACTGGCTTATACCGATCTACTGATGGAGGGAGAACTTTCGATAGGATTAGAGCACCTCATGGAGATGATCATGGTGTTTGGGTAAATCCGAACAATCCTAAAATCATGATTAACTGTAACGATGGAGGCGCTGATGTCACATTAAATGGAGGCAAAACATGGTCAACACAATTGAATCAACCAACTGCTGAATTTTATAGGGTAACCGTTGATAATCAGTTCCCATACCGACTCTATGCCGGACAACAAGATAATTCAACCATTAGTGTTTCTAGCAAAGGGCAAAGAGGACTAACGCCTTATGAGGATTGGTTCAATGCAGGAGGTAGCGAATCCGGAGATGTAGCGGTAGATCCGTCAAATCCGAATATTATTTATGCAGGCACCTATAGTGGAGAGATTACCATTATGAACCGCGCTACAGGCCAGGTGAGGCAGGTTACTGCGTACCCACATTATACTGAAGGTACTGAGCAAAGGGACTTGAAATACCGCTGGCAATGGAATTTTCCCATTGCCATTAGTCCTCATAACACTAATGAAGTTTACCATACTTCAAATTATGTGCACAGGTCAACAAATGGCGGCCAGACATGGGAGACCATCAGTCCTGATCTTACCAATGCGATTGATAAGTACCATGACATTCCAGGTGGACCTATCCAACATGATGCAACTGGTGTAGAAGTCTATTCAACCATTTTTGCTTTTGAAATTTCTCAAGATGAGAATGGCGTTATGTGGGCAGGCTCTGATGATGGTTTGGTTCATATTACAAAAGACGACGGGAAGAACTGGCAAGACATTACACCCAAAGGAATGCCTACTGAGGGGACAGTAAACAAAATTGAGTTGTCTACACATCAGAAAGGAAGGGCTTTTATTGCCGTATACAAATACAGAGACAACGACTTTAGGCCTTACATCTTCATGACGAATAATTATGGTCGCAACTGGAAGTTATTGACAGATGGGACTAACGGTATACCCGAAGATCACTTTGTGAGATCCGTAGCTGAAGATCCAGATAAGAAAGGGTTGCTCTATGCAGGAACAGAGTTTGGAATGTATGTGTCGTTCAATGAAGGTAAAAACTGGCAGCCACTGCAATTGAATTTGCCACATGTTCCAATTACAGACATTGAAGTACATAGGAAGGATTTGGTTTTAAGTACCCAAGGAAGGGCATTTTGGATTATGGATGACCTGAGCCCGTTGCATGAGATTGCAGGGGCAAGCACTTCTGATGATTTGTTTTATCCTGTGAGGGATGTATACCGTACTTCGGTTTCGAATAGTAATCCTGTTTTCAATTTTCATTTGTCTGAAATTGATACAGCACTGACTTATAAATTTGAAATAATGGATGCCAATAATGAGGTAATCTTAACCTATTCAAATAAGGCGGAGAAGGATGAACTCAAATTGAAGCTCAAAAAAGGACACAATCAAATGTCTTGGAACATGAGGTATCCTGGACCAAAACTAGTTCCTGATTTAGTATCGATGGTAATCAACCCTAATGTTAGCGGACCAAGGGCTGTCCCAGGATCTTATATTGTAAGGCTTTCGGCTGGAGATAAGATGGAGTTTACTAAGGGTTTTGAGATTCTCCGTGATCCAAGGTGGACTGATGTTGAACAAGCTGATTATCAAGCACAGTTTGATCTGGTGGAAGAAATGAAGGCAATGATTACAGAATCGCATGAAGTGATCAAAAACCTAAGGGCCATTAGAAGTCAGGTGACTTTAATGTCCAAATTAAGTCAAGATGCAGGTTATTCTGAAAATGTAAAACAAGCGGTGGAGAAGTTAGATGTAGAATTAACCGATGTGGAGAACTTAGTGATTCAGAACAAGGCGAAAACTAGCCAGGATGCTATTAATTATCCTAGGGTATTTACTAATCATATTGGTAGGCTCTATGGGGTTTTGAATAATGCACAGGACAAACCTACGGGGGGAGTTTTAGAGCGTTATGAGGATTTGGATGTTGAATTCGAAAAAATAATCAATGATTATCAGCATCTGATTGATGAGATAATGCCTGCATTTAATAACCTCCTAGATCAAGAGAAAGTTGGTAGGATCATTGTTCCTTATGCAATCCAAAAAAATGTAGTGCTACCAAAGCGCAATTGATACTTCAAACAACATTAAACTAAAAAAGAGATTGTCAATGTCGCAAGCTCTTTTTTTATGATTTAGAATAATTTCTCAGGCAGCATAGTAACTCCTTATGCTCTATGATATATTGTAGTCTGACCTCTAAGATGCGTTTGATGCTCAAAGTTCTTCTTTAGCCATTCCAATCGAGAAGCCGGTGTGTAAAAATGATTCCATTCACATCAGAATTAACCTTTGGTTACATTTTCATTAAAACATTGTCAGCCTTTCCGTTTACCAATCCAAACCAAATATAATCATGAGAAAGCATAAGTATTATTTTATTATCGCCCTGCTGTTTACAACCGTCTTTGTGAATGCTCAAAACCTAAAAGTGGATCGCATGGTCTATGCTTGGGGAAATATGAAGAACATGGTAGTAAACACTGTGAAGGAATTGCCTGAAGACAAGTGGTCATTTAGTCCAGACGATAGCGTGAACACCTTTAGAGAGCAAGTGAAACATATCACAACATCAAATCGATTTTTTCCTGGCAGCCTGGCAGGTAAGAGCGAGGCCCTTACGGAAATGAATAAAAAGACAGGTGACTTGAAATCAAAGGCTGAAATAATTCAAGATTTAAAGCAGTCTTTTGACTTTGCTATCGCCTCAATTCAGGAAATTGAAGAATGGGATTTGGTGATTGATGCCTATGGCAACAAAGTATCAAAACTTGAACTTTTATTACAGGCAGAGCATCATTTGCACCGTGAGCATGGAAAGATTATTGTGATGATGAGAATGAATGGTGTGGCTCCTGCAAGATCAACAAGCTGGTTTAAATAACGAATCGTTTGTTAACAATAATAAGTCACTGCAAGAGGTTGCAGTGACTTTTTTTATGAAAGGCCTGACATGATTTTTGATTTGTAAGACCTGCTTGAGACCAAAATAGCGTCATTTTGCATATAGAATTGATAAGTGTTATTACCGAGGTACTTAGTTCGCTGAATCTGATCAGTATTTACAATCAGTGAACGATGTATGCGCATGAAACGCTCGGGTAATTGCATCTCTAACTCATTTAAAGTAATCCTATAAAGGTGCTTTTGGGTTGCGGTATTTAGTTCTACATAAACTGAATTTGAAGCAATCCATAATATTTCTTTGCATTTGATCCTCTTTTCAAATCCTTTTTCCTTCAAGATAAACTCAGTTATAAATGGGGATTTCGCATCATGAAAATCCTCATATACCTGGTATATTTTTTCATGAAGCCTTGATTTCTCCTGTAATCTTAGCTGCTTTTTAATTTTAATAGGTGATTTATTAAGTCGCTGAATATCAAATGGTTTTAGTAGGTAATCTAAAGCATCAGCTTCAAATGCTGTAATTGCATATTGATCATAAGCAGTAGTGAAGATGACAAGTGGTTTCCTGCTGTCTGGTAGTTGTTTCATGACTTCTAGGCCATTGACTCCTGGCATATGAATATCAAGGAAAACTAAATCAACTTCATTATTTGAAAGAAAATCAATCGCCTCTCTGCCGTTTTTCAAGGCATTCAAAACGTCTACTTCTTTATCTGAGCTTAATAAATCATTGAGATAACGTCTCGCGTGTGGCTCATCATCAACAATAATGGTTTTAATAACTGTCATTGACTATTGGTAAAATTATACTCACTTCATAAACTGTATCTTTTCGAATTGTGTTTAAAATGAAATTGAAGCTATAAAGCTGCTCAAGTCTCTTTTTTAAGTTTTCGAGACCAATTCCGGTTGACTCAAAAGAGCCATTCTCACTTTCTCCAACGGTGTTTTGCATTTTAATCTGGATTTGATTTTTATTCCATTTGACAACAGAAAGCGAAATTTCACCAGGGCCTTCTAATAGTGAAATACCATGTTTAAAAGCGTTTTCAGCTAAAGGCTGTAAAATAAGAGAAGGCACATTGACTGTCAGTAATTCATCATCGACCTCATATGCTATTGTTAATCGATCATGAAAACGTTCATATTCAATGTCAAGGTAGTCTTTAAAGTAACTCAATTCCTCTGATAAGGCTATTGTTTGCTGATTGCTCAATTCTAGAATACGTCGCAATAGGTTGCTAATTTTCAAGATCATTTTTCTCGCCTTATTGTCTTCATAGCCAATTAGCGCATGTATTGCATGCAATGAATTGAAAAGGAAGTGTGGATTCAATTGCATTTTTAATGCCTCCAGCTTACTATTTGTTAATTCACTTTCAAGTTCAGCAACAGCTACTTTCTGTTCATTGAGTATTCTATTATTATCCAATCCTTTAAGAACAAATACTATCACCAATAGGTCTATCACACGACTCATATAAGCGCTTGGTAAATATGCCAGAAAATGATTGAATGGGTCAGCTACCGATAATTTATTAAAATTTAAAATTGTTGAATAATAGAATAGGTTTGATACAAATAGCTGGACAAGACAAATGATTAATCCAACTCCAATCCATTTAAGTATTTTTGATTTCCATTGATTTTGCCAATCAATAGAATGAACAAGTCGGTATATAAAGGGTACTGAAGCCGCCCAGACGAGGTAATTATAGGTAAAAAGAATAACCTTGCTAATATTTAATCTCCATTGCCCATCTATTAAAACATTTGATTGAAAAATCATGAGCAGGGATAAAAGGAATGCAGCCGCATAGACATGTTTCTGCGCAATCGGTGAAGAAAATTTACTATTGGTGGCTTCAGTCATTAATTATAAATTTAGCCATTTTGGAACAATGAAATCAGATAATTGAGCAACTTTACATTGTCAATTGCATCAAAATTTGCATTTGGCATCAGGTCTTTTAATAATAAAAAATGGTGTCAAGTAAGAAAGTAGCAGTAATCGGTGGAGGGGCAGCAGGTTTTTTTGCAGCCATTAATGGCAAATCGAATTTCCCGGATTATGACATTACTATTCTTGAGAAATCGAACAAGTTGTTAGCTAAAGTAAAGATTTCTGGAGGCGGAAGGTGCAATGTTGCCAATGCCACTTTTGGAGCAGCTGAATTGTCAAAGAATTATCCCCGTGGAGGTAAACAGCTGAAAAAAGCCTTCAACCATTTTGCCACGAAAGAAACAATTGAGTGGTTTGAAGGAAAAGATGTAGCATTAAAGACAGAGTCAGACAATCGGATGTTCCCGACCACCGATGACTCCGCTACAATCATGGACAGCTTGCTGAATACCGCAAGGGCATTGGGGGTTCAGATTATAAAACATGCCGGTGTAGCATCGATTACTCCATTGACCACTGGTTTTAATCTAGAATTGACTGACAAGAAGGAATTTTTTGATTATGTAATTGTTGCTTCAGGTGGCAGTCCAAATATGAGAGGCTTTGATTGGTTGAGAGATTTGGGGCATGAAATCATTCCACCTGTACCATCCTTGTTTACGTTTAACATGCCTGACGAGGAGGTCACAGAATTGAGTGGTGTGTCTGTTCCAATGGCTCAGGTGAAAGTCCAAGGAACCAAGCTAAAGTACTCAGGTCCTTTACTCATTACCCATTGGGGCATGAGTGGTCCGGCAGTCCTTAAAACATCTGCTTGGGGAGCGCGCGACCTGCATATAAGAAATTACAATTTTGACATTCAAGTCAATTGGATGGGGGAAATTACAGAGGAGACGTTTAGAACCTCATTGTCAGCAACCTTAGCTGGGAATCATAAAAGACAAGTTAAAAACCAAAATCCTTTTAATCTGCCTAACAGGTTGTGGGATTATTTCTTGACTAAAGTCAATGTCCAGCCTGATAAGATTTGGGCAGAAGTGACTAAAAAGGAATTGAACCGCCTTGTCAATATACTGCTGAATGATACGTATGAAGTTTCAGGCAAGACCACTTTCAAAGAAGAATTCGTAACGGCAGGTGGTGTAGCGCTATCAAATGTTGACTTTAATACGATGCAGAGTAGACAATGCCCTGGATTATACTTCGCCGGAGAGGTACTTGATATTGATGGAATAACCGGTGGTTTCAATTTTCAAGCGGCTTGGACGACTGGTTTTTTGGCAGGACAACTCAAGAATTAATTTCATTTGTCACCTCACATTTCCACTCATTAAAAAGAGTGCTTTTTCTTTGTCGAACTTTACTATATTTCTAATTCATTCTTAAACTAATGTTATGCTGAAAATTAGAGCAGTTTTCTTATCCC
>Ga0115557_1001025_pt1 | contig 19289 bp, 9 predicted proteins | sample COGITO_mtgs_1104_FD_87280 | JGI IMG/M metagenome (GOLD analysis project Ga0115557, IMG submission 87280) | Pelagic marine microbial communities from North Sea - COGITO_mtgs_110421 | ecosystem: Environmental > Aquatic > Marine > Epipelagic | place: Germany:Helgoland, sampling site Kabeltonne...
GGGCGCAAGGGTGTTTGGTGACGTTTGCCATCGGCGTGCATAACGTTCCGGAAGGTTTGGCGGTGTCGACAGTGTTGGCGAGTAAAGGCGTGAAACCGATGCAGTGTTTGTTTTGGTCTGTCGTGAGTTCGTTGCCGCAAACGGTAACGGCGGTGCCGTCGTTTTTGTTCGTGGAAACGTTTACGAGCTTGATGCCGTTTGGAGTCGGTTTTAGCGCCGGGTGTATGATTTGGATTGTGTTCGCGGAGTTGTTACCGGACGCGTTTGAAGGCGCGGAGGATGCGAGAGCAGTGGCAACGGCGGCAACGATGAGTGCGGCAGCGTTGGAAGGGTTTCGGATGGCCATGCAAAGGCTGGACAACGAAGATGGGACATTACGAGCTCCGACGTTGAAAGATTTTGGTTTAGGAGGAGACGACGTGGGGAGCGGCGGGGGCGGCGGGAAGAGTACGTTTTATTTAGCGCTTGCGCCGGCGTTTATAGCCTCGTTCGCGCTGTTTACGTTACGCTTTACGAACAAGAAAGGGATGTTGCTCGTCGAGCGCTTGTTTAGGGACAAGGTTCGAAGAAATGATGAAATAGATATGAACAGCAACAACAACAATATTGAAGGAGACGTGTTGAAATCGTCCTCGGCGCGTAGGAAAAGTAGTTTTGCGGACGGTAAAATAGGCGCAACGTTAGGGATTGCGAGTGGTGTGTTGATCGTCATGGGTGTACGCGCGATGTTACTCACGCTTCGCGCTATTTATTACGGAGGAGTAGTGGAGATTGTATTCGCCGTCGTCGGCGTGATGCTGGCGAGATTTATTCTGTTGCGACTCCCAAAGCTTGTCTTCTTGGACGCGTTCTCCTCGAATGAGAGTGCAGAAAAGAACTCGACAACCACAAACAGTAGCAGTAGCCTCGCGAGCCTCGCGAACGGGTGGGATGCCATCGACGGCGCCTTTGAGGCGTTCATCGTGTCCATCACGTGCGTTTCCCTCTCCGTCCTCGATGGCGTCCGCTTCGCCTCCGCCTCTGAATCATTAGAGAACATTCACATCGAATTTCCGGCGTGCATCCGTGCTCTTGTGAGAACCGCTCCAGCAGCTTTGAGCGCGTTTAGCTGTAAAGCCGGTAACGCTTCTGAACTTGCGCTGCGCGCTTCCCTCTCGGTAGGTTTCGCCTTTTTCTTCTCCGCCGTCGTCGCGGCCAAGTTTGTGAAAGTCTTCAAATCCGAGCGCGACTTGAACAAACATCTGGAAGAATCTTCTGGTAAGAAAAACTTGTTCAAAATAGAAGGTTTATTGGAAGCTGCGAGTTGTTTGATGTGCGCCTACGCCTTCTCCAGAGCCTTGTGGCCTCGCGCTACCAGAGAAACCAGAAGAGGGAGCAACGACGAACAAGCCGGTTTGATGTTAGGATTGATGTTAGGGGTGAGTGCGAACGTGGCGCTTTTTGCGTTGGGTTCAATGACGCCGTACACGGACGCGCTTTGATTGTAGTGTATTTATTAGCAGTATTTTGTAGCAGAACGCGCGTGAAGTAGATTCGTGAGTCCATATTTCACTTTTCGCTGAAGTTTCTCGTCTTGTCATAGAAGGGAGAATATTCGCTTTCTAATTCGCGTCAGTATTTAACAGCGGAGAGACTTTACACACGGACAAAACGATGACGAAGATGATATAATCTGCGCGTATTAACCGCATTCTTTGTAAAGAAATAAAGAGGATGACTTCTGGTCTCGCCTTACTTGCACTCTTTCTAAAGGTGCTCCTTTTCGTCGTCGTCGTCCTCTTCTTTTCCACAACGCAGTTCGTTACGGCGGTCCCGAGAGTGCGCTTACGGCACGGAGAACGGGTCGATGTTCTCGCGAAACAAACGATGGATTTGAAATACGTGCTCGTGGATGAAGAATACGAGAGGTTTTTGAACGAAACAATGCAAAGAGACGGAAACGAGAGCGACACAGAAACGAGAAACGCGTTATTGCGGAGGAACGCTTCGCGAACGAAAAGAGCATCTTCTTCGAATGCTGCTGCTTTTGGTGCGCCGCGATGGAGAAGAAAGATAAGTCGTAAAATTGGTGATGAAACTGGTAATGATGATGATGATGATATTGATGACACGCGTTTGTTCTTAGTGACGCTCGTGGGAGAAGCTTTGTCCACCCCCCGCGCGTGGCGGGATTTGGATATCGCTTTGAACAAAGCTAAAGGTGGTTTGTTGGGACCGATACCGGAACAAACATTTCTAGCGTTTGGACCGCCTTTGGCGGCTGCAGTTGCGGAACGTTTTGGTGGAACGAGTGCGATGCAATATTCAGTCATAAACGAGTGGCCGAAAGAAAATGCGTCCTCTTTTGCGTTTGAGAACGTTTGCGCAAAAACTATGTGCGAATGGTTCGAGACGATGGTTGCGCCGGCACCGTTTTTCGGTGCAAGAGGTACAATTGCGCGAGAGGAAAACTTTTTGTTCGCTCAGTCAGTGGCAGGGGAGTTGAACGATATCATGAGCTCGCGGAACGCGTCGACTTCGTATTGTCGAGCGTCAGATACGAACGGCGTAAAAGTCCAGTGTACTTTTGGCAGTGACGTAGGAGGAGGAGAACGCGAGAGGATTTTCTCAAATATAATGAAACACAACGCGGTGGTGTACATGCATGAAACGCTTCCAATCGCCACGCACAATTATAACACGCAATCTTTAGTACAGGGAGGTCAAGGACTCACGAGCTATAATCGATGTCCTATGTGGAAACTCGGTTTGACAGGTACTAATCAAGTCGTCGCAATGACCGATACGGGCATAGACAAGTATAATTGCTACTTTAGCGACGTGAAAACGCCAAACGCCAACGCAACGACGTTTTCAAAAATTCTCGACTTGCGCTCACTGAGCGATAGTCAAAATATGGTGGATGGTAGTGGCCACGGCACGAAAGTCGCTGGAGTGTTTTTCGGGTCGTCTGGCTCATTCTATTGGGACAAACAGTACGACGGTGTGGCTAAAAATGCGCGCGTCGCATTTACAGATATTGGATACGAGGACACCGACGGATCAGAAGTCTTGGTAAGTTTATCCAACGTTTCGAGGTCACTTTTGTATGGGTACCCAAGCGATACTTTCTCTGCTCGCGTGCATTCTCATAGTTGGGGTATAACAAATTCATATTCGTACGAATCAAGTGAATATGAAGTCGACCTGTTTTTGAATGAAAATCAAGAGAATGTTGTCGTCTTCTCCGCGGGAAACAAGGGAAACCCAGGCTCCGTGGGGGGGAAAGCGCGCAATAGTATAACGAGACCAGCAAACGCAAAGAATGTCATTTCTGTCGGTGGGACCAGAAGTGTAAAATCACCGAGTCTCTCGCCGTCGCCATATGCGGTCAAAATAGAATTAGGGGATGGTTACGCGCACTGGGCGCACGCAAGCGTGCGTGGTATGGCGAGCGTTAATAAGACGTATGCGTCAACTGATTCGTATCGTATAGTCACAGTGGGGAGTCCAGAGAACGGGTGCGCGGCTTTGCCAAGCGCGATTGATTCGAATCAAATTGTTCTTCTCAAGTCAGACGGAGTTTCTTGTTCGCACGCGGAACGATTAAAAAACGCAGAGACTGCCGGATATTATGGTGCGCTCGTCTATGCAAACGAAACAAAAGCGCGATTGGCATCAATGGTAGATGATCAGACGTCATCATCTTTCTTGTCTGCGTTCATTCCCATGAAAGATGGTCTTCTTTTACGCGCGCTCGTTGAGAAAGGTGATTTGAATGCCAATGACGTGTTTCCCGCGTTGACAATTAAAGTTACCACAATAGAAGCTTTCAGTGACAATCAATACGAGCACGCGGCGGATTTCTCGAGTGCGGGGCCTACAGATGATGGACGAATCGCGCCTTTACTCGTAGCACCTGCCCAAAATATTGAATCAGTAGATGTGAACACCACAAATACGGCATCCGTCGTGCACTGCAAGGTGGCGTCGTCCATTTCGGGAACATCGTACGCGGCGCCGGCGGTTTCCGGCGCACTCGCAATCACTAGACAATATTTTACCGATGGATATTACCCTTCTGGAGAGAAGATATCGGAAAATGCGTTGACTAATGTCAGCGGCATGTTGTTAAAGGCAGTCTTGATCAATGGGGCTCGACAATTAGAAGGTTTTGATCCCTTGGATAGAACTCCGTTGGAATCGGCACCTTCGATGAAAGCCGGTTTTGGGCGCGTAGACTTGGCAAACTCTTTGAAGCTAAAAGATATCGACTCGAACGTGCAATCTCCGACAAATATCTACGTGATGGATGACTCTGGTTTGATTTTCACCGAAGTAACGGCATCCTATGGCGCTTGCATGTTACTGTCAGACGATACCACGGAAACGCTATCGATGACGCTGACTTGGTACGACGAACCATCACTTTCTGGTTCGGATGGATCACTCATCAACGATCTCGATATCACGCTATACTATTCGAGAGACATGTCGGGCACTTTTGAGACTATTGCACCGTTATATCGCGATTCACTAAATACGGTGGAAAAGATTGTGTGGTCGTATCCAAAAAGGGGGCTATACTATGCGAAAATCAGCGCATCGTCGCTCGTTAGTGACCAAAGCTTCGCGTTTGTAGCCACTGGCAGCTTCGTCACGGCTGAAACAGTGCGCGATATATCCTCGTGCACGCCTCCTCCTCCTCCTCCTTCTCCTCCTCCTTGCCCCCCTCCTTTTCCTCCTCCTAGTCCTCCTAGTCCACCGTTGCCGCCGCCCTCGCCGCCTCCTTCCCCTCCGCCATTGCTTCCGGCTCCGCCTCCACTACCACCCCAAACGTCAGTGGAAGCGCTTGTGCCTCCGCCTGCGCCTCCGCCAGTACCGCCTGAGTCTCCAGGAGGAGAGCAGTTCATGCCTACCGCATCTGGTGCGCAGTCAAAATTTAAAAGTCAATTTGGTGTATTTATATTTTTAGTTCTAGCTTTAGCTTAGAAAGAAGTTGTTCAATCAGCGTACAGTACCGTTGTTTGTATTATTGTACAAATTATCATCTATGCTCAACTACGGTGATATCTTCATTTTCGTTAGCACCTCCTCCCGGAAAGGTGCGTCCTTGTGTGGCCAACTGGCGCCTAAAATTTTCTAGACGAAGCACTTCTGCTTCGGCGTCGACTATGGTCGGAATCATGCGCGATTCGTTGTCGCCATCGTCGTCTGGGTACCAAATTCCTGGATCTCTCGTTGCCTCTCGTTCATTTCGTACAGGAGGTTGAGTCGGTATTGCCCTGAGAAATTCACCCTGCGAATTGGCAATACCGCTTGCGTATCGATCGCGCAGACTTACCGTTGCTTCCGGAGAGAGCGGTTGCATTTGTCCCGTCACGCGTTGCTGTTCATCTCCTTCTTCATCATCAAGCTGCCATATTACGGGCGCCGGTCGTGATCGGTGTCCGGGTAACGTGCGATGGACGGCAACAGGAACACCTACGTTTGCTTGATTTTCCAGACGTTTGGCCTCTGGTGAGCAGCATCGCGCTATTTTGCGCCTGAAGCAAAGGATAAGGAATATGAACACGACGGAAAGTACCGCACCAGCCAAAGCTGCGGGACTCGCAGACTTGGCAACATCAGTTAGTGTCAGCGGTGCTGGTCCAGGCGATGGCGGTGGAGGCGGTGACGGATTCGGAGGAGGGAAACTATACGTCAAATCCCAGTCTATATCCGCTTTGGTAGTTTCAAAAGCATCGTAGTACGATGTCTTTGAGGAGCTTGCACTTGCTAAAGGACCAGTAGAACTTATCGAAGCCTCTCCACTGTGCGATAACTCTTCAATCTCGGAAAGTAAAGAGGGCGACTGTGACACCGTAGCAACCGCCGCGATACTCGCTAAGAAATCATCGATCGATGATCCACTAGCAATAGAATCTTTCAAGTCTAAAAGTACCGTTGCGGCATTTGCAACTGCCGCTGCCATCGTCGCAACGCCTTGCAAAACTTCCGATCCATCATACTCCACGTTTCCTGCATTCTGCGCGACTTCCAACGCATCTGAGACAACATCCGCAATGACTTCGGCGTTGTAGAAGTCTAACAAATCAGTTCGCATAAGCTCGTTCAGCCGACGACGAGAATTCATGGCCCTGTTACTTTCAATGCGTCCATATTGCGCAATTACACGTTCTGCGATCGCCTTGACGGCGTATGCCTCGCACGTAGACAAAGCTACGTTGGACTTTATGCCACAAATCATTCTCGAAGTCGAAGCAATCAGATTCGCCAAATTCACGTTCGTCGTGGCAACGTGCACGTATTCCTCAATAACGTCATTTTGCGCTTCAGCTAAAGAATCTCTATCGAGCAGGTCCACTTGCGTATTATCCCATCCAAATGCAGTTTTCATTTGATCATAAGCAGACACCCGAGGATAACTGCCTATTTTCGCCATCATCGCGACCAAAATTGTCGACAGTGGCGATAGCATTGTCGAACCCGGAGGTGCTTTTAATATTGAAAGTGCGCTCGTTCGTTTCGTATAGGCATCTGTACATGACGTGCTGCTGGTATCGGCAATCAATATCGTCGATGCTACTGAATAACTAACCGTTGGAGAGAGCGTAAAAGCACCGAACTCGTCTGTTGTTGTTTGCGGGTCAAGCGTGAAATCTCGTTCGCCATTCTTATTAGTATCGAGATACACGGTACACTTCGAGAGATATCCGCTCGCATACGCGCGACCTGAAACTTTCGCGATTGGCGGAGGCGGAGGAGGTGATGGTTTAGACGAGTCTGGCGGTGGGCTCGGAGGAGGTGACGGCTTCGGACTTGGCGGCGGCGGTGACGGCGGAGGTGGAGGAGGGGAAGGCGGTGGAGACGGAGGACTCGAGGGAGGCGGAGACGGTGGTGGCGGTGGATTGTCCAGAGAGCAACTATAATACGTCCTGTCTTCCAAATGCGTAAACGTCCCCGTAGCAACGACGGCATAATTTTGAATACTCCCATTTCCAGAGCCAAAGTTTCCATATTTCTTCACTTTGATCCAATACCTACCTTGCTGAGGATTCGAGTGAATAATTCTTTCGACGTTATTCATATGATCCTCCAAACCATCCAGAGGAAGGATTTTGGACATACCTATAAAGTTTGATCCAAAGTGTAACTCTAAATCGAGATCGTTCACGAGTCGTTCATCAGCGACGTCGGCCCAAACCAACGTCACGCGGAGCTCGAACTTGGCGGCGTAGGGGGTCACCTCTAAACAAAAACCATCCTCGTAATCATTTGATGCCGACAATATCTTGTTATCGTGGATGTACATGGCCTTTGGGGATTCCGGTATATCGTCAAAGTGGAGGGAATTCGTGAGATTGAGTCTTCCCCATCCCTGCCTGAACGAAGGAGGTTGCTCAAGTGGTTCTCGATATTCATATTCTTCGTCGATACCGGTCATGGCCATTGCCCCGTTAATGACAATAGCTTTCATGAGTGATCCAGACGGTGCATAACTCGCACTCGAGCCCGCAATTCCACCTGGGTAGTATCCCTTCTCAAAATATTCTTGCACAAGTGCTGTCCCGCCAGCTGCTATGGGGCATGCCATTGAAGTTCCGGATAATGTAGCCGTCCCGCACACGCTGTTGATATATGCCGATGTAATACTATCTCCCGGCGCAATAATATCTGGCTTAATTCGCAAATCATCGTTATCCGAACCAAACGGCCCCGAAGACGAGAACGAGGCTACATCTTCAAAACCTAAATCCATATTTGTCCTGGTATACCTGGAAAATGTAACTTTGATACCAGTAGAACGCTCCGACAATGCCTTCAAGATCAATCCATCGCGATGTGTGATGAACCCCACCGCGGCTGAGGTGAAAGCAACAGGATAAGCAGCTTCATCTCGACTCATGTGAATTTTATACCCGTTTTGTAAATTGGTATCGTACTCGTAATTGTAAATCAGTATACCTTTTGCACCAGCAGTGTATGCGTTGCGCGCCTTGAGTTCGAACGAACACGTCCCGCGTTTTACAAGCACGATGGCATCCGTGTACACGGCGTTACTTAAAGCTGCGCAACCCTCTTCCGGGGTTGCGTGGATAACAGATCGAGCCACAGTTGCGTACGCTTTTGACGTGCTGTCCCAATCCGATCCGAAATCTGCCGCTTGTAGTAAAATAATTTTCAAATGCGAAAAGTGTGTATCGCTGGCAATATTCACGTTGTAATATTCCGTACCGGCGGCTATGTATGCAGTCATGTATGAACTTGGAGTAAGCGACGCCCCGATCGATAGTATATTTTTCCCTCCCGCTGGCGTCGTAACTGAAGATAAACCGTAGTCACCGCTGTTACCTGCGGCAAAAAACGGAAGAAATTTCGGCGTATTTCGAGCGTATTCGTCTATCTGTGTCGTCTGACTTTCGTACTCATAAACGTCGTATCCCCAACTATCTGAATGGATTCTCGCTCCAGCATCGTAAGCAACTTGATAATACGTAGATCCCATATTTGGCGTCGCCGTCATGACAATATCTCCAAACTCATCTGTGTAGGCAAGATCAAAAAATGCAATTTGGGCTGAGGTTGCCATGCCGTCGTAATTTGCGTTAATAATGGTCGAGTATCCCGCGACTGAAGCAGCCACATGCGTGCCATGACCATCTTCGTCCTCTCCGTTTCCATACTCTGTAATATAATGTTTAAACTTGTTATTCCCCGCGAGATAGCAACTGTTTCGATCCGCTCCAGTATCGCCAACACCAACAATGACTGAATCCCCGAGCAAATTGCCTTTGCTCCAAATAGGGGTCGCCACCATCGTGGTAATCCCGCTTTTCCAAATCGACCCTTGGATTATACCCTTGGCGTTCCTATTCGACGTCTTTCGCGCATACATCGGTGCTACACGCACTATAAATGGAAGTGCGGCTATAAATCTTGCGGCGTCGGCTAATTGCGTCGTGGGAATATTTCGCAAGTTGAAAAAACCACCGTCTGGATCAAAGACGACGTTGCGTCTGCTATGTTTCGCTCCCATAGTGACGTTTGGTCCGAGCTCGTAAGACTCGTCATCGACTAGAACATTGATTCCCTTTTCGATTAAGATTGCTATTACTTCCTCGCTCGCATATTTTGCGAATACTTCGTCGTCCTTGGCGTTACCTAGTCGCGTAACGTCGACGCGCAAGGAATTGACGCTCTCACCGATTCTATTCTCCCTCGTTTCCAAGCCAATTTCCTTGAAAAGTGACTTCAGACGCTTCTCACTGCCCCACGTTTCTCCCTTTGCTTCTTCTGTTCCTTCGCTCGTCTTCGCTCTCTCCGTCTCCACCTCGATGACTGCATCGACGACGTCGAACGAGGCGTCTAAACTAAGTTCCGGCGTCCACGCGTCGACCCACGCTGCAGCTTTTGAAACCTCAAAAGCCGCTTCCGGAGGTCCAAACGCAAGGTACCCACCGCTTTTACCTCCAACAATAACTGGAAATCCATTCGAATCTTTCACGAATCCGCCTCTGTTTTTGCGCAAGATTTGTTCCGCTCTCTTCGTATCCGTTACGCCTTCTTCTAAAACGACGTAAAACTGTTGCGATGCAGTCGCGTCTTCATTCACGGCGTTGAAGTAATCCTTCATTCTCCCACCAACACTTCCATCGCTACGTTTCCGCCTCGCTCGTTTCGAAGAAATTTCCTCCCCGTACTCCTTCGGCTCTTTCCCAAACGCCGACGACGCAAAGTTCCACTCTACGTTTTGCTCGGCGGCGGCCGTTGAAGGCGCTTTTCGTCTTCCGCGTCGTAACAAGCGTTCGCGCGAGACCGTTTCTTCTTCCTCTTCTTTCATTCCATCCTCTTCTTCCGTTAGTGTTTGTCGAACGACTTTCGTCTTTCTTGTAAAAAAAAGTTCCTCTTTTTTCTTTGCAAAGGAGGCACCTTGGTCGTCTATCGCCACCACGTCGCGTTGAAACACGAGCCGGCGACGACCGATGGTTTCCTTCTTTTTCTCGTTCGTCCTCGCGCGTCTCTTCGCGTACACGTCGCGCGCGAGTTCTCTCGCTGTTTTATTCAAAAGTCGCCCGTTTTCGTTTTCGTCGTCAGTCGTCAGTCGTCGTCTCGAGTCCACCGCGTCGGACTCTTTCTTCTCTTCGGGATTGGATTTTGCGTGTACCGCATGAACAGAAGCAGACGCAAAAAGGAGGAAGACGAAGAGAAGAAAAGAAAGGAAGGAGACGAAAACAAAGACTGTTCTTGTCCCGTGTCCTCCTCCTTTTCGCCGCCGCTTTCGGCGAAAAGCGATGTCATCATCGGTCATGATACTTTAATCTGCGCGTAAAAAAATGAAGTTTTTTAGTTTTCTGCTGGCGATTTATTCTTCTGAAGATGAACAACAACAACAACAAACAGAGTGGTTTTTGTCTCTCTCGCTACTATTATACTACTAAGGAAGGACGGCGCTGCTCCCGTCGGCTAAGTGGACGCACACCCTCCCGTGACTCGGAACGAACTGTCCGGTGATGAGTTTAATCGCCTCTTGACTGGCGACGCCGCCGACGACGGAGGCGACGGCGTGGATTTCGCCGCCTTGAGAGCGAACGACTTCCCAGGCGAGCCGTTCCAAGAATTTACCAGCCTCTTCGGCTTTGGCAGCTTTTATGTTGTTTGAACCATTTCCACCGTCGTCGTTTACTGCGTCGGCGTCATCGGAGGGTGGTTTTTCTACGACGTCCATTTTCGTCGGGGAAGTGGACGTGGAGAAGGATTGGAACATGGCGGCTTCTAAATTTTTGGTGACGAGCGCGCGAAGTTCCGCGCAGTCGCTCGTCATGCGATGGAAGAGCATCGATTTGCCTTTTTCCGTTCCCGAGGAGGCGACGACGTTATCGACGCCTTCTTCGGGCGCGTATGTGCCGGCTTTTCGACACAATTTTGCCTCGAACGCGTCCGAGGCGCGCAAAAGCGCGTAGGAATACGCGCACACGCGTTGCGGACTGTCGACGGCTAGGAAGGAGGCTACTTGCGCCTTCTTGCCTTCGTGTTCTGGTTTGTTCTCCCACCTCCAAATGTCGCGTTCGTCTGCGAGCGACGTGAAGGAGACGAATCGAATATCGCGCGCGTTTTTGCAAAACTTTATGCAAAACTCTTCCAGCTGCTTTTCGTCCACGTCCTTCTCGATAACGTCGACGATTTTGCTCCCGTGACGAACACTGGTACTATTATTATCGTTGGATCTCGTCGTCGTCTTCAAATTGGGAACGATCGTTTCTTTAACGATGCGCAACATCTCGCGTTGGTCCTTTTGTGCCTTCTCGAGGTACACTCTTTGAAGTCCGACGAATGCATCCGTCGTTGACGTCATGTCCGGCAACGCGCCCGCGTCCAACGGGAGAAACTTTTTGTTCCTTTTCGTAAACTCTTCCAACGCGGCGACAAAGATCCAAAACAACTTTGTGCTCACATCGCTCGCTCCTACGTCCGTTATCGATACTACGTCCGAAGAGGATAGCGTCGTCTCTGTGTCCATCATCACTACTCCATCTCCTTCCTCAGTAACGCTTCGAAATTCCCTCGGCAACTTTTCAAAACACTCCGAAACGTTCTCCGGCACATCCGGTTTCTGCCACGCCATCCTCACGTTCTCCAACGCCTCTTCAAAGTTCAGCTCCGTTTTCGTCCTTCGCATGGATTTCAAAAACTCCTTGAACTGCTTCTGCGCCTCGTAATCGCCGTCTTCTAATGTCTGCCTTTGCTTCTCGTCGAACCTTTTCTTCGCCACGAGCAACAAAACCGCCCACGGCACGTGCGCGAACCTCTGCTCGTCCATCGCCTCCAAATCCTCAAACTTCTCCGCAAACTCCTCTAACTCTGTAAACACGCCGCTCTCGCTCAACCGTAAATCCATCTTTCGATTTTCCGGTTTCGCCTCGACTACGCAGTGCGTCTTCGCCCCGGATATCTTCACCGTCCCGAAACATCCGTTCGACCGCAGCGTCAACAACTTTTTCCCTAGCTTTTGACAAATGTCGTCGAGTTTAATCATCGTCGGTTCGTCCAACTGCGACGCGAGTATCACATCGAAATCTTGCAATCGATGGTGACGAAGTTCTTCTTTGTCTTCTTCTTTGTCTTCTTCGCCTCGTCGAAACCGTTCAATCATCTCTCTCGGATCTTCCTCCCAAAAGTTCACCTCTACGTTTCGGTTCAACAATTTCAAGTGTTTGCACACCATGTCGCCCCTTTTTATTCTCTTCGTCCGTTCTAAAACCAACGCATCATCGTTCGCATCATCATCTTCCTCGTCCTCGTCCCCTTTTTCAAAACTCAAACTCGTCATGAAGTTATTCCCCAAGTCTCTCTCTTCCACCATCCGTTTCGGCGAATCGCACATCGTCAGTTGCGAGATTCCACCCAAGATGAGATTCTTCGCCGCTTCCGCGCTCGTCGCCCCGGCGTCCAAGACCAGAATTTTCGCGGACGAGAGTAACTTCTGACCGTTTTCTCCCCATAAGCGCATTTGTCGGTCGTATCTCGTCGAACTCATCTTTTGTCCTCTTCTTCTTCGTCTTCGTCTTCTCGTTCTCTCTCTCTCTCTCTGATGTAAATTTTGTCAGCAGTTTCTTTTGGTGCGTGCTCTTTTTTTCTCTTTTTTTGTCGTCTGTTGTTTTTGTTTTTTGATGAACCAAAAATAAAAAAGTTGACTTTGTGAAATCGTGCGAGAGGAGAGACTTTTTTTTTAACAACAGAAGAGAGAGGACGGATGCGTCGCACGAAAAGAAGCGTCGTCATTCATCATTATTTCTCTCATCATCAATAATGACGACGACTTTTACGATGACGACGATGCGCTCAGGGTCAAAACCGTTGCACGATATTAATACTACTCAGAATAACAAAAAGAACAACTCGAGTTTGAGGAGGAGGATTTTGAGGACGACGAGAGGGAGGAGGACGAGGATAGGGGATTCTTCTTCTTCTTCTTCACCTGTATCTTCTTTGGATGATGATGAAAATGATGACGACGAGAATAAAAAAGGCGACGATGCGAATACGAATCCATTCGCGAGTACTCTTTTCGCAGGGGCTCTGTGTTGTTGCATCTTCGGCGTGACTGATGTTCGAGTCGCGAACGCGGTGACGGAGAACCAGCTCTTATTCTTGGAAGCGTGGCGGGCGGTGGATAAAGCGTACGTGGACAAGACGTTCAACGGGGTCAGTTGGTTCAAGTATCGCGAGCAAACGGTGAAAAACACACCAATGCCGTCGAGAGAAGACGCGTACGAGGCGATTAAAGCGATGTTGAAGAAATTGGACGATCCTTTTACGAGATTTTTGGAACCGGATCAATACGCGGCGGTGAGCGAGAACACGATGAACGCGAACGTGAGCGGGATAGGGGTGGAGTTGACGATTGATTCGGATTTGAGCGTGAAAGTGGTGACGCCGACGATTGATGCGCCGGCGTACGTGGCTGGAATTAAGCCGTTAGATAAGATTTTGGAGATTGATGCGACGGATGTGACTGGGTTGTCGTTGTATGAAGTCGCGGAGTTGTTGCGAGGGCCGCAAGGTTCGGACGTTTTGTTGAAAATCGAACCGAGCGCGACGCCGGGCAAAACGAAAAATTTGAGCGTGACGAGGAAACAATACGCGGTCGTTCCCGTGAAATCGGATTTATGCACATCGAAAAGCGGTGGTGATTCCATCGGGGTGGTTAAATTGCAAACGTTCAACTCGTTATCGGCGGCGAAAACCAAGGAGGCGTTGAGCGATTTAGCGGCAAAAGGCGCCAACTCGTTCGTTTTGGATTTACGAGACGACTCCGGTGGTTTATTCCCGGGCGCGTTAGATATCGCCTCGCAGTTGATGAAGAAAGGTTTGATTGTTCAAATCGCCGACGCCGAAGGCGTGCGCGATACGTTCGAAGTCAACGGCAAACCCCTCGAGAATGTTTACGATAAGAAACTCTCCGTTATCGTCAACAAAGGCACCGCGTCCGCCTCGGAAGTCTTAACCGCCGCCTTGCGCGACAACAATCGGGCGACCGTTTTCGGCGACGAACCAACGTATGGTAAAGGTTTAATCCAAACCATCGTCCCTCTGAGCGACGGGTCCGCCGTAAACGTCACCGTGGCGAAGTACCAAACGCCTTTAGGCACAGATATCAACAAAGTAGGCATCGCGCCGGATAAAAAATTACCGGTTGGGAAAGACGGGCAAATCATGCCCGCAAAATTAGACAAAATTCCCAGTACGAACGATGCCGATGCTAGCGTTCTTAGTTTCTGCGAGTACGTCAGTTCCTTGGAAGACGGGACTTTCTAATCAATTTGGTGTTTTAATACTATAGATTTGTATTTGTTCGCGTTGTTGTTTGTTCTTTGTTTTTGCACATCGTCACAAATTAATGCTGACGCTTTCCGCGCTCGCAGCGAGAAGGTCGCGCGACCTCAATCGCGTATACCGCCCTATAAACAACACCAGCGCTACTACTCGCCAAAATCCTCTTTTCATCTCCTCCTCCTCCTCCTTTCCTTCTCGAGAAAGAGACGACATTAAAACCCCTACCCCTACCGGGAAAGTGCGTCTCCTGTACAAAGGTCCAAACGTGAAACTCTTTCGAGCGATTGTTCGATTCAAACTGCTGCAGGTATTCTCAATCGGGGCGGTGAGCACACCTCTTTTGCTCGTGTTTGGAGGAGGAGATGGAGGAAATATCGAAAACGTGACTGCGACGACGCAGATGGTGTTCGCGTCCGCCAGTGCATTTGGGGCGATTGGGTGCTCGTTCGCTTTGCAAGAGTTTGCGAATCGATACGTCGGCGAATTAGCTTTGTTGAGTAGTCATAGTAACAGCAGTAGCAATACTAATAATAATGATGATAATAACACTAATAGTAATAGTACGAGTGGCGATGCGGAGAAGAAGTTGCGAATATCTTCGATGGACTTTTGGGGGAATCGAATCGAAACGGTGGTGAAGTATCCCGAGGCGGTGGAAGCGCCGTTGCGGAACGTGCCGGAGAGTTCGTACGGTGAAGTAGCTGAAGCGACATTTTTACCACTAGACGTGTACTTAGACGAAGAGAAGAGGGAGAAGAAACAGTTCATGGTGAGCTTGAGACACGGGAAGTTGATCGATAAGAAGAAGCTACTGGATGTCTTGAGCGGTAAAAACTAAAAGCTATGACTATACAATTTTTACATCATTCAAAAAGCTAATTCATCATCCGTGTTTCTTCCTACCTGTCGTGTATTTTTGCGAAGGGTGCGAAGGCATGTCTATCTTAGATCGCGTGAGACTTTCTCGGGCGTGGTAGAGTCCCCCACCTTCTCTCCCGCTCGCTTCAACTGCCGCGACGACACCCGCGTGGTGCAACGCGCGAACGCAAAACTGTTCTTTATCTTCCACTTCCTCGGGAGATTCCGCCCGCAGATGCGACTTCGATAACAGTTTACGACGCAAACCTTTCTTTGCTGCGGTCATTTTTCGGTCTTTATACTCACCAAGAGAGTATCCCGCAAAGGAAGCACCGGGGCCCATCAGTCCAGGTTTGTGTAATCCACTCGCTTCAATCGTCACTTGGTCCGGAGCGATTCTGTTGAACTTTGCGTAAAAATAACCATTCGGCGATTCCTTCTCAAACGACGGTTTCTTCGTGACCCCTCTCTTTGCATTTGGAACGTTTCCGTACCGTCGCGGCAAGTGATACTTCCCATTCATCTCTCCTAAATAACTCGTGTGCTTCGTTTTGATCAAATCTCTTTTATCGTACAAGTTGTATCCGTACACGTGCACTCGTGCGCACACGTGCGTCAACGCCAACAAAGCGATGAAGAAATCCGACGGCGATTCGTCTTCTTTCAGCTCTAAGCTCGTGGATACCGCGTCGACAAATTTCGGATTGAACAGATGGGCTTTCATCTTTGCCGCTTTGAATACGCTCTCTTTCCTGCAATGACTCTCGTGATTCGCTTTGCCGTGCAATGCCTCTTGTTTCGTTTTACACCAGTGCAAGGCGACTAAACTCTCGTCGGGAAACTCCCTCGCCGCTCGCTCTAAATTTTTATCGTCCCGATCGTTTCTTCGAAAATACTTTTCGCCTAAAAATCGAGCAGAGGTGAAACTCCCAACGTCTTCTTCGTGACCTCTCACCGGCGCGTCGTTCAAACGAATCACGAGATGGTGTTTATCTATCCTGTGTCCCAAACCGCTTCCTTTCAATTTCCCGTCGCTGTGGACCAACGCGCACGCGTTTGCCAACGCGTACTTCCCGGGCGATTTTCGCGTGTTATTCAACCAGTCTGCGCTGGGAAACCCACCGTACGTCGCATCAACTTCCCTCTTAATTTCCCCAAACTCTGCTCCATTCGCAAACAGTCCGTGCAACGACTGCGCTTTCCCGGCTAAATCTCCTTCGTTCCCGTTTCTCCCTCCCGTGTGGAGCGACATCCACGCGTCACTCTTAAACGGCAACGCGTTCATCGTCTTCACGCATTTTGGCAAAGTGTTCTTTTCCACGCACTGCGCGCCAGCGTACAACGCCGCGCACGGCGAAAACGTTTGCGTCGCTTTCGGCGGTTTCTGAGTAAACGGCACCTCGTAATCTAAACCGCCGAAAATTTGACCGCTAATCGCTCTCAGCGACTCGCCGTCGTTCATCTCTTTCGCGACGTCGTATTGCTCTCGCGACCAGTCGTGTTTGCTCTGCGCAATTTTCGGTGCTGGAGGTGCATTCGGTGCCGTGGGAGACGGTGGTAAGTACACCGGTAAAGTGAACGTCTCCGGATCAAAATACTCTTCTTTGTCTTCGTTCAGACCAAAAGCAGCTCTTGGTGTTCGATTTTCGTTCTCGGAATACGACTGAGTATTCTCGGTCATAAACACCGCGGAAACGATCAAAAGAGTCAACAAGAACACACATCCAGTCGATATTTTAGTATTCGTCGCGTTTGATGCTATTATTTGTCGAAAATTTTTCTCAGAACTCGTCGTCTGAGTCGTCGTAAACGTCGCCGATGATGATGTTGCCGAAGAAGAAGATTTCTGCACGCTCGCTCTCGCTTTCTTCTTCATCATCTTTTTCTCTCTCCGTGTATCCTTCTTAATAATACCAATAACACAAGCCCCGCGACTTCTTCTTCGTCGTCTTCTTCTTTTCCTTCATCATCTTTTCTTCATCATCTGCGCGTGAGTAAATGAAGAGTTTTGTTAGGGGAAATCTGATTCTTCATTTATCCAACACACGCACATGAACGCGTGCGTTTCCTCTTCAACTGCTTGTTTGTCACGACAACGAAGCAGTTTCAGCGCGATACTACGACTACAAAAACTCTCTTGTAGTTCTTTTTCTCTCACTTTTACTTCTTTCACTGCTTTGACAAGGCCTGAGAGTAAGAGGAGGATTAGGCGTTCGTTTTCAACGAAGCTCCCCGTGGCGGCGAAACAGACGACGACGACGACGAACAACAACAACAACATTAATAAGAACGATATGGGAGCGAACGCGTCGAATAACAACAACAACACTTGTTCTCCTCTCGGTGGTGGTAATCTGATGTTGTTCGCGTGCTCAAAATGCCGAGGCGAGGGCGTTTTGATTTCGCAATCCCGAAGGCAACGGCAGGAGAAGAAGAGGCAAGAGAAACGAGAGATGTATCCAAACTCGTACCATCGCAACAGGGATGGTGACGATTCAGACGACGACAAAGAGAAGGAAAGAGGCGATGGTGTAGAAAATAAGAAAAAGAAACAGAAGAAGAAAGGAATGGGAGAGAAACGGGCGACGTGTGCGGATTGTCAAGGGACCGGGTTGGTGGATGTAAACGACGACGACGCGAGCGACGAGAGCGCTCTCAAGTATTCAAGCGCGCAAAGCCAAGGTCACGTGTCCATCATTGGCGGCGGCATCGGCGGGATGGCGTTGGGCGTCGCGTTGCAGCACCGAGGCATTCGGTTTACGATATTCGAGAAAGACGAAGAGTTCAAAGCGAGGAGGCAAGGGTACGGGTTAACCATGCAGAGGTACTCGGGGGCGTCCGCGTTGAAGCAGTTAGGATTGGAGTTGAACGGAGTTGGATCCGATGCGAACGTGGCGTTGCACAGTAACGGGAAGGTGTTGGGAGAGTACGGGCACTCGGTCGAGAAAAGGAAAGAACGAACGGCGAATGATGCGAGCGCTGCAAATAGCAATAGTAAACACTTACCGAGCGTGGCGCACTCGTTGAGGAACGTGCACATTCCGAGACAGGAGTTACGAAAAATGCTGTTGGATGCGGTGAATCCGGAGAACATTCGTTGGGGGATGAAGTTTGATAGTGCCAAGACGATATCAGAAGACGGGGAAAACAACGACGACCCTCGCGTAGAAGTGACGTTCACAAACGGTGAAAAAATACTCTCCGATTGCGTTGTCGGCGCGGACGGTTTGTTCAGTCGCGTTCGCGCGCACAAGTTTGACAACCTCGACGCCATTCACAAGGGGTTGAACTACCTCGATTGCCTCGTCGTCCTCGGCATTTGCCACGGCATGGACCACGAGTTGTGTAAAAACAAAGCGTTCCAGATTCTCGACGGGCACAACCGTTTGTTTTGTATGCCATTTTCAACGAACGAGATTGCGGAAGATATACTGGGCTACAAAAATGACGTCGACCCGACGTACACGAACATCCCCCACGCGATGATGTGGCAACTTTCGTTCCCGTGCGAGTACGACGAAGCCGTGGAGCTTTCAAAAGATCGCAAAAAATTATTGGAAGAGTCTCGAAAGCGGTGCGAAAGTTGGTGCGAACCCGCCCACACGTTGTTGAAATCGACGAGGAGCGAGAACATGTCCGGGTACCCGGCGTTTGATATGCTCATAGAAGACGAAATCGTGTTTCGGAATGGTAGAAAGAAAGATACGTCGGATAAGGAGGCGTCGAATGTGGATGTATTCACTACGCTTCTGGGAGATGCGGCGCACCCCATGTCGCCTTTTAAAGGGCAAGGCGCGAACCAGGCGTTAGTGGACGCCTTGAATCTTGCCCGAGCGCTTTCCAGAGCGCCTAAATTTCTCTTACCCGGTGAACGCACCAACGGCACGCCGCCTAAAGTCGCCAACACGAAAGAGGCGTTAGTTATAGCAGAGGACGCGATGTTGAAACGGTCGCGAGGGAAAGTGGAAGGTTCGAGAGTTGCCGCTAAATATTTACACAGCGAGGCGGCGTTAGCGGAAGGTGATTTCGTGAGAGCGAACGTGGCGGTGTCGGCCGCGGCGGGCGAAGTGTATGATGGACGAAACGGATAGATATAGGTTTATTAATGACAAACA
>Ga0115557_1001028_pt1 | contig 19272 bp, 8 predicted proteins | sample COGITO_mtgs_1104_FD_87280 | JGI IMG/M metagenome (GOLD analysis project Ga0115557, IMG submission 87280) | Pelagic marine microbial communities from North Sea - COGITO_mtgs_110421 | ecosystem: Environmental > Aquatic > Marine > Epipelagic | place: Germany:Helgoland, sampling site Kabeltonne...
TACCGAGGGTACAAGTACCCCACCCTGAGCACTGATGCTGATATTTTTCTTGTCGTCAAAAGAGTCGTAAGGCAGATCTGGAGAGATATGGGTCGCAGAATCCATTCTAACCTAGTATTATCCTGTCTTTACCTCAGAGCTGCGAAAGCAGTTAGTTTGGTCGGTTGCGAGTATCAAAAGATATTCTAGCCTTTTTACAAATAAGAGAGGGAAAAATCCTCTCAACAGACACTAATGAAGGTGAACGAAGACTGAGGGAAAAGAAAGCCCGTGAAAACTGCTATTCCAAGAGAGAAAAGTTATATCAGAAAGAGAAAGTGAGAAGAGAGCGGTGAGCTTGACATGATTTGCATGAAATTTATCCGTCATCAACCTTCCATAATTTCATTTAAATCAACTTTCTTCAGACGTGAGATTCCTAACGTTCCATAGGACGGGCATTTTTAGAAATTATCGTATTCACACTCACAAACTGCGACCCAGTCCCAAAACTTTAGTTCTGAAGAAACACAAATCCCCCCCCACAACCTATGCAAACGAAATGTCTCTGCTCGTTTTCGTACTACTCTACTTCTGTTATTTATTTGATCTCGCCGAATTCGGTAACAAAGTCGGTTAAGCAGCCGGATCCCAATCCTTGGGTGGCTTTTTCCTGCCTGGCTCTTCCTTCTCTGGAAAATATTCATTAGGCTTCGTCCTACGCAACTGTTTCCTTCTCTCTATCTCGTTCAAGAACAGCTCGTCACCGTTTCTCCACTTTTCATAATCCCGCATTGCTTTTTCTTTGAAGCTCAGCTTGCCCTTTTCCCGCTTCTTCTTAAGCTGTTCTTCAATTGCTTCCCTCTCTCGCTGCCTCATAGCCTTATTCGCTTCAATTTCTCTCTTGTACTCATCTTTTTCTTGCCCTTCGTTTATTTTCATCAAAAAATCTACTAGATCTTCTCCTCTTTGCTCTGCGATTACAACTTGCACCGGGGTGTGAGTCTGTGCATTTCGCAGAGTGGCAATGGCACCATTTCTGCAGAGAAGGGCTGCAATCGACCGCTTCTGAACGTAGTGCAGAGGTGAGCACAAATACTTGCTTTGGATATTCGGATCAGCCCCATAATTAAGCAATAGATAGACCATAGGTCGCAAATTGCTGCTCACTGCCAAATGCAGTGGTGTTTCCTTTCCTAAGTATGTCCTGCAGTTAACGTTGGCCCCAAATTCTTCGATGAGCATCTGGGCGAGTGTGAGATGCCCATTAGCCGCTGCTTCATGCAAAATAGTCCTGCCATTGTTTGGGTTGCGCTCGTTTACATCCACGACCTCTTTGCACAGCAACTCATAAACTTCATCCTCATTCCCTGCCACAGCCTTAGAATAGATGGTCTTCTCCTTATTTTTATTCACTCGCGCCAAGATCTGCTTCCTGCTCTTTCCAAAGTTTACCATCTTGCTGTCATTTAACACCCCACTTTTGCCAGACATCATCGGGGTGTTCTCCATATCCTGCTCCAAGTCATTTTGGATGTTGTCAAGGGGATGCGAGGTGTTAAAGTCACCAAGGAGGCTACTTTTGCGCCCATTTAACGACCCCCTACGATCTTCCATGATTCCTGAGTATTTGTTATCTTTCACACAAGAACCTTGTGGGTACCGCGGATGTTGCCTCCGCGTTGCTTACAGTATGGTCACTTGGGTGATCACTTGGGTGATTCTTCAGAGGTTTTAGGAGTTTGGAATTGGGGGGCTTGTATTTTAATCACCTGGGCGCACCCCACTTTATGCTGGCAAATGCCACGACAATTTTTTGTAGATGTTCTTCTTGACTATTCTGATTCACATTTAAAGCGCCCCCTTTTTTGTCCAACTCCACGACAGACCGCGAAACTCAACTTAAAGTGAAACTCATTCAAGTATTTAGGATAACCTCAAGGCCTGAGACGTATTTTTTCCCTCCGCCGCCATTCCTATACACGACAAACCATAAAACAAAGAGTTTAAAGACTCAACGACACCCAACACCTGCTCTTTAAGTTTACCCAACAAAATGTCGGATAACGAAGACGGGCCCGATTTGTGGGGAGATTCCCGCACTAAATTCATCGTATCACGTATACAATCAACTTACCCCAAGCTCCAGGCAGGGGCTAAGTTTGATAAGGCGTGGAAAACCGAGGAGAACAGGTGAGGCAAATCACTCCACTCTCAACTTACATTTTAACTTTTTGGTTTTGTTTCTCTCTTGCTAACGCTTTTATAATACCATTATAACCCCCCCCTCTCCGTCCCGCCTTCCCCAATCTTCCTATTCTTTATCTCTTCCTACCCCCTTGGCCTACCTTTCTGTTCCGTGCCCATCTATTGCCCCTGACCTCTCTAAAACCCTCAGCAACTGCCTGGAAAGCTTTTTTGATGATAAGGAGAGCCGCTGTCTGCTGATCCCTGAAACGCTTAAATTGGCCATCTCTATGCCAAACCGCCTCCCGAAGACCAAGTGTCTGTCTTTGGTGAAGACCGGTGACGCCTTGGACGCGCAGAAGGATATTAACAACCAACTGGTTGCCACAGAGTTTGGTGGACCCTCTCCCTTCGACCACCTAGAACTTATCTCCAACGAGGTTTTCTTGCCGATCCTCTCCAACCCTCTCAACCAACAGCGCTGGGGGGAAGTAGCAACCCGCGAGATCATGGATCGCTTCCACAGCTTCCTGTCGTCGACAACTATCCTCTGCGGTCAGATAAAGGGTGAGACGAGGCTCCCCATGCCCCCCCTGGATGTGAATGGGGCGGCCTCTGGAAAGAACCGCATCAGCCTTCTGGAGGGAGCTATCATTACCTGGACGAAGCAGATAAAAAATGTTCTGAAACAGGATCCCGAATCTCAGCTCAAGGCTGGTATGGACCCCACCCCTGATGTTGAAATTGAGTTTTGGAAGAACAAGGCGAACAACTTGAACAGTATCTTCGAGCAGCTCCAAGGGCAGCGGATTCGTCGCGTGCTCAAGGCCCTTGACGCGGCTAAGTCCACCTACTGCGCCACGTTCGCTCGTCTCTGTAAGGACGTCTTCTCAGCCCGTCTGGAGGCAAATGACAACATGAAGTACCTTCGCACACTCGAGGATTGGTTTGAGAAGCTCAACACCCAAGACGACTTCCCGACCCTCCTGGAGCTGTTTAAGCCTATGTTGCACATTATCCTGCTCATCTGGAAGAACTCTAAGCACTACAATACGCCAGCCCGCCTTGTCGTGTTGATGCGTGAGGTTTGTAACAGCCTCATCGCTCAGGCTAGAAGGTACGTCTCCGGAGAGCAGATCTTTTCCTTGATCGAGAAAGAAGAAGCTGGTCAGGCAGTCGAGCAGCTCAAGACCACCTTGTTGGTCTGCGGAACATTTAAGTCAACATACTTCGATTACAAGGCGACGGCCAATGCCGAGTGCCCTTCCAACACTTGGCGCATCCAGAACAATGCACTGTTCCTTCGCCTTGACTCCTTCTTAGAGCGCTGCCACGACATTCTCGACCTTACTCAGACAATCGTCCAGTTTAGCAAACTGGCCAAGATCGAGGTTGGGGGCACGAAGGGAAAGACCCTCACTACATCTGTCCAGCAGATCCACGCTGACTTCCAGGTTGCCGTAGACCGTTTCAAGGCTGTGGATTATGACATCATGGACGTGGCCGCCAAGAAATTTGATGACGACTTTTACAAGTTCAGATGCTCAATCAAAGAACTTGAGCGTCGCCTCGGAGCCGTTGTCAGCCTTGCTTTTGATGACTGTGCGACTGTCTACGGTCGTTTCAAGCTCCTGGACAGTTTCGACGGGCTCTTGGAGCGACCTATTATCCAGGATGAGCTCGAGAAAAAATACGTCGCACTTGTCCAGGCTTATGGAGTTGACCTGAAGATCATCCAGGAGCTCTTTCTTAAATTCCGTGACAAGCCCCCTGTCGAAACAGCTCGCAACTTGCCTCCTATCACAGGTGCCTTGACCTGGTGCAGGGGTCTCATGTCTCGTATCAAGATTCCCATGGTCAAGCTTCAGCAGCTTGACAGGACTATTCTTGACCGGGAAGAGGCTAGGGAGGTCAGCAAGGTCCATACTACTATCATCCAGTCCTTGCAAGAATATGAGACACAGAAGATTGAGGAATGGGGCCGGGACGTGGAGGCGTCGTCGGACGCGAAACTCAAACTCCCCCTGGTTCGCCGTAACCCCGATACTCGAATGCTCACAACAAATTTTGACCCCGCTCTCGTTCGACTACTCCGCGAGGTGAAGTACTTCATCTTGTTGTCATTGATGAAACATGTTCCTGAGTCTGCCATTGAAATTTACAAATCCAATGAGATGTTCCGGGCCTGGACGGGCAACTTAGACCTTATTGTGAACATGAACAATGACGTGCTCGGCAAGCTCCTCCCCGTCGAGAAGCCCCTTGTTGCACCTTATTTGTCAAAGTTTGATGCGGCAATTGAAGAAGGCATCGCTAATCTCAACTGGAGGTCGACAGGAGTCGACGATTTCATCTCTGAATCCATGGGACAAGTTGAAATCGTTCACGAGGTCCTCAAAACCATGAAAGATAACTTCTCTGCTGTCGAGTCACTCATGGTTAAGTGGGACAAGCCGCTGATGGAGCGCAAGGTCAAGCCAGTTGAGAAAGACGAGCTTGAGCGGATGGTCAAGGCTATTCGCACCTCACGGTATTCTGAGATTAAGGAATCTGGCAAGTCCATTCACAACCTCTTGAAGGAATCTAACAAGATTTTGAGAGTATCCAACGCTTCCCTCAACTGGAGGGCTTATGTTGACTTTGTCAACAATGTTGTTATCGATGGCTTATCTACCTCCATCACAACTTCTCTTGAGTATCTTCTCAATCAGATCGACCCCGCGGAGATCGAGAGGGAAGAGAAACTACCCTTGTTAGAGCTAAAGCTTACCCTAGAGGGAGATGGTGGGGTCAAGTTCCACCCTCCTCTTGGCTACGCCGACGGCAAGGGAATTCGCGATATGATTGACTCAATCGTGGGTTCCTTCCTCCAGATTTCCACTCTTTTTAAACGCCTTGATGCGGACGGTAGCTACATGAGGGAGATGCACACCGACATTGACGTCAGTAACTACATGGCAATGCTCACTGAGGCACTTTCTGAAAACGAAGAAAAGTGCAATTCCCTTAAGGATAACTTTGAGTCCTACAGCTACCTCTGGACCACTGACCTCAATGCTCATTTTGCCGAGTTTTGCGAGGACGCTAAAATCGTCACCGAAAATGGGACGACGCTCCTCGACCTTGGCAAATTTGAGGCGGCCATCAAGAAATACGAGGAGATTCAGAAGGCCGTCACCAAGTTCAAGAGTCCCTATGATGTCGGATGGCTGCGTGTCAACATTACTCCTGTCAAACAACAATTATCCCTGTATGCCACCAAATGGATCGACATGTTTACCTCCTATATGCTGCGCAACGCTGTCGAGACTATGACCGATCTGAACAACTTCATGAACAAAACCAAGGCAGGACTGGACGTTGAAGTCCCAGAAGGTACCACAGAAAATGCCGAGCTTATGTCTGTTATGGCGGACATTCGCGATGTACGGAAGGCAGAACCTACAGTACCTGAGCTCTTTGGCCCCCAACGCGAGATTGTGGCACTGTTGAAGCAGCACGGTGTTGATGTCCTTGGGGCGGAGGTTGCTGGAAAGAACCTACAAGATTTCCTCGAGGAAGTTCCAATGACTTGGGACATGATAGTCAAGAAGACGTATTCAAAGAAGGAAGACATTCTTCCCATGCAATTGGCTTCCCAAGATCGGATTAAGTCTGACTTGGATAAGTTCTACATGAGTTTACGCGAATTCCGCGGGGAATTCCGATCTGATGCTCCTTTCAAGTTCTCCGGCACTGTCCACGAGGCGTACGATAACATGAACTCTTTCGTTTCTCGTTTGATGGAGTTTGACTCGAAAGTGGTCAGGTTCAACGAACACGAGGAGCTCTTTGACCTTAAGCAGTCCAAGTTTGTCGAGACTGGTGAGACCCGAAATGAAATCAAACATCTTAAGAATCTTTGGGATTTCAAGGCCATGGTTGCCGAGGTCTATGCTGATTGGAAGACAGGAATGTGGAGCGAAATTAACACCGAGGCTCTTGAAGACGAGAATAAGCGTATTATCAAGCAACTCCGGGCTCGCGGCGCTGACTACCCAACTTGCAAGGGTTGGCAAACATACAGGGACATCGAGGACGACATGAAGAGGATGGCAAAGGTCCTCCCCTTGGTCAACGAGCTGCACTCTCCGTCTATGCGCCAGCGCCATTGGGCCGCTCTTGCCCGCGTCTGTAATGTGAAAGCTGTTGATCCCTCTGACCCCAAGTTCACCTTGAACGACATGATGGAGCTCAACCTTGATGAGCACGAGATGGATGTCTCTGAGATTGTCGAGACTGCGCAGAAGGAGCTTAAGATCGAGAAAAAACTTGGCGAGATTGAGTCTTGCTGGGCAGATCTGGATCTTGACTACGCTCAGCACAAAGACACAGAAATGTTTGTGCCTCGGCCATCCGAGGATGTTGTCGAGGGCATTGAGAACCACCAGATGGAGTTACAGGGAATCTTCGGCATGGGCAAGTTCATGGAGTACTTCAAGGACCGAGTGGTGCTTTGGCAGTCAACGCTGGGGACTGTGGACGACACCCTCCGCATGTGGATGAACGTATCCAAATCATGGGCATCTCTTGAGAGCATCTTCTTAGCCTCGGCAGATATTCGCTCACAACTCCCAGATGACACAAAACGGTTCGAGTCTATCGACAGCGAATTCAAGGAGCTAATGAAAGAAGCTGTCGGGACGACGAACTGTGTGCAAGTGTGCAACGTCGAGGGACGCTACGCAAGTTTGAAGGGAATGCTACAGAAACTAGACATGTGCCAGAAAAGTCTCAACGAGTACCTGGACATCAAGAAAAAGATTTTCCCCAGGTTTTATTTCGTTTCGAGTGTGGCTCTATTGGACATGCTGGCGAACGGCACAAACCCGCCCAAAGTCATGCCCTACTTGGGCGATTGCTACGACGCTTTGGCTAATCTTAATTTCGTCACCCTTGATAATGGTTCCACGAGCGACAAGGTGGTTGACACCATGATTGCTAAGGACGGGGAAAGGGTGAAGTTGTACAACCCTCATCCTGACGCTGTTAGAGTAACGGAGTTCACCATGATCGGAGAAGTCGAGGGATACTTAAATCAGCTCACAGAAGTAATGATCGCTTCTTTGAAGAACATCTTAAGCGATGCCATTGAGCGTGCTGTAAATTGGGAGGTGGAGACTCCCCGCCACAAATGGCTTTTCAGCTACCCCGCACAGCTTTGCATCACCGGAACCCAGATTTACTGGACCGATGAGACTCAGTTGGCGCTAGAAGAGTACGAAGGAGGACAAGAAGACGCCACCAAGCGTTATTTACAGATATGTAACACTCGTCTTGCAGCGCTTATCCAGTTGGTGTTAACGGACTTGAAGGGGGATGACAGGTGCAAGATCATTTCTCTCATCACCATGGACGTGCATTCGCGTGACGTTATCGAAAAATTGGTTGTGCAAAAGATCGATGGGCCTTCCGCTTTCATGTGGCAGCAGCAGCTAAGATTTGAGTGGGAACAGAATACAATGGATGTCAACGTCAAGATCTGTGATTTCGTATGCAAGTATTTCTATGAATGGGTTGGAAATACTGGACGACTCGTGATCACCCCTCTTACTGACCGATGCTACATCACGCTTACTATGGGCCTCAAGCTTTTCCTCGGTGGTGCGCCTGCCGGTCCTGCCGGAACTGGAAAGACTGAGACCACCAAAGATCTTGCCAGGGCACTTGCCATCCCTTGCTATGTATTCAACTGTAGTGACCAGATGAACTTTCAGTCCATGGCAGATATTTTCCGAGGATTAGCGCAGACTGGTGCCTGGGGTTGCTTCGATGAGTTCAATAGGATTCCCATCCATGTGCTTTCCGTGGTTGCCACCCAGGTCAAGACCATCCAAGATGCCATTGTCGTCTTCAGCGTGCCTACTAATCGCGAGCCGCAGTACCAGCACTTGCCTTCTGGGACCCCTCCTAACAAGGTCGGCTACTTTGACTTTATGGGAGACATCATCTCGCTAATCCCTACCTGTGGATTCTGGATCACCATGAACCCCGGCTATGCTGGAAGGACTGAGCTCCCAGAGAACTTGAAGGCTTTGTTCAGGAGTTGTGCCATGATCCGGCCGGACATGAAACTCATTCAAGAGAACATGCTCATGGCGGAGGGATTCCAAACCGCAAGAGCGTTGAGCGTCAAGTTCAATACCTTGTATGATTTGAGTAGCGCTCTGTTGAGTAAGCAGCCCCACTATGATTGGGGCTTACGTAGCGTGAAGAGTGTGCTGAGGGTTGCCGGAGGAATGAAGCGAGCTAACCCTGATTTGGACGAGGCGCAGGTGTTGATGCGCGCGCTCCGTGATTTCAATACCCCGAAGATGCCTTTGCACGACATTCCTATTTTCTTGAGATTGATCAATGATCTCTTCATGGGATTGACTGTGGAAAGCAAGGTTGACGACGACTTGAAGAAAAAGATTATCACCGTTGCTAAAGCCAGCGGTCTACAATATGACGAATCTTTTGTGAACAAGACCTGTAACTTCCAGGAGTTGTTGGATGTTAGGCATTCCGTGATGTTGTTGGGGTGCACTGGGTGCGCAAAGACGACAATTTGGAAAGCCCTCCAGGCCGCCCACAACTTGGATAAGCCCAAGCCAACATGTATTGCCGAGACCGTGAACCCTAAATCCGTGACTGGAGACGAGCTTTACGGTTACATGACCCTAGCTAAAGACTGGAAAGATGGAGTTCTGAGTATCATTATGCGAGGAATGAGTAAGAATTATGCCGACCAAGGTTTCCATGATTTCCAGACGTACAAGTGGGTTGTGCTTGATGGTGATATCGACGCTGTTTGGATTGAATCCATGAACACTGTTATGGACGACAACAAAGTACTCACCCTGGTCTCTAACGAACGTGTCCCCCTGAGTGCCGCAATGAGGATGGTCTTCGAGATTAACAGTTTGAAGAACGCCACTCCTGCAACTGTAAGCCGAGCTGGAATCCTCTTTATCAACGAGGTGGACATCGGATGGCGCCCGTTTATGGAGACTTGGGTCCAGCGGAGGGAAAATCACACCGAAAAAAGCTATCTGCCTGGCCTGTTCGACAAGTACGTGGAATCCTTGGTGGAGATGACCAGGCGAGGATTCAAGGAGGTCACGAGCATCCGCTTGATCAACAAGGTAACAACAATCATCTACTTGCTAGAAGGGCTTCTCCCGACTATTCCTGAACAGAAATTGAACCAGGAGTCTTTGGAGCTTGTTTTTGCCTTCTGCGCCATGTGGGCTTTCGGAGGGCCTATGATTGTCGACAAGAGCGGGGACTACAGGAGAAAGTTCAGTGAGGACTTTGCCTCGCTGTTTGGAACCAAGTTTCCTAAAGAGGGAGAATGCTTTGACTATTTCTACGACGCTGAGGCTGGAGAGCACGCTATGTGGAGCACAAAGGTTCCTTCATATATCCCTGTCAACATAGGAAATAAACCAGGGGAGGTGCCCTTCAGCTCGTTGTTTGTAGAGACAGTTGAGACACTCAGGATGACCTTCCTACTGGACACACTCACGCGAAACAATAAGTACAGTATGTTCGTCGGGAATGCGGGTACTGGTAAGACTGGAATCATTAAGAACTATCTGAATAGCCTTGACAAAGACGCTGATGGCATCATCGCCAAGAACATCAACATGAGCTACTACACGACTAGCTACACGCTTCAACAGGAATTGGAAGGATACATTGATAAGCGAAGCGGGAGCTTTTTTGGTCCGCCTATGGGCAAGCATATGGTTTTCTTCATTGACGACATGAATTTGCCCGAGATTGAGACCTATGGTACACAGAACAGTATTGCTTTCTTGACTCAGCACATGCAGCACGGTAGCGTGTTTGACAGGGAGGACCTAGGCTTTAGGAAACAGTTGGTGGACATCCAGTACGTGGCTGCCATGAATCCCACGGCCGGTTCTTTCGAGATCTGCGAACGGTGCCAGCGCCACTTTGCCACTTTTGCCATTGCCATGCCGAGCAAGTCTGATCTCACTACAATTTTCTCGAGTCTATTTGGCGGACATTTGAGTAGTTTCGGAACCAATATGCAGGAGTTGAGCGGCAAAATTGTCGAGGCTGCGATTGCTATTCACGAAGTCGTCAACACAAAGTTCTTGCCCAGTGCCATCAAGTTCATGTACAATTGGAACATGCGCGAGTTGAGCAACATTTTCCAGGGCTGCTGTTTGAGCAAGTCCGACTACTACATCAAGCCTTCAATGCTGGTGCGCTTGTTCGTGCACGAGGCGCAGAGGGTGTTTTCGGATCGCTTAGTCAACGAAAAAGAAATCGACGTCTTTAACGCTGCTTTCGAAGAGGTGAACAAGAAGGTCCTGAAAGATTCGATCCCTGTGGACGAGCAGTTCGCTAAGCCGCTCATCTACACCAACTTTGTGACGACGACAGACGGAGCTTACTTGCCAATCCCTGATATGGAAAAATTAAAGAAGACACTAGACGCAAAGCTGCTCGAGTACAACGAGAGCAACAGCATGATGGATTTGGTGCTGTTCGAAGCGGCTATGGAACACGTCACAAGGATCAACAGAATCATCCAGAATCCTGGGGGCAATGCCATGCTCATCGGTGTGGGAGGCAGCGGGAAGCAGAGTCTCTGTAGGTTGGCGGCTTTCATCAGTGGCTACGAAGTTAAGCAGCTTGCGGTTACGAGCAAATTCAAGGTGGAGGACCTCAAGGAAGAGCTTAGAGCGATGTACATGAGTGCCGGTGTCAAGGGGATCCCGATGGTGTTCTTGATGACCGACAGTCAGATTGTGAACGAGAAGTTCTTGGTGTACATTAATGGTATCCTGAACAGTGGCTGGATCTCTGATCTGTTTTTGAAGGAAGACATTGATAATATCATGGGGAGCATTGCAAGTGAAGCGAAAGCGGCTGGTATCCCTGATACACCGGAGGCTAGGATGGCCTACTTTATCGGTCGCATCAAGAAGAATCTGCACATTGTTTTGGCATTTAGTCCTGTGGGAGATGCCTTCAGGATCCGCGCCAGGCGCTTCCCAGGTTTGGTGAACGCTACTGGGATCGACCAGTTCCACCCCTGGCCTAGGGATGCCTTAATTTCCGTGGCAGAGAGGTTTTTGCAGGAGCTTGATGTGGATGAGGGAAACAAGAAGGCTTTAAGCATTCACATGGCCGAGGAGCATCTTAGCGTAGGAAAAATGAGTGAATACTTGTTCGAGACGCAGAGGAGGTACAACTATGTAACCCCAAAGAGTTATCTGGAGTTAATAGGTTATTACATGTATTTGCTTAATCTGAAGAGGGCGGACGTGCAGAGGCTGATTGACAGGCTGGATGTCGGTCTGAGTACGCTAAGGAAGACAGCCGATGACGTTGCAGAGTTGCAAATCAACTTGAAGATCACACTGACGAAATGCGACGAAAAGACTGAAGCGACGAATGTTCTTATTGCCGAGATGGGAGTAAAGAAGGCTGATGCCGCTGTTGAGCAAGAAAAGGCAGCTGTGGAGGCCGAGAAGGCCGCAAAGGAGAGTGCCGCGGCTAAGATTATCGAAGACAGGGCAGAAGAAGAGCTTGCACAGGCGAAGCCGGCGATGGACGCTGCTGCAGCGGCCGTTGACTGCTTGAGCAAGCCGATGTTAACAGAGCTGAAGAGTCTTGGAAAGCCACCTCCAGGTGTTGACATGGTTACCAGTTCTTGTCTTATTCTGGTAGAGAATAAGCTTAAGGAGAAGGATTGGGGCTGGGACAAAGCGAAGAAGATGATGGCCAACGTTGACGCCTTTAAGACCATCTTGCAGAACTATGACGGTGGGGCAATCACGGAACAGCAGATTTCGGTCGTTGAGAGATTTACCCAACACCCGGATTTCTCTCCTGATTTCATGAAGTCTAAGAGTGCGGCCGCAGCGAACTTGTGCACCTGGGTGTGCAGTATCTACAAGTACAATAGGATTTACGTGAAGGTAAAGCCCTTGATGGACGAGTTGGCTGCTGCCAAGGAGAGCAAGCAGAAAGCCGAGGCAAGTCTGTCAGCGGCTCAGGAGGTCGTGGCTGGGGTGGAGAAACTGCTCGCAGACCTCAACGATAAGTACGTCGCTGCTATGGAGGAGAAGGCAGAGGCAGACGATGAGAAGAATGCGCTATTGACTAGGGAGAATCTTGCTAAGAGGTTGGTGGGAGGTCTGGCTAGCGAGAACGAGAGGTGGGGCAACGATATTGAGAATCTCAAGAAGACGCAAAACACCCTGACTGGAGACTGCATGTTGGCTGCCGGATTTGTGAGTTATGTAGGTGCATTTGATCAGGAACTTCGCATGCGGTTATGGAAAGACCTCTGGACGGTTGATTTGGTCAACAGGAAAATCCCCATGACAGAAGGCAGTGATCCATTAAATATGCTCACGAACGAGGGAATTACCGCCAGGATGATCAGTGAGGGACTCCCAAGTGATCGTATTAGTGTTGAGAACGGCAGTGTCATCGAAGCGGCGAAGCGATGGCCACTCATTATCGACCCTCAGACGCAAGGAATCAAGTGGCTGAGGAACAAGGAGGCAGAGAATTTGGCTGTCATTCAGCTAACGCAGAAGAACTGGCTCAAGACGATCGAAAGCGCCATTACCAATGGACAGAGTGTAATTGTGGAGAACTTGGGCAATGACATTGACGCTACTTTGGATCCTGTGCTAAGCCGGGCGATTTACAAGAAAGGAAGGAGTTTGTACCTCAAGCTTGCAGGAGAGGAAGTTGAGTACGACCCTGCTTTCAGGCTTTACTTGCAGACAAAATTGAGCAACCCTCACTACAAGCCCGAGATAGCTGCTCAGTGCACGCTGATCAACTTTATCGCGACGGAGAAGGGCTTAGAAGACCAACTTCTTGCCAAGGTTGTCGGAAAGGAGAGGCCTGATTTGGAGGCAAAGGCGCAAGAGTTGACCGAAGCCGCTGTGCAGTACAAGATCCAGCTAGTTCAGTTGGAGGATGACTTGCTGGAGAAGCTCGCGAACGCTCCCGAGGACATCTTGAGCGATGTCCCGTTGATCGAAGGTCTTGAAGCGACGAAGAAGACTGCGATTGAGATCAATGCAGCCGTCGAAGTCGGAAAGAAAACTCAGAAGGAGGTCGGGGAAGCTAGGGAGGCTTACCGACCCCAGGCAAACGAGGGTGCGATGTTGTACTTCCTGTTGACCAAGCTTTGCAGCATCGATCACATGTACCAGTACAGTTTGGATTCGTTCGTGACCTTCTTCTTCAAGAGTATTGACAAGGCACCAGCGGCAGATAGTCTGGGAGACAGGGTCAATAATTTGAGGGAGAGCCTGCGAATGACGATATTCACCTGGGTGTCGAGGGGATTGTTCGAGAGGCACAAGTTGATTTTACTTGCGCAGTTGACCTTCAACTTGCTGAAGAAGGGCATCATTGGGGATCAAGAGTGGAACGAAGTACACTTCCAGTTCCTGATGAGGGGACCCGTGAAGCTAGGTGAGGACAACCCTTTGAGCGGGTGGCTTCCTGCTAATGCTTGGAATGCCAGCAGAGCGCTGGCCGAGCTAGACGACTTTGGCAAGATCACTACTGATCTAGTCGAGGCTGCACCAAGGTTTAGAGAGTGGTTCAACTCGTTGGCCCCGGAGACAGAGAAATTGCCTCTGGACTGGGCAAGCTTAGACCGCACACCATTCCAGAAGATGCTTGTGGTTAGGTGCTTGAGGCCTGATAGGGTGAGCACTGCTTTGGCGAACTTTATTAGGGTAACTTTGCCTAATGGGAACAGCTATGCCGACTGTGACGGAACCCTGAACAGTCAGGAGATTTTGGACCAGAGCTTGTCAGATAGCACTCCCACTACTCCAATTTACTTCATCCTGAGTCCTGGTGCGAACGTTGTTGCTGATCTTGACGCTATGGCAAACAAGTATGGGTTCGTGAAAGGGGATACCTACCACAACGTCAGTATGGGACAGGGACAAGACATTGTTGCTGAGAGTTATCTGGAGACTGCTCACAGGAACGGTCACTGGGTAATTTTGAACAATGTGCACCTGATGCCGGTATGGTTGTTGAAGCTAGAAAAGATGCTCGATCAGTACGCCATGGAGGGAAGTCACGAGAAGTTCCGTGTGTTCCTCACTAGTGACCCGAACAAAGAAATTCCCATTGGAATCTTGAACAGGTGCATCAAGCTGACCAACGAGCCCCCGGCAGGCTTGAAGGCGAACTTGAAGAGGGCCTGGTGTCTGTTCCCGAAGGAGTACATCGAAGAGGCGGATAGCAAGACCAAGAGCATTCTGTTTGGATTGTGCCATTTCCACAGTATCATGATGGAGAGGAAGCTCTTCGGTCCCATGGGATTCAACATGAAATATCCTTTTGCGATGGGAGATTTGAGGGACAGTGCGAAATGTTTGAGCAACTACATGGAGAACAGCGGCGGTGGAAAGATCCCCTGGATGGATTTGAAGTATATCTTCGGAGAGATCATGTATGGCGGACACATTGTCAATGATTTCGATAGGTTGTTGGCCAATGAGTATTTGAACTTCTACATGAAGGACGAGCTCCTTGACGAGGCCGAGATGTATCCCTTCGCTGAGGATGAACCAGGAGTGAGTTTCATGAGTCCTGCTCCTACGACTTTCGAGAAGTACATCGAGCACATCGACACTACTATGGGAGCGGATACTCCCATCGCCTTCGGTTTGCATCCGAATGCCGAGATTGATTTCAGGACTCAGCAGAGTAACACCATGTTCACTACTTTACTGGAGCTGCAGCCTCGTGAGGCGAGTGGAGAGGACGGTGCAGCAAGTCCCCAGCAAGTCGCCGAGCAGTGTGCAGCCGACTTACTCGAAAAATTTGGGGAGAAGTTGTTTGACGTTGAGGAGCTGGTCAGGAGCCTGGACGAGCAGGGACCGTATCAAAACGTCTTTATCCAGGAAATGGATGTCATGAATGTCTTGCTGGTAGAAATGAAGAGAAGTATCAAGGAGCTGCAGCTCGGATTCGCAGGAGAACTTACCATGAGCGATGCCATGGAGACCATGATGGATTGTTTGTACATGGATAAGCTACCACCCAACTGGGCCAAGCGTAGCTGGCCAACCATGAGAGGCTTGATCAGCTGGACAGCCAACTTTACAGATAGGTTGACGCAGCTGGAGGAGTGGATGAACAATCCAGGGGATATTCCCAGGGTGACGTGGTTGAGTGGCTTGGTGAATCCCATGAGTTTCTTGACGGCTATCTGCCAAGTGACTGCCCAGAAGAACCAGTGGGAGCTTGACAAGCTGGTGACCTTCACGGATGTCACAAAAAAGATGGCGGTTGACGAAGTTGACGGTGCATCGAGGGACGGAGCGTTCATCATCGGAATGCAAATGCAGGGAGCCAGGTGGGACGTCCAGGCCAACCAGATTGAGAAGAGCATGCCAAAGGAGATGTTTTCGGACATGCCTGTTATGAATGTCAAGGCTGTCACCAAGGAGAAGGCAGACAGTTCTGGCATGTACAACTGCCCTGTTTACATCACGGAGATGAGGGGACCCACATTCGTCTTCCAGGCTCAGTTGAAGACCAAGAGCGCGGCCGCGAGGTGGATCATGGCAGGAGTTGCATTGATCATGGACATTGCTTAGGAAGAAGTGTACGTACTCTAAAGCTTTTTTATTATATAACTGTGTAATAAATAACCTTGTGTTGTGTTTTAAAGATACGAATCAATGGAATGGGGCACCGAGGGGGGATCTTTTTTTATTATTTATTTTAAATCTTGTTAATCAGAAGTGTATTAGGCTCGTTTCCATACAACCTGCTCTTTGTCTTGTTGTTCAATTAGCACATTCGCAAATTTCGTTTTTTGTTTGCTACAGCTGTACGATAACGAGCAAACTCGTCGTCACCATAAGGAAGTGATTAGACTGCGCCTTGACAACTGGGTGATTTATCCCCTAGACATTGTGCTCCTGTGAGGCGGGGATTTTGGGTACCAGCGACAGCACACTAATTCTGTCGAGGCGGAATCATCCGCAAAGGGAGAGGTGTCCTTTCTTGTCCCGCATAGGGCACATTGACCTTTTGGCAAGCAGATTATGCAACAGTCGCAACCGTCCCAATCATCATCCAGAATAACTCCGAACATACAACAACCACAGTTACTATTACCCGCGCCCATCCTCTTGCCTCTTGATTAACCTGTCTGTCGATATCTTCTATAACATTGAATTCGTATTTTATTTTCGTTGTTGATGTGATGTTTTAGCAGCAAAAAAAAAAAAAAGCTCCGGACGGATGAGGCCCAACTTCCAAGCAGAACCTCTGTATAACTATTGTTACAAAAATTATTTCATCACGAACACACACACTTTATAGTGAACAATCCCGCCAAGAAAAACAACACTTAGTACATTCTCTCATTTATCTGTAAAGCATCGCAACTTCTTTTGTCGAGTGTCGTTGTCCCAACTCCCTCTTGTCTCACCTAAACAGGTCAAACTCTGTCTCGGACTAGATTTATGCCTTCTCCGAGCAAGAATGTCGCGGCCCGCGCATCCAGGAGAATCATGGATGCCGCTGAGACTTCCCAGATCATGTCCAAAAAATACAATCAGAGGGACCGTGTAAAGCAGGAGATGCTGGATCAACAAGCAGATTTCCGGACAAGGAAATACCAGAACAAGGTGAAGAAAACGCAAGAATGGCAAGCGAAAACTATGAGGAGCCCCTTTTTGGTGGACTTGCTAGCAGAGAATGAGCGCATTGATGAGGAGAACAAGGTCCGGCTAGAGGAGCAAAGCCGGCGGCAAAAGATCTTTGAGAGAAGACGAGAAGACGCAAAGAACGGAATTATCTTGAAGGCGCTGGCGGAAGCGAGCGATCTAGAGGCACTCAGGAAAGAAAAGAGGATTATCATGGAAGAGGAGCGGAGGCTGAAGGCACTGTTGGACATTGAGAAGACAAAGGCTCACAGGAAGGAGGATCGGATGGCAGCAGCAAGGGCCGAGAGACAGAGGAAAGCTGCTAGAAGCGAATTCAAGCGGTCCGCAAATAAAGACATGCTGGATGACCATAAGGCCAGAGAGAATGAATTACTCAAGGTGAAGCATGAGGTCAAGCCCAGCCCTGACAACACTTTTAGTAGCTTTATGCCGTGAGATAGGAGTTGGAGTGTTTTGGGGTGTGTTTTAATAGTGTAAATGATTTGCCCATTGCAAAGCTACTATTTCGTTTTATTTTATATTGTATTGTATTCATCACCCACCCTCTTTTCCATTGATATGATGTTTTTCTTTCTTCCCTAATTAAGCATCTAAATTTGTCTTTGTCGAGAAAGTGGCAAGGACAGGGAGGTGGTCGCTGCTACTGACGTTGACACGGGCAGTTTCATTGAAGTAGTTCGGTAAGAGATTCGTGGTATCCAACTTTATGTCAGCTTTACGGGTCGGAAGAGTTGCTTTATTTTCGATCACAAGGTTGCTGCCTTTGACAAAAATGTAGTCTATTAAGTGATACTCAGGTTCCCCAATTTTGTTCGGCTGCTCTGTCGCCGGGCCCCTCATCTTGCATACACTCCATGAGTTTAAAGGGTCATTTATTGCTAGATGATCACTAATTTTTAGGGAGAGACTGTCGCAGAGAGCATGGAGAAAAGTATTTTCGACAACATTAGAGTTGGCGCTGTTGTGAGGTACGTCACTCAACTCCTCATAGTAGTCGAAGTTCAATGAGTTTTCGTCGATGCGACAGATGGGCGGAGAGTTAGCGTCCATGCAGAGAATTAAATTATTGCACTTGTGTGTTTCGGCCATTTCGTTCAGTGCCTGTGCAATGGTTTTGATCGATTCGATTCGAGAGAGTTCATCGGAATATTTCTTCCGGCCACTTGGCAAATGACAGCAGGCGACAATCATTTTGATTCCATCAAGTGTTTTTAAGCCAACGCAGCAGAAAGGTACCTTTTTTGCTTCGTCGATGTTAGCAGGTAAAGTGAGCGAAAATTCACTGAACACACTCCTGCGGTAGAAAATTGAGACACCATCTTTCTCCCTTTTGGTTTCAACAATCGAAATGGATAGGGGGGGATGGGGAAAAGGGTTAGTGGTGAGACTCAAAGCAGCACCTAAATGGATTAACGAACTCACTTCCAGCAATCATCTAAACAATACAAGTCCTTCTTCACCTTCTCGCTCATAGAGTTTGCCTTCTTGGTGGTTACCGACCCAAAATCTTCAGGTTTTAAGAATAATTGTAGTTTGCCAGTAATGTCGTCTTCTTGGAAACAAAGAATGTCAGGCGCGTTGGGGCCAATGATCTCCGTGCATAGGAAGTCAAAGCGAGTTTGGAACGAATCCTGAGAAAGAGTGATGTTCGTTGCCATAATTGAGTCAAATGCAGAAGAGTTCTCGGCTTTGATCTCACGTAATTGTGTAACGAACGTAGCAAGCTGAGAACCGGCGAGCTGCGTGAAGGCGTCGATCGGCTTTCTCAGAAAACGAGATGCGTTCTCTTCTGTCGCTCCCTTAATAATCGCGTAGTAGTATTGGTTGAGGGTTTTCAGGTCCTCGTCAGCGCATGTTGGGTTGAGGGCATATAATGCACTTGACAATTCCTTTGCAAGCGTTTTGATCGAGGAAATCATTGATTCAACTGATTCATGCAATATCGCGGCCATGAATCCATCGGCCGACAGGCCGTTTGCCAGCAGATTCATTTGCAAAATTTTGATCGTCATAGAGGAGGGGGACTGGAGGGTTAGGGTTAGGAGAAGACTAGTTTTTTGGAAAGAATAGTTGCACAGTTGGGTAGGAGTGGAGAAAGGCTAAATGAAACCGTTATGCTTCATTTTTAACGAAGGTTGTGGGACTTATAAAGAAAAGAAGATTCATGCCCAAAAATGGGGCGGGTCTCCAATGGAAAAGTTGGAAGAGCTCTAGCGCAACAGTCTTTACCGATTTTTCATTAAATGAACTTCAGGACGCATCCAATAGTATTCACTGATAGCTACAGCGACCAGCAATAGTCATCGTAACACTCCCACCTTAAACGGACCAACTCAAAGTAGTGAAAACGCCCCTTTTCACGTGGCTA
>Ga0115557_1001048_pt1 | contig 19098 bp, 3 predicted proteins | sample COGITO_mtgs_1104_FD_87280 | JGI IMG/M metagenome (GOLD analysis project Ga0115557, IMG submission 87280) | Pelagic marine microbial communities from North Sea - COGITO_mtgs_110421 | ecosystem: Environmental > Aquatic > Marine > Epipelagic | place: Germany:Helgoland, sampling site Kabeltonne...
ATCGGCAATCTCAGTTACCAGATACCTCATTAAAATTAAATCTACTGCTGACCGGCGAGAAAGTATATTCTGCGGGTAATCATAGATTTGTGTTGGTTCCTGATATAAATTACCCTCACACGACAGACCAAACCCTTCGTTCCATTCACCGTCATCACCACCACCACCTTTGTCAGCAGATGCTCACAGCGATTGTCACTGTCCTCATGCTTTTTTTTCAGGCCTTTAAGGTGCCCTCTGTGGTGGCGTTTTCTTCACAAGGTAGAGTATATGTTGGCAGGTCTGTTCTATCACGAACTCAGTCTGTTCGTTTGTTCTCGTCCCTGTCCCCACAACCTCCCACCTCATCTGTGAGTTTCAAGGCCAGTAAAGCTTCCCCGGACGACAACAGTGCGTCGACTTCAACTTGGGAGAGTTTTGGTCTCTTACCATCGGTGGTTGAGGGAGCCTACAATGCGATTGGCTCTGATTCTCCCCCTACGACCGTTCAGTCCCTGGCAATCAGCAAGATAATCTACAACAAAAATACGAAGAAAAACCACGTGGCGTTCGCCGCCGCGACGGGGAGCGGTAAAACGTTGGCATATCTGCTCCCAACGTTTCACAAACTGAAAATCACCGAAGAGATGAGGAAGGCCAAGAACCTCTTTGACGATGACTACAGCCGGAGGCCATCAAAGCGCCCTAGGAGTTTGATACTGGCGCCGACTCGCGAGCTGGCGTATCAGATACTCGAAGTTTGCAAGAAGTTAACCCACACGACGAAACTATCTATCGTTAGCGCCATAGGAGGCAACGACAAGGGCAGCTCGAGCAGTTTGTCAGCTCAGAAAAAGCAACTGAATCGACCTGTCGATATAGTTGTGGGTACGCCGGGGCGGGTGCTTAAGCTCTGGGAGGAGCAGCACCTTTTTTTAGGAAAGGTTGAGGTTGTCGTAGTCGATGAGGTCGACACTATGCTGGAGGAAGGTTTTCAGAAGGAGATCGGCCGAATTAGCCGCGGTATATTTTTCCAGCCTGAAAAGGCCGGGGGTGTGCTTGAGGAGAGGAGGATCGATGATGATAGGCTTGGCAGGTCGCCAATTCCTCCCCAGCTCATTGTGACGACAGCTACAATGACTCCCTCCGTGACGGAATTCTTACAGACAGGAAAAGTGAGCAGAAAGAACAAGAACATGCGCACTTCCAGCGCGATAAAGAGCGGAGCAGAGGAAAACAAGGTCGACCTCCCAAGCCCAATTGAAATTGTGACAGCTCCCGGGTTGCACAAGGCCGTCCCGCGATTATCTCATCAGTTCATCGATGTTGGGAACAGCGATAAGATTGGCCTTTGCGTGACTGCTGTCCTGGAATCGCTCAGGGAGAACGAGCGCAAAAATGTCAAAGGAAAGAAAATGGTATTTTGCAATTCTCTGGCGAGTTGCCGAGCTGTAGAGTTTGGGTTGAGGGAGGGAGGCGTCGATAACTGCTTGTGCTACCACGGCGATCTTACCACAAGTGACAGGGCCGAGAATCTGAAGCGATTCAGGAGCGACGAGGAGGACTCCGACTGCGATGTGTTGGTCTGCACTGACATTGCAGCGAGGGGCTTGGACATTCTTGGTGTCGACCACGTGTTCTGCTTTGACTTTCCGCTCAACGCCATCGACTACCTGCACAGGGCTGGGAGAACAGCGAGGGGGTTGAATAACATGGGCAAGGGACAAGGGAAGTGCAGCAGCTTTGTCGCAAAGAGGGACAAAGTCTTGGCGACAGCAATCGAAAAGAATGTCAGGAAGGGGTTGCCCATCGATGAGCTCACAGGAAGGAAGAGTGACTACATTCCAAAGGCAAAGGAAGACATGAGCAAAAAAAGGCATGGCGGTGGAACCAAGGGAGTCGCGAAGAAATTCTGGTTTGATGGTCCTAATGGGGGCAAAAGCAGTTCAACGAATAAGAAGAAGAAAAGTAAACATCGACGGTCTTGAGGGAAGGGAAAGTGCGATTGGCATTATGCAATTTTTCATTACGTTCATTTTAATTCAAAGTCAGTCTACTCTAAACTCTACAATCTAACTGACCTCTACTCTATGAGCCGAGCTCCGTCGCCCTCGTCCTCACTTTCTCCGTCCTCTTCGGAGACGTCTTCCACTTCCAATTTTATCACTTCCTCACCGCTGCTGGAATCACAGCGGGAGGAGTCCGATTTTTGTGCATGCCCAGCGAACACGCACCCGAACAGGATGAAAACCGATCCCAAAAATTGAATGCCCACAACAGTTTCACCGAGCGCGAAAAAAGCAACCACAACGGTTACCAATGGTTGCAGCGGCTGAGAGAGAACAACTGTGCCAGCATTGAGGGTGGAATTAGCGAAAGCCTTACAACTGTACCCAAAACACGTGCAAAAGATGATGCTGAATGCGCAGCCGATACTCCACTTGCGTAATTCATCTGCATCATCTGGCCACGGGGGAAATGGTTCCAAGTTGGACGCAATGTCACCTATACTAAAAAAAGTGAGGAGAACAGTGCAGACCAAAGTTTGGTAGAATATCACATTCGTCGCACTGTAAGAAGACAGGACTCGCTTTTGAAGCAACGTTCCAAGTGCGATGCACACTGCTTCGCCAACAAGGAGGAACACACCGATTAAAGGCTTGATGCTGCCAACATCGTCATCGTCATCGCCATCGCCATCGTCATCGTCATCGTCATCGTCATCGTCATCGTCATCGCCCCCCAAAGAGAGCAGCACAACACCTACTGCGCTCAACAAACAAGCAACTATTTTCGCCTTCGTGAAGCGCTCCAACCTCAACAACACACCAAACCCAATTGTCAGCGGCGGCGCGAGCGTCTGCATTATCGAAGCGATCTGACTGCTCGTAAATGCCACCCCGTAGATGTATTGGACTTGAACCAAAGCTTGGCACAGCCCGAGAGCAGCAAAGGTCTTTCTCTGTGCCGCTGTCATGGCTAATTGGGACCGCCGCAAACCATCTTTGTTCGTCTTCTTTACAAATAAATACAAAACTGGGATGGTTAATATGCTACGTAGCGTCGTGAATAGCAAAGGTGATGTATTGTTTGTTATCGTGATCTTCGATATCACATTCCAAAGGCCGAATATTATTGCAGCGATCACAAGTGCGCAGTAAGATTCAGTCAATGGCTTTAAGAAGGAGACGTACGAATCTGTCATTGGTTGTCGATTGGACCCTCAGAGGAGATTTTTATCCCTGTTTGGGTGCATAATAACAGTTATTTTTTTTTTTCCCCTTTTCGGATTCTTCCAATTTCAAATTCTTCGAAAAAAAAATCGGAAAAAAAAAATCGAAACTGGAGGAAGGTTTAGAATCCAGGTGCATGCTTTGACGGATCTCGAAAAAACGCCGATGAGGGAGGATCGATCTGCGGGATAAACATTTAGCGCGCAATCAAACATATCAAAGTTCAAACACCTATTAAATCAAATCAATGTCAATTCTGTTCCGACCCGATCCACCCTCCTCCTCCTCCTCCTCCTCCTCCAACCCCTTCTTTACCCCCCCCCTCCTCCTCCTCAATGCTATCGAGAATGATCCACAATTCTTGCTGAGTCAGGCTGTCCAGCCTCAAGACGCCAGCGCTACTCATTTTACCGCTTGCATCACCTATGAGCAGCAAATCATTGTTAACGACCTTCAAGCAGCTGATGGCGCAGGAGTGAACCTTGTCAGGAATGAGATGCATCAAGATGAACTTCCCCACTCCTCCCTCCTTATATTCCACTCCCCACAGTCTAACATCACCATTATCATGCCCAGTAACAACGACCACGCCCTCCTCCATCCACTCCGCGCAATTTGTGCTGCAGATTTTGGTAACTCCATCGATGACGACACCATTTTCTCCGTCCCCCGTGCCCTCGATTAGTTTCGAGCCGTTTATGTCGTATATCATCATATTCGTCCCCCCCCCTCGTGTACCAAGCGCGACGCAGACACTTCCGGTCTGCTCATTGACACATAGATCGACAATATGATCATCATTCACCGTCTGCCTCTCCCCAAGCCTCCTCAAGAAGCACATCCTCTTCAAGTCCCAAATGATGATCCTCCCATCCTCCCCCGAACTAACGACCACCCCGAATCCCACGCATATTTTAACCTCCAGAACGCAGCCTCTATGCCCGACGAATGTACCCTCCAGCGTAAGATGTCTGGCGTGTACGTTTTTACTCGCTTTCCAAAGCCTGATGGTCCCGTCACGACAGCCGGTGACGATCCAATTCACACTGCTGCATACGCAGGTTATGTCGTCGAGGTGGAGGTTGCTGTGTATGCTCACGACTTTATCACACTCTCTATGTCGAGGGGTCGCGACCGCGACGTGCACACTCATATCCGCCCCGTCGCCGAAGCGAATGTATTTCACGCCGCCAAAGAACACACAACCACTCCCGACACCACAAACTTTATCCTTCACAACCGTGATATCCCCCACCTTCTTATCCTCCAACCTCAACCCGACCCTGCATACATCCCAGCTAATCGGTCTAAGATAAACCCGCTTCTTCGCACCGACGATGCAGAATGGCGGCGTCATTGTCGCCAGAGCATTTATGGCGTTGAAATCGACGACCTTTGCCCCGTCCTTCTCCTTGACAGCAACTCTACCTTCCCTCCTGGGCCAAGGGCGCTTCTCCAATCTACTCGGCGTCTGCCCAAAATTATCTATTTGCGCAATCGTCGCATCTCGCTGCACGTCGTCTTCCATCATCTCCACATCAACGTGCCCCTCATACGTCAAATGCACGAATAGATTCTGAGCCTTCACGGCCTCGCGACCTCTCTGCTTGTACCCGAATATTAAATCGATCCACTTGTGGAGATTGGAGCTGACATGGTCGCTCTCGAGGGCAATTCTCATCGTTCGGGAGAATTTTCTGCAGTCTCCGCGAGCCCACTTCGGGAGGACAACGTCGTCGACCCATTCGCCGTTCTGGGTCACGCCAAAGTCGAACTTGTTTCTGTTGGTGAGGAACTCGGGGTTTGAGTAGAACTCTGGTATGAGTTCTCGGACATCCTGGAGGTTCTCGTATGCTGCGCTTCTCCAGCTGCTTCCAATGTCTCTGAATAGACGGTCAGCTTTGTCGAATCGCCCTCCCTGTAAGGACAACGCCAGTCGACTGTACGGTTCTAACCTCATCAGATAGTAAAGGACATATCCACTGCAGCTATAGTGCGTACCGTAGTGAAATGCGGGCGGATCATCGCCCGTACCATCCTCACTATACGCCTCTAGCGCATCGTATCTCTCCCTAAACTGCCTCGCCCTCGCCTCCCCAATTGCGCCCATTGGCTTCCCCAAATCTCTGTACACAGACGGGTCATTCAGGTCAATTTCCTCCGACTCGTAGTCGCTCAGAACCCAGGGGAATACGGGGTATTGCGTAAGATCGTTGTACGTCCGACCAGCGAAAGTGTTCAGGTGCATCAGGTACTCGAAGTTGCTCATGCCACCCTTGGTCCACCTGGCGGTGATCTTCGCCCGAAGATTCGTCATGAATTTCTTGTAGTCGATCCTCGTCCCAGAGGCAATCATCTGTCTACTGCTCGCGAATATGCTGTTCGGCATCGGCGTCCTCAATATCTGATTCAATAGACCATCCCTTTCCCCGACGCTATCGAACGCGACGAGAACGGAAGTCTGGTGCAGGTCGAAGAACTCCAGCCCCGTCTGACGCAGTTGGTACCGGCGCTTGTAGACGGAGAATATCGAGTCAAAGCTTAGGCGCTGACAGCGGTGCTGGAATCCGACGCTGCTGTTGGATGCCGATACGGATGATGATGATGATGTTGATGCCTGGGTTGATACCGACGTCGCCGATGCGTCGTGGATCGAAGGGGACTCGCGTCCCTCTTTCCCCCCGCTCCCCGCACCCTTTCCCTTCCTTCTTCTCAGGTGTACCTTGAATTTACTCGTTTCGACCTTGACTCTTTCGATAACGCCGTCCAGACCGTCTCCCTTTTGCAGAACAAACCCGTCAATGATGTAGACGGATCTCTTGCAGAAAAGCAGCAGTCCCTTTGCGACCTCCAATCCCGTGCAGCGGTTGATGTTGTAGCAGTACTTCCAAGAGGGGTCGTTGGGCTTGACGAGGGGGGCGTCCCCCTGTTGAAGGAGGCCGCGGAGGAGCTCGAATGAGCTGGCGGAATGCAGGTCTCCCGCATCGTCTTTGGCTTCCAATTCCTCGTCCTCCTCTTCTTCCTCTTCCTCAACCACAGCCGCTGCGGCATCCTCCTCCGCCACATCTGTCGCCGCGTCAGACTGTATTTCCGCTCCATCCTGTTCGTCGTCCCCATCCCCATCCCCATCCCCATCTTCTCCTATTTTTCTTCCTTGCTTCCCGCCTTCGTCCCCATCATCTCCATCATCTCCATCATCTCCATCATCGTCCATGTCAACTTCGCTATCGCTCTCTCTGCCCTGCCGAATCGCCTGCAGCAAATTCTCATCCAGTTTCAAGCTCTGTCTTTTGGTGATCTCCTTGCTCATTTCTCGTACGACCTTCGCGGTATCATCATCAGCCGTATCGTCTGCCGCATCGGCATTCTTATTAACGTCGACCTCCTCTCCCCCCTCGTCGTCGACATTGTATATGTCGAAAAACTCGTAGTTACGGAGCATTTTCCTCCTGATCCTCTCTGGACCTTCGCTCAAATCCAATTTCCACCTCTTAATATTTTCTCCTTTGCCTCCCTCTCCACCCTCGTTTCCACCGTCCACTTCGTCTGTCATTTCCCTCTCCCAGATCCCACCCTCACCCTTCAACTCTCGTAGGAGCTTCTTCCACCTCATCGCCCCCGCCGTGAGATCTTCGAATCCCCTGCTCTTCCAGAGATCGTGGCTTTCCTCCGTCTTCTTTTCCGCGACAACCATCCTTCGCCCCCTCTCCTGGACCTTGATGTAGGAGTTTTCTCGACCCTTTCCTTCCATTCCGACGACTTTCTCCTTCTGAATTTTCTCGATTGCGATCTCGGGTCGGACGTTCCCGAAAGTCATGAGATGCTCCGCCTTGATGCTAACTTCCTGAAATACATCTCCAACGTCGCCCTCGTTATCATCAAACCACTCCCAAAACTCGGAAAACTCGCCCAAGACGCTTTCACTCATTCCTCGTCCGCCGACCTTATTCAGTCTGTCGAATCCTCCCCTCAAAATATCGAGGCCCTTTTGCAGTTCGCTCGCCGCTTCCAAAACTAAAAGTTCTTCCATCATGCCCGCTCTCTGACGGAGTAAGCTCTTGACGACCCGGGCCGCACAGTCTTTCAACTTTCTCTCCTCGTCGCTGAGAAGGGAGTACAACTCGCTCATAAGACAGGTGATGAACAACTTGTCGCTGTGGGAGAAGTCGCTTTTTACCACCGACTCGATGAATCCGCTGAGCCCGATTCCAAGCAGTCCGAGATTATCTCCCTCCCCGCTTTTCTTACCCCCTACTACCCAGCTCTTTCCCCCGCTACCGCCTACACCCTCCCCTTTCATTAGAAGGACCTCGATGTTCTTTGCAATTGTCTCGCTCACCAACCCAAGATCCGCCCCCCATCCGCTCGTCCCTAGCCTTAGGCTAACGACGCAAGCAACCTGCGCCAATTTCCTCGCGTGTCCACAAAGACTTTTCTGTCCTTCTACTCCTAGTTCGCGGTTTGCCCTCGTCCCATTTACGGCGTTCAAGACACCGCAACAGAACTTCAGCACCGAAAACACTCCTCCGTCAACGAACAGTCCGTTCAACAAGCTGTTTAGAAAAACCCCGCTCAGACCAACGGCGTTCACATACGCTACGGTCCCACCGGATTTAAGAACGTTATCGCCGAGACACTTATCAACAATCCCCAACACAACGCAATAAAAATCGTGGACCTGCTCCTGGGTCGCGTGAGCAGGGAAATACATTAAGAGGTCGGCAACCACTTTAGCGCTGCCCCTTGAATTCATGATGCTGTCCTCAATCACAACTTTTAACAGCTCCAATAGCTCTGCCCCTTGTTCCCCGGCAAACGACAATACTTCTCCTCCATCCGCACTCAGTAAGCTCGTCGTCCTCCTCGGGATCACAACGTCACTTGCACTAATTTTCCGTGCGGCACTCATCTTCCTATTGCCAGTCAAATAATCATCTTCGATTATGGTGCTAAGATCGAGAGCTCCTCCTCCACTTTCACTCCTAACCCTCCTCCCCCCTCCTTGCCTCTGTCTGTCTTGCTCGTCACTGCACACGAATAGCACTGAGACGAGGGGACCAAGAAATTCCTCGGAACGGCAGAAGCAACGGAAGGACTCGCCCGCACTATGAGCACGCAGCAGCAAGCTTGTCACCGCATCGCAACCCGAACTGAGCCGACCCTTCAAGCCTAGCACGGCATTGCGCCCGATGCACTCGCTTAGAAGCAAGAAGCAACCGATGCCGCTCTGCGAGGAAGAGTTAGAGTCATCCCCTGAACCGCCAATATCAAATAGAGTCACGAGCTGGTCCACTTCAAGAGAAGGTAGCCACGGCAGTTTATACATTGGCATTCCCAATAGTTCACTGAGCAAGGGTAAAATCATACTCGGGCAAGTACTGAATTTCGGGATGCTGACCATTAAACTCTTGAATCCTCCGCTGCTCCTGAAGCTGTGCGCGAATAGGGGGCTGTTCTGAAGTAGTAGAACAAGGAGTCTGAAAGCAATACTCGCCGAGGCATCTTCATTGCATCCTTCTAGCATGCACGAGAACCAAGTAGGCGTTAGCGTGGCGCTGAAGGCATCCAAAAAAATCTTGGCCTTACTGGAGGGCGTGGTGGTGTCGGGGTCTGGTGAGCTTGTCCCAGGGCGGTGTTTCTTCAGCATCTCCGTGACATTGTCCCTTCTGCGAGTAGGCTGCTGGGGCCCCTCATTGACAAGCTGGTCAACTCCCTCCAAGACCAGCTCCATCAGCAGCCTCAGCAGATAAACTCTCACAAGTGCGTAAGGACTTAATACTTCCTCCGTTGTTGTCACTGCCACCGCCGCTGACGCCGCTGACGCCGTTGTCCCCGTTTCCGTTCCCGAAGAATCGGCTGTCGGACCCTCCTTTGATAAAGTGTAAACGGCAGTCTCCGCGATCAGCTGAAGGTCCTTCCTCTTGTCCAGATAATTACTCAAGATGTGTTTTAATAGTGTCTTGCACCCCAGTAAGAAATCGTCCTTGGCATCAACCCCAATAGCCGCCATAGATACCGTTGGAGGAGAAATGTCCCAGCCCCCCCCCTCCTTCCTTATACAGGCTCGACGCCTCGATCATGAGGTGCACTGACCACTCCACGATATTCTTGCTATAGAGCCCTTTAGCGTTGAAAGACGCGTTGTCACAGTCAACACTGACAAGTGAATTCAGAAGTTTTAACTGCGCCAACAGAATCGACGGGATCCGAATATCCCACACTTGGTGATTCAGGAGCAGATATTTCATAGCATCCCAATCAACAAGCAACAAGTTTTTATTGTTCTGATCATCTGGGGAGTTGCAGTCGTAGCCGTCGACGCAGAGAGCAAAACAAGCCTTCAGAACACCGAGATTGAGATACTGGCGTTTCTGGCGCAATAATAACGCCAGCATCCTATACCCACCGCGAGTCTGCATCGAGTCTAGATTTCCTTGGTGATTGTACAGCGTAGCCTTAATTAATTGCAGACACGCGGCTAGCATATCGCTGCTTTCGCACGCATTGACTAAAGGCAGGAATATGCAAGGTCCACCAAGTCTCCATGTGTTGTCGCTAAAGTTCCGGGGGGCAACGGCTACTCCGCTGCCGAAAATCCCTGCATTACTCCCATGTTGCACGCTGAGCGAAGCAGCGTTGACGAGGTGTTTTCTTGGACTCGACATTTTTTTGTGAGCGTTGTAGCTGAAGATGACATCATCCACTGGGATGGAAAGCTGCTTGCTGAAGTTCAGGTTGTCGATCTTGCGCTTATTAAGTTCTGGTAAGATGACGTCGCCAAGTAGGTGGAGCCGCGTGAGCAGCGATGTACGCATCGAGTGTTTCGACATGAGTAAAGGTGACTCGCCCGAGAAATAGCTCGTATGAGAAGGGCCCTGCAAGAAGATAAAGCAAATCGACACAGGAGGCAGAACGGTGGCAAAGAAATGAGCTGGTCCGAGATGCCAAATTGGCAAATTTGAATTCTGCAGCGTAGCCTCGCCAACCATACCGGGGAGCGGGCTACCAATAAAGCCACGGGACGACAAATTACTCACGAAACTTACTTGAGAAGTTTGCATCTCCTCAACGAGCAAACCGTCGACGTGGAGGGATATGGTAGATTTCTTTGAGAGTAGTCGCTTTGGAGGGGTATAAGTTAGGGCGATGTGATGCCAGGCGTTCTCGGATAGCTTCGTAGATCGAAAATACTGATGCTGGTTCTTGTTGCACGCGCTCGTGTAAAAGCTGAACTTATTCGCGTTGCAGTCAAAGCGGAAAACTAAGAAATTGCCCCCATCGTCCTCAACAGAAAGCAGGTAGAGGAAGAAGTCGTCGAAGATTGACTTTACCGTCTTTGTGTGCGTGCTGTAAGAATTGGCACTACTGCTACCTTTGCCGTCATTTTGCTGAGGAAGACGCATCCAACATGTAAATGTAAGACCGGCGGCTGGAGGAAACTGCTGGTTGCTGCTCAAAGAAGCGAGGTTGGCGGAAATATTGTTTGCGGCAGAGGTGAACTTAATGTCGTGAGATTTCATCGATCTAATGTGCAAAAACTTCAACGGCGTCAGCGATGACGATTTTTGCATTGACAACAACTTGTCCTCACTATCATTGGTCCTCTGGTATGCCTTCATGGCGCTTGAAATCTCGATCATAGCCACGTCACCGAGGCAACAAAATGGAACATTTTCGCTGGCAGTTGCGATCTGGATCAGATCGTGAATTCGCTTCGCAAACTGCGCAGAACTTTTTACGCGATGTCGTATCAGCGTTTGTGGGACGGTCGGCTCCGTGATATTCCAAATCACCGGAAGCTCAACCACAGAGGAAGAATCCTCCAGTTGTAAAATTGGCCCAGCGATGCACGACAGAAGAGACAAAAAGTCCACGCTGGTCATATGGCTGCTACTCAAATTATTCAGGATATTGATAAATTGTTGTTGCAAAGCGTGGTCAGGGTCGCTGATGATGTGCGCAAAGTCGTTGGTGAGGAAGTGTGTAAGATCTGCATTGGCGAGTTGCTGGATGGTCGAGGAGGTGGGATTTGTCGTCAGCTCTATCAACCTGTCCAAGCTGGAGGTTGCGACAGGCGCAGGAAGGTGTGGGGAGAGCGAGAAGATCAGCCTTATTGCTTCAGCATTAGCAATAGTAGACGCCGAGTTTATTGTCGAGGATTCTCGACCAACATCATCACCGCTGCTGTCGTCCATTACGAGTCCGAAAACAAGTTTTACTATCTCGTCGGAGTGAGTGGCCAGGCTTGGAATCAAAGATTGACTGATGCGGTTCATAAACCTGGGCGGAGGAGGGGAAACCATTAACAACTCGAAAGTCGCCCGAAGGAGGTCACCGTCGTCGTCGCAACTTTTGTTACCACAACCTCCACCTCCTCCTCCTCCTCCGCCGCCGCCGCCGTTGTCAATACCAATAGTCTTTAGCGCATTTATTGAGGTTTTATGACCGCTCAGACTGTTCCAACACTTTTTCATTGTCGGCGAAGTTTGTAATATTGTTTTCAGGGACTTGAAAATAGTCGTTGTCCTGGTTTTCGAGTTTAAGTTGGACATTTCCTGATTATTTATCGATTCGTTGAGGAGGGAGTTGGCGGTGTTAATTAAAGTGGCCAGAATAGACGTTTGTTGCTCCGAAACATTCTCAGACAGTGACCTCGAGCGACCTGTTGTCGTCGATCGGTTCTCGAAGGTAGACAACGTAGCTCGCTTGACAGGAATAGGAGAGAGGGGCGTTACGGCCGACTGCTGGGCTTTGTTCCTCTCCGAAACAGCAATCGAGAAAACAATTTCTTCAAAAACAGCAAGGGAGTCGGTCAAAGCGATCTTGGACAAAGTGGTAATGGACGGCGTAAGGAGCGTTGCAAATTGAAGCTGCTCAAATGCATAAGAGGCGGAGCTGTTGTGCGAAATGACCAGCCTCAGAACATTCGATATTGAACTCGAAATCTCGGAAAGAATTGGTTTCGAAACGTCTCTCTGTTCTCCGGAGAGCATATTAGTCGATTCGACAGCAGCCGTGAGCAGTGAGAGCAAGTTGTTGATCTTGACCTCGACCAATCCGCAGTCGCAAAGAATCTTGCCGAAATTAATGTCAAATTCAAGCAGTTTCATTATTGTCTCGGTAACAGACGATATGTCATATAGGTAGGCGTCGATGCTTTCACTTAATTTATCGTCAAATATCGAGTGTGTTGTTGTTGGTTGCGACACCGAGGAAAGATTCGCAGGCGTAGTGAGGGCATCGAGCAACGCTTGGCACATTGAAGTGTAGGTATTCGTGATGTTGTCGAGGGAACCAGCAGGAGTACCGTCTGAAATTCCAGTACAAACGAACTCGAGTGTCTTGAGAGCGAGCGTCTTCAAGTTTGGGTCCTCAAACAGTGGATAGTGCACCAGGTATTGCGTCAATAAATTGTACTGGGGCTCGATCATAGAGTAGTTCGTGGTGTGGGAGGAGAAGAGTTGGAGGATAATTACGAGAACTTCCATTCTAAAATTGTCATTCTGTGTCTTCATGGGTTTGGTGGGGGCTTTGCGAAAGAGGGCAAGCTGGGCGGATTGTAAACTCAGCGTCTTTACGTCGTCGTGGTCGAATTCAAACGGCATGGAGTCTCTCACCAAAGTAGCAAGGAGGTCGAGCGACTGAACATTTCTTGACTGCAGGCCAAAACTGGAGTCATTCTTTGGTGCGCTGTCGACATTTTCGCCGACAGCGGTCGTCGTGGATAGCTTTACGAGGAGACCGAGCAGTGCAGAAAGACTGTTTGAATCATCATCACAATGAGTGATCGCATAATGGAGGGTCTCAAAGCCTTCATTAGAAACAAAATCGCCAAGGAGCGGGGTGTCAGAATTATGAGATAGAGAGGCCATCACAATATTCACAATTGTTGTGAGAGCAATCTGCCATAAAGTGCCGGAAGAAGGTGCGGGATCGGCGGTTTTATAACCTAGCAATTCTTTGACATCCTCAATCATACACTTCACTATCTTTCGATCGTGGAGAAACCACACCAATTGTGGATTGAAGCAACCCTTGCAGATGGCAGCGACGACATCCCCAGCGCCCTGGAGTATGTGTGAGCTATGTTCGCCCTTATTCAGATACCCGGGAGCAGTCGTTAAAGACAGAAGACCAAAGAGATGTGGACGGAGACACTCCCCCACAGAGCTGTCCAGGCAGAGCGTGGAGAGGAGCGAGGAGACTCGGAGCGTGGGATTCTTCGTGGGAAGGTGCGATTGATTATCGGGGGGCGGGTTGGTCATTTCAACCACTCGTAGCAAGCGTAAGCAGTGTATTAAATTTGCCGGAAGCTCGTTCTCAATTCCTTTCTGGACGAAATTCACGTACTTGCTAAACCGCTCCAACTCCCTGATATCCACATCCTCCACTCCACCCCCATCTACATCTTCAGCAAGGAGGGAGAGCAAATTCTTCTGCCAAGTCGGAGTCTTCTCTCGCGCAGCTATAACCAGTGACTGGACAGAACGAACCAGAGACTGGCATGCGCGAGTTACAACCAAACATTCTTCTTGAGATAGCGTAGGTTGGCTAGGTTGTCGGAGATTGATTCGGGAATCAGGAGGAACAGGAGGACTCAGAGAGAAGGGGGAATCCTTCGCCGATGACTGTCGAGGAGGGTCAGGGGGGGAGTTCGGTACGAAGGAGTTATCACCGGAGAGCACCGATTTCCCGAAGTTTAGCAGCCTATTCATGAAGGTTACCAGGCAAAGGAAGAGGAAGGAGAAGCGACTTTCTTTGTCCCAATACGGGAAATATTAATTATTGCCCCTCAAGTAAGCACGCCGCAAAGTATGTACAGAGCTTATTCTGAAAAAACGAAGCGTTTAAATGCACGTAATTTACCAAGATAAATTACATTTTCCCCTCAAAATTGTTCCAAGTAGTCTCACTCAAATTTCTCCCTTTAGTGCGATATCGTAATTTTATTCGTGCTCGTTTCATCTAAAATTGATACACGAACCCTTTGAGCAAAAGAAAAGGTCGATTAGCGGTAGCAACTGTCCTGACAAATTGCCATCGCCAAAAACCACGCTCACCACCAGTCCAGCATGAGTGAGGAAGCAAAAAGGGACATCTCTCTCGACCAGAACGTCGCGGAATGGTTTCCTGACGGATCGACTCAGCGACACCATCAGCAAGTTCAGCTCCAGCAACAGCTCCAGCAACAGAAGCAGCAGCGGCTGCAGCAGCAGCAGCAGCAGCAGCAGCAGCGGCAGCTGCAAGTTCAGCTCCAACAACAGAAGCAGCAGCAGCAGCAGCAGCAGCTGCTGCAAGTTCAGCTCCAACGACAGAAGCAGCAGCAGCAGCAGCTGCAAGTTCAGCTCCAACAACAGAAGCAGCAGCAGCAGCAGCAGCAGCAGCAGCAGCAGCAGCAAATTAAAAAACAGCAAGCCTCCCTCGCCCGGCAGCAACAAAAAGTCGTGCCGAACACAAAATCGTCGCAGATGAGAGGAAATCACAACGTTCAGCCTCGTTTGAAGACCGGGACTGTCGTGCCGAACACAAGGTACATGGACCGTCCGACAGAGCTTGTTTCTTCCTTGATTGACACAGGTCACGCTAAGCAGCGGAAAATCCAGAGAAATTGTACCGACGCTGAAATCAAGAAGATCCGCAAGAGGTAAGACTATATTTTCAGAAATGTCACACCGACTCTCACTCATGCTGACTCGTGCTGACTCCAAATGTTTGTTTGTTTTGTTTTCACGCACTATAGCGGAACCAAAACTGTCGCCAAGAACGACAAAGACACAGGTGGCCTTCGCTGGAAATACGAGTACGAGTTCCCAGATACGGGAAAAATCGGAGTCGTCATTGTAGACGAGCGCGAAAACGTAGTCGTAACGATATATAACCAGGGGGAGATCGGTGGCGGGGTCTTGTCCTCCGAAAATCATAAGTTGTCTGCCAGCATCAGCAACCTGGCGGCCGGATATGTATTCGTGGCGGACGCCAAAGCTGATGCAGCCTTTAAACGGCACAAGATATTTGCCACTCCCAAACGCTTTGAGCACGAATACGACGACATTCGGCCCAATGACTTTATCTACCTCGTCACGAAAAGCAACAAAACACTTACTGGCCCGTACAGGGCAACTAGCAGGATGGAGCAGAACCTTGAGACCAAAGGGGTGTTCGCACACATGCCCTCTCAAGTTAGGGTTGACTTCATTGACGGTCTGCCCCCCGGAAAGATGACCCATAAGGAGGCTTTGACGTACGTTCAGCAGGGAGCAATGATTTTCAACGAGCCCAATTCCGGGTTAGGGGGTCGCCTTGGACCAGGGTCTCACGCCAAATTGTACGAGACCCTCGTCGAAGTATCAAAGAGAAATGTTAAGAATCCCACCGCCGTCTTGGCCGCAAGGAAGCGTAACGAAGAGGAAGAGAGGAGGAAAAAGGTCGAGATTAGCAGAGAAAGGGAGGAAGAGAAGAGGAAACGCGAAGAGAGAGAGAGAGAGAGAGAGAAAATTTTAGCTAATAAGGAGGAGACAGAACGCTTCGAGATCGCTAATAATTCTTGGAAAAACGATGGTCACCCTCCTCTAAACGATATGAGGTGCTCGATCGTCCAGTTCGTGAATCTTATCGCTGAGTACCCTACTGGTGTGCAGACTCTAACCACCGCCACTGTTGACTTCTACAGCAGCGTCCTCGACTGCGCCCCGAAAGATAATATTCAATCTAAGCGCGCCGAGCTCCGTCGCGTCTGCAAGTTGCGCACCGAAGGTGCTGGCTACAACAGTGAAAGCGAATACTATTCTCAGGATATGGATATGTTAAAGGCATTCGAAGAGTCGAAGCGGTATGGCATTGCAGATTCTTACTTGGCAAGTGATGCCACGGGATTGAGTAAAGCTGAGAAAAAGGAGGGGAAAAAAAAGGTCAGCTTTGGCGGTGGTGGTGGTGCTCCTACCGGTGGTAATGCTTCTTACCCGAGTTCGTCACCAGCAGTATCCCCTCGTCGTCGTGAGAAGGAGGAGGAGGAGGAAGTAAGTGAGCCCGATACGCCCGAGAACATCCTTAACCACAAATCGCGCAAGAATGCCCTCCGAAAGTCAGTTTCGCCGGAGCAGCAGAGTGTATGGGACATCCTTTCGAAGAAATTCAAGACCATCACTGAATGCCTCGTCCAGTACATCTTCATAATTGACGCGAGTCGTTCCATGGGGAGTTGCGACGTCAAGTGTGAAGAGAGCGACGACCCCTTCACAAAGAGTATCCAGAAAAGAATCTACCAACTCGGTGCATCAATTTCCCGTCTCGAGTCGGCTCGGAACAGTATATTGTCATTCATTCAAGAAAAAATCGACCACCCTTACTTCTTGTTCCAGGAGCATTACATGTCAATCATTGTCATGGAAAACGGGAAGGCGAGAAAGGCTCTTGAGAATGCGCCGGTGGCGAGCCCTGTAACCTTCAACATTGTCCTCGATGTTTTTAACATAAAAGCTAAAGGAACGGGGTGCTATGGGCCCGCCTTCGAGCTCACGTCTGAAATCGCCGAATCTCTGATGACCTCTCGCCCTAGTTCCCGATTTGGGTTGTACTTTTTGACCGACGGTGCCCCATCTGACAGCATCCTGCCAGGGAAAGCGTCCGTCCCTCAGCGTCAGTTTAGCCGGTTCTCTGGCCATATCGAGAATGTGGCGAGAAGGACTGGACCGCGCCTAAGCTATAGTCTGAATCTCATTGGCAATGCGCACCGTCCACAGGCTCAAACGAGTGAAACTAGTGTCATTACCATGATGGAGAAGTTGTTCTCGAGCTATCAGTGTTTAGGCTCGAGCGGATCAGTGGTGGCTAATAGTAATAGCATGAGCGCTTCGATAACCTCGTTCAGCAAGTTGACGGAGAAAAATAGCGTCAATGATGTCACCTTTGGGAAGATTCCTACCATGGAGAAGGTCGTTCAATGGGAGCGTAAGCAAATCAACGAGTGGGGCTCTGTAGACGAGGCCGACGACGGTGATTGGGAATACTACGACGCAGATCAGATCAACCTGTATCGCTATGACGAAGATAACGATAGCTTCGTTCTCGACTACGAGAATTGCTTCCACTGGCCTACGGCAACTCACCTAGGGTACAAGAAGACCATTTTGAGTCAAGGTTCCGAAAGGAATGTTCATCGAATTATTGAAGTCGTGGGTGAATACGTCACAGACCTGGACTATTCCAAGTTCTTTATGAGGACGAAGCAGTCCGATATTAAGCTTGTCGCGAAGGAGTCTCGCAACCGTGGAGAAGTTCAAAACCAGCTTGAGACGCTCACTTACGCCCAAGACTTCGTTCGGATGCAATTTCGCGCCCGAGAGCTCGCAGAGGAATTTGTAGAGTGTCTGGACTTCGATCGCGAGTTGGATGAAGTTGCACGCATCGAATTCATCGAGGCTTTTGCGGTCAACATCAATAGTGAAAAGTGCGTGCTCGTTGAGGATTTTATTGAGGGCAAATACACGAAGTGGCTGTGTAACGTTGGGCGCCGTACCAAGAAATCAAAGGCCACATTAGAGAAGGAAAAGAAGCAACAAGAAGACGACCTCTTACGATTGGCACATGGATACAACCAGATAGGCAGAACAGGAGAAGATGCGACTGCTTCTACCCTCGGTTTGGGCACAGGCAATTTCGTAATCGAGGAATGTGACGAGGAAGATGATTTCTCTCCTTCCGAAGAGGAGGGCGACGAGGAGGAGGGGAAGGAGGACATCGACGACGACGACGAGGAGGAGGAGGAGGAGGAGGAAAACATCGACGACGACGACAGCGACGACGAGAGGGAAGTAATCGAGCTCACCGATGAGAGAAAACTGGAGGACGTGCTTATGACTTTTACGCACTGGACCTATCATCGAACGAATCACCAAGAGCTTGTCTGCGATATTCAAGGCGGATACAACGAAGAAGATAACGTCTTTCAACTTACTGATCCAGCTATTCACCATGCGAACACGTTAGAACATGTTGGAAGGACTGATCACGGAAACAAGGGGATAAAGTCGATAATGCAGGCACACCGATGCAACTGGCTGTGCAAGCATCTCAAGCTCCCGAAGTACTTTGATTTTGAGGGCCAGCGCGTCGTATTCCCGCCCGAGCACTTTGGATTCTCGTCCGAGCAGCTTGAACAAGTAAACAATACGATGAACTCGTCCGATCGGAAAAACGCGAAGAAAAATCGTCTTAAAATCGAGAAGGAGGTGAAACAGATGTGTGATCAGTTGAAGGCCAAGTACCTGGAAATGCAAAAAGGTGCACTTCGGATCCCTCCTAAGACTGATTACGTCATTGTGTACGACGACGACCATGTCGACGAAAAGTCAAACCCGACGCTGAGGTACGTCACAATAGCAGAGCTTCGAGAAGCTCACAAAGACCACATGGATCTTCTCCTTGCGCCTAAGAAGGGGGAATCTAAGGCGAATAAAGTTTTGGCGAGCCCGGATCAACGTCTTCGCAAAATTGACGACTTCATGCAGCTTACAAGAGTTAAGATGGGACCCCGCCAGATGGCCGAATATCGATCAGCTCTAGTTCGAGAAGTCGCAGCAAAGATTCCTCACCTTTTGGACGAAATTTTGTTACTTCGCCGCCATAAGCAGTCCAACAAAGCCAGGAAAGTAAAAGGGTCGACGTACGTTCTCTACGAACAGTGGTTGGAGAATGTGAACAGAAATGACGAGATCGCTGCCGCTTTGAAAAACCTGAAGGATAGTAATCAAATAACCTTTGACGGGGATGAAGTCGAAAAAGCCTACGGTGAGGGGAAGAAGGTCCACGAAGAAGACAATGACTCGGCCTGCTCGCCCTGGGTGAAATGCGTCAACAAATCTGGCGGCGAAAATAGCATTAACTGGTA